>Ga0187782_10002965_pt1 | contig 12607 bp, 8 predicted proteins | sample 0715_SJ02_MP15_2_FD_132454 | JGI IMG/M metagenome (GOLD analysis project Ga0187782, IMG submission 132454) | Tropical peat soil microbial communities from peatlands in Department of Meta, Colombia - 0715_SJ02_MP15_20_MG | ecosystem: Environmental > Terrestrial > Soil > Wetlands > Peat | place...
CCAACTCGCCCTCGTCGTCAACCGTCGAGCCGGGCACATCGGCCACCTACTCGATCACCGTAAGCCCCTTGTCTCCGGCGACCACCTTCCCGTCGGCCATCACGGTCTCGGCGGCCGGCCTGCCCACCGGGGCCACAGCCAGATTCTCGCCGGCCACTATCGCTGCGGGCGCAGGCTCGACCCAGGTGACATTGACGGTGACCACGCCCATCACCATGCTGTCGCGCAACCTGCCGCCGCGATCGCCGGCCGAGGGCGCCCGATGGCCGCTCGCGGCCGTGGCGCTACTGCTGCTGCCGCTAGCCGGCAAGTTCCGCCGCGCCGGCCGCAGGCTGAGCCGCAGGCTCGCGCTCCTGCTGGTCGGCGCTGCCGCACTGACGGCCGTAGCGGCGCTGAACGGCTGCGGCGGCACTCCCTCCGGCTACTTCGGCCAGGCGCCGGCCACCTCCAGCATCACGGTCACTGGGACCTCCGGCTCATTAAACCACTCCGCCAGCGTTTCACTCACGGTCGAGTAACGAAATCGAGGAGAAGAACGAGATGAAAAACATTCTGCCTGTTCGTGCAACGTTGGCGATGGTTCTGGGCGCGTTGTCGCTGTCGGCCGCCGGACAAACTTCCCCCGGCGGCGCGCCGGCTGCGGCGGACAAGTTTGATCTCGCTGTGAACTTCACCTACAAGGTGGCTAAGATCACTTCCACGACTACGCACTTCGTTCTGCCGGGCGGCTCGGTGGACGCGGCCTACAACCTCCCCGGCAAGGCGAGCGGCCTGAGCCTGGTCGTGGACATCAATGGCGAAGCGAAGTCCGACATCGAGCCGGGCGTGAACCTGACGCAGTTCTCGGTGATGGGAGGCGCTCGATACACGTTTCACCTCGCCGCGAAAAACGCTCATGGCGCCGATCTGTACGGCCAATTCCTGGGTGGCGGCGTGTTTGCGTCCGACAGCCTCTTTCCCGGCCCCTCCAGCACGGCCAGCAGCGCCAACAGCGGTGCGCTGCAAGTGGGTGGCGGGGCCAATATCCGCCTGACGCATTCCCTCACGCTGCGTTTGATCGAGGCCGACTTCATCACCTCGCAGCTGCCCAACTCGACCGACAACCGGCAATACGATCTCCGCCTCTCCAACGGCGTAGTCTTCCGCTTCTGAGGCCGACGCAGAAGGAGCCCGGCCGACCCCGCGCATGACGCAACGCTACGCACATCTGTCGCCTGACTACATGGCTGGAGCGGTGGGCAAGCTGGACAGGATCATGGGCGAGCTGGTGGCGAGTCGCCCGATTCTCACAGGATTGCTGATATCTCTTTTGTTTTGTTGGCGTCCCCGACGGGATTTGAACCCGTGTTATCGCCGTGAAAGTCGCTGAGCGTTTGGTAACTTATTGAAACCAAGCGGCATGGATAGCGCTTTAGGGCACTTTCAGGCACGGTCGGAGCCGCTTATTGGACGTCTATTGGAACAATAAACCGCGGCGCTCGGGAGCCATGAACTATGGAACCGACGCATCAGATCATCCTCGAATCTCTTCCGCCAAAATCCCCACGCTCAAAGCTCGAACCACATCGCGAACTGGTCCGCGAGCTGCGCCGGAAGGGGCGGACATACCGCGAAGTCGCGCAGCTATTTCATGACCGGCTGGGCTTGTACGTTGCGCCCAGCACGTTGCACTCCTTCGTGAAGGTTCGTGCAAAACATCGCAAGCGTGAACAATACGAGCTACCGCCGGCGGAGACGGCTTCAGCGCAGCCGCTTGCGTTCGACGCCATCGCCGTTCTTCGCGCAAAGCCTTCGACCGGAAGAGGGAAACCTGCTCGTTTCGTCTTCCGGGAAAATGAACCACTGACCTTGACCGCCGCTGGGGGTGAGCAATGACAGAGCTTTCAAAGCGCGTCGTCTTTACCATGGGCGGCAAAGGTGGCGTCGGCAAAACCGGCGTCGTGGTCGCTCTGGCCGAATGGTTTCAGAGCAACGAGATTCCCGTCACCCTTCTCGATCTCGACACCGAGAACAAGGCGCGTGGGTCTCTGAAACATTTCTTCGATGGCACCGTAACCAAAGTTGACGTTCACACCCCGGCAGGTCTGGACGCCTTCATCGACCATCTCGACGGCGGTACTCCTATCATCCTCGCCGATATGGGAGCTGGTGCCGGCCAGGTTGCTGCTGGCTGGTTCGACTCGATGTATGAGGATGTCGCGGCAACTGGCGTTCGATTCACAGCAGTTGGCATCGTGACACCGGACCCGGCCAGCGTCGAGAGTGTCCTGGCGTGGGCGAATCGACTACAGGATCGGGTGGAGTACGTCATCGTTGAGAACGCCATGAGTGCGCTCGCGGATTTCACTTACTGGCGTTCAACGAAGCAGGCCAACCAGTTCCGTCAAGTCTTCGCGCCAACCATTTTGCAGATGGAATTTCGCTTGGCGGAACTCGAAAATCCACTCCGGCAGTATGGCATTCAACTCGGCCAGGTGGCGGACCGTAAAACGGTGGTCGATGAACTCAAGAGGGCATCGCTCGTCATGCGCGCGCAGAGCTATCGGCGGCGGCTCTTCTCGGAATTCGACCGTGCTCGGGAGGCGTTCTTGCCATGAGCGCCCCGTCACCCCCACAGAACCTTGAGATCGATCTGGTGGGAGAGCCGACGATGTTCGACTCTCTCGCTCGACTTGTGCCGGACGAATTGCAGGCTGCGTACTATCGCGTGCTCGCCCACACCCGAACGTTGAGCCCCGACGATGAAATGCTGCGGATCCTCGAAGCGATGGGCATTCTGGCGCTGCTCACGCGCCACACCCCGAAGGATATTGCGGACGAACGGGAACGGTTGCAGGAGTTGCTTGAGGCCCATCAGCAACACTCAGAGCAGGCCCAGCAGAACATGCTGGGCTATGTCCACGAACTGGAGTCACGGCTCGCCGATCTGCCCAGCGAGATTGAAGCTGGCCTCGATCCGAAGCAAATTTCCAAGATGCTCGGTGAAAGCCTGCGCCAGCACTTTCTCCGTTCGGGCGTGCAAGACACGGTGAGCGCACTGCAGACCACGAGTGCGGCCATGACGGGCGCACAGAAGGAACTCTCTGCTGCTCTGCGCATACTGTCCGAATCGCATAGCGGAGTTGTCGCGCAAGTGGAACGCGCGAACAATCGCGTTGAATATTCACTGGAGAGCCGGGTGAAAACGATGGATGCGCTCCTGCACGAGTGGAAGAACGATTTGTTGCACATATGGATTCCCATGGTTGCCGGAGCTTGTATGCTGATCGGACTGTTCGGTGGCATGGAGATACAGGGCTGCCGCGACGCGCCTGCGGTTACATCATCAACTACGGCGGCGGTGCCAGCACCTGCACCTGTGGCTCCTCAAGCTCCGGCGGAGACTCCCAAAGATGCCACGAGCGCAAAAGTAAGACGCCAAAAATGAACTGCTTAGCTCGTCTGCATCCACTGCTCTCTGACTTGTCAACTCATAGGTTGACGTCTCATGAGTTGACAACTTAAGAGTGTCCGCGTTTACCAAATGTGATTTATATATCAATTTGTACTTGCAAACAATAGTTTATTGATGTATAAGTCAAGTTCATGAAAACACTTCAGGAACTCGGCGAAGCCGTAGCATACGAGAGGCGGGAACTTCGGCTCAGACAGAAAGCCGTTGCCGAGCAAGCCGGGATCACGCCGGAATCGCTTCTGCGTTTTGAGCGGGGGCAGGTCTCTGAATTCGGCTCCCGGAAACTCCTCGCTGTGCTCGCCGTTCTCGGCATGGAAATCACTTTTGTGAGGACCGGCATGTCTGGTTCGCTCGATGAACTCAGGCGGGAGCGCGGCGGCGCATGAAACTCTCGGTCTACCTGCTCGGTCGTGAAGTAGCCGTTCTGGAATCGGCGGGCGACTTCAAAAGCGTCTTTACTTATTTGCCGAACACAGCCACCGATGACTTTGTCTCGCTCACGATGCCTGTCCGCACAGAGTCCTGGGTCTGGGATGACCAGCTTCCTCCCATATTCCAGATGAACCTGCCGGAAGGCTATCTGCTACAGGTACTGCAGGAACAGTTCGGCCCTCACGTCGGTTCCAGCCCACTGGCCCTTTTATCAGTCGTGGGCAGAAACATGGTGGGCCGCGTCCAGGTAGCCGCACACGGTGCGCAGTTGGAGGAGCCAGCAAGGCCCATTGAGGTCGCTGACCTGCTGCAGGGCGACAACTCGGAAGAGGCGTTCGCGGAATTGGTGCGACAGCACGCGACCAGCGGTGTCTCCGGCGTGCTCCCGAAGTTTCTGGATGCCCAGGAAGAGACCGAGCAAGAACCGCCAGCTTCCCGCAGGCGACTTGGCCCGCATCAGAAAGCAACTCTGCTGACTCGCAGACACATCATCAAAGGTTCTTCCGGCAGGCTGCCATTTGCGGCGCTGAATGAGTATCTGTGCATGCAAGTGTTGGGCAAGGTGCTTCCCAGCGCAAAAACAGAAGTATCGCGTGACGGTAATGCACTTGTCGTCCACCGCTTTGATGTGAACGACGAAGGACAGCCCCAGTGGGGGATGGAAGATTTCTGTGCTCTGCTGGGCCTGCGTCCGGCGCAGAAGTATGAGACCACATGGGAGCGAATCGCGCGTGCCGTTCGCGATCACGTACCAGGCAATCGCCAGTACGAAACCTTTCAGCGCCTGGCGGAAATCCTGCTGCTAACGTATGCGCTGCGCAATGCTGACTGTCATGCGAAGAATATCGCCCTGCTGTACACATCCCGAGCGGATGTGCACCTCTCGCCTGCCTACGACTTCCTCACCACGAGCGTGTACGCTGGCTACCAAAACAACCCTCCGGGGATCTCCTTCGGTGGAAAGAAAACATGGACGCCGGGCAAGAATCTGTCGAAGTTCATCGCCGCAACCTTCGGCATACCTCTTCGCGAACAATCCGAGATGGTCGAGCTCATCAGCGATTCAGTCGCGACTGTTGCTCCTCTGGTCGGAAAGAAAATGACAGATCTTTCGGAATTCGAGGACACAGGCAAACGGATGCTGCTGGCATGGCAAGAGGGCGTAAACGGCCTGCGTGATCGCCGAGTGTATTCGGTCGGAGACTGGCCAGCGGGTAAAGTTTTCGACGAAATCTCCGATGCCCCGCGGCTTGAATCGCCACGATCCGTCGTCGGCCGTTCGCCTCTGCTCCGCGGCCGATCAAAAGTTCCGCGGAAGAAACCTTGATCAGGTCTGAGAAGACTCGTCGGACCTTTCCTTTCCAAGCGGAGATAGTATGTCCTAGATTCCGGACGCGAACCCCGTTTTTCGATCCCTATCCTGCGACTTCTGGCGTAAACCACTCTCAACGAGTGAGTTGAAGTTATCAATCCATGTTCGCGCAATCGCTCGGCTGGAGCTTTATCAATTGACGCTGGCTGGTTTCGTTCATGGATTCTCGCTGAAAGCCGAATTGCTGCTGGCGCCCGATGCGGACGCTCGCAGCAAGCTGTTGGCTTTCATGAGATCCTCGTCGATCTGCCGAGGGGCATTCACCAGATCGCCATACAGCATTCCGTGGGTTTTTGCGTCCGCGATCGCGGCTTGAGCCTCAAGGAGGTAAGATCGTGCGAAGCCAGCGGAGCGCCTTTTCTCCACAGTGCTCTTATCCGCATCCGCAATCGCCAGATAGTCATCTCCGATGTCCCACCAGGCCTGGCCCATTTCCAGGTGAAGCCTGCGGTCGCCGGCCGATTTTGCGGATTGTTGAACCCAAATGGCAAGTCGCCGCCGATCGAATTGCAAAGCCTCCTGCGGCTTCTTTTCGTCACGCAGAACATCGCCGATATAGGAGCACGTCCGAGCCACGCCGGAAATAGCCCGGGTGTCGTGAGGATCGGCCCGGGAAAGCGACTCGCGGATCTGAAGCACCTTTTGATAGGTCGCCAGCGCCACGGGGTATTCGCCCTGCTTCCAATGAATATAGCCAATGTCGCTATAGGTGAACGTGATGGCATACCGGGCGTTGGCATTGTCGGGGTGGGCTGCGAGCAGCGATTCATCGAGCGCCTGCGCCGCCTGGTACTCCGACAACGCCGGCGCGTACTTCTTCTGCGCGATCAGCAACGCGCCCAGTTTTTTGTGACCGGAGGAAAGCAGTGTCTGGTTCGATGCGTTGGGCGCGTTGCTCGCGAGCTGTTTCGCCAAATCTAGGCTCTTGGTCTCAACGACGGTTGCGCCGGCGAAATCGTCGGCATCCGTCAATACCTGAGCCCGGTCTTGATAGGCCTGGGCCAACGCGTGCTGCAAATCAGCGTTGGAGGGATCGTCAACGTAGAGAGCCTCAGCCAGTGTCAGCGACTTATCTACGTAGGTTGCCACCTCAACGGAATCGACCCTGAACAGCGGGTCAACCAGCTCTTCATAGGATTTCTGCAGCTCACGTTTCGCGCGGCGATCGGTGGGATTCGCGTGGACCAGCGCCTCGCGCAGCACCACGGCTTTGCGCAAGCTCTCAACGGCCAATTTGGGATTGCCCAGGTTTGAATTTCGTGTGCCGCCCTGAATGAGCCCCAGCTTCTCGTATCCTGCGGCGAGCTCGCGCTGCAGCGAACTGTCACCGCCGGCTTCCTGCGAAAGGCTGTCGAGATATTTTTGCGCGCTCGATATCAAAAGGTATTGCGCTTCGGTCGATCCCTCCAGATCCTTGATCGAGTCATCGATCTTGAACAACAGCGTGTTCGACAGATCGCGCACGTCGTTGAAGCGGCGTTCGGCGCGGGCTCTCTCGGTGCTGGCGATGCGGGCCTCGCGCACGGAGACGGCAAGCCCTGTAACCAGGCTTAGGACAATCAGGATCGCGGCCGCAACTGCGGTCCTGTGCCGGGCCGCGAATTTTCTGGCCGTGTAGGCCAGCGTCGCGCTCCGCGCCAGGACGGGGAGATTCTCGAGATGACGTTGAATATCCTGGCTCAACCGATCCACGGAGGCATAGCGCCGAATCGGTTCCTTGCGCAAAGCCATCTGGACGATATTGTCCAGGTCACCTTTCAGTTGGTTTCTGAGCTTTTCCGGCGATTCGTTGCGCGCCGCGGCTGCTCGTGGTGAAGTGTGGGGCAAACCGCCCGACTGGTCCTCGGTGTCCTTGCGAGTGACTGCGGAACTCGGTGTCTCCGGTTCGATTTCGCAGATGGCCCGCACCATCTCCTGCGAGGAACTGCTTTCGACGCGATAGGGGCTTCGCCCGGTGAGGATTTCGTAGAGCACCACTCCGAGCGAGTACACATCGGTGGCAGTTGTGATCGGTCTTCCCATCACCTGTTCGGGACTGGCGTATCCCGGCGTGAGTGCGGCCATGGCGGTGTGAGTCTGGTTTGGTGCGTTGCCCTCGGCGTCATTGCCGAGGATCTTCGCGATTCCGAAATCCAGCAGCTTGGGAACTCCATCGGCGCCGACCAGGATGTTGGCCGGCTTGATGTCGCGATGGACAATGAGAAACTGGTGCGCGTATTGCACCGCCGAGCACACCTGGCGAAACAGCGTCAGCCGTTCGGCGATCGACAGATTGTTAGCGGCGCAATACTCGTCAATGGGCTGGCCGTCTATCAGCTCGATAACCAAGTAGGGCACGCCGTCTTGGGTCATTCCGCCATCCAACAGGCGTGCGATGTTGGGATGTTCGAGGTTGGCCAAAATCTGCCGCTCGGTCTTGAAGCGGCGAATCACGAATTCCGAATCCGGTCCGCCGCGCACCAGCTTGAGTGCGACCTGCTTTTCAAACTGCTCGTCGGCGCGCGCGGCGCGATACACTTCGCCCATGCCGCCGGCGCCAATCCAGTCGACGATGCGGTAGGAGCCGATGCGTCGGCCAATCATCGCGGACCGATGCGGACTCGAATCCCGCTCCACGAACTCGTGGGCCGGAGCGTTGAGAAAAGCGTCGTCCGCCTGACTGTGCGAGGCCAGCAGGGACTCCACCTCCCGGCAAAGCTCCGCGTCGTCTGCTTCCAGCTCCTTGAGGTAGGCGGCTCGCTCGTCCGGCTCCATTTCGAGCGCGGCCTGGAATCTCTTCTTGACGTCGTCCCATCGATCCGGGATCAAGGGCTCTTCCTTTCTTGAACTCATTCGCGGCGCGCCACGGGATTGGGAAAGTGCTTTGCGGCTTTAACAGTCTATGGTGAAAGTCGAGATCGCCAAAAAACATCCCTCAGCGGCTAAAGCCGCGCCGATTCCAATGCCGTTAGGGCACGTCGTGCCCTTTCAAAACCGGACTCTCACCACGGGCTGTTAAGCGCCCGCTGCCGACGGCGACAACTCACGGTGCAGCCAGGCGCGGGCAGTCGCCCATTCCCGTTTTACCGTCGATGCAGAGGTTCCCAGGGCCACGGCCGACTCCTCGATGGAAAGGCCGCCGAAAAAGCGCAACTCTACGATCTTCGTCAATCGCGGATCGGCCCGCTCGAGATCGTGCAAGGCGTCGTCCAGAGCGAGCAGGTCAAGGTTCCTGGCGGAGGAAAGCAGCTTTTCCACCCCGCTCAGCGTAACCCGCTCCAAGCTGTCGCCGCGCTTGGCGGCGCGGCGGCGCCGGGCATAGTCCACCAGAATCTGCCGCATCAGGTGCGACGCAACGGCGAAAAAATGCGTGCGATTCTCGACGGCAAGCCCCTGGTCGAGCAGGCGCAGATACACCTCGTTCACCAGTGCCGTGCTCTGCAGGGTGTGCCCTTCGCGCTCGCGTCCCAAGTGATGCCGCGCCAGCCGATGCAATTCGCCGTAGACCAGTGGAATGAGCGCGTTGAGCGCTGCGGAGTCTCCGTTTCGCCATCGGACCAGAAGTTCCGTGATGCCAGGTGGGGAACCGGGAGCCAACTTGCCTCCTTGGTAACGATGCGGGGACTCGATACAAGCTTAGCCGGGGATTTGGCCCAAAGTCAAAAGAATGCTGTTGAGCCAGTTTTCCTCTTTCCTGCGCTTTGATCGGACAGAGGGGAAATCCAAACAACCCCGGAGACGTCGCGCGGAGGTCGACAACCCATGCACGCCATCACGAAACTCATTTCGCTCCATCACGGTTCCAGACCGGCTAATCGCCCTCCCCGCCTTGGTCCGGCCCCGGATCGCCGCCGCGCCAGGGGCGCAGCGCTTTGGGCCGCGGCTCTCCTGCTCTCGATTGCGATGCCATTGCGGTCGCACGCGCAGGCCGTCACGTTTCAAGGCATCGTCACCACCGTGGCCGGCAACGGATCGGAGGAGAACGAGTCCAGCGTCGTCGACAACATACTGGCAACCAGCGCGGATGTGGGCCTGCCCGAGGACGTGAAGGTGGATGCCAACGGCAACATCTACCTGGTGGACTGGTCCGCGGGCCGCATCCGGAAGGTCAACGCGGTGACCGGCATTATCACCACCGTGGCCGGCGGCGGAAGCGGCTGCGCCGGGCAGACCAACAGCGAAGGAGACGGTTGCCTTGGCACCCAGGCCTCGCTGAACACTCCTGTCGGCGTTGCGCTCGATGCCGCAGGCAACGTCTACATCGCCGACAACGGAGCCCATGTTATCCGCAAAGTGACGGCGGCGACCGGCATCATCACCATCGTGGCCGGGACTTTTGACAACAATGGCTATACCGGAGATGGGGGCCTCGCCACCAGCGCAACACTGAACAGGCCCACTGGAGTGGTTGTAGATAGCGCTGGGAACATCTATATCGCGGACTACCTTAACAACGTCGTCCGTGTCGTGAACACGCAATCTACTTCAAAGACCATTCTCGGCGTTACCATCGGCGCCGGAGACATTCAGACCGTGGCCGGCAACGGTTCCGGCACTTGTGGAACTGCAACCGATTCGGTTGGCGACGGCTGCCCAGACATCGATGCCAACAGCCTCTCGTATCCCCAGAACGTCGCGCTCGATGCCTCGGGCAATCTCTACATCGCCGAGAACGAAGGCTATCTCGTACGCAAGATCACCGCATCCACCGGCATCATTACCACTGTGGCCGGTAATGGAAACAGGGGCTTCAGCGGCGACGGCGCTGCGGCCACCAGCGCCGAAGTGTCATTTCTTGACGGCGTGGCGTTGGACAACTCCGGAAACATCTACATCACCGACGGCGGAAACTACCGCATCCGCGTCATCAACACGCAGTCAACCGCCATTACCATTGGCGGCGTTTCTATTCCTGCCGGAGACATTCAGACCGTGGCCGGCAATGGCACCGACGGTTACGCCGACGACCTGCCGCCCCTCAACGCGGAATTTAGCAGAATAGGATCTGCCCCAGGCGGCCTGACCGTGGACGGCTCCGGCAACATCTACATTGCGGACTACGGAAATGATCGCATTCGCGAGGTGCAGTATTCCTCGGTCGATTTCGGCTTTGTGAATGTGGGGCAACTCAGCCCGATCTATTCCATCGGCTTCTACTTCAACAGCTCGACGACCATCGCCGGCGATACCGTGCTGACCCAGGGAGTGAGCGGCCTGGACTTTCAATCGGCAGCGGATGCGACCTGCACGGCGGGCACTTACACCAGTGGAGAGTCCTGCACTTACACGGTGCAGTTTATTGCGTATGCACCGACTCTGAACACCGGCGTTCTCGATCTTACCGGCTCCGGCAGCAGCCTGCTGGACACGATCTATCTCTCCGGCACAGGCTCCGCGCCATATCTCAATTTCACTCCCAGCCCTCAGGTGACTTTGTCGACCCTCGACAGCTACGTCACCAAGGCCTACGGCCTGACCTTCGATGCGGCGGGTAACCTCTACGTGGCGGATGTCGGACCCAGCGGCACGGTCGACAAGTTCACATCCGTTGGCGTTCATTCGACAGTTGGCTCCGGATTCGATAGACCCTATGGCGTAGCTGTGGACGGCGCAGGCAACGTCTTTGTCGGGGACTACACAATCGGCATCGTCGAGGTCACGCCCGCGGGCGCGCAGACAACCCTTGGAACGGGTGTGACGACGGTTGACGCCATCGCAGTGGACCGGTTCGGCAACGTCTATGCCGTTTGCTGCAGCAACGGGAACCTGGTGAAGATTACGCCCAGCGGGACACAAACCAATCTTGGTGGGAGAACCTTCAGCTTTGTCAGGGGCCTTGCCGTGGACCGGGGCGGGAATGTCTACATCGCCGCGACCAACGAGGCGGTGGTCTACAAGCTGACGCCAAGCGGCAGCCTGACCACATTGCCGCTGACGGGGTTGCATCAGCCCGAGGGCCTGGCCTTCGATAGCGCAGGAGATCTCTTTGTCTCGGATGCCTCGGCAGCCACGGTGGTGGAGCTGACGGCCGACGGCACGCAAATCACGGTGCCCACCAGCGGACTCGTCCAGCCCAGCCCTCTCGCGATCGATACCGTGGGCGACATCTACATTGGAGACATCAACACCCCAGGGGCGATGTACGAGCTGGAACGGTCTCAAACTCCGTCGCTCACCTTCGCCACAACCGAAGTTGGCGCAACCAGCAGCGACAGCCCGCAAACGGTCACGGTTTTCAACGGCGGCAACGCAACTCTGAACTTTACGGTCCCGAGCAGCGGGGACAATCCCAGCTACCCGACCAACTTTCCTGAAAACAGCTCCGACTCGAATCTCTGCACCTCTGCAACTCCGCTGCTGGTGGCCGGAAGCTGCGATGTCTCGGTGGATTTTACGCCAACGGTATCGGGATACCTCACCGCCAACGTAGTGCTCATGGACAATAACCTGAATGAATCGAGAATCACTCAGTCCATCAACGTCAGCGGCACAGGGGAGTTGACCGCGCAGACCATCACCTTCACCAATCCCGGAACACAGACCATCGGCACTCCTGTCCCGGCGCTTGTAGCCACAGCGACCTCGGGATTAACCGTCACCTTTACTTCGGCGACAACAAGCGTCTGCACCGTCTCCGGAACAGCAGTCACGCTGGTCTCGGCCGGCACGTGCACCATCGACGCCAACCAGGCCGGCAACTCGACATATGCCGCAGCTCCGCAGGTTGCGCAGAGCTTCACCGTAAACCCCGCGTCGCTGACCTCGCAAACCATCACCTTCTCTAACCCGGGAACGCAAAGTATCGGAACGCCGGTTCCGGCGCTCGCCGCAACGGCAAGCTCCGGACTGACGGTCACTTTCACCTCAGCAACGGCGTCGGTCTGCACGGTCTCAGGAACAGCAGTCACGCTGGTGTCTAAGGGAACCTGCACTATCGATGCCAACCAGGCCGGTAACTCGACCTACGCAGCCGCCCCACAAGTCGCGCAGAGTTTCTCTGTCAATGGCGAACCGCAGACCATTACCTTCCCCAACCCTGGAACACAGGCCATCGGCGCGGCAGTTCCGGCGCTTACTGCGACAGCGACCTCGGGGCTGGCTGTCACCTTCAACTCGGCAACGACTTCGATCTGCGCCGTTTCAGGAGCAACGGTGACGCTGGTCTCCGCTGGAACCTGCACCATCGATGCCAACCAGGCCGGCAACTCGACTTATGCTGCGGCCCCGCAGGTCGCGCAGAGCTTCAGCGTCAACGGCGAGGCGCAGACCATCACCTTTACCAATCCCGGAGCGCAGACTATCGGGACGGCGGTTCCGGCGCTCGCGGCAACTTCAACATCCGGACTGACCGTCAGCTTTACCTCGGCAAC
>Ga0187782_10002966_pt1 | contig 12604 bp, 12 predicted proteins | sample 0715_SJ02_MP15_2_FD_132454 | JGI IMG/M metagenome (GOLD analysis project Ga0187782, IMG submission 132454) | Tropical peat soil microbial communities from peatlands in Department of Meta, Colombia - 0715_SJ02_MP15_20_MG | ecosystem: Environmental > Terrestrial > Soil > Wetlands > Peat | place...
CGTCTCGTCACGCTCCGTTTCGAGGATCCCCGTGTCCTCGAGCATGTAGAACGTGTCGCGGTCGTCCGGCTCGAGGACGTTGTCGATGATCCTCTCGTTGAACCCGAAGAAGTTCAGGACGTGGGCCGCAATCGACCGCGCATCCTCCGGTCGCATTCCCTCGTGGCCGACCGACCTTCGGATCGCCTTCGCGAGCGAGTCGAAATCGACGGGCCCGGAGGCATACGTGAGGGCCGCGTCCGTCGGGATCCCGGCGCGCGTGGTCCTCATGTCCTCCGCCGTGCGCAGCGGTACGGGATTCCGGAGCATGTAGCGCTTCGAGCCCGAGTTCTTCGAGGCGTTCCCGGCCGTTGCCCGCATCGAGCGAATCTATCCTTTCGGCCGGTATAAGTAACTATGGAAAACCGCGAGTTTCCGAAGCGTGTCACGGCATTGCATGCACTCTCCGGGAACTACGAAATCAGCGCAAATTTCGGCGAGATCCAACCCGGAAAATCCCCCCTTTATCCCGGGGAGCGGCGGCCCCTGGCGACCCGCTGCAGCGCTTCGACGGTCGGCCTCCACTCATCCTCCTCGATCCGGTATTCGAGCTCCGAAAGGACGGATAACTCGCGGGGGAACGGGACTAGGGAGCGCATGACGTATACCCGGGCGAAGGCGCTGCCGGACGGACCACTCCAGGTCCGGCCCGCATTCACCACCGAGCGGTATTCGTAGTACTCGGGCGCCGGAGCGAACCAGACAATCCGGTCGTCCGTTCCCCGCAACTTGGGGCCTCGCGAATAGACGTGCAGACCTAGATGCTGGACCACGGGCGTTGGCAGGGTGAATAGGTGCCGTTCCCCGGGGCGGGCGGAGGCGATGAGACGGTTTCGGACGGTTTCGATCGCGAGCGCCTCCCGGGCGGGATGTGAGGCGATCACCCGAGCGATGCCCGGCCCACGGGCGAGGAAGGAGATCGTGCGGCTCGGGTCACGATTCGCCCCGGCTTCGGGCCGGAAGCAGATCAGCTCCGCAACCTCCGCGGGCAACTGCATGGTGAGCCACGTCGGGTGGGTGGCCCGGACGATCACGTACTCCATCGGTCGTCGCCCGGTTCGACGCGGCCGCGATATAAGAATCCTGTGCACCGCGGCCGAGCTGTGTTCAGCCGCGAGGGCGAAGACGGGAGATCCCCAGTACGACCTCCCGGAAGTCGTTCGTCGTGAGGGCGAGGTCGGCCGCTAGCCGAACGTCGGCATACGGCGAGTTCAAGGCCACCCCCGCTCCCACGAGCGGAAACAGCGCGGCATCCGACCTACCATCCCCGACGTGGACCACCGAACGGGCCGGGACCTGCTCACGGGCAAGGAGCGAGTGCAGGGCTCCGGGTTTGTCCGCATGGACATCGATGGGAAGGCCAATCCGCCCGTCGATTACCGGCTGGGCGGTGACCGCTGCGAATCCATCGAAGCCGAAGGTTCGACGGTACCAGTCCGCCACGTAGTCCGGGTTGTGAGTGAGGAGATCGATGCGCGCACCCCGACCATGGAGTTCCGCGATCCCTTCCGAAATCCCATCGAGTTTCGGTGTCGCACCGAGAATCGTCGCGACTTCGGCGACGGTCCGTCCCGTGGTGATTCGCAGGAGATTCGTAAGATGGGCATCTTCCCCGATCTCGCCGGCGAAGAATCGCCGATTCGACTCCTCGAAGGCGGCCTGGCCACCGAACGCCTGGGCGATCGGTCGCCACCCGTGACCGACCGTGAGCGTCCCGTCGATGTCGACGGTCACGAGCCGCCAAGGAAAGCCGCTCGCCACGCGGCCCCCTAGGAGCGGCTCCCGATCCCCATCAGGATGCCCCCGACCCAGAGCGCGACGATTCCCACCGCGGCCACCGGCAACACCGTGGCGAAGCTCGCAGGGTCGGTGGGGAACAAAAGGACGAGCAAGAACAGGCCGACGAAGGTGAGCAAGAGACCAAGACCGATCTTGGCCGTCTTCGAGAGTCGTGGGCGGCGCCCGGGACCGCCCTCGGCCGTCGAAGTGACGCTCACGCCGGGTCAGTCGGCCGCTGGGACATAACCGTGGTGCCCTCCCGCCGCACGTTTCGTTCCGTTCAAGACCTCGGGCCCCCGTGGTCTTCGGGCGCTGCGCCGGGTTGCCGGGCGACCCGCTTCACGCGAGCGTCAAGGGCGAGGGACCGACGCACCTGGACTGTCGTCCGGTGGGGCGAGGAAAACCCCCCGATTCGACTGGACCGGCATCCGACGTAGGAGGTCGGCCTTGGATGCCGGTGTCGCTTTCCAGGCGGCGATCGCCCCAATCGGTGCAAGAACCGTACAGATGAGCCCGACGCCCACGACGATCGTGAACCAGTAGGTGGTCAGGATCCCGTCCGTGAGCAGGATGACGGCCATGGCGATCTCCACGGCGCCCCGACTGTTGACGAGGAAACCGAGGGCCACCGAATCCGGCGCGCTCCACTTCTGGATTCTCGCCACGACCGAGCCGACCCCGATCTTCGCGAGTATGGCCACGAGGAGGAGGGTGAAGAACAGCGACGTGGCGCTCGGGACGGCGAGGAGACGGAGGTTAACCTGGAGTCCCGTGATGGCGAAGAAGAGCGGGATGAACAACCCCCACATGAACACGTGCAACACTCGACGGACCGGATCATAGACGGTCCGTCCCACCGTATCGGGGCTCACGAGGAGCCCCGCGTAAAACGCACCGATCACGAACGTGAGCCCGAGGTACTGGGATAGGAGCGCCGCTCCGAGGCTCATCACCATCAGCAGCGCGAAGCCGGCCTCCTGCGAGCGGACCGTGTTGAGGAACCGTCCCGTGGCCATCCTCCAGCGCTGGCGGCCACGGACCGCTTTGAGGAGGTAGTAGGCCGCAAACACGACCCCGAGGAAGAGCGCGGTCGCGCCGAGCGCGGTGGCGAACGAGAGCGCGGTGAGATGCCCCCCTGAGGTGCTCACTTGCAGGAGCACGGCGAACACCGTGACCGCGCTCAGCTCGTTCACGAGCGCCGCCCCCATCAGAACCCGGCCGAGCTCCCGGTTGACGAGACCGAGTTCGGTTACCATCACGGCCATGACCGGGAGGGCCGTGATCGACAGCGTCACTCCGACGAATGCGGACGTGAGAATGCCAAGCGTCGGGGCCACGATGTGGACGAGCACGAAGAGAATGGAAAACGGAACGAAGAAGAGCCCCAGACCGAGGCCGAGCGTACTCCGACGTATGGCGAACAGCTGGTTCGGCCCCATCTCGAGCCCGGCAAGGAACAGGAGGAAGAATGTCGCGAGAAGCTGGACCGCGCTCAGCTGCGGACTCACGGTGGATAGCCCGATGTACGGCCCCAGGAGGGTCGGGCCGAGCACCACGCCCGCGAGCAGTTGGCCGACCAGCGCGAGTTGTCCCAGCCGAAGGGCTAGCTCGCCCGCGAGCAGCGCGCAGCCGAGCAGAATGAACATTGAGATGAGAAACTCGGTCTGGGAACTGAGCATTCTCGGATTCCCGTCGGGTTACCGGACCGTGACGCCCTGCACGTTAACAATCTTTGGCCGGGGCCCGTCGAGCGGTTGAGCCCTCCGAGGGCGGTAAGTAGCGGCGCGGGCTGGGCTCTCGGTGGACCGCCGACGTCCGTACTCGCGGTCGCGGGAACGCGACCCGGAGGAGCTCGCGGAGGAACTGAGCGAGCGCCGGTCCCGGGCGCTCGAAGAGCCGCTCGACGTCCGTCTGCGCCAGCGCGAGCCATTTCCGATCGTCGAGGTTCGCAATCCCCTGCACCGGACGACCTATCTGGTGCTTCGGCCGACGTTCCCAGACCGCGAGCCCGCCCTATGCACGTGCCCCGACTTCGCCCGTCGCGGACTCGGCACATGCAAACATATCGAAGCCGCCGACCGCTGGCTGCTGAACCACCCGACCGCCACGCCATCCTCGCCCGCAAAGTCCGGCCTATCCGCGGCCACGGTTTGGCGCGAGATCGACCACCGGCTTGCCGAGGAGCCGCCCACCGGAGTTCCCTTTAGCCGACGACTTCGCGCGCCGGGCGCCGCGCTCATCGGGGTGGCCCCCGGGGTCAAGGACGGCTCGAAATAGAGAAGCAGGAAGGGGTTCGACCGGGCCCCGGCGGCTGGAATTCCAGGGCTCAGGTGGACATCCCGGGCGCGCTCTTCAGCGCCCGGATCTTGTAGTACTCGGGGTCGACGATGACCTCGCCGTTGACGCCCATCGTCTCGACGGTCTTGAGCTGGAGTCCGCTCGACGCCTTCGCCTTCTGCCACTCGGGGATCGGAATCGAGAACTTCTTCTCGACCTCCGTCCGGTAGATCGGGCCCGAGTTGTACGAGCAGAACGGGATGATCCGCCCGTCCGGGACCGCGTAGTGGATGTCGCAGCGCATCAGGCGCTGGATATCGTAGTCGTAGGCGTCCTGGAAGTGCATGTTCCCGATGTAGAGCGTGCGCCAGGTGAACTTCGCGAGGGCTTCCTTGTTCCCCTCGGTGAAAATCCCAGCGATGACCCGGACCGAGTTCTTCTCGTTGAGACCCTCCGGGGCCTTCGAGAAGTCGAAGTATTTCGCGACGTCATGAAGCAGGCGGGCGCCCGCAACCGCCGTGCGGACGCGCGAGAAGCGCGCGTCGCGGTACTTCTCGATCATCGACTCGACGTTCTCGAAGAAACCGTCGACGTCCATGAACCGGGGGAGCGGCGTGATCTTGCTGCCGTCCTTCGAGACGAACGCGAACGTGGCGCAGCCGCATCCCGGGTGCGTCGTCAGCGTCATCTTCTCCTCGCCATGGATGATCGAAACGAGCTCGGAGATCGGCGCAACCGACGGCACGGGGAAGAAGTCCGACTTCTCGAACGGTCCCTCGGTGCAGAGGATGCGGACGAGGTCCGACTGGGTGAACCGCATCTGGAAGCGGTCCCGGTCGGGAATGCGCGCGGTGAGCGCGACCGGCTGGAAGTTGACGCCGCGCACGACATCGATGTTGTCGATCGCGAACTTCACCGTCGGCCAGATCTCCTTCTCGTTGAACCCGCCGACGAGCGTCGGGACCAGCACGACGGAGATCGGCTTGTCGGGCTTTCCCGCCGCGAGCTCGCTCGCGGGGCTGTGGGTCTCGCGGGCGGCCTGGATCGCCTTCTGCTTCACCTTGAGGAGCGGCACGCCGCGGACCTTGCGGTAGATTTCGTCGTCCAGCCCGTCGAACTGGAGGTAGAGCGTGTGGAGTCCGGAATCCCGGCATGCCTGGGCGAAGCCGGGCTCGTTCGCGACGCGAATGCCGTTCGTCGCGACCTGGACCTGCTTGAAGCCGAGGTCCCGGGCCATCGAGACCGCATCCAAGAAGAGGGGGGAGAGCGTCGGCTCGCCGCCCGAGAACTGGACCGCGACCGTCCCCACCGGCTTCTGCTCCCGGAGGGTCTTCAGCATGAAGTGGATCTGCTCGCGGGTCGGCTCGAAGACGTAGCCCGCGGCGTTCGCATTCGCGAAGCAGACCGGGCACTTCAGGTTGCAGCGGTTCGTTAGGTCGACCAGCGCGAGTCCCGTGTGGGACTTGTGGTGGCTGCACATCCCGCACGTGGTCGGGCAGCCGCGGAATTTGTCGTAATAGGGGTTCTCGTAGCCGACACCATCGTGAGCGTACGCCTCCATCCGGAGGTAGAAGTCGACATCGTTCGAGATGATGTCCCAGAAGTATCCGTGGGCCCGGCAGGTCTTCTCCATGATGACCCGGCCCTCCTTCTCCCGGACGATCGCCGGAATTACCTTGATGCATTCAGGGCAGACCGACGCGGTCTTGCGGGGTAGGCCACGGGGCGCCTGGAACTCCTTCATCACGCGTGCCGGCATTGTCCTTACCTCATTCGAACCCCCTCGGGGGTTCGGGTTCGACCTGCTCACCCACCCCTGCCTACATAATCCATCTGTCGTCGTGGGGACTACAAAATCGATACCCCGTGACGGAGAGTCGCACGGTTCTCCTCGCTACAATCTCGCGATATACGGCCCCGCGGCTCGCCCCGTCGCGCGGGCGAGACCTATCTATTATGGGGGACCGTGTCTGCTCGTATCGGGCCTCCCCATGACCGCCTCGAAGGGTTCCAGTCGGAAGCGCCGATCCACCGGGGCCCGTCGCACTCCCCGCCCGGCCTCTCGACCGCGGTTCGTGGGCCGGGACCCGAGTCCGGTGCTCGAACGGTATCCCCCGAGGGATGCTGAGCCCCGACCTTCCACCGTCGCTTCGGTTCTGGAACGTCCCTCGAGCGGTCCATCGACCCCGTCCAATGCCCCGCCGACGGTCGGGTCGACCTCCCAGCCGCTCATCACACTGGACCGGCCGTTCGACCTCGACGAGTTTTCCACCTTGCTCGGCGAAACGTCGATCCGGGTCACCGTGCCCCGCGAGGCTCTCGGGGAGGTGCTCCGTAGGGTCCTCGAGTTCATGGGATTCGGCATCTATGTCTACTCGATCTCGGTGCGACCGGCCCCGGCGGAGCTCCTCAAGTCGTTCGTGGTCGAACTCCAGCGTGTCGACTACTCGGCGGAGAAGGGAGCCTGGGCTCCCTTCGTGGAGAAGGGCACGACCGACTCCCCGTTCGGTCCGTCGGGCTCGCGGTCCTGAGTTCGGACCCTAAGTCTTCGGGGCGAGCGCCCGGCGAGTGAGCAGGGTCGCGATGGCGAACATCGCGATCGCCCACGCCAGGAGCCCGAGCAGATACACCCAGGCAGCGTACCGGTAGTAGGAATCCCCGAAGAAGTTGATCCGCAGCACCCAGACCGCGAGCGTCACCGGGTTGTACGAGGCGATCGTCTGGAGCCAGACGGGCATCGAACCCCATGGATAGAGCGCGGCGGACGTGAGCAGCACCGGTAGATTGATCGCGTTGACGACCGCGAAGTACGTCTGCGGAACGTCGATCGTGAATCCGAGCGAAAGGAACAGCGACGCGAACATCACCGACAGTAGCAGGATCGCGAGCACCACCTCGAACGCGCCGAGGACCGACACGGAGGAGGAAATGTGGAGACCCGAGAGTCCGACGTGGCCGAGAAGGAGGGCGAGGCCGAGCACGAGGAACGCGAGCCCGACCGGCTGGAGGGAACCCGCGACGAGCCGGGCGCCGAAGATGTCGGTCGCGGTCGCGGGGGATGCGGCGGTGCGCTTCAGGGTGCCGAACAGCTTGTCGAAGATGACGTTCGCCCCGACGAACAGGGTGGCGGTGACGGCCACGAACCCGACCATACCGGCCGCGAAGTACGAGAAGTAATCCGGGGCGCCGAGCAGGTTCTGCTGGAGCAGGGCCGCCTGATTCGCCGGGCTCAGGAACGGCGAGGACTTCAGCAGGCTGCTGAAATTGAACCCCTGGCCGAACAGGATGAGATAGAGGATGGGAAGGAGGAGCGAGGTCGCGATCGCGGCCGGGTTCCGGGCAAGCTTCAGGAGCTCGCGCCGGGTGAGCGCGGCCCAGCGGCGTACGGCGCTCATCGGTGTCCCCTCCGGGCATCCTGCATGCGGCTCAGGAACACCGCGCGGTCGGTCGCCGTCGGTCCTTCGTCCTCCCGGTACTCACGACCGGTGAATTCGAGGAATACCTCATCCAAGCTCGGCCGGCGCAGGGAGACGCCGGCGAGACCGACGCCGAGCGAACTCGCGGCCCCCACGGCCTTCGGGATGAGCGATTCGCCGCTCGGGCACTTGACCCGGAAGGTTCCGTCCTGGAGGGTGACGCCGGTCACGCCGGGAAGCGCGCGCAGGGCCGCTTCGAGGCCCGGTGCCGCGCCGCTCGGTCGAATGGTCACCACATCGCCCCCGACCTGGTCCTTCAACTGGGACGGCGACCCCGTGGCCACGATCTTGCCATGGTCGATGATGGCGATCCGGTCGCACATCCCATCAGCCTCGTCGAGGTAGTGGGTCGTCAGGAAAACGGTCATTCCGGTCTCCTGGCGCAGTTCCCGGATGATCTTCCAGAAACCCGCTCGTCCCTGCGGGTCGAGCCCGAGCGTGGGTTCGTCGAGGAAGAGGACCCGCGGCGAGTGGATGATCCCGACCGCGAGCTCGAGGCGGCGACGCATGCCGCCCGAGAACGTCTTCACGAGCCGGTTCGCCGAGTCGGTGAGCTCGAGCCGATCGAGCAGGTAATCGATTCGCTTCGGGGTGTCTCCCAAGGGGACGTTGAACAGCGCGGCGGCCAGCTCAAGGTTCTCCCTTCCCGTAAGGTCCTGGTCGGCGGTCGACTCCTGAAAGACCAATCCGATCCGCTGCTTCAGCTCGTGCGGTTGGTGGAAGACGTCAAGCCCGTCGACCGTCGCTCGTCCGGCGGTCGGGCCGAGCACGGCGGTGAGCATCGAGAGGGTCGTCGTCTTACCGGCCCCATTCGGGCCGAGGAATCCGTAGACCTCGCCCTCGTGGACACTGAACGAGATCGAGTCGACGGCCTTCACGGAGCCGTTGAACGTCTTCGATAGACCCTCGGCAACGATGGCATCGGGCATGTGCGTTCCTACCGTGCTCCGAAGGACGGGGGTACATCTCCGTTGCGCCGGAAGTTACGTGGCCACCACCGAGCGGGCGTCCGACCGATCCGCCCGTAGGATTCCCTCGAATCTGGCATCGTTCCCACCGTATCGGAATTCCGATAGCGCTACTTAACGGTCGGTCACGCTCGGTGGTTACCCAGGTTGTTGCCGGGGTCGGTTGAGGACGGGCCGGGGGATGGCCCGATGCATAGACCGAGGTCGTCGGCACAAGGTAATTACACAGCGACCCTCGGGCGTCCGAGGGATGCTTTGTGACGGTCGGCTCGGACGATGCGCGGTGGGAGGCGGAGCTCCGAAGCCTGCGGGAAGAGCTTCGGGAGCTACGGGCGGAGCAACGGGAAATGGCCCAGGCGGTCCGGCAGTTGGTCCAGACGTTCCGGACCCTCGCCGCTCACCTCGGAATCGCGGGCGAGCCCTACGTACCGAAGGGATCCGACCGCTCCGATGACCGTGACATGCGCGGGTTCGCCTGAGGGGGACCTATGGAGGTTCGGTACACCGTGCGTCCCGTGGCTCCGATCGAGCATCGCGCTCGCTTCTCCGTCGACCTGAGCGGTGTTTCGTCGCCGACCATCGACCTAGTTCTGCCGTCCTGGGTACCTGGCTCCTATGTGATCCGCAGTTACAGCCGCGGGTTTCGCGACTTCTCCGCTCGGGCTGAGCCCGAAGGCACTCCACTCCCGGTCGAGCCGGTCGAGAAGGCCCGGTGGCGAGTCCGGACCGGTGGAGCCACTCGGCTTCGCATCGACTACACGGTCTACGGCCACGAGCTCATCACCGAAGCATTCGACCTCACCGAAGATCACATGCTACTGAACGCGGGACTGTGCCTCCCGTACGTCGACGGTGAACTTTCCTCGGCGGCGACGGTGACGCTCGACATCCCGCCCGACTGGACCGTCGTCACCGAACTCGAGGAAGTCAGCGCTCGACCGCCCCAGTTCCGCGCGAAGGACTACGACGAGCTCGTGGACACCCCCATCGACGCGGGCCACCCGATCGTCCTCACCATCCGCCCCGCGGGAATCCCGCACCGGATCAGCCTCTGCGGTAAGGGCGGGAACTACGAGGCGCGGGCGCTCGAGCGGGACATCGGCAAGATCGTGGAGGCGGCGATCGCCCTAGTCGGAGAGTCCCCGCTCGACCGGTACACGTTCTTCTTCCACCTCTCGGACAGCCGGGATGGTGGGCTCGAGCACCTCTCGTCGACCTCGTGTGTGTTCGAGCGGAGCGTCTTCCGGCCGGAGGAATCGTACCGTCGGTTTCTCTGCCTGCCGGCGCACGAGTACCTGCACCTCTACAATGTGAAACGGATCCGGCCGAAGGCGCTGATGCCGTTCGACTACCAGCATGAGAACTACACGCGGCTCCTGTGGTGGATGGAAGGGACGACCGATTACCTGACCTACCTCGTCATGCGGCGGGCGGGTCTCTTCACGACGGCCCAGTTCCTCGAGCAGCGCGCCGGCCTGGTGAAACAGTACTTCGAAACCCCGGGCCGCAACCGGATCTCGCTCGAAGAGTCGTCCATCCTCACGTGGATCGACCACTACCAGCCGTTCGAAGAGTCGCCGAACCAGTCGGTTTCGTACTACATGAAGGGCGATCTCGTCTCGATGTGCCTCGACCTCGAGATTCGTCAGCGGAGCGAGGCGCGGTCGTCCCTCGTGGACGTCGTGCGCCTTCTGTGGAAGGAGCACGGGCGGACGGGGGTCGGGGTGGAAGAGGACGGAATCCTCCCCACCGCCGAGCGCGCCACCGGCCTGGACCTCGCATCATTCTTCGAGCGGTACGTCCGTGGCACGGAGGAGATCGACCTCGCGGCCCACGCCCGCGATGCGGGTCTCACTCTCGGCCCGAAGGCGAAACGGCCGGACGAGCGCGACCGGCCCGAACCGGGTGACCTCGGCGTCTTCGTGGAGGACCTGGGAGGGCTCGCGCGCGTCCGCTACTCCTACGCCGGGCGACCCGGCTTCGCCGCGGGGCTCACCCCCGGGGACGAGATCGTGGCGATCAACCGGGAGAAGGTCACGTACGCGAAGCTCGAGAAGACCCTGGAGCGATATCCGGCCGGCACGCCGGTCGAGCTCACGGTGTTCCGTCGGGGGTACCTCGAACGCGTTCCGCTCGTCACGGGGACGCGACCACCGGCCGCATATGCCTTCACACCGATCGAGGGCGCGTCCGAGCTCGCGCGCAAGGTCTACGAGAGCTGGATGGGGGAGCCTTGGCCCCCGCCCTCTCCGCCCGTTTAGCTGGGCAGCTTGGAGGCCGTCCCGGTCGAGGCCGGCACCGCCTTTCGGCCGTACCTCCATTCGCCTTCCATCGGAAAGAGGCGGCGCAGCATCGTGTTCACCCGGTCGCCGACGTGAAGCGTCCCGGCCGGGGCGTTCGTGACCTGCAGCGTCACGCGTATCCCGCGGGCAAGTTCGACGAGCGCGACGTCGTACGGCCCTTGTGATTCGACTTGGGCGTCGAACTCGGTCGGCTGACCCCCCTTTCCCACGGTCGTCACAGCCACCACGCGACCGCCGTCGTACGGTAGCGAGACCGTCGTCAGGGCGTCCCTTCGTCCGCAGCGTCGACAGACGCCCCGGGCCGGGAACGTCGTCCCCTGGCACGCCTGGCACGCCTCGGCAAGGAATCTCCAGCGGCTCGGAAGGTTTTCGAGGTAGCGTGGGTGGGGAACGTACGCCCCCTCGGAGACCGCCCTTGTATCCACCTCGACCCGCTCCCGCGGGGGGTTCTCGCGAACCGCCAGCCCGGCTTCCGTCCCCTGTTCCCAATCCCCCACCAGTACGACCGATCCGGGTAACTCCCGCGCGCCCTCGCCTACCTTGAGGGCGGTCGCGACCGCTGTACGATCGACCGCCATCTTCGGGAGCGTGAACGGGTGGGGCTCTTCCGTGGTGTCGAGCCGAAAGGCGACCGCGCCGCCGGCTCGAGCCGGAGTCCGGGCGGACTTCTTTGGCTTCGTTCCGGGAAGCTCGACCGCAACGAGGAGGGCTGGGCCCCCTTCGCCCTCCTCGACCGCACGGAGGGTATTCGTGAGCTCGGCAGCTTCTCCGGAATGGCGTGTCACATTGGCCGCTCGGCCGAGGAGCGCGGCGAATCCCCAGTCGGCCACCGCGGGGAACTCCCCCAAGAGATGGACCTCAACCGGTCCGGGTTCACCACGCTCGCCCGACCAGGCGCGTTCGACCGCGGTCGCGGCGAGGGTGAATTCGTCCTCATCGGGTAAGGGAAACGGTGGGCTGCCCGTCACGCCTTGTGGACGGTAGGCGCCGATACGAGCGACGCGACGCATGAGCATCACCCCACCGAGAATAGCGCAACGGCAGCCGTGGCCCCCGCACCGCCGACGTTATGGGTTAAGGCATGTTCCGCGTTCGGGACTTGACGGGTCCCGGCCGCGCGGCGCAATTGGAGGAACACTTCGTACGCTTGGCTCACACCTGTCGCGCCGATCGGGTGACCCTTGGCCTTCAGCCCACCGTCGGGATTCACCGGGATCCGGCCCGTGCGGCGGGTCGCTCCCGAGAGGGTGAGCGCCGCCGCCTCACCGGGGGTCGCAAAGCCGAGGTCTTCGAGGGCGAGCAGCTCGGCGATCGTAAAGCAGTCGTGGACCTCGAGGAACGAGACGTCCGACCGGTGCCATCCGGCCCAGCGGAACGCTTCATGCGCCGCACGCTGCGTGGCCCGAAAGCGCGTGAGGTCACGACGCTCTTGGACCGCGAGGTAGTCGGTTCCGGCGCCCGTCGCGTCCACGTAGACCGGTGCGTCGGTGTATCGATGAGCGAGTTCGGGAGGAGCGAGCAAGAGGGCCGCGGCTCCGTCGCTGACGGGGCAGCAATCGTACAGTCCGAGTGGTCGGGCCACCCGCGGTGCGGCACGCACCTGTTCCCGCGAGACGGCCTTTTGGAAGTGGGCGTTCGGGTTGAGCGCGCCGTTCGCATGGTTCTTGACCGCGACCTCGACGAGGGCTTCCGAGGCGTCGCCATGCTCCGCAAAGTAACGGGAAGCGATCAGGCCGTAGACCCCCGCGAAGGTGAGTCCGGC
>Ga0187782_10002968_pt1 | contig 12601 bp, 12 predicted proteins | sample 0715_SJ02_MP15_2_FD_132454 | JGI IMG/M metagenome (GOLD analysis project Ga0187782, IMG submission 132454) | Tropical peat soil microbial communities from peatlands in Department of Meta, Colombia - 0715_SJ02_MP15_20_MG | ecosystem: Environmental > Terrestrial > Soil > Wetlands > Peat | place...
GAATTCCTTCGATCCCTTCCATTGCGCCGTGGGCAGCCATTGCGACACCGAGAAGGTGTACTCCGCGTAGGGGCCGGCGCCCTTGTCTTTGGTGGGGAACTCGGCGGCAGCGAATCCGGTACCAGCGGAGGTGTAGAACTGCGGATTCAGGTTCACCTGTGCTGCTTGCCGCATCAGCGTGCTGGCATCGAGCAGATACGAGGCGAAATAAATGACTGCAGGATTTTTCGCTTTCACCCGCTGCAGCAGGGCCTTGTAATCAGGAGAGCTGGCTTGATAGGCCTCGGTATCGACAACCTCGAAGCCATTAACTTTGGCCGTCTTGTCCATCGCCTGTCCGTTGGCTTGCCCGAAATTCGTGTTCTCGTAGACGATGGCCATGGTCTTCGGCGCTTTCATCGCCTTCAGGAAATCGATCGTGGTCGTGGCATAGGCACCCGATCCGGCGCAGATACGGAATGCCCAGGGCGAACCTGTTTCCGTCACATTGTCGGCCGTGGCCGTTGGCATCAACAGCGGCACCTGTTTCTGGTCAACCGCTGGCACGATGGCGCGCGTGTTTTCGCTCGAGTACGCTCCCAAAATGATGGGCACGTGGTCCTGGTCCACCAGCTTGTTCACCCCTTGCACTGCCTGATCCGGACGGCTTTGGTCGTCGTAGTAAACCAGTTCGATCTTCTTGCCCATGACGCCGCCCTTGGCGTTCAGATCATTCAGCGCCACGGTGTAGCCGTTCTTGTGCGCCTGTCCGAAAGCCGCGGCTTGTCCGGTCAGGGAGGTGATGACCCCGATCTTGAAAGCATTGCTGGTCTCCTGCTGGCTGCCGCTCTTGCAGCCGCTCAACAGCAGAGCGCTCGCCAGCAATAAAGGAACGCAGCATGCCAGTCGCTTCATAGGAAGACTCCTGGGGAATTGCAACCGGCGCATTGTATTGAGAGAGGCGCTGCCGCACAAGTTGAGGCGCTAAGCGGGCGTGAGCGAAGGAGTCCGCTGCCGAAATCCTGAGCGAAACACGGGCGGCAGACAAGTCGGGTCCGCTGGCTTGGCCGGATCAGCTGGCTCGCGGCAGCGCGCCGCGTGTCCGCACGCGCGTCGGCGGCATGAGCACCGCTGAGCGAGGTTGTTCACGCGGAACCGACCGCTCCACGATCCCGATGCAGCGCAGTGAAAGGTCGCCATGCCCGTTCCCGTTCACCAGGAACTTTCCGTTCCGGCACAGCGAATCGATCAGCGCGCGCTCGTGGCGCTTCAGTACGCTTTCGGGCAGAACGCGGAAGTTGCGGAACGTCCAGGTCAGACGAACACGCTGGCACAGCGAAGGCTGCACGTAGCGGATACCGCACTGCGTTTCCACGGCCAGTACGCCGCGGCAGATTTTTTCAATCAGCATGACGAAGTGGCTTCTGTTGTCTATCTAGGTACAGGCAAAAAACAGGGCCACACCCTAGCACTGCACAAATGGTGATGCAAGGGGAAAGTAAAAAAAATGCATGGTAGCCGTTTCGAGTAGGGTTGGGGTCGAAAAGCTAATCGTTTGGGAGTGAAAAAGAAGTCAGCCGTGAAGTATCAGAGTGAGACGGTTGTTAACGTATCAGTTAATTATGACTTGCCCCTGAGTAACTCGGCGGTACTCATTGCAATCGGTCAGGGATTTCGAAGAGAATCCGCTGTCCGGGGGGTGAACGATGACCGTGTCCACGCTGGTTTCGGTGGACGATTTTGTTGTCCGCCTGCGGCAGCTTCCCGTGCCGGCGTTCGACGACATCGCCCAGGTCCTGCGCTTTCTTCAGGAGAGTTTGGTCGACCCGTCCACACTCGGGCGCTATCTCTACTGGGACGCGCAGCACTACACGCGTAACCTCATCGATAAGACGGAACTCTACGAATTGATCGCCATCTGCTGGGATATCGGACACGTCAGCTCCATCCACAATCATCGCGATCAAAATTGTTGGATGGCCGTGCCCATCGGCCGTCTTATGGTGCAGAACTACCGCGTGCTGGAGCAGGATCTGAAGCGGGGAACCTGCCGCTTGCAAAAAACCGACGCGCTGCTGATGAATCGCGAGCACCCGTGCGGGGTCGATCCGCTGGCGCCTGTGCACCAGGTCTATAACCCGCGCGAGTTTCATGAGCGCGCCGTCAGCCTGCACGTCTATTCGCGTCCCTTCGACAGCTGCGATGTTTATTCCGAAGAGCAGCAGAGCTGCGGAACCATCGGCCTGAGCTATACGTCGATGTATGGCGAGCGGGTGGCTCCCGCGTAGGCGTGCCGCCGGCGCGCTTACGGTTGCTTAGCATGCCCGGAGTCGTGTAGCGTGCGCCCTTCGGCGCGTGACCGATAGCTCACAATCCGGACTAGTCCGCGCCATGGGCCGCTGGACCCTGGTGGCGCTGGTGATCAATTCCATCATCGGCAGCGGCATCTTCGGCTTGCCCTCGCTGGTATGGAAATACGTCGGCAATGCCGCACCCTGGGCTTACCTGCTGGCGGGGGCTGGGATCGGCGTCATCATGGCCTGCTTTGCCGAAGTGTCTTCACGCTTCACCGAAGCCGGCGGACCTTATCTGTATGCGCGCACGGCGCTGGGACGCTTTGTTGGGATCGAGATGGGTTGGGTGTTGTGGCTGGTGCGGTTGAGCGCCGCCGCCGCGGGCGCGAATCTCTTCGTCATCTATCTGGCTGAATTCCGGCCCGGAGTCAGGCAGCCACTCGCCCGCGCGCTTGTGCTTACGGTCCTGCTGGGTGCGCTGGCAGCGATCAACTATCGCGGAGTCAAATCGGGCGCACGCATGAGCAACGCCTTCACCGTGGCCAAGCTTGTTCCTCTGGGCTTGTTCGTCGTTGCCGGAGGCGCGTTCATCCTTTCGAGGCGCGGAGTAGCGCCACCTACGCTGGTGTTCCATCCCACCGTCGGTGATTGGATTCAGGCGGTGCTGGTGCTGGTGTTCGCCTACGGCGGGTTCGAGGCTGCCATGGTTCCGCTGGCGGAAGCGAAGGACCCGCGCCGTGACGCACCGTTCGCCCTGCTGGTGGCTTTGGCGGTTTGCATCGCGCTGTTCACCCTGATCCAGATCGTCGTGCAGGGGACACTCGCCAACCCCGGGCAGGCCGAGCGTCCACTGGCGGAAGCCGCGCGCCAGTTCACGGGATCGGCAGGGGGGCGGTTCATCAGCCTGGGTGCCCTGGTTTCGCTTTATGGATACCTCAGTGCCAACATGCTGAACACTCCGCGGCTGACCTTCGCTCTGGCCGAGCGTGGCGATTTCCCCGCGATCTTCCAGGCGGTGCATCCGCGTTTCCGCACGCCGCATGTGTCGATCCTCGTGTTCACGGCACTGGTGTGGTTGATGGCGCTGATTGGCAACTTCCGCTGGAACGTGGTGCTGTCGGCGGTAGCCCGATTGTTCGCTTATGGCGCGGTGTGCGTCGCCATGCTGGTGCTGCGCCGCCGCGCGCCGGGTGAGGCCCGCTTTCTGCTGCCCGCCGGACCGCTGTTCGGCATTCTGGGAGTTGCCTTCGCCCTGGTTCTGGTGAGCCGCATGGGCCGCGCCGAGCTGGCGGTCATCGCCGGCACCATGGTGATTGCGTTGCTGAATTGGCTTTGGACACGAAGCCGGAGGGGGACGGGTGCTTCCGGCGAGATGGAGGCCGCGGGCCCTTCAAATTGCGACTGATCGCTGGCGGCTGGGACTTTCAAGTACAGGGTCTGGGCCTTCTTCCTTCACGCGATCGTTCAGCCATTTGCCCAGCCACCTTTTGCCCTCGATGGGAACGTAGATGAAGCGGACACCGGCGTTGCCCTTGCCATCCGACCAGGCGAATTCCCCTTTGAGTTCCACATTCTCGGCAACGCCGGGCAACTCCAGGCGCACCTCCACCGTCATGCCAGGACTGACCTGCTCTTTCAGCGCCACGGCCATGCCACCATCGCTCACGTTGGTGACCCGGCAGACCAGGTCTCTGACCGGGCCGAAGCTGAGGCGCGCCTTGGTGTCCACCGGGTGGCGGAAGTAGCGGCGCTGTTCGGCGACCATGAAGCCGTGTGCGGCACGCAGCGCGCGCAGCGCGCGCTCCATGCTGACCGGCTTATCGATCGCAAAGTGGGCCCCCATCTCGAAGGCGGCACGCATGCTGGTGGTGCCATTGATCAGGGCAATAACAATGGCCCTCTTGTTCGAAGGCGCCTGCTGAACGGCGACCAGCACGTCCGCGCCTCCGGCTACATCATCGCAATCGACGATAACGGCATCGAATTTGCTTCGTTCCAGGCGTTCGAGCGCCGATTCTGCGCCCGTAGCTGCTTCCAGGCCGATGCCGAGGTCATCCAGAGCGCGCCGGAAAACGCGCAGCGTCTCCGAGTCTCGGCACAAGAGCAGGGATTGCAGCACCATAGCTTGCATGGTAGTCCGCAAGCGGAACCGTCCCAAGTAACCGAAGTAATCCAAAATGGGAAGCGGTAAACAGCGCGTTATCTGCCTCGAAAGGCCGGCCCACGAGGCGCCTGGCAATGGCGTTGCAAGGATGTCAAAGCCGCGAGAGTCCGCAACCGGCTTCCCAACCTCTTCGTTACCACCGTTATCCGCGCCCGACTCAGCGGTTACTTTTCCCCGCATCAGGAACGGCTATGCTGCTCGCGACGATTTACTCCTGGCGTGGTGGGCGCGCCGGCTGCCACCCGCTTGTACAGCGGAGGGCGGCGATTTGGTTGCGGTGCATGCCCCCAGCCGGATTGAAGCTGCTGGCACCGTCCCGCGCCACAGGTCTGATAAACTCGGGTCCGTTGCCATGCAGGACTTGATCGTAGTGCGGGAATGGGACGCCGACAGTTTCCACCGACGGGTGCTAGAACTGGAGTCGCAGGGGTTCAAGGCGCTCCGCGAGACCTACCGGATCAGCCCTGAAATGGATCCCGAAAGCGGCACCATCGTTCACCTGCATACCATCGAGATGAGCCGCCCGAAGGCGTAGAAGGTTGATCGCAGCATTCGGGATATCGGCTGCTATCCATGCTGTCGGCCCCAATTTGGGCCTCTCGAAGCGAGGCCCCGAATGATATAGTTAATAAGCCGTGCTTTCGCCCTATGGTTTGGAAATCGTCGAAAGCTGCCTTACCTGCAAGTTGCGGGCGGACAAGATTTTTTGCAATCTGCCGCAGCCGACTGTGCAGGCGCTGGAAGCCATCAAATACACCACCGCTTATCCCAAAGGAGCAGTGCTCTTCGTGGAGGGTCAGGCGCCGCGCGGAGTTTTCATTCTCTGCCGTGGACGAGTCAAGCTCTCCATCTGCTCCAGTGATGGCAAGACCCTGATTTTAAAGATTGCGGAAGCTGGGGAAGTGCTGGGCCTGAGCGCCAGTGTCTCCGGTAAGCCCTATGAACTGACCGCGGAGACCCTCGGCCCCTGCCAGGTGAATTTTGTCAAACGCGAGGACTTCCTGCGCTTCTTGCGAGAGCACAACGACGTTTGCCTGCGCGTGGCTGAGCAACTGAGCGAGAAATATAACACCGCGTGTCACGAGATCCGTTCCCTGGGTTTGTCGCACTCGGCGGCGGAAAAGCTGGCAAAACTGTTGCTGGAGTGGTCGCTGAAAAATGGCGGCGCCCGCCAGCCGGACCGCATGAAACTCACCCTCACACACGAAGAGATCGCGCAGATGATCGGCACGTCGCGCGAAACCGTGACCCGCCTGTTCGCCGATTTCAAGAAACGGCAACTGATTCAGCTCAAAGGCTCCACGCTGGTTATCCGTAATCGGCCGGCGCTGGAAAACCTTGTCGGCCCGTAATTTCCGGGCCCTCACCCATTTTTGGCCCACTTTTCCGGCAGGGCGTCACCCAAAACCGTGACTCGGGTCACAGCGTGAGATAGGCTGTGACCTTAAATTAGCTCGTATGACTAGGGACCAGGATGTCACGACTCTTGCCAGAGGCCCAGCCGCGGAACGCGTTCTTTCCGGCGCGCCGACCCAGGTACTCCGGCAGATTGCCGCTTTGAACAGCGCCCGTGAATATTCAAGTGGCTCCCTTCTGTTCCGCGAAGGTGAGCCCGCGGAAGGTATCTTTCTGCTATGCCACGGGGCGGTGAAACTGTCTGTCGGTTGCAGCCACGGCGACAGTCTGGTGCTGCGCTCGGCCGGCCCGGGCGAAATCCTGGGGTTAAGCGCGACCCTAACCGGTCAGGGTCATGAAGTGACGGCCGAGACCACGACTCCTTCGCAAGTGGTGTTCGTCAAACGCAGGGATTTTCTGCGCTATCTGCGCGAGCACAAAGAGGTCTGCTTGCGGGTCGTCGAGTCTTTGAGCAACGACCTGCAGGCCGCCTACGAACGGGTGCGTATGCTGGGCTTGGCACGCATTCGGCATCCTCATAATAATTAGACGCGCGTGCGGGGACCTCGTTTCCCCGCGCCGGTCCTTGTTTGCCGGTTCGTGTGACAATGATCACATGGCCCCGTGATGGGGCTCATAGTCCGGAGAGCTCTTTGGGTACACTGTAGGGGCGTGGGGGCCGCCGCGTTGGCGCCCGACTCTCCGCGAGGAGGCTTGCCATGGCCACGGATGATCGCGACATACTGGAAGTGCTGAAATTCGAACTTGCATTTCTGTAGCAGGGAGGCTACGGGCGCTCGGTGCGCACCCCCTGGAAGCCGACCTCCATCTTTCAAGACTCGATCACCTGCCTGAACTTCGACGAGCCGCAGCGTGTACACCCGTGTTCAGAGTGCCTGCTCATCGACTTCGTTCCCCCGCAGGAACGCGACGCACAAGTACCTTGTCACCACATCCCGCTCAACCCCAACGGCGAAACGGTGGACGCAGTGAACCGCTACGACAACCAACAGGAGTTGGAGGAGAAGGTGAAACAGTGGTTGCGGGCGACGATCGAGCGAATCGAAGCACAACGCGCTGCTGGCGGATCTGCTTCCAAATAATCCCTTCATTCGTGGCGCAGTAACCTCTCACCCATAAGCTCGATCCATCGGCGCATTCCGGGACTATTTTGAGTGTTCCCGAAATGGAAATAGCTGGGATCGGTTTCGGGGGGGGACCCTCCGACAGATCAGCTTGCCGATTTGGCAAATTAGGTTCATTATCTCCGCCGTAAGATTCGGTTCCTACCCAGACCATCCGGCGTTTTTACCCAGGGAATTTAATGTTAGGGAGGGAGGCGAAGCCGGCCATGAGACTTCCAACAGCAACCCTTCTTGTTTTGTTTGCGGCTCTGGCGGTGAGTGCAAATGCCGCCCCGCTACAATCGGCTGGCGCCCTTTCAGCTTTGTTCCTGATGGGCGCCTTTCCCGGCCCTGCCGAGGACCAAGCCAAGCCCGCGCCGCCATCGCAGGCCGATGGCGACTATGTGGGCAGTGACACCTGCATAGCCTGCCACGAAGATCAAAACCGTCGCTTTAAGAACACCGTGATGGGCAAAGTGTTCGCGCACCCGCGGACCCCCGATGAGGCCCACGGTTGTGAAGCTTGTCACGGACCGGGCAAGGGCCACGTTGACGCCGGCGGCGGCAAAGGCACGATTCCCGTGCGCTTCACCAGCGATTCCACCAACACCGTGGCGGAGAAGAATGCCGCCTGCCTGCAATGCCATTCCCGCGGCAACCGCCTGTTCTGGAAAGGCAGCCCGCACGACTCCCGCGCCATGGCCTGCGTGGACTGCCACAACGTGCATCAAGTACTGCGTCCCACATTGTCGGAGGAAGCCCGTTTCAACGCTCCACTCACAGAGAACAGGGGCCTCAAGAAAACGCAGCCGGAGCTTTGTCTGAACTGCCACCAGATGCGGCGCGCGCAACTGCAGCGCTCTTCGCACATGCCGTATCGCGAAGGCAAGGTGACCTGCACCAGTTGCCACAATCCGCACGGCTCGCCCAATCCCAAGCAGCTCATCCAGAGCACTACCAACGAAAACTGCCTGAGCTGCCACACAGAGCGGCGCGGCCCCTTCCTGTGGGAGCACCCGCCGGTGATGGAGAACTGCGCCAACTGCCACGAGCCGCACGGCTCCATGAACCCGCAGTTGCTCAAGGTGCGCATGCCGCGGGTATGCGACTCGTGCCACATCTCAAGCCGCCACCCAACCGCGCCCACGCTGCTTAATTCCATCCGGGATTTCAACCGCGGCTGCACCAACTGCCACTCGGCCATCCACGGGTCGAATAACCCGTCGGGCAACTATTTCCTGCGCTAAGGAAAGGAGAGCGAAATGAAAATCATGAGATCAGGCCAGTTTGCAAGTTTGGCAGTGTTCGCGCTCCTGCTGCTTCCAGCGGGAGTCTTGGCGGAGGATGAGACCACGGAGCGTGGCAGCGTTGAATTCGGAGTGCGCTACGTCTGGGGCGACGTTTATGGTCGTCCCGACCTGCAGCTTGGTCCCAGCGGTCCGGCTCCGACGGGCAATCCCTCAGTTGCTCCCGGGTGCCTGGGCTGCGGCACTGCCTTCAATCCTTCGTTGACAACTTCGAAATATGAAGAGTATCGCGATCTGCGCAACGGCTTCTTTCTGCGCCGCTTCAACGCTACCTTCGATAACGTGCTCAACTCGCGCAATTACGTGAGCGTACAGACGCAGAAGACGCTGTACCGCGACCAAACCTACCTGGTTACCGTCGGCCAGCACGGCAAGTACAAGGTCCAGTTCCGCTACGATGAGATTCCGCACGTCTACACCGACACTGCCCGCACGCTCTTTACCGAAAGTGCGCCGGGGGTGTGGAGCTTCCCGTCCGCGGTTCGGTCAACCATCCAGGCCAGCACCGCCGCCAACCTGCCTTCGCTGCTTGCCGGCACGGGAGCAAATGCGGGGAACGGGATCGTGACCGATTCCAACTTCATCACTCCCTCCACTATCCGCAAGGCGGGAACCATTTTGGTTTCCTACAACGTGACTCCGAACTTGAATATCAACGGCCTGTTCCGGCGGGAGAGTGAGAATGGCACGCGGCCGATCGGGCTGATCATGAACTCCACTCCTAGTGCTAGCGCTACCGCCGGTTTTGGCGTGGAGCTTCCCGAGACCATCAGTTACTGGACCAACTTGGCGCAAGTCGGCGGCGAGTATGGCAAACGGGACTGGGGGGTGCAGGCAGCTTATGTGGGTTCTTTCTTTGAGCAGAACATCCGCTCGATGGTCTGGGACAATCCCTTCCTGCTGACCCAGCCAGCGGGCGCCGCAGGCATCGCCAATCCCACCCAGGGCGAGATGACGTTGTATCCGAGCAACCACGCGCAGTACCTGAATCTGGCCGGCGCCACCGACCTGGGCAAATATCTGCGGTTGATGGCCAGCGTCAGCCCGGGCTGGCTCACTCAGGACGAGCCTTTCCTGCCCTACACCATCAATCCTGCGATCACCGGCTGCGGCGGCATAGCCGGTAACACCTGCACCAGCACGACATCTCTGCCCGCGCCTAACCTGGGCGGCAGCAAACAGACGCTGGCCATGAACTACACCCTGGTCACTTTGCCTTGGAAGAGTTTTCAGATCAAAGCGGCCTACCGGCAGTACGACTACAACAACAACACGCCCATCCGTACCTTCACTCCGGTCGAGGGCGACGCGGCCGCACCAAGCTCCGACCAGAACAAACCTTTCGGCTTCAACCGTAAGAACCTCGAGTTGACCGGCAATTGGTTCTTCGCCAAGAAGAGCTCGCTCAAGGCAGGCTACCAGGCGGAATGGATGGACCGGTCGTATCGCGACGCTCCGCATTCGCTGGAAAACTCCGTGGTGGGCGCGGTCGACGTCGGTTATTGGAAGGACCTGCTGTTCCGGGCTTCCTACCGGCACTCGGATCGGAACCCGTCCTCGTACCAGGATCCCGACGCCGTCAACGGAGCCGGCGCCCCCGTCCTGTGCAGCGACACTACCACTACGTTCTTCACGGCCGACCAACGCTGCAGCCGGAGGTTCGACGAAGCGGCCAGAATTCGCAATTACGCCGATGGCATGGTGCAGTACAGCCCAATCGCGAAAGCGACGTTGTCCGCTTTCGCGGGGACTACTCAGGACAACTACAACCGGCCGGGCGGCACCAACAGCCCTGTGCCTCTGAACTTCCTTACCGGCGCGGCCGCGACCACCAGCCCCTATTATTTGTACGGGATTCTGAAGGACATCTCCTACAATTACGGGGCAAATGGCGACTATGCCGTATCAGCGCAACTGTCCCTCTTTGCCGAGTACTCGCACGAGCACTACTACCGGCGGCTGATCTCGCGTGACCGCACGCCGCCCTCCCCAGCCACAGCAAACATTTCGAACTGCACCAACGGCTGCGATACGGCCAACAATGACTGGCAGAGCGTTACCCCCGAGACGGTCGACATCTGGACCGCCGGCGCGGACACGTACATCGGCAAGAAAACCTACGTGACTACCTACTACTCACTGGCGGCTGCGACGGGCAACACCTTGTCCCGATACCTTGGCAATCCCGCCATCACCACCGGCCCCAGTGCGTTCGTCCTTGTCGGCACCAGTGCCGCAACTGACTATCCGGAAACCGTGAACCGCCAGCACGAGGTGGTGGCTGTTTTCAAGTACAAGCTCACCAAGAACCTGGTGCCCAAGTTTGAGTTTCGCTACCAGCAGTTCGACAACAAGGATTACCAGACTTCGCCCATGACCCAGTACATGGGTTGTATGAGTGCGTCGCTGGCTGCTCCGGTCGCGGGCTGTCCCGTTGCGGTCGTCAGCAGTACGACGTCCCCTACGCCCACGCTGAGTCCCAACGGCCAAACCTCGTTTTATCCATATTTCCAGGTGGGTGATCCCTCGGCAGCGAGGTACCTCTTCCTGGGTGTGGACCAACCCTCGTACCATGCCTATTACGTGGCGGGGAGCCTCGAGTACCACTTCTAGAATGCCTCCAAATGGGATGGGTCTTTGACCCATCCCTACGTCTCAGTGTGATGCCAATCACAACCAGTCGTGCACAGGGTCACAGCATACCGCCCTCCAGATTTGAAATCCTTGCCTTGAATCTTGAGTCGGCTCTTCGTGACGGTATTTAGACGTTGACAAAGTCGAGATTTGTGAAATTTTTAAACACTGCAAAATACCCATCCCCCAGGAGGACAACACCGTGAAGCTAACGCTAAGCAAGAAACTGGCGGTCGTGGTGGTGGCGATGGCCATCTTCGCGTTGCCGCTTGCTTCCTTTGCCGCCGATGCGGCGGCTGACGTCTTTAAATCCAAATGCGCGATGTGCCATGGCCCGGACGGCAAAGGCAAAATGGCAGGCACGAAGGACCTGGGCTCCGCTGATGTGCAGAAGTCATCGGACGCCGACCTGGCCGCTACCATCACCAACGGCAAGCCGCCCAAGATGCCCGCTTACAAGGGCAAACTGACTGACGATCAGATAAAGTCGCTGGTCGCCTACGTCCGCACTTTCAAGAAGTAAAGCCCGGCGAGGTCCGCCGGAAAGGGACATCGATGGACCACGCGGAAATCGTAACCAGACACGAGCCGGCACGCCGCCGCTTCATGCAGTTTCTGCTGGGCGGCGGCCTGCTGGCTTCCGCGGCTTCGTTTCTTTATCCCATTGTGCGCTACCTGGTGCCGCCGGCGGCGGTCGATCTAGGCGGCGACAGCGTGGTGGCGGCCAAGGTCGGTGAGCTGAAAGTGAACAGTGGCAAGATATTTCGCTTCGGCAGCCGGCCGGGCTTGTTGGTGCGCACCGCCGATGGCGAATATCGCGCCATGTCTGCCGTTTGCACCCACCTGAACTGCACAGTGCAATACCGAAGCGACGTGCGCGAGGTGTGGTGCGCCTGTCACAACGGTTTTTACGACCTTAACGGGCGCAATGTGGCTGGGCCACCGCCGCGTCCGCTCGATTCCTACATAGTGCACATCAACGGCGACGACGTGGTGGTCAGCCGACGGCGGGGGGCCTGATGGCGAGCCCACCGGAATACGCAGCCGACGCTTCGCTCCACCGCAACCGCGTGGTGCGCTGGCTGGATGAGCGCTTCGGCTGGGAGCAGCTGCTGGCACCGCTGCGCCACAAGACGGTTCCGGTTCACAAGCTGTCGTATTGGTACTTCCTCGGCGGCATGACGCTTTTCCTCTTCATGATCCAGGTACTGACCGGCATGCTGCTGCTGCTCTACTACCGGCCCGGCGCCAACGAAGCCTTCGAGAGCGTGCAGTACATCATGACGCAGGTGCAGTTTGGATGGCTGGTGCGCTCCATCCATTCCTGGTCGGCCAATCTGATGATTTTCTTCGCGTTTGCGCACATGTTCAGCGTGCTTTTTCTGCGCGCCTACACCAAGCCGCGCGAGTTGACCTGGCTTACCGGCATGGTGCTGTTGTTCCTGGCACTGGGCTTCGGCTTCAGCGGTTACCTGCTGCCCTGGAACACCCTGGCATTTTTCGCCACTAAAGTGGGCACCCAGATCACCGGTCAGGTCCCGGTCATCGGCAAGCCGCTGCTGGTCTTCCTGCGTGGCGGCGAAGAAGTGACCGGTGCCACACTGACGCGCTTCTTCGGCTTCCACGTGGCTCTGCTTCCCGGAATTACAACCATGCTCATTGCCATCCACGTCCTGCTGATCCAGCGGCTGGGCATGAGCGTGC
>Ga0187782_10002969_pt1 | contig 12599 bp, 13 predicted proteins | sample 0715_SJ02_MP15_2_FD_132454 | JGI IMG/M metagenome (GOLD analysis project Ga0187782, IMG submission 132454) | Tropical peat soil microbial communities from peatlands in Department of Meta, Colombia - 0715_SJ02_MP15_20_MG | ecosystem: Environmental > Terrestrial > Soil > Wetlands > Peat | place...
ACGCAAGGTCCCTCCGCTCGGGCTCACGCCCTCGGTCGGGATGACAAGAAGGTGAACGCACACCACCGCGGACTCACGGGATGCGGCCAGAGGTGGACAGGCGCTGCGCTAGGCGTCTTCAGTCCCGGTGCGCTCTTCGAGGGCCATGTCCTTGAATTCGCTGGATTCAAAGACCTCGGCACATTCCAGGCACTCGACGAATTCGCTGTCTTCGTCGCGCGCCACGACGCGCACACGCGGATGCTTGCAGGGCGTGTCCATTTTGACTCGCTGGCGTGCTGCTTCGGAGGATGGTAGGGGCTGGAGTGAACTCATATCCGGAAAAAGCACCGGAAACGCGGGTATTTTAGCCCGGTCCTGTAGCTTGTCAAGAGCTTCATGGGAACCCTGGTAATGGGTGGCCTGTTCGCCGGTCACCGCGGGTTGGTGACCCTGCGGGAGACTTGTGTAGATGAAGGGACGTGAGGCGAGGTTGCCGGTGGATGAAAACGAGCGGGTTGAGGCTATTCCCCCGCCCTTCAATCAAATGTCATTCTTCCGTCGAGCAAACCCGGGGTCCCCGGCGCGCCCAATTTTGGCGCGCTGGGGTGGTGAGCGCGAGACGGGAGAATCTGGCGGCAAAGAGGGCGCAACCGACCCCGGTAGCGCTGGCTGCTACGGCAGATCCTCCGTCGCCTTCGGCTCGCAAAGGATGACAGCTTCAACGAAGACGCCTTTACACCCTAGGCGCTTCCATCCGGTTACACCTCGCGGTTGCGCTGGTCTAGAATGAAATGAGCCGCTGCGACCGGGGAAACGCCCGTATGACGCCCAACACCGTCACCGTAGATGGACAGGAAGTGAAGCTGCCCATCTACCTCGATAACCACGCCACGACGCCGGTCGATCCCCGCGTGCTCGACGAAATGCTGCCCTACTTCAAGGGCAAGTTCGGCAACGCCGCCAGCCGCAGCCACCAGTTCGGGTGGGAGGCCGAGGCAGCGGTCGAAAAGGCACGGGAGCAGATCGCCCGCCTGATCGGCGCCAGCGCCAAAGAGATCGTCTTCACCTCCGGCGCCACCGAGAGCGACAACCTGGCAATCAAGGGCGTGGCGGGCAAATACCGAGACAAGGGTGATTACATCGTCTCCTGCGTTACCGAGCACAAGGCAGTGCTCGATAGCTGCAAGCACCTGGAGAAAGAGGGCTACCGCGTTACCTACCTTCCTGTCGGCAAAGATGGGCTGATCGATCTCGACGACCTGAAGCGCGCGCTCGACGACAAGACCATCCTGGTCTCGATCATGTTCGCCAACAATGAAATCGGCGTGCTGCAGCCCATCGCCGAGATCGGCAAGCTGTGCCGCGAGCGCAGCGTCCTGTTCCACACCGACGCCGTGCAGGCCATCGGCAAAATCCCGGTGGATGTCGAGCAGCAGAACATCGATCTCGCCTCCATCACCGCCCACAAACTTTATGGGCCAAAGGGCATCGGCGCACTTTACGTGCGACGGAAGAATCCACGCGTGGAGCTTGCCCCCCTAATCGATGGCGGCGGCCATGAGCGCGGCATGCGCTCCGGCACCCTGAACGTCCCCGGCATCGTGGGCCTCGGCAAGGCGTGCGAACTGTGCGGCCAAGAGATGGCAACGGAAGCGGCGCGGCTGCGGGCGCTGCGCGACCGGCTCAAAGACAAAATCTTCGCCGGGCTCGACGAGGTATACGTCAACGGCTCCATGGAGCACCGCCTGCCCGGCAATCTGAACCTCAGCTTCGCTAACGTGGAGGCTGAGCCGCTGCTGATGGGCATCAACGATATAGCAGTCTCGACGGGATCGGCCTGCTCGTCGGCCGCCATCGAACCCTCACACGTACTGAAAGCGTTGGGCGCCGGCGACCTGACGCACGGCTCCATCCGCTTCGGCATCGGCCGCTTCAACACCCAGGCGGAGATCGACTACGTCGCCGCCCGCGTGGTGGAGACGGTGAAGCGCCTGCGCGAGCTTTCGCCGTTGTATGAGGCGCGGTCCGGCAACTGATGCCACCGACGCCGGTGCAAGCGCCTTTCACAAGTGCAAAACGGCGCGACGGGGGCTCTTGAGGAAGAGGAGAGAAGCGGGGTTGTGATCGGTGGCACCCACCAGGCCGAGAGCCGTGGCGAGCATACGCAAGCGAGTGAGGTCACTGCGGATCGGGAGGCTAGAAGGTCGCTCTACCCGTGATCGAGCTTGCTCCGTAGCTCAATGATCTGGCCACTAATGTTGTCCGCATCGGTGGAAACAAGGAAGGCGGCTAACTTCGCTACGTCCTGGGGATCCAAGGCCTTCTGAGATTCGGTGGGGTAGAAGTGGTGAACTGCCTCCGTGGCGACAAACCATGGAGCGATGCAATTCACTTGGACTTCGTGCTCGCGCAGCTCTGCGGCGAGACCCGTGGTAAGAGCTTCGATGGCCTTATTGGTCACGTAGTAGTGGAGCCAGCCAATTGCTTCGTGAGGACCCGCGAAGCCGCAGGAGATCTGGAGAATTTTCCCGCTTCGCCTGCGAATCATTCCTGGTATGAATAACCGAGTCAGAAGAAAGGACGCCCTTAGCCCGACCCCGAGCACTTCGTCGATTTGGGCGACTGGAGTGTCGGCAAGCAGCGGGCCTTGGTATTTGCTTTCCTGGTCATGCCAAACGCCGGCGACGTTGGCGAGGATATCTATCTCGCCAAATGTCGTGTGCACGGACTCCGCGAGATGCTCGACCGCTTGTCCATCTCGAAGGTCGGCGCAGAACATGCGCGTGTCTGGACGGCCAACAAGGCGTCCCGTTTCCTCAAGGCCACCGCGGGACCTGCCGACAAGTGCGAGACGTGCTCCCTCCGCCCCAAGGAACCGGGCAATCTCTCGGCCAATACCACTACTGGCCCCTGTTACGAGAGCGGATTTGCCGGCTAACCTCATTATGTTTTCTTTGGCGGCGGGGCAATAGCGTCCATGTATTTTACAAGGCCCTCATCGTATTCATCCCTTATCTCGTACCAGGTCTCAAGATAGGCGCGTCGCTTCAGAAACTTTCGAATGTACGCATCCCAACCAGCCCACTGACTCTGGTAGATCCTGAGGATCTCAGGGTTGGACTCCACTTTGTGATACTGAACGAAAGCGACCTCGAACACGTCGGTCAAATGCGTGAACAGCATTTTCTGTTGGATCTTTTCGTCCTCACATAGATTAATCGCATCCGCGCGAGGAACGCTATAACAGTCAAGCCTCGGATGATCTACACAGAGCTTCACGAACTCCGTATATCGCGCGTCGACCGTCTGGTAAACCTTCTCGGCAGCCTCCACGCGTTCCTTCTGGGCATTTTCCGCTATCTCAATGGTGTGCCTGTGAAAGTCGAGCAGAGCGAGTGGCACGCCAACGACCAAGGCGACGAACGAAAGAAATTCCGCGAACTTGCTGATTCTGTCGAAATTCATTTTGGGCTCCGTCTTGTGCAATTTTTGACTGCGAACTCCCGTTAGGGGCTCAAGTCGTCCGCACACTAGGGTGCTCGGGCGTGCACGTCAAAACATTTACTTGGAAGTTCCAAAATCAGAACAACGACATCATTGCGGATACTAAGCCCTTCATCTGAGGCAACTTAGAATCGTCACATGCGAGCGCCTAGAGAGGAAAATGGCGAGCGACTGTTCTGGGAACCGAACACCGGCAAGAAAATCGCGGTGTCAGGTTGGAGGTCGGCCGTTTAATGTCATCGGCGGTGGCCGATTGCCGTCACTGAATCCCCACCCCATCAGCAACGGTTAGACAACACATCTGCAAGCCTTCTAGTCTGCTCCTGCCTCGCACGCCGGCAGTTCTGGCTCGTGCTCTGCTCCCACCTGTGGCTTGACCTTGGCGCTGGTGGCCAGAGCAACCGCCACGATGATGATGGCAGTCCCCGCCGCGATGTAGCCGTCCACGCGCTCGCCCAGGAAGTACCAGCCGAGAAACACGGCGATCACGGGATTCACGTAGGCGTACGTCCCCACCTTCGACGTGGGCACGTGCTTCAGCAGCCAGATGTAGGCGGTGTAGCCGACCAGCGATCCGAAGACCACCAGATACGCGATGGCGGCCATGCCGCGCATGGTCCACTGCGCTTTGGCGTGCTCGCCCAGCAGGAACGCGATCCCCAGGTTCAGAAATCCTCCAATGGACATCTGCCAGCCGGTGGCGGTGAAGGCGTCCATCGATCCCTGCCAGCGGCGCGAGAGCACCGAGCCTGCCGCCCACACGAACGACGAACAGATCAGGCAGACCGAGGCAAACAGCTCCATGCGTCCGCGACCGGTGGACGCCATCAGCTTGGGCCATAGCAGGACCACGGTTCCCACCGCGCCCAGTGCCAGCCCGACCAGACCACGCGCGGCCAGGCGCTCACCTCTCAGAATCCAGGTGTCAAGCACGAGGAACCAGATGGGAATTGAGGCAACCAGAAGCGAGGCCAAACCGGTGCGGATGTACTGCTCCGCCCAGGCGAGCGTGACGTTCGAGACACTTAGCAGGAGCGCGCCGATGATCCCCTGACGCAGGAACTCACGGCCGGTGATGGCGACACGGCGTCCGGTGAGCGCGCACGCGGCAAGCATGATGATCCCGGCCACGGGGAAGCGCACCCCGGTCATAAGCTCGGGGCCGATGTGCTCGACCGCGATGCGAATGCCGAGGTAAGTCGATCCCCAGAAGACATAGACCAGCCCGAAGGCCAGGGCGACACGGAAGCGGAATTGGGGCTCGGCGGTCACGAAGAGAGGATACGGATTCGATGGTCTGGCTGGCTATCCGATTCTTGCGGCCAAGGATATGTTTACTGATCGGCCACAGTCTGGAAAAGACATCTCAGGCAATCCAAGGGTTGATAAGTGGGACGGGAGTGTCTTCAAAGTGCGCCGTATTCCGGGTTGCCAGGGTGCCATGTTGGGAGATCACGATCCCGGCAATCATCGTATCGCGCAGGTCGCCCGGGCGTCCTTTCTTGTGTCGAGACGCCATCAGATCGCCTGCCTCCCGCGCTGCGGCAACATCAAAAGCAGCTACGCGGCCGCCGATTCTTTCCAGGACGCCCTCGAACGCCTGTATCAGCGCGGATTGCCGCTTCCCGGCCGGCATGATCTGGAGTCCAAATCGCACTTCAAGAACCGTGATGGCTGTGGTCCAGACGGAGGTTCGAGGTTGCCGGTCCAGCCAATCAACGACCTTCGCGTCGGGTGTTTGGCGCATCAACGCCGAAAGCACGTTGGTGTCAAGGACGATCATGACTCAAAGGAGGGCGGTTTCATCTCCTGTCCGTGCAGTTCGGGAATTTCGGTTTCCAGACCAACCTTGGCAAACAATGCCGAGATTTCCGTGCCCAACCCTCCGGCGGCGCCATTGTCCTCATGAACGGCGCTGCGCAGGATGTCTCGCACTTCCTCTTCCATGCTGCGTCCATTCCGTTTGGCACGCCGTTGCAGCCGCGCCTTGACGGTACTCTCAATGTTGCGGACAACTAGCTGTGCCACGGGTGCCTCCTTTTGTTGGTGATATCATGATAGCACATCAATCGCAAGAACGGACGCGAGCCCGCATATCCCGCCGTCCGGCCATTGCACCACAGTGCCCTGGCTGGGGGTTACGCTCCCGCATGCAACTGCTATAATTTAGTGTAGGAGTACGGTCTATGAAGCGCATCGAGACCAACGCCTTCCACTGTCCGTCGCAGGCCCGTCCCAACCTCTTTGCGGGTGACTAGTCTCTCCTCATTTGATTCTGATCGATTCGGACGAAAAAAAACACATTCCAACGATCAAAAAACGATCCAAAGAGGAGCATCCCATGGCCACGACCATCGTACCCACTGCTGGTCCCAAGATTCGCACCGCGCTGCCCGGGCCCAATGCTAAGCGCGTGCTGGCGGGGGACCAGACTTACATTTCGCCATCCTATACGCGCAGCTATCCGCTGGTCGCCAGGCGCGGCCGCGGCGTGGTGATCGAAGACGTTGACGGCAACGAGTTCTTCGACTTCGCCGCCGGCATCGCCGTGGTTTCAACCGGCCACTGCCATCCCGAAGTGGTCGGTGCTATTCAGAAGCAGGCCGCCGAGCTGATTCACATGTCCGGCACAGACTTCTACTACGAGAACATGATCACGCTGGCCGAACGCCTCTCGCGCATCGCGCCCATGAAGGGGCCGCACAAGGTCTATTACGGCAACTCCGGGACCGAGGCCATCGAGGCGGCACTGAAGCTGGCGCGCTACCACACCAAACGCCAGAACGTAATCGCGTTTTACGGCGCGTTCCACGGCCGGACGATGGGCGCGCTCTCGATGACGGCGTCAAAGGTCCAGCAGCGACGGCGTTTTTTTCCGCTAGTGCCGGGCGTGACGCATGTTCCTTACCCGAACGTGTATCGCCGTCCCGCCGGTACGGACGCCAAGCAATACGCCATCGATTGCGCCAGCTTTATAGAGGACAAGCTGTTCAAGACCACGCTGCCGCCGGAGGAAGTGGCGGCGATCTTCGTCGAGCCGATCCAGGGCGAAGGCGGGTACGTTGTCGCTCCGCCTGAGTTCCTGCACGAGCTGCGGCGGATTTGCGATCGGCACGGCATCTTGCTGGTTGCGGACGAAGTGCAATGCGGCGCCGGACGCAGCGGCAAATGGTGGGCGATCCAGCACGCGGGCGTCGAGCCGGATATTGTCTGCATCGCCAAAGGCATCGCTTCCGGCATGCCTCTGGGCGTGACCATCTCCCGCGCCGAGATCATGGATTGGGTCCCCGGCTCGCACGCCTCCACCTTCGGCGGCAATCCGGTGTGCAATGCCGCAGCGCTTGCGACTCTCGACGTACTGGAGCGCGAGGGCGTGCGCAACGCCGAGCGCGTCGGGCGGCACATCATGGACCGCCTGCGCACCTGGCCGGCGCGCCATCCGATGGTGGGCGACGTGCGTGGGCTGGGGCTGATGATCGGCCTCGAAATCGTTAAAGATCAGCGCACCAAGGAAACCGCGCACGATGAGCGCGACAGGGTCGTCCAGCTGGCCTTCGAGCGCGGCGTGCTTTTCCTCGGCGCCGGCGAGAATACGCTGCGCGTGTGCCCGCCCCTGGTGGTCACGCCGGAGCAGGCCGACGTCGCTCTCGATGTGCTCGAAGAGTGCATCTCGATCGTCGAGAAAAAGTAGTCAGGAAGAAACGCCACGGATTCGCGCGGAAAAGCAGGAACCTCCAGAAGCCTGTGAAATCCGTGTGAATCCGCGGCCATTTCCCGGCGTCCAACCTTCAGGCCAGGTGATCATGATCAAACTTGTGTATTGCATCACCAAGAAACCGGGCTTGACCGACGAAGAATTCTTTCGTTATTGGGAAAACGTGCATGGTTCTCTCGGAGCACGGATTCCTGGCCTGCGGAAACTGGTACAAAGCCGGCGCCTGACTATTCCGTCGGACAAGTACGCATCAGATTACGACGGCATGGCGGAACTCTGGTTTGACAACGTGGAGGCGTTGCTCGCGGCTCGCACCTCGCCGGAGTGGAAGGCCTCATCCGAAGATGAGGGAAACTTCATCGATCACGACAAGGTCGCTTACTTCGTCTCCGAAGAGCACGTCATTCTGGACAACGCGCAGAAAAAGTAAGGCAGGAAAGATCGCCACGGATTTCGTGGGTAGTTGGGCTGGGACGATTAGCCATTGGGCCGCCGAAAACCGGGGCCCTAAGGGCCCGATGAAGCAACTGAATTACATGTCGGTGCAACTCCGCGGCCCTTTTTATATCGTCTAACGACAGATGACCCACAGGCTCACGGTGCGCGGCTGGCTGGCGTTGCTCGCCAGCGTGGTGCTGTGGGGATCCGGATTCGTCGGCATCCGCATGGCGCTTCCCGCGTATTCGCCGCCGCACCTGGCGCTGCTGCGGTTCCTCTCGGCGTCGGTCACCATCCTGGTCTATGCCCTGATCGCGGGGGTGCGCCCGCCCGCGCGCAGGGATGTTCCTTACATCCTGCTTATGGGTTTTATCAGCATCACCGTGTATCACGTGGCGCTCAATGCGGGTGAGCGGACTGTGACCGCAGGATCGGCCAGCATGCTGATAGCTTCGGGGCCGATCTTCTCCGCTCTGCTGGCACGGATCGCGCTCGACGAGCGGCTGCGGGCCTGGGGATGGATTGGCATTGCGATCAGTTTCGCCGGGGTCTCGCTCATCGCCATTGGCGAAGGCGGCGGACTGCATTTCAATCTGGGCGCCTTTCTGGTGTTGATCGCCGCGCTGGCGACGGGCATCTCCGTGGTTCTGCAGAAGCATTACCTGAAGAGGTACAACGTCACCGATTTCTCCACCCATCTGATCTTGGCGGGCACGCTTTTCCTGCTGGTGTTTCTACCCGGCCTGGCGACGGAGATCCGGCACGCGCCGCTCAAGCCCACGCTGGCCGTGCTTTACCTGGGTGTGTTTCCCGCGGCCATCGCATACCTCACCTGGGGATATGTGCTGAAGCGCATTCCGGCGTCCGTCGCCGCCAGTTCGCTTTACACGCCGCCGATCTTTGCCATCGTCATAGGCTGGCTGGTCCTGCGAGAGGCGCCGGGTGTGCTTTCGATCATAGGCGGCGGGCTTGCCTTTGCCGGAGTCACTCTGGTCAATGCCAAGGGCCACCCGAGAAAACCTGTTGAGATCGCCGTCTATGCGGTGGACCGAGGGGACTGAGGTTCTCTTACAAGCGTCAGGAACCTGATGGCCGACGGGCGAGCAGGGAACTGTTATCCTGTGTTCTCACCCGGCGAAAATGCAGACTCTGCTCACACAGGCCCCTCCGCCGGCGGCGGCCAGGAAGCACGTAGCGCGATGGGTGGTCTTCGGCCTGCTCGTCCTGGCTTCCTCGGCCTTTGGCGCGCTGGCCGGGCTGCTGTTCGTCTATTCCACCGACCTGCCGCAGGTGGAAGAACTGGAGCGCTACCGGCCCAGCTCAATCACCGAACTCTACGATGACCGGGGGCGCGTGATCGGCTCGTTCGCACTGCAGCGGCGCGTCATCGCCTCCTACAACGATTTCCCCAAAGCGCTCCGTGAAGCCGTGATTTCCACCGAGGACAAGGCTTTCGAGAGGCACTGGGGCGTCGATATCTACCGTGTCTTTGGCGCAGCGTGGCGCGACCTGGTATCGGGAACCAAGGCGCAGGGTGCCTCCACGCTGACCATGCAACTGGCGCGCAACCTGTTTCTCTCGCCGGAGCGTACCTACCGCCGCAAGCTGCAGGAGATGATGCTCTCGCTGCAGATCGAGCGCCGCTTCACCAAGCCGCAAATCTTCACCATGTACGCCAACCAGATTTTCCTCGGGCACGGCGTTTACGGATTCGAGGCGGGAGCGGAGTTCTACTTCGGCAAAAAGGCCAAAGACCTGACGCTGGATGAGGCGGCCCTGCTGGCCGGCATGCCGAAGGCGCCCAACTTATATTCACCCATCAACAATCCGGACCGGGCAGTAAGGCGGCGCAACCTGGTGATCAACAACATGCTCGAGGACGGCAAGATCACCACCGAAGAAGCCACGCGCGCCAAGAACGCTCCGCTCAAGCTGAACGTGCAGTGGGACACCAATTCGCTGGCGCCCTATTTCGTGGAAGACTTGCGGCAATACCTGGAGCGAAAGTACGGCAGCGACAAAGTCCACGAGGGCGCGCTGCGGGTTTACACCACGCTCGACATGGACTTGCAGAAGACCGCCAAGCAGGCGGTGCTGGATGGCCTGGCAGCCTATGAGCGGCGTCACGGCTGGAAGGGACATCTGAAGAATGTGCTGGCCGGCGGCGCAACCCTCGACAGCTTCCAGGAACCGGACTGGAAAGAGCCGCTGGATTCCGGCAGCTACGTCCATGCGCTCGTACGCTCGGTCTCGAGCACCGGTGCTATCGTGCAGTTTGGCAAGTATCTGGCCACGATCGGCAGCAAAGAGATCGCCTGGACGGGGAAGCGCACTCCGTCTGAATTGTTCAGCGAAGGCGACATTGCATACGTCAAGGTGCTTTCGCTCGCTCCCGACGGCATCGCCGCGGTCAGCCTGGAGCAGGATTCGGGCACCCAGGGCGCGCTGATTGCGCTCGACAACTCCACCGGCGGCATCAAGGCCATGGTGGGCGGCCGCGATTTCGACGAATCCAAGTTCAACCGCGCCACGCAGGCGTTGCGCCAGGTCGGTTCGGCCTTCAAGCCCTACGTCTACACCACTGCCATCGAGAAGGGCTTGTCGCCCGACGACGTGATCCTCGACGCACCGGTCACCTTCATGACCGCCTCCGGACCCTACACTCCGCACAATTACGATGGCAAGTTTGAAGGCACTATCACGCTGCGCCGGGCGCTGACGCAATCGCGCAACGTCCCGGCGCTGAAGCTCGCCGACCGGCTGGGGATCAACGCCGTCATCGAAACCGCGCGGCGCTTCGGGATCACATCGCCATTGCCTGCGTACCTGCCAGTCGCCATCGGCGCGGCCGAGGTCACTCTCTTCGAGGAAACCGCGGCTTTCACCACCTTTCCCAATGATGGCGTTCGCGTCGTGCCGCGCTACATCCGCCGCGTCACCGACTATCAAGGACGCGTGCTCGAGGAAGACTATCCCGACGTGAAGGACGTGATCACGCCGCAGACCGCGCGCGTGATGACCTCGCTGCTCGAACAGGTGGTGCAGCACGGAACCGCGGCGGCAGCGGCCAGCCTGAAGCATCCGCTGGCCGGCAAGACCGGCACGACGAACGATTTCACCGATGCCTGGTTCGTCGGCTTCTCACCTTCGATAACTTGCGGCGTGTGGATGGGCTTCGACGAAAAGAAAACTCTGGGCAACAAGGAAACCGGCGCGCACGCCGCATTGCCGATCTGGATGGACTTCATGCGGGTCGCGGTCGAGGGCCACGACGACGAGCACTTCACTCTGCCGCAGCCGGTTCCGCACGCCGCCTCTGCCCAGGCCGTGGACACTCAGGACCAGGCGCCCGGAGACGGCGAGACGCACTAACGAAGCGACTGCTGGTCGGCCTGGTGGCGCTCGGCGCTGGTCATCTGGCCGTAGAGTTTGTCCCGCTCCTGGCCCAGCCAGGCATCGTCGGGCGCCATCTGCATGGCCGAGGTAAACCAGCGATAGGCCGCAACGCGATCTTCCCGCACGCAGGTTCCGGTGGCGTAGAGCGCTCCCATCTGGCTGGCCGCCGCGTAGTTGGGACGCTTCATCGCCTCCCGCAGATAGGCCATGCCGGTGGTGCAGTCGGCGCGCACACCTTCTCCACGAATGTACTTCTGCGCCAGCTTCAGCAAGGGATCGTTCTCCGGCGAAACGGGCTCCGCGGCGCGCGGCTTCGGACGGCTGGCGCGCTCGAACTTGGCCGCCTGGCTGGCTTTTTCCCTAAGCGCTAGATCTTCTCCTTTGGCCTTGGGCGAGGCTTCTTCGGGCGGATTGGCGGGCGCAGCGGCTTCGGCGGTCTTCGCGCCTGGCGCTGGGGCAGGCTTATCTTCGGGAGCGGGCTGCGCAGCAGCGGGAGCGGGTTGCGGAGCGGCAACAGCGGGCGTGCCAGGATTCGCATCGGGAGGCTGCGTGGGTGTCGAGGCGGCGGCTGGATCCGTGGTCGTCGCGGGCGGCGTCGCCGGTGCCTGAGCTTGCGGGTTCACGCGCTGCATCACGGCAGCGTAGAGCGGAGCGGCGTAAGCGCTCAACTGCGCCCGATAATGGAAGGCGCCAACCGCGACCGCTATCAGCAGCAGGGAGGCGATGATCAGGCCGAGATGTCCGCCCTGCTCCTCATCGTCGAGCAGATAGTCCGTGTCATTGGGCGAAGGCTCATCGTTCAGGCCGAGGAACGAGGGTCCGGTGACGCGCGACCGCGGACGCTCCGCGGATGATGGCGCTTCTCCGTCCAGACCAAGAATCGAGGTCTGCTGCGAGCGCGAGGCGGCGACGACACGTGACGCCGTCGCAGGCGGCGCTGGCGGTTGTGGCGCTGGCGGCGCAGCAACTTCCGCCGCAGGCTTCGGCTTGGCGTCCAGAGGCGCAGCTTCCGCCGCTGGCTTCGGCTTGGCTTCCAGGCGGATGCCGCACATGCCGCAATAACGGTTCGATTCCGGGTTCTCGTATCCACAACGGTCGCAGACCAAGGCAACTCCTCCCACAAGGGGAATAAGCAAAATCTATAGGATGCTACTGCGGTTGCGCCGTGCCGCCTGCATTACCAAAGGCTTAGAAAGAAAAAGGGACGGCTTGCGCCGCCCCTGATGGCTGCTGATGGGTCCGAAAACCGCATCCGCGTTAGAGAGGTTGAACGTTCTCTGCCTGCCAGCCCTTGGGTCCCTTCACGACGTTGAACTGCACGGCCTGACCTTCTTGCAGGCTGCGGAAGCCCTCGGCCTGGATGGCCGAGAAATGAACGAAAACATCTTCGCCATTCTGCCGGCTGATAAAGCCGTAGCCCTTGGCGTCGTTAAACCACTTCACTGTTCCTTGCTCCATACGTGTTACACACTTCCTTGTTTTGATTTTGCTCTCGGGATGAATCGGAAGGTACTGCGAGGCAGATAACGCTGTACAGCGGATGCTGCTTCAACCGCCGCTTCCA
>Ga0187782_10002971_pt1 | contig 12596 bp, 13 predicted proteins | sample 0715_SJ02_MP15_2_FD_132454 | JGI IMG/M metagenome (GOLD analysis project Ga0187782, IMG submission 132454) | Tropical peat soil microbial communities from peatlands in Department of Meta, Colombia - 0715_SJ02_MP15_20_MG | ecosystem: Environmental > Terrestrial > Soil > Wetlands > Peat | place...
GCGAAAAGGGCGTGCACTAGGAACTGTGCGACGCGAGTCATACAGCCCACAGCGTTGTAAACATCAGCCGAGTTTACGAAGAAAGTGCGGAGGAACCGCAGACTGAATTCAGCGCCCCACAAGCTTTCTTGGACAATCCGGTTTCTCAGGGGCTCCGGGTACTCAGCCACAAGCTTCTTTAGCCGAGCAATTTCGCCTTCCGGGTCATGGAGCGGCACACAAATATATGTCTCGCCGAAGTACACCACACTGCGGAAGCCGTACGGCGGCTGCTGATCGTAGTCGTGGTGCCACACCCCTTGTCGCCCTTCGTCGATTACGGCTTGAACCTGGTCCAGGTTCTTGTAGAGAAAGTCCACCTTGCCCACCGGAGTCTGGATCCAGGCGCCCCCGTTCACCCACGGTCCCCACTCGTACATTCCCGTGACGATCGGGACCGATCCGACCGTGCAAATCCTCTCTGCGATCGCTCGGACTTGATCCACCGAGCACGGGGATGCCTGGCGATAGTAAATGCCGATATCGATGTCGGACGCGGGGCGCGCGAAGCCTCGAGCGTATGAACCCCCAAGGACGACAGCAACGACGTTGGACACGCTTTCGAGAGCCTCCGCAACCGTGTTGAGCATTCTGAGCTTGTCCGCAGGCATGTTCAGCGATGAATTGAGCACGTGAGGATTATCGCTCTGGGCTCTGGCAGTTGCCAGTTTGCTGGCCTTCCGTAGACTCGCAATGAGAGCCAGCGTTTCCAGCTCGCTAAGCTGACCTTCTTTTCCATGCCGCAGGGAGCTTAGCATTTGACCGCTAGTCGCGAAAAGGAACACCGGCGAAGGGGATGCGCGCGCGAACGCCCGCACACGTGCTGATCGAAACAGGCATGCAGCACGACTGGCCGCTCACGTTGCCATGGCTCGATGAGAGCCGCTCCGCTTGGAGCCAGATGCGTCTCTTTGTCGAACAGCATTGCAACGATCACATCCTCACGAGACCGCATCAGCCGGATCGGCCACGCTGAGAACGCTTCCGAAGGGCACCTGCAAACTTCGATGCCTGGTAAGTCGGCCAACCAGACATTCCCGCCTGAGGAGAGCAAACTGAGGGCTGTAATCTAAGCTATAGCTGCTTCGGAGGCTTCTACATGCTCGATAAAAGATCCCCTTCTCCCCTCAAACGCGCCGAGAGCTTTGCAAATCATTTGAACATTCGCATACCGATCCTTCTGGCACCCATGGCAGGAGCCTGTCCTCCGTCACTTTCGATAGCCGTTGCCAATGCAGGCGGGCTGGGTGCGTGCGGGGCTCTGATGATGAAGCCAGATGAAATCAATCTTTGGAGTGAGGAGTTTCGCAAGGGCAGTCAGGGGCAATTTCAGATTAACCTTTGGATTCCGGAGACACCGCCAGCGCGGGACTTCGAGTTAGAAAAACAGCAGCGCGAGTTTTTGGCCCTGTGGGGGCCACCTGTTGGATCTGAAGCGGGCGATGCTACGTTGCCGGACTTTGAGGCACAATGCCAGACCATGCTGACGATAGCGCCAAGAGTGATTTCTTCGATCATGGGGCTCTATCCTACGGCCTTCGTATCAGAACTGAAAGCACGGGGAATCTTATGGTTTGCGAATGCAACGACAGTTGCCGAAGCGAAGACCGCTGAATTGGGAGGTGCCGACGCCATCGTCGCACAAGGCATGGAGGCTGGAGGACACCGAGGAACCTTCCAGGCAAGCGAAGCGGAACGACAAATGGTAGGTCTGATGTCTCTCTTGCCGCAGGTGGTAGATGCGGTAAATGTTCCAGTCATCGCAGCTGGTGGAATCGCCGATGCTCGTGCAATTGCAGCGGCACTGATACTCGGCGCGAGCGCAGTACAGATAGGAACCGGATTCCTACGATCTCCGGAGGCGAGGATGCCTCTTGCCTATGCCGATAGACTTGCGCACACCGAGGCCCACGAAACGGTGATTACGCGTGCATTCAGCGGGCGGCCTGGGCGCAGCGTAGCGACCGCATACGTCCGAGCGGCGAATGCTCCGGATGCTCCTCGTCCAGCACCTTATCCTGTCCAACGCGGATTGACTCGCGCGATGCGGGAAGCTGCCCAGCAGGCTGGAGATTCCGAACGTATGCAATTGTGGGCAGGACAGTCGGCCAAGCTGGCACAGAATCAACCAGCAGGGACCATCGCGCAGCGGCTGTGGAAAGATGCAATACAGCTAATGCAATCGGTGTCCTTCGTCACGTCAGCTCCCGAGTAACGGGCAACCCGGAGGTTCGACATCAACCGCGCCTATGTTGGCACGCCCGATTGGAAACTCTGACAGAGCACGATCACGGCGGCTGGTTTCGTAACTTCACGCTAACTCTCGATAACTCGGAAAACCTTACATTTCAAACAGTAGCTCCATTATCCGAGAAGGCGCTTGTGGGTTAGGGACAATCATTCCGAGTTGCCGGCAATCCGGGGAGTCATCGCTCCCATGCGGCTGAGTTTAACAGGCCAGCAATTCGTTGCTCCGGCCTACATGCACTTTTGGATCCGTGGACCCAACAAGAGACTGTCTCCCTAGAAAGTTGGCTCTAAAATTGAGTCATGAACTCCATGATTTCAAGACGACTTGCGCTAAGTGCATGGGCGCGAGCGCTCCTAAGTGCAGGTCTTGTTTGCCTGGCTTCCTCGTTGGGGTTCGGGCAGACGCAGCCTTCAACGAACCTATCGAGGCCCTTTGGCCCGGACGCCTGCGGTCCAGTAGATCCTGCTTACATCCGCACTGCCAATGAGACTGGCGGCATGCCGATGTTTTTGCAACGTTCCGAAGCAAGCAAAGCTTTTCATCTAGTCCGTGAATCAACGAGGGACAACGTGGCAACGGTTTTGTGGGCGACCGGAACGCTCGGCGGCCAACCAAAAACTATCAGAATTCCCGTGGACTCGGTGACCAAGAGAATTACGTTCACGTTTTCGACAAATACAAAAGGCAACGCGCTCAAGCTGACGCAACCTTCCGGGGGAGTTATTACGGAGGATACGGCAACTACAGAGGTCACGGAATTGAATTGCGGCCGCATTGTCACAGTGAGTTCGCCAGAAGCGGGAGAGTGGCGCGCAGAGCTAAGCGGCACAGGCAGATACTGGCTGAGGGCGCAGGCGCAGAGTGCTCTTTTCATTGTTAGCGCCGAATTCGTGAAGAAAGGAGGGCGTCCCGGTCACGAAGGATTGTTCCGAATACCGGGGCAGCCTGTTACAGGAGCGCCGGCCTTGCTTGAGGTCTCTCTTTCTGGGAGCGCAACGGAGACGACCGAGTTCTGTCTCGTTACTGAAGAAGGCGAGGCCATTCAACAGTTGCAAATGCAAGCGATGAATTCCGATCGCCAATTTCTTGAGTTCGTCGGAAACGTCGATCTTCCGGCCCTGCCATTCCGTGTGGCGGTGAAAGGAAATGACTTGAATGGCGAGCCATACCAGAGATTTTTTTCGAATTTATTTCACGCCGAGAGTGCAGAGGTCTCCCCACAGCTGGACTTTGACGAATTGTCTCCGGGAAGCACCAAGCAGGTCGCGTTCACAGTGCAAAACTTTACCGTGCCACGTACGTTCAAAATCACAGTGACGGACACCCATCAGTTTTTGGACAAGGTAGAACCAAAGGAGCTGGCACTAGGGGCGGGGGAGTCTGGAACCGTCCGGGTGGATTTAGCTGTGCCAGCGGGAACAGCGCCGGGTGTCGGAGAAGATCTTGTGTTCGTAGCCGCCAGCGTCGTGGGGCCACCCACGTCAAACTCGAGCATAGTGCACTTTTCGGTTTCCTCGGCCGCAACTCAGAACCCTCGTTGATTCGGAATTGCAGCATTGTCCGGTTTCCCCGTTTACCCAACAAGTTTCGCGTGTCCAAGTCGAGGTAATTTCCGGATTGCCAACCATCCAGGAAGCAGTTTACTTCATCGGTGGCGTGGTACTGGCTCGCGCCGCACAGGATTCGCGACTCTCGGACGAAATTCTTAGCAGCGTCCGACAAAAGCTCGGCTGATCGCCTCTGCTGAATCTCCCGATATCCTAGCGGTCATCGGTGATGGCCCTTTCCCCACGAAAGCAGCTTTCCCACGACATTAGTCGACATTGTCTCGACGATCCAAGGGCGCCTCCTCTCGTGCGAGTCCCCCGGCTGCTGTCATCGGTCCCCGGCGCGGCTCGCGCAACAGGGCTCGTTTATTATTTCCGCAGTCGAACTTACCTTGGGCCCCAGCTGCTAAAGAGTTGGAAGATGATGCGACTAACAATAATTCGGTTCAATCCTAGAGGCCTCGGGTGTATAAGGTGCGTAGAAGCGTGTCTGTCCGGGCAAATCAAGACCCGTCCAAATCGTCATGACATTCACAGGAGGTCCACGTGGACACTGCGATTGGAGTTTTTGATTCCCGTGAACGAGCTGAAGAAGCACTCAAGGAACTATTCGGGCATAACATCCCGCAGGAATCGATTGTTTTCCTGACCCTTTCGGAAACCGAGGCGGTAAATCTCGCGAAGGATGTGGGGGCATATGCGGGGGGTTTTCTCGGTGGGGCAGCCGGCTTATCAGCTGGCGTGGCCGCGGCGATGCTCCTGATCCCCGGCCTGGGACCAGCATTCGCGCTGGGCATTGGCGCCACCGCGCTGCTTGGCCTGGCTGGCGCCCGTGGCGGCTCCGCTATGGGCAAAGCTATCTCCAAGGGCGAAGCTCCCGAACCAATGCCCGACAACGAGGACGCAGCTCTTTTTCGGAAAGTCTTGACGGCAGGTCACTCACTCATTATCGTGCGGACCCCCTGGCGCGAAGTAGCTGGCATGGCAAGTACGATCCTCGATCGCCGCGGGATCTCTATGCCGAAACAACCGATCAGTCCCACTCGAACGCGCGCTTCTCATCGAGAGGTCAATGGGATCACGATGGTGGACGTCACCGGGAGGATTACACTCGGCGAAGGCAATATGATTCTTCGCGAAATCATCGGTGACTTGGTGAGCAACGGCCGGAGGAAGATCGTTTTGAATCTAGCTGAGGTAGATTTTATCGACAGCGCAGGCATGGGAGAGTTGGTTAAGAGCTACACAAGTGTTCGCAAGCAGGGCGGCCAACTGAAGCTCATGGGCCTCCATGAAAAAGTAGAGAATTTGCTTAAATTAACAAGCTTGACGCAGGTATTCGATATTCAAAAGGACGAGGCTAGCGCCATTCGCTCGTTCGGCGCAACCGCGACAGCACAAACATAGAGGACGGAATCCGCACGGCGCATTTCTGATTGACGCCGTTCAGGAGTTTGTCAAGCCGGAGGCAGGGAATTCGTGACTGTCGATGTTTCGATCGGCTGCGAACTGGACGCTGTCGATCACCGCGGGAATGGTTCCTCGAATTCGGAACTGAAAAACGAAATACCCACAGTTTAGTGTGCCCAGATATCTCACCGGGTGAACTTGTCGGCCATCATCCACACTAGAAGCAGCGGAATGTGCGCCACAGTCGCGTGCATCAGCCATTTCGCGCGCACGTTGGTGCGCGACCGGTTCGTCCACAGGCTCACCTGCAACAGGACTACTCCAAGAACCAGCGCGCCGAACAGGTAGCAGACACCCGCCATGCCCAGCAGGGAAGGCAAGGTGCTTACCAAAACGAGAACCGCCGACGCGCTAACGATCTGCCGGAAGGTCGCGTCGCCTTGGGGGTCAACCACGGGAAGCATGCGGATGCCGGCGCGGGCGTAGTCTTCTCGATATATCCAGGCAATCGCCATGAAGTGCGGAAATTGCCAGACAAACAGAATCGCAACCAGGACCCAGCCGCCCAAAGAGAGTGAACCATGCGCCGCCGCCCATCCGATGAGCGGCGGGAGCGCGCCAGGAACGGCGCCGACAGCCGTTGCCAGGGTTGTGCGCGTTTTCAGCGGTGTATAGAGACAAAGGTAGAGAACGCATGTGGTCAGCGCCACCAGGCACGCGAGCGGCTTCACCGCAATGGCCAGCCACGCACCACCGACCGTGATTGCGCCAATGCCAAAGACCAAAACTTCGCGCGGCTGCAGCTGACCAGAGGGCAGCGGGCGCGAAGCTGTCCGCCGCATCATGGCGTCCCTGTCGCGCTCGAGGTATTGATTAAGAGCGGCAGTGCCACCCGCAACCAACATGGTGCCGCACAACGTGTCGAGCAGAAGCATCCAATCGATCGGACCCCTCGAGCCCAGGCAGAAACCGGCAAGAGTCGTAATCAGTACAAGGAAGGTCACATCGGGCTTGGTAAGAGCGGCGTAAGCCCAAGACTTACTCTGGCCCTGAGCAGCGAGGGTAGATGCGCGGAGCTCATTCACAAGTCTATCTACTCCGGCCGACATTCGTGTTCAACTCCGCGGTGTTGTCTGTGTAGCTGTGACGCTTGCGATACGCCATGTACGCAACCATGGCGCCGAAGAGGATCGGGGTAGGGAGAAGGATCAGGATACCGTCGCGCAGACCCTGGGCGAAGCGCGCTCCGGCGGAAGCTGCGGCCCTGTAGCACAACGGGCATTGCGCATATAGTGCAACCGGACTTAACAGAAGGGCCAGGACGCTGACCGCGCGTTTCAAAGGTTCTGCTTTCCTCGACTTGCTCATGACGATTGGCCACCCTTCACTCTATCGTTTGTAAGCTCCAATCGACGAACTCGGCTGGGCTTGGTTTTGAGCTAGAACGGCACCACCCGGACTTTGATCAGTCGGAGCGCATCGGCCCAGAAATGGTTCATCAGAAAGAGCGCGAAGATGGTTACTGGGATCAAGCTCCAGAACAGTGTCGAGCGCTCGTATTTCAGGTGCATAAAGTACATCAGTGCGATTCCGGCCTCGCAAACCGCGAGAATCAGTAGGATGGCCAGTAGCGCCCCGGTTGAGAAGCCCTGGTAGGTCAATAGCACCTCAACTCCCGCGATGATCAAAAGGCCGATCCACACCCATACGTAGAATCTCAGCCCCGGCTCTCTGTTCGGTGCCATTGCCGTCATCTCCTTAGCGGGCCGCGTTCATCAGGTAGACCAACGGAAATACGAACATCCAAACCACGTCAACGAAGTGCCAGTAGAGGCCTGTCGTCTCGACGTGACCTTCGGTGAGTCGCCCACGGTTGAACCCGATCGCCACGACCAGGATCGCAATTACGCCGGACACCACGTGGAGAAGGTGCAGCCCGGTGATGCTGAAAAACGCAGCCCCGAATTGTACCGAGCCGCCTGTGGGGTTCTGAAAAAGCCGCCAGCCTTCCCCGATCATGTGGGACCATTCGCGCAGGTGAAGAGCCGCGAAAAGCAACCCCAGAAGCGCCGTCAAGCCCATCCACCTGACAGTCACCGATTTACGGCCCGCCTTGGCTGCCAGCACCCCACCCAGCATGGTCAGACTGCTCGTCAGCAGAACAAATGTCATGATCATGCCGTTCAAAATGGAAGGAAACTGGAACGGTGTGCTCCAGTTCGTGCTGCCAACCCGAAGATAGCCGTACGCAAACAGGATTGACCCAAAGGTCAGAGAGTCCGATATGATGAACAACCAGACCGTCAATTTCTTGGGCGGTAAGGCATACGCGGGCTCTTCCATCACGGCCGCGTGCCCTAGGGCAACTTCTGATTCGCTCACGTGACCCCCTCACGTTTCTTTTCGACCCGCACCTTCACCTCCAAAACCTTGATACCACTCAGTGCGTTCCCACTTCTACAGGTGACGTTTGTATGACGTAATCTGCTGCGCCGCCCTCTACGAACTCGTAGGGACTGCGGTAAACGACGGGATACTTTCCGCCAAAATTATCGAACGGAGGTGGTGAGCTTGGCGTCGACCACTCAAGCGTTGTGGACTCCCAAGGGTTGTCTGGCGCCTTCTTTCCCCAGAAACGTGTATGGAACAGGTTGTAGAGAAAGATGAGCTGTACGGCGCCGGTAGCCAGAGCAGCGATCGTCATGAACTTGTGAACTGGATTCATTGGAATCATATAATCGTCGTTGAACAAGGCATAGCGTCGCACGTTGCCCGCAAGTCCGATATAGTGCATCGGCATGAAAATGCAATAGACGCCGATGAAGGTCAGCCAGAAGTGCCATTTGGCCAGCGTCTCGTTCATCATTCGCCCAAACATCTTCGGAGCCCAGAAGTAGGTTCCCGCAAAGATTCCAAAGATTGCCGCCACTGCCATGACCAAGTGGAAGTGGGCCACGACAAAGTACGTGGCGTGCAGTTGAATGTCGATCGAGGGCTGTGCCAGGAAGAAGCCACTGATTCCGCCACTGATGAAGAGGGAAATGAAACCCAAGCAGAACAGCGCTGGCGAATCGAAGCGTATCTTGGCCCCGTAGATGGACCCAAGCCACAGCAGCACGACGATGGTTGCGGGAATGGTGATGATCAGCGTCGGTACCGAGAACAGGATCGCTGAGAAAGGGTTCATGCCACTGAGGAACATATGATGTCCCCAGACCATGTAGCTGAGGAATCCGAATGCGATCAGAGAACCAACCACCGTCCGGGCACCTCCGAGAATGTTTTTTCGCAGGAACGAGGGCAGGATGTGAGACACAATCCCGATCGACGGCAGGATCGCAATGTACACTTCGGGGTGACCGAAGAACCAGAACAGGTGCTGCCACAGCAACGGCGAGCCCCCTGCGTGTGGTTGCAACTTGTCGCTCACGACCAGACCTGCGGGTATGAAGAAGCTGGTTCCAGCCACGCGGTCCAGAATCAGCAGTATGCAGGCAGGCAGTAGGACAGCGAACGCCAACAAGCCGATGACGGAAGTGACGAACCACGCCCAAGTAGAATAGGGCATCCGTGCCAGCGACATTCCCCTAGTTCGCAGATCGAGCGTTGTGGAGATAAAGTTGAGAGATCCGAGCAACTGGCCTATGCAAAAAAGGGCAATGGAGATACCCCAAAGCGTCTGGCCCAGGGCCTGACCCGGGCCTGCATCCCTGCCGACGGCGCTAAGAGGCGCGTAGGCTGTCCAGCCGGAGATGGGCGGGCCGTCGGTGACGAAGAAGGCTGCTATCAGGACCACAAAGGCCAGGAACGTCACCCAGAACGACATCATGTTGAATCGGGGGAATGCCATATCTTCCGCCCCAATTTGAATCGGCAGAAAGTAATTCCCAAACCCCGCCTGAGGAGCATTTGTCAGCACAAAGAAGACCATGATCGTGCCGTGCATTGTCATGAGCGACAGGTAATACTCCGGCGTCATCAGTCCCCCCGGGGCTCCGTTCGGCGATAACTTGTTCAGTCCGGGAAATGGCAGCGCCGGCCAGCCCAGGTGTATCCGCATCAGCCAAGACAAAACCATGCCGATGAAGACCGCTGCCAACGCCAGGCCATAGTACTGCAGCCCGATCACCTTATGATCGAGGCTGAATACGTACTTTCGAATGAAGCCCTGTGGCGGAGCGTGACGGTGAACTACGGGTTGCGCCGAAGCTTCGTGCATGTTCTTAACCTCTCAAGAAAGCCGTGAGTACTCGCTCCGATGTCAGCAGACCAACTCAACGGCCATTGTCAATCTCCAGATTGAGTCTTCAACCATTGATCGAATTCGTCCTGGGTCTTCACCTCGAGATATGCCCGCATGCTGTAATGCCCAAGCCCGCACAGTTGCGTGCAAACAATTTCGTACTTCCCCGTCTTGACCGCCGTGAAGTGTATGGGAACCGTGAGACCGGGGACGATGTCCTGCTGCAGCCGCAGTTCCGGAACGAAGAAAGAATGAATCATGTCTTTCGAATGCATGGTCAGCAGGATCGGACGGTTGACGGGAATCGCCAATTCTCCCACCACAACATCGTCCCGCGCTGCCTCGTCGTTCGCCGGATTCAGTCCAAAGTAGTTGCCATTGGCGTCATTGGCCATTTCCGGATGGATGACACCGAACTTTCCGTCCGGACCGGGGTAACGGAAGTAAAAAGCAAACTGCTCGGCCGCCACGTCGATTTGCATCGCATCAGCAGGTGGGGGAGCGATGTAAGCACTCGCCCAAACCCTGGAACCCACAAAGGTGAGCACCAAGATCTCGATTCCCACGAGGATAATGGCGAACGTTACCATCACCGCCGCGCCGCCCGGGAAGGACTTTATCTTTCGACCATCCTTCTTGTCGCCATACAACCAAACGAACGAAGCGAGGACGAGCTGCCCAGCCACAAACAGAATGCCGGTTCCGATCATGGTCTCGTTCAGCTGGTGATCCACACCATGCCCATGCGTGGAGATGTCTTGCGGCAGCCACCACGTGTGCATGACAAAGAACGCAGTCGAAACAATCGTAATGATCGCAACCAGTAAGCCAAACAATTTGCCCGTCATCTGTTTCGCCCCTGCACTTCTAGACTCTCAAACTGGGCCGTCGGCAAACCGCCCACGATTTGCAGGCGGTTCCCTCCCCGCGGTTTCATACACGCGGGCAAGGACTAAAAAAATTGACCGTGTTCGTGATCGTCACATCCTAACTCTGCGTCTCGTACTACTCCTGCCACGCGGCAATGTGTATTTGCCAATCAGCTGCCCATGATGCTGCTTCCCATGTGCGCATCACGGCGAAACAGTTCAAATTCGCCTTGTGCTTGATGAATTTGACCCATGCGACCTTCCCCGACCGACGCACACTTCCGTTGCCCGCCTGGCCTTAATAGAGATAAGGCGTAACTTTGTACACGAAATTCACCGTTTTCGTCTCGTTGCCGCTGATTGTGATGTCCTGGCTCTGAAAGAGATACTGTTCATGCCACGCCGTGACCGTGTATTTGCCCGGAGGAAGATCCTTCAAGCTGAACGACCCGTTGTTGTCTGTTACAGCGTAGTGAGAGGTCTTGAGAACCACGAAGTAGCCGTGCATCCAGGGATGGATGTTGCATTTCACCGGAATGAACTCTGCGTTGCTCCACTTAGTATCAATCGGCGGCGCTCCGGGCGGCTGCGACTTATTCCATTCCGGATTCGCTTTTGGGAGGGGATGGATATTATGCGCAAAAGGGTCATCGGTATAGATCTGAAGGGGTTGATCCACTTGCATAACGAGAACGTGGGGGATATACATGCAGCCCTTCTGATCATATTTGACGGTTTGGCTGGGAGTTGGAGAAGGTGGCTCGCCAGCCGAGATGTAGACGACCACCCATTGCAGGGCGTTCGCCGGGCCGGTGACGACGGTTTCCTGCGTCAACGGCGGATTGTGCTCCTTCGCACAGGTTGGCTCTTTGCTCATGTCAAGAGGTTTCATCTTCGGAGGCGTGCCCGTATAGGTGACTTTGCCCTCGATTGTGCCCGAGCTTGCGGGAGGCCTCGCAGAGCTTACGAGCGCCGAAGCCGTGAGAAGACAGAGGACTGGAAGTACTGCGAGTTTTGACCACATAGCGGTAACTCCTGGCTTGAAATAAAGGCTGACCTGAATTGGGGACGAGCCGTCTTGCCTGACAGATATCATGCTACTTCACCCCGCGCTCGCCTTTATCAGAGCTCATCTGCCACAATGCCCCGAAGTGCCGTGCCTAAACCGGCATATACGCTGGGCATTTGAACAAATGCAAGAGGAAAGTTTTGAGATTCATACTCTCTCGTAACTTGGCCCTTTCGGTAATTCGTCGTTCCACCTCAGGCCCCCCCACCCCAGTACATCCCACTGCCCAGGTCCGAGCACGACGTGCAAGCGATCGAGACTGAATGTGCACTTTCGATGATCATGGTGCAGTCCCCGGGGCTTGCCCCATTGGCTTCAATTGTCCGGGATGCGCCTTCTCCCACTGCTCAAACAGCGTCAGTTCCGGCGTTTGCAGCGAAACCTGCAAAGTCCGCAGGAAGTGCACCAGATCCCAAGCTTCTTCCGGCTTAATCTGGTCGGCAAACGAAGGCATCGGCGTGCCATCCAACCCGGTCATAAAAATCGTGTACAGGTCGTGGTTGGTGGAGCCGCACTTGAAGCGAGTTCCGACCGCAAAGTCGTACGGGGGGATTGGCTGGCCTTTGTCATTGGTTAGTGTCGAAGCGGACGGCCCGTCTCCACGGCCCTCAAACCCATGACACTTCCAGCACTGCATGTGGTCGAATAGCTCCCGGCCGTGAAGGATGCTGTCGATGTTGAGAGTCGGCTCGGAAGGAACGGTGATTGGCGTCCCCGCCTTTTCATGTTCCCATCGCGGTGAGAACGACTTGACCATGGCGATCAGATCGGCTCGCTCTAGAACGGTCAAAGCCCTCCACGAGGGCATGTTGGTTGTTACGAAGCCGCGGGTGATTGCGTTAAATAGGTCGTCGTCAGTGGGCAGTGTTCCTGTCGGTGTCGAGCGGCACTCGAACAGCGCCGCCGTGAAATCCCGAGGTTTCGGGAATCCCAAACTCGGGTCGAACCACATCGCGTTTTCTCCTTCGCCATTGCCCAGTGGTCCATGACACCCCACGCAGTAGCGCCGGTACAGTTGTACGCCGACGTCGGGCCGGAGCTGTCCGTCATCGTAAGCCCGGCCAGTCCTTCCCTCGACGTTGCTTGTCATTGTCTTCGTTACACTGACCATGTTGTGATCGATCTGGGCCGAGCAAGGGGTTGCAGTAGCTAGAAAGAGAACCAGCGA
>Ga0187782_10002974_pt1 | contig 12587 bp, 9 predicted proteins | sample 0715_SJ02_MP15_2_FD_132454 | JGI IMG/M metagenome (GOLD analysis project Ga0187782, IMG submission 132454) | Tropical peat soil microbial communities from peatlands in Department of Meta, Colombia - 0715_SJ02_MP15_20_MG | ecosystem: Environmental > Terrestrial > Soil > Wetlands > Peat | place...
ACACCATCTGTCTCATCATCAAAATACAAGAGATACTGAGTTCCATTCTTAACGCCAATCTCCTTCGGGACTTGAGGAGCGGTAACGGCAAATCCATACGAAGGAAATTCATACTCGTGCGGAGCGGTTTGCGGATTCGAGGCGCCGGTGCTTTCATGTGTTTGTTGGGCAACAGCGAGGAGAACGCACGTGGCAAAAGCGATAGCGAGAATGATCTTGCCGTTTAGAAACACTGCTCCTCCAAATCTGGAAGCGATTATGAATTCTACCTTTGGGAGGCCCCAAAAGTTCTCAGCTGATATAAACAGGCGATTTGACTCATTGATCCTTTTTCTTCACCCAACCATCTTTCGGCATCTGTTTTCCAATTGACTTGGCAAACTCAGGATCTATCCATCCCGACCTAACTTGTTTCGGGTCCAGTTCGAGCGGTGGTGCTTCCTTGCAGTGGGAGACGAATTCCCTGATGGAATCGGTTAGGCGGAGCAAACCATTAGTTTCGTGATCCCAAAACAAAACCCCACCATCGCTCGCCGCTGCGAAACAGTTGCCGCACGAATCTTCTCCAAGGACATCCAGTGCAGTCCCATCGAGGGTTGGACTCTGAGACGAGGGACGAATCGGACCATAAGGCTGCTTACTCACGGGATGTATGAACACTTTTCCACGGACCGTAATCAAAAGATTCGACATTTAAGTCCGAATGTACCGTACTCTGATAATTGACGTAAACAGCGATTTCACTGTTCGACCACACCGGATCAGGTGTCGTACTCGCCGCTGTCCCATGGCTCATGGAAAGCCATGTAGTTTCCTGGTTGCAGCTCCACCCACCAACCCTCATCTTCATCTTCCGGCGCACGTGGGACGAGGCCGAAGGTAGTACCGAACCGCTCAAGTGCGAATGGCTGCACCTCGATACGGCCGTAATCGATTGGCCCGAGTTCCGCCATCCGCAGCTCAACTAATTTGCGAGCCGCCTCACGATCCAACTCAGCCCTAGTGCCCAGATCGTCGATTCGGGCCTCGTTCAATTTTCCCTCGTGGTCGAAGAGATATATGGCAAGGAATTCTCGCCCGGGTTCGTCGTCCAGAGCTGGAATGAAGGGGTTCGTCACAAAGACTTGCATCCCGTCTTTTGTGCGTCCCACCCGATTGGCACAGTGGTCATCGTGGTCGATTGCAAGCAGGCTCGGCGGTTCGTTCGCCATGGGAAGCAAGTATATCGGAGCAGGATGATGTTGAAGCTCTGATTGGCGAGAACAGCGATTACACTCAGATTTCCGGAGGGCGGCTCAGTGTACCAACAGTTGGCGGTAACAGCAGGCGAGGTCTGCCAGAGCGATCATCACAAATAGGGGACGGGCCAGGCCAGCTCCGAAGAAGCTACACACAAGCCCAGCGAGAACTCCCAGCTGCACCAAGAATAGTGCCAAACCGTAGCCACCGTCGAAGCAGTGAAAGCCTCCCATCGCGCAAGTTCTCGACCAAAGGACGGCGGTCAACAACGTAGAGCAGCCGACCAGCAGGTAGCCGATGATTGACAGCCTTCTGCGGAACACTCCCCGATCCACCCCGCAATTAAAGCATGATGGGTTAATTGTCGCCAACAGGCGATTGCGCTCAGAACTGGGGTCTGATGGTGGATTATTCAGGCTGCCGCTCGTGCAACACGCGTGGAGTATTCCGCGCTCCCTCTTCCTCCCATCAGCTTTACGTGTTTGGACCACCCCCCGGTTGCTCGTTCTCGGTGGAACAGTTCATTATCTCGTGAAACTGTTGTTAACAGGCGATAGCACTCAAGTGACTGAAGGAGCTCTCTAGTCCTTCAGCGGCTGACGGGCAATCACCAGGCGCCAAATAGCTTTGACCTCGGCCACCGAACACCTTACGATAAACCCAGAGGATGTGATGGATAACATGGAAGCCTGAGCGCAAGGCACAACTGGAAGAGTATGCCAAGCGCCGAGGTCAGGATCCCGCGGCGGCCCTTGATGATGCTCTGGCCCCTACCTGGAGTGGGAGCGGCAGGATTTTGCCGAAGCGGTGGAGGGCCTCCGTCGCGGCTACGAGGATGTGAAGGCCGGGCACACCAGACCTGCCAGCGAGTTTCTCGCTCACCTGCGCCGCAAGCATGACCTTCCGCGTTGAAACGACAGCCGCAGCCGAGCAAGACGCCGATGCAATTCTCGACTGGCTAGTATCCCAGCACGTTGGCAAGGCTTGGTGCGGAGTGGTTCCGGGGGCTGCGGGACGCTATCACATCACCTGGGGATTTTCCAAAGAGGTGTCCGCTCTCACCGGAAAATGCGGTTTTCCCGTTTGAGGTACGGCATCTCCTTTACGGCCGCCCACCTCACGTCTATCGGATTCTTTTCACGATTGCAGACAAGACGGTGTACATCCTGCACATCCGCCACGGTCGCCGTCAACCGCTCAAGCACTGAGTCGGGGTCTAGTCCTTCAGCAGCTGCCTTGCAATCACCAGTCGTTGAATCTCGCTCGTCCCCTCGCCGATCGTGCACAGCTTCACGTCGCGATAGAACTTTTCCGCGGGGTAATCCTTGATGAAGCCGTAGCCGCCGTGGATTTGCACGCTTTCGTTGGCGCACTTTACCGCAACTTCGCTCGCATAGAGCTTGGCCATGGAGGACGCGAGCGTGGTTTTCTTGCCCGCGTCTTTCATAGCCGCGGCGCGAAGAGTTAGGAGCTTGGCAGCTTCGATTTCGGTGGCCATGTCGGCAAGCTTCCATTGGATGGCCTGGAACTCGCTGATGGCTTTGCCAAACTGTTGCCGCTCCTTGGAATACTTGAGCGCGCAGTCATAAGCGCCTTCGGCCATGCCGAGCGAAAGAGCGGCGATCGAGATGCGGCCGCCATCGAGCACCCGCATGGCATCGATAAAGCCGTCGCTTTCCTTGCCGAGCAGGTTTTCTTCCGGCAGAAAACAGTCTTCGAAGACTAGCTCCGAGGTGTCGCTGGCGCGCAGGCCGAGCTTGTTTTCTTTCTTGCCGGCGCGGAATCCCTTCGTATCTTTTTCGACGATGAAGGCAGACAGGCCGTGCGTGTGCGCGGCGCGATCAGTTACTGCCAGTACGACGAGCACGTCAGCGTATCGGCCATTTGTAATGAAAGTCTTGGTTCCGTTCAGGAGCCATCCGCCTTTGGCCCGCGAAGCGGTCATGCGCGCGCTGCCGGCATCCGATCCCGACGAAGGCTCGGTCAAGCCCCACGCGCCGATAAACTCGCCAGTCGCCAGCTTGGATATGTACTTCTTCCTCTGAGCTTCGTTTCCCGCGATGTAGATGTGATTTGAGCAAAGCGACGTGTGGGCGGCGACGATGATGCCGACCGATCCATCCACGCGAGAGAGCTCTTCAATCGCCGTGACGTATTCCACGTAGCCCATGCCGGCGCCGCCGTGTTCGTGGGGGAAGATCGTACCCATCAGGCCGAGTTTGCCCAGTTCTTTGACGGTGGCGAGCGGAAACTCCGCGGCCTCATCCCACTTCATGACGTTGGGAGCGATTTCGCGGGTTGCAAACTCGCGGACCGCTTTCTTAAGGTGCAGTTGTTCTTCGTTGAGCTGGAAGTCCAAATACCCTCCGGAAATACAAGCTCCAAAATCCCGTTTTCGTGGCGCTCGGGCGTTCGGGATAACGAGCCGAAAGCGACTGGATGCCGCGCGGGGACACTGCGGAATAGCGCCTGACGCTTATTTAAGCACGATCGACAACGATCAGTGAAACCGGCGTACCGACCGGTTGGCTGGAGGGAGAAGAGAACCGCAAGGACCCAAGAAAGCAGGAAAAGTATGAAAGGCCGCGTATTTAACAAGAAGCTCCCCGTCCAAGGGTGAGTTGGGCGGGGAGAGGGTTGGGCGAGAGATACTTATGCCTGAGCCTGTCTGTGTTATTCCGAGTCCCATGTAACTGTGAAGCTCGTACCGTCCGAGGACAGACCCGATGGGACTGCTTCGTCGGCATCCGTACTTCCATTGATCATAATGATGTCCTGCACGTTGGAACCAAATGCGCTAATCACTCCCGAGGTTGAGCTGTCGGTTGCGTCGTTGGTACCGCTTACATCGGTATAGTCCTGACCGAAATCAGCCGTGCCAAAATCGGCGAGCGGCAGAATGCCTCCGCTGCTTGTGCAGCACGGCGCTTCGGCGATCCATTCCGCAGACGAGCGGGCGGCACCGCGAACCCGCGCAGTTTTGCTGTAAGACTTCCCGGTGGATTCGTTCGTGATCGTGGTCGTGAATTCTGAGCCGCTATAGGTGACTGATGCCGAGATCTGATTGCCGGGGGAAACTGGGACGCTGGTAATCTCATAGGAGGGGTTTGGGTAGAACTCGTACCAGGCGTAATATAAGGCGCTTGTGCCGTTACATTCGGCGAGGGTTCCTGTCTGCTCTACGGAATCCGAGTTGTAACCGTCGATCCCAACCCAAAACGCGGCATATGTATTCGGTGTCTGACTGCAGTTGACCGCAGGAACTGTCCACGAACCCTTGGCTACCGTGAAGGAAGAGCCGGTGACGGCGTAGCCGCTCCAGTTGGTGCTCTCGACGGTGCCGTCGGAGCGAACTTTGTGGAACTTCATTGGGTGGAACTGGCGCGAGGCAATCACGTCTGTGGTTTCTGTTGAACTCGGTGTGCTAGCAACCTGCGCCAAAGCAGGCACTATTGCGAGCACCAACAAGATCCCCAACATTCCAAGCCATTTCAATCGCATCGATCCTCCTAGATCTGTTCTCGGATTTCGATCCTGCTCATCCGAAAACCGCGAGATGATACACCGGAATGCGACCCTGTCAACTCGCTAGTTGTGCATAACGCTGATAAACGGAATTCCTAGCCTGAGGAAGTCCAGCTTTAGTGCTGTTTAAGTGGAGGCCTCGCCGGAAGAAGAGGTATACAAGTCTCTTGGGGGTCGATTCCGAGAGCCTTTCGCGCCAGCCAAAGCGCGGCCGTGGTAATGCGAATTGAGCCCATTTCCCAACCCACACACAAAGGGTGCATCCTGGTCAGCCTTATATCTCTGAGCTGTAGTTCTGGCATGCACAAAGTCGCTGTTATGTCTCGGTTTCTGTAATAGTTGGAGCCTTCCCTGGAGGGTTCGGGCCCAAGTTCTCGTTCTCGTTTTTGTAGGGGTTTGGGATGAAGGGTCGGGTCGAGGAAAGTGGGTTCTTAGGCGGCGGATTCCGGAGTATACTTGCAGCTACATTTGGAGTGCTGGGTCCTCGTTTTTGCTTGACGACCAACCGGAGGACGTCGCGGAATCGAGGCGCGCTCCCCCGCCGGCTCTCTGGATTTCCAGGCAATCCAAATGGATGACGGCAAGTACAAGGGCAGTGACCACGATAGCCCGACGTTGCAGAATACCAGTCTGCCTGCCGACCGCGCCGGCGCCGCGGAGCTGACGCCGCCTCCTCTATCGCGGCCGCTGTCGGCGTCTGACACTCCCACGCTGCCCCATGGCACTCCCATTCCCGGGGCGACAGGGGCTATGGCGTATGTGCGGCAGCCTCCTCCGCCGCTCAGCGTGAGCGGGATTTCGGCGTTTCACACGCTGCAGCCGGGCGTCATCTTTGGCGCGCGTTACGAAATTCTGGGCGTTCTGGGTCAGGGCGGTATGGGTGCGGTGTACAAGGCTCGCGACATTGAGCTCGACCGCCTGATCGCGCTGAAGGTAATTCGGCCCGAGCTGGCCACCGATCCCGCTATTCTGCAGCGCTTCAAGCAGGAGCTGATTCTTGCGCGCAACATTACGCACAAGAACGTGGTCCGCATTTTCGATCTGGGCGAGGCTGAGGGCATCCGCTTCATCAGCATGGAGTATGTCGACGGGGAGGATCTGCGTACGCTGCTCCGCCGACAAACGAAGTTTACGCCGCAGGAAGCAGTCTCGGTCATTGAACAGGTCTGCCGTGCTCTGGACGCTGCGCACGCCGAAGGCGTAATTCATCGTGACCTGAAGCCGCAAAACGTCATGCGCGACAAGAATGGCCGAATCGTGGTCATGGACTTCGGTTTGGCCCGGTCTCTCGGCGAGACCGGTCTGACGCAAACCGGCGCCATCGTTGGCACCCTTGAATACATGTCGCCGGAACAAGCTCTGGGGTCTACGCTCGATCAGCGGTCGGATATTTTCAGTGTCGGGTTGATTTTTTTCGAGCTGCTCACCGGGAAAGCTCCTTTCGAGGCCGAAACCGCTATCGCCAGCCTGATGAAACGTACCCGCGAGCAGGCACGTTCCGCCTCCGAAGTAGACGCCACGGTTCCCAAGGCTTTGAGCGCGATCGTGGGCCGTTGCCTGGAGCGCGAACCGAGCAACCGCTACTACTCGGTGGTTGAACTACTGCAGCAACTAACGACGTGGGAGTCGAACCCCAACGTCACTCCCGAAACGCTTTCCAAGATGATCGCGCACCCGGTAATCCACGCTACGCGGATCAACCTCGACTTGCCCGGCAAGAGCTGGATGTGGATTACGGCGGCAGTGCTCGTGGTCGCGCTGGCGATCTTTGCTGGACGCGAACTGGTGAGTCGTGGAGGAACGACCTCGACTGCCACTGCGCAACACGGGATTCCTCCCCTCACCCAGGGAAAGTTTGTGGCAGTCCTGCCGCTGAAGCTGGTGGGCGATCAAAAGTCGCTCGGCTACGTCGCCGATGGAATTGAGGAAGCGCTGTCGGCCAAGCTTTTTCAGCTGAAAGAAGTTCACTTGGCTTCCTCTGCTGCCGTGCAAGAAATTGCAGATAAGGATTTGCCGCTGACAAAAATCGCCCATGAACTTGGCGTCAATCTGGTGGTACAGGGACTGGTGCAGGGCAATAGCAATCAACTGCGCGTCATACTCAACCTCGACGATGCGGGGTCCGGAAAGCGTTTGTGGAGCCAGGAATTTCAGGGTGTACCCGCCGACGTGCTGACGCTTGAAGATCAAATCTACGGCGGCGTGGTTGCTGCACTTTCTCTAAAGCCGAGCAATGAAGAGCTGGCGCGCAGCGGCGCCCATCCCACCGAAAACATGAAGGCGTACGATCTCTACCTGCAAGGACGAAATCTGCTGCGCAACAGTCATGGACAGGATGACCTCAAGCAGTCGGCGGCGCTGTTCGAACAAGCCGCCGACAAGGATTCCAACTTTGCGCTGGCTTACGCCGGTCTGGCCGATGCCAGCCGCGCACTTTACGGACAGACTAAAGACAGCATCTGGGCCCAGAAAGCGAACCTGGCAGCGCAGCAAGCCGAGCGCCTGGCCAGCAATCTCCCCGAAGTCCATCTCTCCCTGGGCAGCGTTTATTCCATGACGGGGAAGAACGCGCAGGCGATTCTCGAATTAAAGCGCGCGCTTGAGCTGGCACCCAATTCCGATGAAGGATACCGCCAACTGGGCGAAGCTTATCGAGCCGGCGGCCAGAATGAAGAAGCTATTGCAGCGTACCAGAAAGCTGTTAACGCCAATCCCTACTTTTGGCTGAATCACAACTCGCTCGGCCAGGCATATTTTGATCGCGGCGATTGGGCCAAAGCGCTTCCGGAATTTCAGAAAGTCACCGAGCTGGCCAGCGATAACCAGTTGGGCTACGCAAATATCGGCAGCATCTATTTCAAGCAAGGAAAGTGGAGCGAGGCGATTCCGCAGTTCCAGAAAGCGCTCGCCATTGCACCCACTTCCATCACCTATTCCAACCTCGGTACGGCTTATTTCTTTCTCAAGCGCTACGACGAATCAGTGCAGATGTACGAGAAAGCCGTGGCGATGACTCCAAACGACGAGACCCTGGAAGGCAATCTGGGCGACGCGTACCGCTGGTCAGGACACTCGGATAAGGCCGCCGCTGCTTACGACAAAGCCATTTCTCTCGCGTTCCAGCAATTGCAGGTAAACCCGCGGTCCGCAGACGTAATGGGGGACCTGGCGCTCTACTACGCGAAGAAGGGCGATGCACACAATGCGTCGCAGTATATCGCGCAGGCGCGTTCGATCGACCCGCAAGATGTTTATCTGATGTACGTCGACGCGCAGATCAAGGCGCTGGTGGGAAAACCTGAAGATGCAATTAAGGCGCTGAGGTTTGCGTTGGAGAAGGGCTATCCTGCACAGGAGGTCTTGAACGATCCAGAATTACTACAGAAACTCCAAGGCCTCCCGCAGTTTTCGCAACTGGTGAACGAGTTCTCGAAAAAGAATCGCTAGCTGTTAAAGCGGTTCTTCCAAAGCTTACGGCGGGAAACTATCATTCCCAGTCCCGTGATCATCAAAGCCACTGTTCCCGGCTCCGGAGTTGTCCCCGCATGAGCGGTGAAGTGGATGCCGCCCTTCCAGCAGCTCCCGCTCTGGCATGCAAACACAATCTCGAAGTTTTGACCGGCCCCAATGCCAGTGCGGGGATTGTCGCCATGAACGCCGGAGAGCACGATCTCAACCGAGCCGTTCTTCAGCGTCTTGGTTGTGCAGGTCAGGAAAAAGCTGAACTGACAAGTAATGTCCTTGGCGGGCTCGCCGGTCTCGATCAGAGTAAGCGAGGTCCAGTTCTTCCCGCTGTTGTTGGTAAAGAAATCCGTGCCAGAGCCGTCCTTGGGCACGCTGAAAGTGAAATTAACTCCCACCAATTTACACTGCGGACAGCCACTCGCCGTTTTGCCTCCACCCCCAGCGACCCCTTGAATGATAATCTTCGGATCGTTGATGCTGTCAGCAAAAGCCACCGCTGACCCAACGACGACCAGCAAAACCAAAGCACAGATCTGAGAAATCTTCATTGAGAGTTTCCTGTCCACCAGAGATTTTCGCTGGGGCGCACATTTCCCAGCCTTAAGGGGAGTTGGCTGAGGGTACCGAGGTTGAGTGCGATTGGTCAAGAAAAAACAGTGTCTTTCTCAGATCCCAGCCGCAGCATGTGAAAACGGATGCGCAATAGTCGCACGGCACCAGGCCGAAAGCGCAAATCCGTGCATCTGCCAACTCGCGACAGATCTCGCTTTCGAAGTCTCGATCCAGCGAAACGACCCTAATTGAATTTTGCGGAAAAAAAGCCGGAGCCACGTGGAGCTCCGGCTGTCCAGTTGGTTGTGTGCCCGGATAAAAACTTAGTCTGCGATGATCGCGAGAACCTATTTGGCATCACGATTCTCGCGACCACGCGCGGATTTTGTTGAACGCCACCCCGCGCACGAACCTGAGAGATCGAATCAGCGATCAGACCACCATCGATCAGATTCGTAGCTACGCGTGAGCTTTCGCTACTCAGCGGCAGACAGAAGTGCAAGAAACTATGCGCTTCGCCTTGGCCGCACAGTCAAGTCCCGCACCTGCGCGAGAATGCTGGACATTTGCATCCCATTCAGTTGCGACAGATACGGCATCACTTCGGAGACGAACGAATCTTCCAGCAACTCGCGGATTTCTTCCTGGCGATTCCGTTCGCCGCCAGACAGCAAGATTGGGACGCTTACTTCGAGGGCGCGCGCCAGGCGTTCCAGCGATGACAGCGTCGGCGTGGCCTTTTCGTTCTCGATTTTCGAAACGTAGGTACGCGGCACTGCCATGCGCATCGCCAATTGCCGCTGGCTCATGCCATTGCGCAGCCGCAGAGACCGAATCGAATGCGCCAGATTCAGATGGCCGCGTCCCGTGATCGTCATGGTCTCGGGCGGGGAAGCAGGAGCTTGCGTCATTGCAGCGATCTCGGCCTCATCTTCATCCAACGATAAGTGGCAGCGGCGGCAGAGACTGTTGACTGTGCGGAACTGTACGAGCAAGCAGTGGTCGCAGCGGACAACCTCCCGTGAATCAACGGGAGTGAGTGTGGTGGCCATTCAGGTTTTGGGAGTGCCAGAGCAGGAGGCTACTCTCAAAGCCAACTTGGGGTAATCTGCTTGATCACGGTTGTGGAAGTCAAGAAGAAATAACGGCAATACCAAGAATCTGTCCAATAAAATCTGAGAAAACCGGAGAAAAACGACGGGATAACGGGCGGAAATCATGATTGAGCGCGACGGAGCTTGGTGTTTACTAACTGAATTCACCCGATCAGAGAGTCTTCGCAAGCATGCTCTTGCGGTCGAGGCATGCATGCGCGCGTATGCGCGAAAACATGGCGCTGACGAGGAGCTGTGGGGCCTGGTCGGTTTGCTGCACGACTTCGATTATGACAAGTATCCGAGCCTCGAGGATCACCCGTACAAAGGCAATGAGATTCTCAGAGAACGCGGCTACCCGGAAGAGGTGTGTCGCGCGATTATGTCGCACGCGGAATACACTGGCGTTGCGCGCGTCACCCAGATGGAGAAAGCACTGTTCGCATGCGACGAATTGGCAGGGTTCATCACGGCATGTGCCCTAGTCAAGCCGGGCAAGTCGCTGGCAGAGGTCGAAGCCCATTCGGTGCGAAGGAAAATGAAGGATAAAGCCTTCGCCCGCAGCGTGAACCGTAACGATATCATTCAGGGTGCGAGTGAGCTCGGTGTGGATCTGGAAGAGCACATCGCGTTCTGCATCGAGGCAATGCGAAGTATTGCCTGCGAATTGGGCTTGGACGGATCTCTGGCAAAACCGGCTTGATTTTCACCGGCACGTCAAACGTCGCCGTGGACTGTTCTGCCCGCACACGGGTTATCAGACGCGCGCGATCTCCGATGTCAACTTGCAGAACTCACTTCTTCTTGCTGGGCTTTGCGTTACTGGGCTTCGCGCTCTTCAGCCCGAAGATCTGCAATTGCTTGTTCGACGCGACGAAGACCTGGCCGTTCGCCACGACCGGAACCAGGTTCGCGTCCCCGGTGAGGTTCGGCCAGTTGCCAGCCTGTGCTTTGAACAGCTGCTTCATGGGTTTCCCGGAGTCGGGATCAAAAGCGAACAGGGTAACTGGCGCTTTGCTCGTGTTTGGGGGACGCGACAACGCCCAGATGACTGGGTTGCTGTTGCCGTTGGACGAGATGGTTGTGAAAAATCCAGGATCCTGTGGGGATCCGCCGAGCGAAGGCGAAACTGTCACCTTCTTCAAGGCAACTTTCGGCGATGTTTGCACCTGCCACACCATGATGCTTCTGCCGCCGCTGGAGACGACGCGTCCCGCCCCCTCAGTTGGATCGACGAAATAGGACTGTCCGCACCAGCAACCCCCGATGGAGTAGGTACCCAGCACATTGTTCTTGTGCGGCGAGTACCCCCCGAGATTATCTTCATTCATCAGGTACATGCTTCCATACTTACCGGCTGCCACAGCCAAGTGCGGGATCGATCCGGGTTGATCGGGAAGCACGAGGACACCTCCGGAGCCGACGTCCTCGTCGTTCTCATCTAAAGTGGATTGGTTATCCGGAGTGAACAGATCCTCCACCGTCGTCAGCGTGGATGAAACCTTAACCACGCTCTCCTGGATGTTCGTGATGCCGTCATAAGTTGTGCCGGAATAGTCCGAGTTGCCCGTCACGAACAACACATTGCCTTCATCATCAGTCGAGGGCCCGTATCCCGCCATCCAAATCGACGAGAGAAAGAAACTGTCTGGATCGGTCGCCTGCGTATCATTCAGCTGATTTGACGCAAACGGTGTCAGGCTGCCTGCAGTCCAACCGAGCAACCAGCCTCGGGAAAGATTGGCCGAGAGGTCACAGAAACTGCCAAATCCGGCGTAGATGTTGCCATTGGCAAGCAAAAGCGCGGGGCGTTGCCGCTGATAGGTCGCGTTGAAATTAAAGGTCGTACCGTCGGTCAGGGTGTGAGAAGCCTTCACCAGTTGCGGTTTCACATTGTCGGCCAAGCTTCCCAAGTCAAGCGCATGCAGGTAATAGCTCTGGGAGCCTCCGGTCTGGGTGTAGACCATCACATACAAAGTATTGCTGCTCGGATCAATCACAGGCGTTGAATTGATTCCCACGTTCGGACCATTGTTATTACAACCCAGCGGCATGGGTACGGGCGGCCCGAAGTTGGGATTCAACAGCACCGTACCAGCGTTTGCGTCAATCGCATACACCGTATTGTTTTCGGTGACCACATAGACCACGTTGTGCGTCGTGCCCGCATAGGTCCCGGACGTAATCAAAACTCCCGATACAAGCAATGGCTGCGCATCCACCTGGTCGTCCAAGGTGATCGTCTGCAGCAAACCGAATGACGCTGCATTCACATTGGCGGGGGTTAATGTCGATTCGTTCGAATTCCAACCCGTGCGGTAATTGTCGTAGTGATAGGTTGTCACCGATATCTGACCCGCTGCCCCGCCTGCGCTGGCACTGACGAAGATTACGAGCAGAACAAACACGAATCCTGCGGATATCGCCTTGTTGCATTGATGTACTGGCATTCTTATGATCCTCAGATTTGTCAGATGATCTGGCGCTTCGGACCTCGGGGCGCACTTTTGTTCTCTGAGCCGCAATTCCCGACTCGAACTATCAATGAAATTTCGGGCAAGCAACGCAATAATTTTGTCTTATTCGGGGGAGATGCAGAGTCTAACGCATGTCCTGCGGCATGTAAACAGTGCATCTGGCTGCGATCCAATCGGAAGAAAATTTCACTTGCAGAGAGCTGCTCGGACCGCATTCGTTACGCTAAGACCGTTA
>Ga0187782_10002975_pt1 | contig 12586 bp, 10 predicted proteins | sample 0715_SJ02_MP15_2_FD_132454 | JGI IMG/M metagenome (GOLD analysis project Ga0187782, IMG submission 132454) | Tropical peat soil microbial communities from peatlands in Department of Meta, Colombia - 0715_SJ02_MP15_20_MG | ecosystem: Environmental > Terrestrial > Soil > Wetlands > Peat | place...
TTCAAGGCATCGAGAATGAAGGCGCTTTCGAGATCGTCGACGATCCTCTGGGTCATCTCCCTGCGGATCCTCTTCAGCTCCTCCGCTGTCTTCGGGGCCGGAGTCAATATGCGGCGGGCCTTTCCCCCGAGGGCATAGGCGACCTCGGGCGAGTCCGCGACGGGCTCGTCAACCATGATGACGAGGCGCTCCACCATGTTTCTCAGCTCCCTGACGTTACCCGGCCAGTCGTATTCTTTGAGCAGGACGAGGGCGTCCGAGGAAAAACCCAGCACGTCTTTGTGCATGCTCTTCACGAAAGAGTCGAGGAAATAGCGGGCAAGGAGGGGGACATCGTCTTTCCGTTCCCTCAACGGGGGCATGTAGATGCGGAACACGTCGAGGCGATAGAAGAGGTCCTCCCTGAACGACCGCTCGCCCATCATCTTCTCAAGGTCCCGGTTCGTGGCAGCCACGAACCGGATATTCATCCTGCGGCTCTTGGAATCCCCGACCCTCTTGAACTCCTGCTCCTGCAGGACCCGGAGGAGCTTTGCCTGGATATCCAGGTTGATGTTGGCGATTTCGTCCAGGAAGAGGGTTCCGCCATCAGCGATCTCGAGGAGGCCCTGCTTCGTTTCCGTGGCCCCTGTGAAGGCGCCCTTCACGTACCCGAACAGCTCGCTCTCGATGACGCTCTGGGCCAGGCTGGCGCAGTCGACAACGACGAAGTTCCTCTCCCGCCTCTGGCTGTTCCGGTGTATAGCGCGGGCCACCAGCTCTTTTCCGGTCCCGCTCTCCCCATGGATGAGCACCGTCGAGTCGGTCGGGGCCACCCGCTTGATCAGCTCCCGGACCTCGCTCATGGCAGGGCTCTCGCCGATCATGTTATCGGCCTCGAACTTACGGCTCAGCTCTTCCCGCAGGTATCTATTCTCCGCCAAGAGCCGCGAGTGCTCGAATGCCCTCTTGACCGTCGTGGAAAGCTCGTCGGGAGTGAAAGGCTTCGAGACATAGTCGAAGGCCCCGAGCTTCAGGGACGCCACTGCGGTCTCGACAGACGCGTAGCCCGTTATGATGATTACCGTCGTCTCCGGGCGGCGCTGCTTGATCTTTTTCAGTATTTCGATGCCGTCGGCACCCGGCATCCTCAGGTCGAGGAGAACGAGGTCCGCCCCTTCTTCCCAGAGCCGGCCCAGCGCCTCCTGGGGCTTGGTGAACGCATTGACTTCATAGCCGTCCTCGTGGAGCACCTCGACGCAGCTCCTGCAGATGTTCTCCTCATCGTCTATGACGAAAACTTTTCCGTCCATTCTAGGCAACTTTTAGCACCAACGATCGAAAAAAGGCTATTCCAGGGGCAGCTTGATGACGAAGGTCGTCCCTTTCCCCACCTCGCTCTCCACATCTATGGTCCCGTTGTGGCCGTCGATAATTCCGTACGAGACGGACAATCCCAATCCGGTGCCTTTGCCCGGCTCTTTCGTGGTGAAGAACGGGTCGAACACTTTGGCCAGGCTCTCCTTAGGGATCCCGCATCCTGTGTCGGCCACCCTGATCTCGACGGAATTCTCGCTTTGCAGGAGGCAGGTGGTGATGCTCAGCTGCCCGCCGCTATGCATGGCATCGAGGGCATTGATGATGATGTTGACGAAGACTTCGAGCATCTGGTTCGGATCGAGCTGCTGGAGGGGGACGTTTCCGAGGGCTTTCTCCAGCGTGATCCGGTTCTCGCTTACCTTCAGCTGGTTCTTCGTCAGGGAAAGGGCTGCCTCTATGATCTTGTTGACATCGCAGTCTTCCTTTTTCGGCTCTCCCTGCCTCGCGAAGTTGAGGAGGCCCCTTACGATCTCCCTGCACCGCGTCGTCTCCTTGACAATGATCTCCAGCTTTTCTTTCTCTCCCTCTTCCGCCTTTCTCAGGAGGAGGGAGCTGAAAGTGAGAATCGAGGTGAGGGGATTGTTGATCTCATGGGCTATGCCTGCCGCGAGTCTGCCGATGGATGCGAGCTTCTCCGACCGCATGAGCCGCTGTTCGTTGAGCCGCTTCCTTTCCGCTAGCCGCCGCCGGTGCTCGAATGCCCTGTTGACCGCTGTGGAAAGCTCGTCCGGCGTAAAAGGCTTCGACACATAGTCGAGGGCTCCGAGCTTCAAGGAGGCCACCGCTGTCTCCGCTGTTGCGTATCCCGTGATGATGACCACCATGGTCTCCGGATAGTGACTCCTGATCTCCCGCAAGCACTCGATCCCGTCGATCTCCGACATCTTCAGGTCGAGAAGGACGAGGTCCGCTGCTTTTTCCCTCAGGTGCTTCAACGCCTCGTGCGGCCTCGTGAATGCCTTGACCTCAAAGCCGTCGTCGTGGAGCACCTCGACGCAGCTCCTGCATATGTACTCCTCATCGTCGATGACGAGCACCTTGCCCCGGGATCCGGAATACTGGTCCGATTGAACCTGAGAGGACATAATCGATTACTCCTTACGCTGGTGAGAGCCTGCTCTTCCCTTCATTCTTTCTTTGCGATTCCGAGCTTCCTTCTGCCAAGGGCTGCCTCAAGGGCAGCGTGATCACGAAGCTAGTGCCTTTCCCGACCTCGCTTGCCACATCGATGGTGCCACCGTGTCCCTCGATGATCCCGTAGGTGACGGCCAGTCCCAGGCCCGTGCCTTTTCCCGCGTCCTTCGTGGTGAAAAAGGGGTCGAATATCTTTTCGAGGTTTTCTTTAGGGATCCCGTTTCCCGTATCGGAGATCCTGATCTCGACTGCCTTTTCTTCGCCAAGCAGCCTTGTGGAGGCCTTCAGCTCGCCCCCCTTCGGCATTGCGTCGACCGCGTTGATGATCATGTTGATGAAGACTTCGAGCATCTGGTTCCGATCGATCTCCAGGGCCGGCAGCTCTTCGAACTCTCTCACGATGGTAATATGGTTATCACTCACCTTCAGCTGATTCTTCGTCAGCTTTATGGCATTCTCGATGATCTCGTTGAGGTCGCACTGTTCTCTCTTGGACTCACTCTGCCTCGCAAAATTGAGAAGTCCTTTGACTATCTCCCTGCAGCGGGTCGTCTCCTTAACGATGATCCCCAGCTTCTCTTTCTGCTCGTCTTCTGCTTTGCGGAGGAGAAGCGAGCTGAAGGTGAGGACCGACGTGAGGGGGTTATTGATCTCATGGGCGATCCCCGCCGCGAGTCTGCCGACGGACGCCAGCTTTTCCGAGCGCGCCATTCGCTGCTCGTTCAATCGCATGATCTCCCTGTCCCTTTCCCTGAGAGAAGAGGTCATCAAGCTGAACGTCCGCTCGAGCTCCCCGATCTCGTTCCTCGAGCGGGCCTGGACGACCTCGGAAAAATCACCTTGCGAAATCTTCTGTGACACCCGGACGAGACTATTGATTGGCCGCACGATGGCGCTTGAAAGATAGGTGGCGACCACAATGGAGAGGATCATCCCAAGGAGGGTGATGCCGAGAAAGATCGTAAGGGTCTCCCTGCGCATGTCGACAAATTTCTGCTCCACAATGCCCACTGCAAGGATGCCCACGATCTTGCCTGCGAGGTTTCTGACGGGCTCATAGGCCGTCACATACCAGTCCTTGATCACGAGGGCTTTCCCTACCCACCGGCTCCCCTCGTTGAGCACTTTGTTGCGCACGTCCTCCGCAACCGTGGATCCGACAGCCCTTGTCCCGTCCGGGGCCTGGACATTGGTGGATATCCGGACGTCATTCAGGAATAGGGTGACAACCCCAGCGTCCTTCCCCCGGTACTTCCTGTTTTGATAGAGGATGTGCCTGATCTTGTCTATGAGCTTGTCGTTTCGGTTGAGGACCTCGCCCCCGTAAAGCACCCCGGCCGGGGTGCCGTCCGGCCGGAGGATGGGTGATGCGGACATGAGGGCCAATGCCGCCACAGCCGATCCTCCAGCCGGACGGGCCTCCCGAGGACCGGACCCTTGCACGGGCCCGATAAGGCACCTCCCTGCGATCTGGCTCCCCTCTTTCTTCACTATGTCGTAAGGGATGACATCCATGGCAGAGGCCGTGGACCTCGTAACGAGGGCCTCCTTCACGATATCATCGTTCATCGCGCTGTCACCGAACAGGCTGGGGTTGCTTGCCCGGAGCACTACATTCCCTCTCCCGTCCGTGATGTCGAGGATATCGAATCTGCCTTTCTCCTTGATGTCTTCCAGGTAACCTGCCAAGCTTAAGCGGTCTTTCCTCTCAAGGGCAGCCCGGATCGAGCTTCTCGAAGAGGCGAAATAGAGACTGCTCTCGAGGTTCTCGAGCCGGTTGTTGAGGACCTCCCGTGCCGAATCGAGGGACGCTGTCACGCTGTCCTGGGCCTGCCCCACGGTGCCCTTGTTTATCAAAAGGGTTCCCATGATGGCGCAGACGAAGGTGGTGATCCAGATGACGGCGATGAATCTGGCGATAAGCTGGAGCTTTAGGGTCGTTCTCATACACATTCCCCGCATAGATGGATGCATAAGCGCTCCATTTTGCATACAAATTATGCCACAAAGGGAAGGCATGGTAAAGGGGGGTGATGGGCTCTACTCTTTCGAGCCGCGCGCCCAAGATCATTCTTCACGAGAACGAAAAAAGGCTATTCTTCCGGCTCCTTCGGGAGGTTTCTCAGGTTCTTCAGGTACCGCTCCTCGTTGTAAGGTTTGCGGTTTTGGATGGCATCGATAACCTCCACAACGATTGCCTGCCCCACGAGCTGCTTTGCCTGAAACTCGGAAAAGCCTTCTTTTATGAGCCGCTCCAGGGTGAGGGCCGTCTCGGGCGGGTCGTTTGCATTGACCTGGTTTGCTATGACCTCGAAGATGGCGTTTCTCAGATTCTCGTTGACCTTCATTGCTCAACCTTTCGTAAGCCTCTCATCATACCGCAGTTCTTGCGCAAAAGGTAGGAGAAATAAGGCCTGGGTCCCTCTTCCGCGAGGCGCGGGGTCCTGCTTAAAAGACGCCCTGGCCCGTCTTTTTGCGTTGACTCGCCCCGGAAGGGGACATACATATAGCATATGCGGGGGCATTGCAAGGGCTTTAGGCTATGGGCCCGCAAGTAAACCGAGGAGAGGTGAGATCATGGTTTCCGTGGAAACGATAGAGTATCGTGACGACGGCGAGACGTTCGAGGCCTTCGTAGCCTACGACGGGACGCGCGAAGGGAGGCGGCCCGCCATTCTAGTGATCCACGACTGGTGGGGGGTGGGGCCCTATACGAGGAGCCGCGCCGAGCAGCTAGCCGGCCTCGGCTACGTAGCTCTCACCGCAGACATCTACGGGAAGGGGAAGAGACCTCAGACGGCCGAAGAGGCGGCCCAGCTTGCCGGCAGGTACAAGGCAGACCGCGCCACCCTGCGGAAGCGTGCGCGGGCCGGGCTGGAAGCCCTGAAAGGCAGCCCTCTCACCGACCAGGCGCGAATGGCTGCCATAGGCTATTGCTTCGGCGGGACAGCGGTCCTTGAGCTGGCGCGGAGCGGGGCGGACCTGAAGGGTTTTGTTACCTTTCACGGGGGCCTGGCAACGCCGACGCCTGGGGATGCGGGGCACATCAGGGGCAAGGTGCTCGTGCTTCACGGCGCCGATGACCCGGTAGCCCCTCGGGATGAGGTGCTCGCCTTCGAGGAAGAGATGAGGCAGGCAGGGGTGGACTGGCAGATGGTATTCTACGGCGGCGCAGTCCACAGCTTTACGATTCCGAGTGCCGGCGACGACCCTTCGGTTGGTGCAGCTTACAATGAAAAGGCCGACAGGCGCTCGTGGGAAGCGATGAAGTCTTTCTTCAAAGAGATTTTCTGATAGAATAGGGGCTGAAAGGGCCCGAAGGGCTCAAAAACTGAAAGCCCCGTGCTGGCCGTCGTGTACACAAGGGGCGGGGCAAAGGAGCCTCTATGAAGACATTCTTGCTTTTGGCGGCGATGGTCGTCCTCATGCCCGCTTGCACTCACTATTACGTCAAGCCTGGTCAAACATCGGCAGACTTCGAGAGGGACAAGAGGGAGTGCCAGAGGATCGCAGTTAAGGAGGCAGCCCGCAATGGCACGAGGACATGCGACGAGTGCGAAAAATGCCTCCTGGCCAAAGGCTGGCGATTGGACTGATGGGGGCCAATTCGCCGGGGGTCTTCCTTGGAAAAGGCCGGTCCATAGCCGGCTTTCGGCGTGGAATAAGTTTTTCTTGGAAGTGCCCTTAATTCTTCCTGCCTTGGAGCCGAAAACACTGTTGCCATGTCGAACAGGGAAGAGACACTCACCTATGCAAAATCCCTCGCATGCCTTCCTACCCTGGACGCGGTGAGCCGCCGACTGTACGAGGTCCTCGATGAGAAAAGAATAACCTTCTCGCGCCTCTTGGAGATCGTCCAGTACGATCCCAGCCTTTCGTCGAGGATCATCTCCGTCGCGAATTCGGCGTGGCACAGCCGGGGGGTTCCGGTGGTCGGCTTGAGGCGCGCCATGACCGCCCTCGGGCTCGATGAGGTAAAGAGCGTCCTTTTGTGCACGCTTTTCTACGATGGGGTGCTGAAGAAGATGGGACTCAGAAAAAAGGAATTCTCCGCACTCTGGAGTCATTCTCTTCTCGCTGCCTTCGCCGCCAGCATGCTGTGCGGCGGCGAACAGAGGGAAACGGAGAAGGCTTTTACTGCCGGGCTCCTCCACGACATTGGAAAAGTCCCCCTTCAGCTGCTCTATCACTACGACCTGGATGACAAGAGAGTCAGTTGGGATGAAGTCTGCGCCGAGGAGAGGAACAGGTTTGACACGGACCACGAGGAGATCGGCTCCTACATGGCGAAGGAATGGAAGCTCCCGGAAGAGTATCGGCAGGCCATCAGGCTTCACCATGAGCTGACCCAGGGGATACGGCTGGCGGACCTTGTGAGGCAGGCGAACATTCTCATGAGCTGCGTGACAGACGACCCGGCCCTCCTCGAGCTTAAGAAGACTGCCAGCGAGAAAGCGAGCGACATCATGGGAGCCTTCTCAATCACGAAGAACTAGTGTAGCGTCATACGTGTCATGTCGCTCTAGCGCTATGCTTCAAGGGCGCATTACCCGTTACCTCCTCTTAGCAGCCTCGCCGTAAGAAAAGCCTCTCGCTCCTTATTTCGTCGAGAGCGCCCCCCCATCCCCCTACCGCTTCGCTCCAGGGGGCTCTCTACCTCGACGAAAACGTCGCGAGCTTTTCTAGGCTGTCCTCGGCAATGCACGAAGTCGGCAACGGGTAACACGCCCTTATCCGAATGTTATGTCGGTATCAAAGAGACAAAGTTTTCGTCCGCGGAAGGCTGTTCCTTCTCGATTCGCATCGCCGGGAGGGGCTGGGGTACCCGTCACGAAAGACGAGCGTGTTGGTACCGGAAGGCAAGCCTCCGCACCTTATCTGCTGCGGGGCTTCTCCATAATCCACGCGCCTGATACCGAGGCAAATACCGAGGGTAGGGCGCTCCTGTTTGCGGAGTATCACATAGGAGAATTAATGGGCAAGAACCCGCGGCAGACTATACCTAGGTGCCGCGGGTGGTTACGCAATCGGTGCGTGAGCGAGTCTTGCGTGTAGACGGGTCAGCGCCGGAGGCGGCAAGCGTTTCGGAAGGAATAGCCTTCGAAAGCGGACGGAGGTGTTATGTTTGAGGCAGTGCCGTCTTTCAGGCGGACCAGTCTTTCGCGCGTGCGACGATGGCCGCTTGGCACAAGACTGGAGCGTTCCGCAAAATTGATTCCCGTTTGAAACGCTTTTGCAGCCCGGCTTCATCATTTCCTTCGCTTGCTAGGGCTCATGTCTCTCACCCTTGCCTTAAGGCCTCCTTCCGCTGGTCTTAAGGAACTCGCTGCAAGTCCTTACACTACAGGGACTTTTCGCTCGAGACAGTCCTCGCCCTCGCGCTCTTTGAGCGCACCGCTCCTCGTGAGCCTAAGGAGGGTGCCGAGAGACTTCCGCATGCTGCGCTGAAGGAAAGATTACGCCGGGGAATCGTGACGTATTTTTGCGGAACGCTCTGACGGGAAAAGACGCTCTTTTCGAAAAACCTCCGTTCCCACCGCAAGGGTCTTTTTCGCCTCCCCGGCTAAGACGAGGGGCAAGAAGGCAAGCGCTGGGCTGGTCTTAAAGGCTAGGGGTGGCAGCTCCGGCCTGCGCCCCAGCCTATCTGGGCTTTTTTGCATTCCCACGCAGCGTCGGAATCCCAGTCGTATCGACCCGGCGGCCTTGGATTGCTCTGGCATGCGGCCAAAAGGGCAGCCAGGAGCAGAAGCAGCAATAGTCGCTTCATCCGTATCCTCGACGTAGGTGCCTTTCCTTCAAATATATGCCTTGGCCCCCGGTCCGTCCATCGCCATTGTCGCTACCCATGGCAAGCTTGACCGGGAATCATCGGCCAATGTATGATACTGCCAGCACGTCGATGCCTCGGGGTAGATGGATGACCGAAAATAAAGAAGCCCTTTTCAAGGCGCGGGAGAAGCTCATTACGGATGCCGTGGAGCTCAGAGAATCCGATCGCGTGCCCGTCACAGCCTCCTTCTACTTCTTCCCTGCCCGTTACTACGGCCATACGATCCGGGACGTCATGTACGATCCGGACAAGATGTTCGATACTCACGTCTCGGCCGCCCTTGAGTTCCAGCCCGACCTCGCCCAAAACCCCTTCGGCCTTTTGTTTCTGGGCCCCCTCCTCGAGGCTCTCGATTACCGGCAGATGCAGTGGGCCGGTGGCCAGCTTCCAGCCGACGTGCCCTTCCAGTTCGTGGAAGGGGAATACATGAAGGCAGATGAATACGACCATTTCTTCTCGGATCCCGTGGATTTCGTCGTGCGCACCTACTGGCCCCGGATCTCCGGCGCGTTGAAGGCCTTCGAAAGCCTTCCCTCCCTGAAGAGCTTCACGCAATTCATGGGCTACGGCTCCTTCGGGATCTTCGCGGACCCCGCCATGCAGGAGGCCCTCGACGCGGTCAAGAAGGCAGGGCAGGAGGCGGAGAGGATGGGCATGTACTACTCCCGTTTCGAGGAGAGGATGCATGAGGAAGGTTTCCCCACCCAGGGAGGGGGTGCGGCCCAGGCGCCCTACGATCTGCTGGGCGACTTTTTCCGCGGGACCAAGGGGCTCATGACGGACATGTACCGGCGGCCGCAAATTGTGCTGAAGGCGGTCGAGAAGCTCCTACCCCTGGAAATCGAGAGGGGCATCGCCACTGCGAGACGGTCCGGCACCAGGCTCGTCTTCATTCCCCTTCACAAGGGCCTCGACGGCTTCATGTCCCTTGAGCAGTTCAGGAAATTCTATTGGCCCACCCTGCGAGAGCTTGTCGTGGCGCTCATCGAAGAAGAGCTCGTGCCCTACCTCTTCTGGGAAGGCGATTGCACGTCGAGGCTTGATCTCATCAAGGACATTCCGGCAGGGAAGGCCATGTATCGTTTCGAGGCGACGGACATGTTTGAGGCGAAGGATGCCCTGAGGGACCGAGTGTGCATCAGGGGAAACGTGCCCATCTCCATCCTCGCCACCGGCACGCCGGATGACGTAAGGGCATACTGCAAAAAGCTTATCGACTACGTAGGCAGGGGAGGGGGCTTTCTCATGGATTCCTCCGCCGGTGTGACCGATGCCAGACCGGAGAACTTGCGCACCATGTTCGAGTTCTCCAGGGAGTACGGGGTGCACCGCGGAAGGCCGGTCTGACCAGCCGGGAAGCGCTAGGGAGCTTTAGGAATCTGTGGACAGGCCCGGGAAGAAGATCCCCCCGAGGGGAGGGGAAAGGTGACCTTATTCCAGGCGGTCGCTTACGGGCTTATCCAGGGTCTCAGCGAGTTTCTCCCCGTATCGAGCTCGGCCCACCTTGTCCTGGCTCCATGGTTCTTCGGGTGGGTCGATCCGGGACTCACCTTCGACGTGGCCCTCCACGTGGGTACCCTCGTCGCGGTGGTTGCCTATTTCCGGAGAGACTGGTGGCACCTCATCGTAAAGGGCTTTACGGAAACGTGGAGTCCGGAAGGCCGCCTCTTCTGGTATCTGATCATTGCAACCATCCCAGGGGGAATCGGGGGATTCCTCCTTGAGAAGAAGGCGGAAACGGCATTCAGGGACCCTGTGCTCATCGCTCTGTTCCTCATGGTCATGGGTCTCGTCCTCTTCGCTGCGGACCGCAGGGGCGCCAAGAAAAGGGGCATGAAGACAATTACCCTGGCTATGAGCCTGGGCATTGGTATTTCCCAGGTGCTCGCCGTTATTCCCGGGGTTTCCCGCTCCGGCATCACCATGACGACCGGGTTGGCTGGTGGTCTTACCCGGGAAGCGGCCGCGAGGTTCTCCTTCCTCCTCTCCACCCCCATTATCCTCGGGGCAGCCATGGTGAAGATGCCGCACCTTCTCTCCCACCCGTCCCTCATCACCATGGACTTTCTTGTGGGCGTCGTCGTCTCCTGCGTTACGGGCTTCGCGACCATCGGCCTATTCCTCAGGTTCATTCAGACAAAGAGTTTTCTCCCGTTCGTGGTGTACCGCCTGGCCCTCGGCGTCCTCGTTATTCTCCTTGTCATCTTGAGGTAGAGTCGTACGCAAAATAAAGTACCGTTTGACCCGTGGCAGAGCCATTTCTTTCGCAAGCCTTGCGGGAGTCTCTCGGGTAGTGAGCCTTGCGACGGGGGGAGCGGTGCGCGCACTTACCGCATGCCGAGGATGTCTCAAGCGAAAAGGCCGCCGGCAGCTCACCTTCGCGAGTTCCGGAAGGCTTGCGGGGGGAGTCGCTAGAGCGCACTAAAGAGACGAAAGCACCGAGCTTAAGCGAAGGAAACGGCTCAAGCCAAGGGGCAAAGGACTTCAATCGGCACTTTATTTTGCGTAATGCTCTAGATGGTCCGCCGGCGAAAGGCCCTGTCCCTCCTTTACCCTATGCGGTCGGCAAAGCCGTACCTATCGACCTGCCATCCTTTCTCCGCCATTTCCACGCCGTCGATGAAGACGCGCCTGCCCTCGAGGGCGACCCGGCCTTTCCCGATGAGATCGTGGACCGCAAAAGGATAGACCCGCCAATCCCCTTCGACCTTGAGTCTCTCCTGGATGTCGGAGGAGACTTCTTCAAGCCTCCTGTAGAGGCTGTTCTTCTCCCTTTCGGCGGCTTCCTGGAACCCAGAAAGGGTCAGCGCCCCGGTCTTTTCCGCGAATTTCCTTACGTCGCGCAGCTTCTTATGCCACGGCGAAAGGGGCAGGGAGGCCGACTGGATCAGTATGGGACCTCCATCGTCGCTCTCGTCCACGAAAAAGACGGTCGATTTGACGCTCTCCTCCCCGGCCAGAATCGCCTTGGCAGTGGGTCTCCACGCGAGGCCCGTATATGTGGGTGCATCTCCCGGGTGGACATTGAGGATCCTCGGGTAGTATCTCCTCACCATCCAGCCCCCTGTCCACAGGTCGTACCCGGCCAGACAGACAAGGTCCGGCTGCCCGGCTATCTGCTCCACGAGGGTCATGAGCGCCATGTGAAAGCTGTCCCTTTCGACGCCTTCCCGGGGGACCTTCTCCAACCCCCACATCTCGCGGAAGTATATAGCGGAGTCGAGGGAGACGGCAGGCGCACCGTGTGCGCGCGCCTTGGCCAGACCCGCGCAGCCAGGCACGTTGCTGAAGACCACGTGGCCCATGGCGGGGTCACGCTCCCGAATCTTTTCGTAGTTGGTGCCGGCGCCGGAGACGGCGGCTGCGTACCTCATCGGTCCGGAGGAAGGATCGTAAACCAGTCGTGGGGCCATACCCTGAAACCTCCCTTTTGGCGACATGGGAGAAATGGCGACGATTCTTTGAGCCGTGCTATATTAATGGGCGCATGAATGAAATTGTGTCAAGGGAAAAAGGCTAAAGACCGTTGGATTCGTCGCTTCTTTCTCCATGGCAACTGACTGGCAAGAGCCGGTTTACTGCCCATCTCATCCGTGAGAACGGTTTGCAAGAGCAGGGCTTTGAGGGGTGGCTCTTCCATCCGGGCATGCTGTTCAACGCCGCGGATACGTGGTGGGGACGCAAGGGGAAACGGACGAGGCCCCACGAGGGATTGGACCTCTGCTTTTACAAAGATGGGCAGGGCAGCGTTCTTCGTCTGCAAGAAGGCAGCAGGGTGCCGGCGATGTACGACGGGGCAGTTGTCAAGATCATCGACGACTTCCTCGGAAAGTCGGTGATCGTGGAGCATCGTTTGCCCTCGGCGCCCGGCCGTGCGCTCATCGCTGTCTACGGTCACACGGTCCCGGGCACGACGTGTCCGATAGGCGCCTTTGTCAGGGCAGGGGAGTCAATCGCGACCATAGCGGGTCCCGGCGCCTCAAGAAGGGACATCCATCCCCATCTGCACCTCTCCCTTGGATGGCTTTCCGGCACTATTCCCCGTGAGAGCCTCACCTGGGAAAACATGTCCCGGGGCATCTTCATGGTGGACCCTCTCCACGTCATCGACGGTCCCTCCAGCACGCTGCAATTTCCCTAATTCCAATTCTCACTCGGCGCTATCTTTGTTGCCTTCGTCATCTGCTCCTCGATGTACTGCAACTGTACACCTTCGTCGCTCCTTCCTCGGCGCCTCGATATCGTCATGATTTAGAATTGGAA
>Ga0187782_10002976_pt1 | contig 12583 bp, 10 predicted proteins | sample 0715_SJ02_MP15_2_FD_132454 | JGI IMG/M metagenome (GOLD analysis project Ga0187782, IMG submission 132454) | Tropical peat soil microbial communities from peatlands in Department of Meta, Colombia - 0715_SJ02_MP15_20_MG | ecosystem: Environmental > Terrestrial > Soil > Wetlands > Peat | place...
AAGAAAGGCGATGAACCCGCCCAAAGTGATCTGCTGGTGGGCAATTTGGTCGCGCGCGTAGAGGAGAAGCAGCGGAATGATGATGGCGCTCACCAGGTCCATCAGCGGCGAGGTGATGACCGCGGCGCGCACCCAGCGCATGTTCTCACGGAGCAACCGCCGAGCAACCTCCTGGAACTTCTTCACCTCGAAGTCTTCCGTTCCGAAGGCCTTGACGACCCGGTTCCCGCTGACCGTCTCTTCGAGGATCTGACTCAGGTCGCCGAGGCGCGTTTGCGTCTTTTGTGCCGAGGACAGGATTTTCTTGCCCAGCTTGTTCACAGGGAGGACGATTACCGGCAGCAGGACGGTCGTGGCCAGTGCCAACCGCCAGTTCAAGATCAGCATGGCCGCCACAAAAGCCAGAAAGGTGAACGTCTTCATGAAGAGATCGGCAAGGTAATCGCTCAGGGCAAAGCGGACCCGGTCGATATCGTTGGTCGCCACGGAAATAATGCGCCCTGTCGGGTGGTGCTGAAAGAAACCCATGGGCTGCTTGATGATCTTTTCGTAGAAGGCATTGCGCAGGTCCCGCGTGGCAGCCAGCCCGACGTATTGGATCGATGTCATTCCCAGATATTCCGCGATCGCCTTGCTGACGTAGAGCGTCAGGATGGTGAACGCGAACATGGTCCAGACATGGTGGATGCTGGCGGGGAAGAACTTGTTGAGGTAGATCACATGGCCGTTCCAGGGCAGCGTCACCAACGGCAAACTCGATCCAAACTTGTCTGGGTCCAGCACGTAATCCACGGCAGGGCGAACCATGAAGCCGATCGTGGCTTCGGCGGCAGCAACAAATGCCACCAGGAAGACACCCGCCACGAGCCGCACAATGTACGGCTTCGTGTAGCTCAACAACCTTTTCAGTTGCGGTGAAATTACGGAACCCACCCCGGCCCTCTACCCTGCTCTTTCTGGTCTTATAGGTACGCTATTCGCCCCTCGCCCAACCTGTCAACCCAGCATGACAGCACAGCCCTCAGTTTTCAAATTCGCCACGATTTATTTGGCAACCGCATTCCATGCCGTCTTGTAGTGTTGTTGCTTGGACTTGACGCGCTCCGAGGGGTTCACCGTCGAATAGAGGGAATATATCCACCACTTGCGGAGGAACCGCGCGCGATCCAAGAAGGAAACGGCCCTAGAATGGACGGGCCCATAGAATTTCTTCAGATACAGATACTTGCTTTCGTAAAAGGCGGCGATAGAAGCATCTGACCGGGACTGACCACCTACATGAACGACGGTTGCGTCGGGAAGGACAAAGCACGGCACGCCACGGTTCTTCAGCGAGTGAGCAAGTGCCGTGTCCTCGTGAAAAAAGAAGAAATCTTCATCAAAGAGTCCTGAAGAAGGGATAATGCACCGCCGAATCAGGAAAAAAGCTCCCATTACCCCGTCCACACGGGCCGGCGCGGCCGCATTTGCAATCTTCCACTTCCCGTATCCCGCCTTTGCCTTCGCATACCACTGCACGTAATGAGAGAGAAGAGAAGGATGAAACAGCATTCCCTGGTCGCGTCCATCTTCATACTTGAGACGCGGCGCGCCAATTCCCGCCTCCGGATGTTCTTCGAGAAATCGCCAAAGCCGGACTAACGCCTCGCGATTCAGAATCACATCTGTATTCATTACGCAGACATACTTGCTTTCGGTAGCGACCACTCCGCGGTTGATACTGCGGCCGTACCCTATGTTCTCGCCTGCTTGGAGGTAGTGGATATTCGGAAAGGACCCGAGAATTTCCTGAGACCCGTCCTTGGAATTGTTGTCGACGACAGTGAAAGAAAATGTGAACGGCGCGTCCAGCTGGCGAAAAAAATCAGCCAATTGGCTCACGTACGCTTTCGTATTGTAGTTGACCGTGACGAAGGCAATGTCCACCGGCACATTCTACGGCATGTTCGTCGCGCACACATCGCAGCTATTCGGGGGCCGCGGCCACCGCTTTTGGCACTCTAACACTGACAGCCCAAGGATGACTTGGGAGAGAACTCCGGCACCGTAAAAGCAGGACCCGGGCTCCCGCACTCGAAAAAGGCTATTTGTCGATATCCCGGTGCACCACACGGGTGGCAAAGCCCTTTTTCGCCAACGCGTTCTTCATCCACTCCGCCATCATGACTGAACGGTGCTTTCCCCCGGTGCACCCGAACGCAATCGTCAGGTAGCTCTTACCCTCATCGATGTAATGCGGAATCAGGTAGGAGAGCAAACCTTGCATGCGCCGCAAGAACTCCCCCGTCTGCGGAAACGACTGGATATACCGCCTCACGCGGCTGTCCTTGCCTGTGAAGCGCCTCAACTTCGGTACAAAATGCGGATTGGGGAGAAACCTCACGTCGAACATCAGGTCCGCATCGGTCGGCACTCCGAATTTGTAACCGAAACTGACCAGAGACACCAGGAGCGGCCTTTTGCTTTCGGACTTGAATCGTTCATTCACGAACTGGCGCAGTTCGTGCACATTGAACTGTGTGGTATCGATCACCACATCTGCCAGCTTGCGGATAGGCTCCATTAATACTTCTTCGTGCCGGAGGCCTTCCCGCACGGAATACTCTTTCCCGAGGGGATGCGGCCGCCGTGTCTCGCTGTACCGCCGCAGCAACGCATCCTCATGCGCTTCGATGTACACGAGGATGATGGGATGATCCCGCCGCAGGTGTTTCAGCAAGCCCGGCAACTTCGCCAGCTGCAATCCCTCGCGCGCATCCACCAGCAGGGCAGCCCGTTGAAGATCTCCCTCTCCGGCTGCATGCAGCTCTGCAAAGATCGGAATCAGCTCCACCGGCAGATTGTCCACGCAGTAGTAGCCCATATCCTCAAACGCCTTGAGGACGGTGCTTTTCCCCGAACCGGACAGTCCGGTCAGGATAACGAGTTGCCGACCTTGATTTTCTGAAGTTCGTGAATGGCTGTTGGTGCGCTTCACGGTTTCCGCGCGCTCAGCTCTTCACCCGGCGCTGGTGCGTGCTCGGGATTCGCATGTCTTCTCGGTATTTCGCCACCGTTCGCCGCGTCACATGAATCCCGTTCTCTTCCAATTTCTTGGCAATCTGTTCGTCGGTCAGCGGCTTGCTCGTATCTTCTTCGTCGATCATCTTCTTTACCAGCCGCTTCAGCGTCTGCAGAGACATCCCACCGCCCTCGGGACCGTTGACGGCCTCGCTGAAGAACGAGCGCAGCTCGATAACTCCCTGCGGCGTGTGAGCGTATTTGCTCGCCACCGCACGACTAACTGTCGAGGGATGCACGCCGACCTCTTCGGCCACTTCCTTAATCATCATGGGCTTCAGGGCGTCCGGACCCTGATCTAGGAATTCGCTTTGCCGCGCGATAATCGACTGGCACACACGCAGGATTGTGTGCTTCCTCTGCTCAATGTTCTTCATCAGCTGGATCGCGGCGGTGAAGCGTTCCTTCACATAGTTTCGGACATCTTTGTCCGCCGCGTCGCGCACGAGCAGGCGGCGATAGGTGGGGCTCAGCCGCAATTGCGGCATGTCATCTTCGTTCAGGAACACCTGCCACTGATCGTCCACCTTCCGGAAATAGACATCCGGTTCGACCAGCCTCGGTTCCGTCTTGTTGTAGCGCAGGCCTGGCCGCGGATCGAGCTTTTTGATCGCGTCGATCGCGTGCTTGACGATGTCCATTGGGCGGTTCAGAGCGCGCGCAATCTCTTTCAGCTGGTTGGCCTGCACTTGCTTAAGGTGGTCTGCAACAATCTGCTGCGCCAGACCATTTTGAGGGTCGAACGCCTTCAGCTGCAGCAGCAAGCACTCCCGCAAATCCCGCGCGCCAACGCCGATCGGGTCGAAGTCTTGCACTACAGCAATGGCGTCTTCGAGGTCGTCCTGCGAGTACTTACCATCCTGCGAAAGCTCTTCGACAGAGGCCGTCAGATATCCGTTCTCATCCAGGTTTCCGATGATGCTTTCGGCGATTTCCTTCACGGTATCCGAACAGATGGTCACGCTCAGTTGCCAGGACAAATGATCGGTCAGTCCCGCCGGTGAGGATAGGAACTTCTCAAACGATGGCCGCTCGGAAATTTCCCGCTCTTGCGACTGGCCGCCGTCCCCGCCGGTGTCCAAGTACTGGTTGAAGAAGGTACCGACGTCGAATTCGTCGAATGGATTGGCCGCTTCTTTCTCCGGAACCTTTTCTGTCTCTGCCTTGAGGAATGTCTCGTCGCTGTAATTATCGGTCGCGGTGGGTTCTTCGCTAAGTTCTTCCAGGACAGGGTTGGCAATCATCTCCTGGTTGATCATCTCGCGCAGTTCCAGACGGTTCAGGGCCAGCACGCTGACCATCTGCACGAGCCCCGGCGTCAGAATCTGCTTCTGCGCGACGCGGAGGTTAAGTTTGAGTCCCTGCCAAGCCATTCCTTATTGTCCCAGGTCTTAGGATAGCTCTAATTCAGCCGGAAGTTATCTCCCAGATAGACTCGCCTCACTTCGGGGTCGCTGCTCAAATCCTGCGGCGTCCCTTTCTTCATGATTTTCCCATGATTCACGATGTAGGCACGATCCGTTACGCTCAGTGTTTCCCTCACGTTATGATCTGTGATCAAAACACCAATCCCGGAGCGGCTCAGCTCGCGAATCAGGTCTTGCAAATCCTTCACCGTCAAGGGGTCAATCCCAGAAAACGGCTCGTCCAGAAGGATGAATGACGGCTGAAGCGTCAGAGACCGTGCAATTTCCAGCCTTCGCCGCTCACCCCCGGACAGCATATACGCCTTGCTATGTCGCACCATCTCCAAACCCATCTGCGCCAGCAACTCCTCCAGCCTGTCCCGCTGTTGCTCCGGCGTCAACGGCAATGTTTCCAACACCGCCAGAAGGTTCTCTTCACTTGTCAGTTGCCGGAAAACCGAGGGTTCCTGCGGCAGATAACTGATGCCGCTGCGCGCTCGCAGGTACATGGGAAGATCCGTGATCTCTTCCCCATTCAGCAAAACCCGCCCGGAGTCTGGTCTCGCCAGTCCCACGATCATGTAAAAGGTGGTTGTCTTGCCGGCGCCGTTGGGACCCAGAAGTCCCACAACTTCGCCCTGACCAATCTCTAATTCCACATTATCGACTACTTTGCGTCCCCGGTAGGACTTACTTAGATCGACGCCTTGGAGTGTGGGCATTCCGCTTCACGCGGGACTGCTGCGCGGTCCCCTATTGTCTTTGGACCCGGTGCCTGGTCAGCGTGCGCGTTCCATTGCCCGAATCCACGATGATCGTATCATCCGCTATATTGAAGGTCAATTCACGTCCTGTGGTTTTTCCCCCGTCTTCGTCGTAGAGGGTCGGAGTCCCTCCGCTCAGGACGAATCGATCGTCCTCCGCCGTGTACACGCCACGTTCTGCCGTCCCGCGCTTGTCCTCTTGCACGACTTCCACGCCCCCGGTACCCACGGCCCGGCTGATCTTGGACGGACCCGGGCTCCCGGTCTTCGGGTCCGGTTCGCGCGCGAAATACACATCCAGTTGCGGAGCCTTCATTTGCTCGTTGTCCGATTGCACCACGACGTTCTTCTCCAAGTGCGCCCTGTTCTCCGTGTCCCAATAGGTGAGCGACGCCGAAGAGGTACGCCAGAGTTTCGAGTCTTTCCCCTTATTGCTGTCGCTGGACTCTTTGGGAAAAACCGCCCGGACGTTTCCTTTGGCGTTCAACACGCGCGTGTCTCGCAGCAGTTCGATCGAGTCCGCCTCCAGAACAGAAGGGCCTTGCCACAATCGGGCGTGCCCGGTGTAGAGAGCCCGTCCCGTCTTAGAATTGCCAACCATATGCTCAGAGGTTACATTCGAAGGCGCCGAGCTAAACTGAACGCTGCTTTTCTGATTTCCGAGGTCCGTCGACCTTACTTTACCCTCCGCCTCGATGTCTCCCGTCTCCTGATGGAACGTGATCTTCGTAGCACGCGTCTCGCTGCTCTCGTCACGCACCATTGCCTGGCCAGTCAAGACGGTTGTCTGCGCCACTCGCGCAAACACCGCCTGCTGGGCTTCTCCGTTGCGTTCGTCTTCCTTCAAATGTACATTCCCCCGCAGGGTCATCTGCGTCCAGGAACCGCCGGCGTCCAGTTGCGCGTCTCCATTTGCGGCGGTGGCCGTTTGAATCGGCCTGCCTTCCAGCTTGCGTTCCGTGTCCACCTTTCCCGTGGCCACCAGATCCTTGGCTTTCCCCGCCGCTCCAAAATCCACGGCCAGCTTGTCGGCACTCAGCTTCGATTGCGATGTGGGCGTGTCACTCCACTCCATTGTTCCCCGCGCCAGCGTCTCCGCGTGTTGCAGAGGGTTCGGCTCTCCTGGCTTTCCGCCCGCAAAGCTCATCTGCAGAGCATTTGTCGTGAGCTTCTTCCACATCCGCGTCTTGGGGTCGAGCTCATTCACATGCACATTTCCGCGCAGGATTAGCAACTTGGCCTGATTCACGCGCGGCCACATCTCGGCATTGCCGCTGTCCGCTTGCATCTCTCCGCTTTCGGACTTGCCTTGCACATTTCCCGTTGCATCAATCGTTCGTACCCAGCCTTCGGGAGCCAGTTGAGCTGTCATCAGATCTGCATGCAATGTGCCCGTCCCCGTCGGCCCCTTCCCGCCGTGAGACACAAGCTCCGGCGTCTGGTTCAAAGCCCCTGGCTCAGCCATCAGCGTTTGCGCGCGGTTTTGTTCGTCCAGCAGCATGGTCATCTGCCCTGCGCTCAACTGCTGTGTTGGAGTTGTCGCTGTAGCCGGTCCCGCGAGCACCACTTTGCGTGCCTTCTTCCCCATTTCCATGCTGGTACCGTGCATCACCACGTCTGTGGGCGGGGCGTTCGGCTTCTTTCCCGCGGCTAAAGGGCCTGTTTGGTGCAGCGTGACACGAGCATCTTTTTCCAGCCGCAGGACGCCATCTTCCGAGAGGTACGTCGCGCCGACGCCCTCACCATCGCCGTTCGGTAAGGTGAACTTCACGGGCTGGGAAGTCTCCGCCTTCCCCGATTTCGCATTAAAGGTCACGCCGCTGGTCTCGATATGGATCAGGTTTGGTTTGGCGGCGCTATTCTGCTGCGTCTTGGCCGCGTCGGCCGCGCTCTCCAGGTCAAACACAACAAGCCCGCTGCACTCGACACCGCCGCCGGTTTTGGCGTATCGGCAGCTTCGCGAACGGATCACGTCGTGCCGGTCGCCCAGCTTGCCGAATACGGTGACCTTCACTTCTTCGAGCAGGCTCATGTCCTGGCCTTTCAGGTCCGTAGACTTGGACGCCTGCACGGTAAAGATCGTACGGTCTCCCTCGTTTTTGGAGACCGTCAATCCAATCGATTGTCGTTCTTGATTTTCTGCGAGCGGTGGCGGAGCCTTTTGCCGCTCCACGTAGGCCACCCATTGCCTGCGCAGATAGATTCCCCCCGTGACCAACGCCAGCAAAAATGCGGTTAGCGCCGACCAGCGCGCAAATCGAGCGGCTTCGCTACGCTTCATGGTTTTAGTTAATCAAAATTCATGGGAGGTGTACACGGGTCAGTTTTTCACTAATTAGCCCTGAGCTTTGAGTTTCAAGTCGGAAGTTTGAAATCCGTTGTCTGAGTTGGGCGTACCTCCTTATTCATGGCAATTTCGCCGAATCGCGCAGGGCTTTGTAACGGCCGCCGGTTTCTTGCCAGCGCTATTGGATTTGCCTAGTCTTTGGGGCGGTACACGAAGTTGGGTCCCCTGAGAAGGTAGGCCCTACAGGAGAGAACTTAGGACTTACAACTTAGAAATTGCTTTATCCAGCCGCTTCGGCTTCGGTCTGAACCGGCAAAATTCCGATGTTGGCCGCGGCCACGCTGTCCCGGTTCGTATTCTTCACGAGATACATGGCCTCATCCGCAAGATGCAGCAAGCCTTCTTTTGTTTTGGAATCCAAGGGATAGGCGGCCAATCCCACGCTCGGCGTAATCCGGATATTCAAACCTTCCTTCTGGAGCCAAACCGTTTCGCGGATCAGCTTGTGCAAGCGCCGCGCCACGTTGATCGCATTTTCCTTCGATGTCTGCGGCAGCAAGATCACAAATTCGTCCCCGCCATAGCGGAATGCGAAATCGATCAGCCGGCAATTGGTCTTCAGCGCGTCGCCCATTTCCGCCAGCAGTCGCGACCCGACCAGATGACCGTGCGTGTCATTCACCTGTTTGAAGTGGTCCAGATCGATGAAAACGATGGAAAATTCGTAGTTGTAGCGCTGAGAGCGGTAGATTTCCGTATCAAGGATGAAGCCCATGTGCCGAGCGTTGTAGAGCGAGGTGCAGTCGTCCTTGATGGTCAGCTCATGGATGCGCTTCACATGTCGCGCATTTTCGAGCGCAATAGCCGCAAAGTCGGATAGCGCTTCGAGCAACTTCAGGTCGCGGGGATCAAATCCTTCCACGCCCACGCAATTGATCAGCTCAATGACGCCAAGGCAGGTGTCCCGGAACTTCACGGGCACGGCAACAATCGAGCGCGTTTCCATCTTGGTCTTTTCGTCCACCTTGCCGAAGAAGCGCGTGTCCTTGGTGGTATCGGGCACGATCACCACTTCCCCGTGCTGTGCCACCCATCCGGCAATTCCCTGCCCCAGCTTGATGCGTACGTCCTTCAGTGCCTGGGAAGCTTTGCCGACCGCCAGCTCGAAGTACAGTTCCTGCTTGGCTTCGTCCAGAAGAAGGAGTGACCAGTTGTCCGGCCGCAAAAACTCATCAATTTTTTCCATGATGGTCCGCAGCACCTGATCGAGCTGCAGCGACGAGGTCAGGGCCTTCCCCAACTCCTGGAAGACCGCCACTTCTCCTGCTTCGCGTCGTTCCCCGGGTACGCCGGCATTGCGCCGACGGTCCACCGTCGGAAACTGCTTGATTTCGTCAAGGCTCACGAAAGCACATGTCCCCGGTAAAATTGGAACCTCAAAGGCATTGACCTGAACCACCAGCCTCGGAGCACACCCATCTTTGCCAGACCCGGTCAGTATAGGCACCTCGTAAAATCCTACGCAACCCGCCTGTGGTACAGGCGTAACCTTTTCGCCATCGGGGTCCACAGAGGGAGTGCTGCGGCTCACCCCCTTCGGCGATTTGTACCACTTCTAGCCCTTTGAGACTCGTTCCATCCCTCATCCCGGACCCCATCACAGCCGATTCGGGCAAGTGCTGATACACTGTTCCGACACGAGTTAAGGCATGGCCAGCGGGAATTTCGGAGAACGGCTAAAGCGCGAACGAGAATTGCGGGAAGTGACGCTGCAGGAGATCACTTCCGCGACTCGCATTGGCCCCCGTTTTCTGGAAGCGCTTGAAAATGAAGACTGGGAGAAGTTGCCGGGAGGCGTCTTCAACCGCGGTTTTGTCCGCTCCATCGCACGCTATCTTGGTCTCGATGAAGAAGCGCTGCTAGGCGACTACGAACTAGCCTATGCCGCACAAGCCACCCCCCTCGAAAAAGATTCCGATCCGATCCCTCCTTCCGCACCCCGATGGCTCCCTGCCATGATGGTTCTTTGCATCCTCGTATTGGTCGCTGGACTTATAGTCGGCGGCGTCTATGCCTGGCGCCATTTCGCTGCAGGCCGCAATGCCAAGCCTGCGTCTGCGGCTACTACGTCTGCTCTTCCTAGGCAGGGACCGCAACCCGCCGCATCGGTCGTGTCCACGGCTGCTGAGATTCCGGTCAGCACCTTGAATGCACCGATCGACATCGCATCCGGTCCGCTCGAACTGCTCGTTTCCGCCAGCCGAGACACTCACCTGCTGGTCCTGGCCGATAGTCATGTCGCCTTTTACGACGTGGTGCATAGCGGGGAGAATCGCCACTTCACGGCGAAGGAAGGGTTTGAAGTCACCGCTGCAGACTCCGGAGCAGTGTTGCTGGAATTGAACGGCGTGGCCATGCCGCCGCTCGGTGTGCCGGGTTCCTCCGGTACAATTACTTTGAGTCACGAAAACTTGAGGCAGGCATCCGGTGGAAACACTGAGCCCTGAAGTTCTGGAAGATCTGCGGCACGGCCGGGCACCCCGCGAGCGGAAACTGGCCGTGTGCGGCGCGGGCGGCGCCCATATTCCCCACGCAGAACGCGTCGAAATCCTCGCCGTGCTAGCCCACGATCAGGATGAAATGGTGGCAAATCGCGCTGGCGAAGCGCTGCTCACCACCGCGCCCGAGCATTTTGTGCAGTCCTTAAAACGTGAAAACGCTCTACCAGTTTTGTATGCATACGCAGGGAAAAACCTCGCGAAACAGGCCGGAGTGATCGACGCCATGCTGGCGAACCGCAATTGCGCGGGTGAGCATCTGGCCCCGTTGGTACCGCTGCTTTCGCCGATGCAGGTCAGTACGCTCATGGAAGAATTAGATCGAGTCTCCGCCTCGCACACGCTCGCAGCCGCGATGGAGCACTCTCCGCATTTGACCGCCGACCAGAAGAACACGCTCCGGGAACTGAGCAGCAACGAAGTCTCTGATGACCTGAAGCATTTGGCCGACGCCGCCGCGGAAGCCGAACCCGATCCACAGCGGCGCCAAACACTTCTGCAACAGATCAGCAAAATGACCGTGTCTCAGCGCGTTCAGTTTGCAATGAAAGGCGGATCCGACGCGCGCCGCACCTTGATTCGCGATGGAAACAAGGTGGTACAGCGCGCCGTGCTGCAATCCCCCCGCCTGACCGATCAGGAAGTAGAAGCCTTTGCAGCCATGGCCAACCTCACCGATGAAATCCTGCGCCTTATCGCCGGCAATCGGGCTTTCCGCAAGAACTATGTGGTTGTCCGCAACCTGATGAACAATCCGAAATGCCCCCTGGACGTAACCCTTCACATGCTCCCTCTGTTGAATCCGGGAGACCTCAAAAAGCTCGCGATCAATAAGAATGTGCCGGAAACCCTACGCACCACCGCCGCAAAGCTGATGCGGACCCGCGCCGAACTTAAGAAGTAGGTCTTTTTTCCACTCTCTCACTATTGGACCCTTACACATCTTGTTTCTTACTCGCTCCGCTGCGTATTGCACTCCCCTTCCACCTGGAATATAGTCCTCGCAGCTGTCTGCCCTTCCGCCCCGCCGTTTCCCACAACCGCCGTTCCGCCCCAAGTCTTCAAGGGCGAACGGGATTCGGCCTTTACCTCGGGAATCCATTACGCCGCGAAGCCATCTAAAAAGGAGTCTCAAATGTTCACTCTTTTGTGGACCGCATTGATCGGCCTCATTATCGGTGCTGTTGCCAAACTGCTTATGCCCGGGAAAGATCCCGGCGGCTGGATCGTGACCATTCTCCTTGGCCTCGCAGGTTCGTTCCTCGCCGGATATCTGGGCCGCATGGTGGGCTGGTATCAGGAGGGGCAGTCTGCGGGTTTTATCATGTCCGTGCTTGGGGCAATTCTCTTGTTATTCCTTTACCGGATGTTTGTCGCCAAGAAGCCGGCTTGATAAGTCCCAATCCTACATAGCGCGAGATTCCTTCCGAGGCCATTCGCTCAGATATCCCTGGCTAGCCTGCGATTCAGGAGGACCTGCCGTGAAACTCGTTCTTGCAACTCTGTGTTTCGGTTTGATTGCACAACATCTTGCTTCCTGTGCCTCCGCCAACAAGCCTGCCCCCACCCCGCCGAAGACGCCGGCCACGACAATTTCTCTCTCCGGGACGGAGTGGGTGCTGGCCGACCTGGCAGGCACGCCGGCGCTACCCGGCGGCAAAGCCACGCTCTCGTTTCTGGAGGTTGGGCGAGTCGCGGGTAACGGGTCGTGCAACCGGTTTGCAGGCGCGGTGGTTATTACTGGCGACAAACTTAAAATGGGACCTCTAGCTTCGACACGCATGGCATGTGTCGACAACGCCGTCGGCCAGCAAGAGGACACTTACTTCAAGGCATTAAACGCGGCGACACGCTATGCCTATCAAGACCCGTACCTGCTGATTTATGCGGATGGTTTCGAGAAGCCGCTGCGCTTCGCGCGTGCAACTCTGGCTCAACCTTGAGCTTTTTGACCTGGAATTCGGAGTACAATGCCTGCGTTCGTCCGAATCTAATCCTTGTTGATTTGTGGCCCAAGTCGCAACCTCAGCGGACAACCTCAACGGACTTCGTTGAGCCTTGCCGTTTCTTGGCGGTAGAATACTCACGTCCCTCTGCTCAGGAGGCAGCTTCATGTTTCTGAAAAGGCATGGTTTCATCTTTTCACTGCTGGCATTCTCCTTTTTTGTGTCTGCCCTGCTACTGCTTCCCCTTACGCACGCGCAAAATTCCTCTGACCCATGGCATCCCGGTCAGACCGTAGAACCCATTGTTCTCTCCGGAGAATTGGCAACGGCGAAGCCCGCACCGACTGTTTTGTTCGTTGGCTATCAGCGTCTGTTTACTGCAGGTCACATCAAGAACGCCCTATTCCATGGCACGGGCAGCACGCCGGAAGGTCTGGAGGAAATCAGAAAGTGGGCTGGCCGGCTCCCTCGTGATCTGAATCTGGTCATCTACTGCGGGTGCTGCCCAATGGACAAGTGCCCAAATCTCCGCCCGGTTTTCACCGCTCTCCGCAGCATGGGT
>Ga0187782_10002978_pt1 | contig 12576 bp, 12 predicted proteins | sample 0715_SJ02_MP15_2_FD_132454 | JGI IMG/M metagenome (GOLD analysis project Ga0187782, IMG submission 132454) | Tropical peat soil microbial communities from peatlands in Department of Meta, Colombia - 0715_SJ02_MP15_20_MG | ecosystem: Environmental > Terrestrial > Soil > Wetlands > Peat | place...
AAGGGCGAGGATGAAACAGACAAAGAGATAGAGTACGACAGCGGCTGCAGCGGGTGTTTTGAAGGGGCGCGGCTTCAGCCGCGCCGTAAAGCTGTCATATGTATTGTCATTCCGATCCCGGCCGAGCGGGCTCTGCGAGTGAGGGCGAAGCGAGGAATCTTTGTTTTGCGTTGTTGGAGCCCCAAGGGCCCTCGACTCGGGCTCGGTCGCCAGGCTCCCTAGCGCTTCTCTCGGGATGACAACAATAAAGGGAATCGGTACGGCGCGGCTGAAGCCGCGCCCCTTCAAAGAAAGCGTCATCAGTGCTTTGGCCTCCTGCCGAATAATCCACCCAGGTCACATCACAATGTCAAATCCCACTCATCTCCGGTAATCGAACCAGAACTCCACCGAGACTTTGTTGCCGTTGTACTCATTAGGCAGCGGGCCAAAGGAATCGATGCGCTGGATGGCGCGGGTGGCGGAAACATCCAGGGACGGCACTCCGCTCGACTGCTCCACCTCTACGTTGGTGGGCTGGCCGTTGCGCAGAATGTCGAAGGTGATGTAGACGCGTTGCCCGCTGGTGACGCGTGGATCCACCTCGTACTTCATCCAGTTCTCCGAGATCTTGCGCCGCACCACGTCAACGTACCATCCGAAGCGGTTGCCAAAGTCGCCGCCTCCACCGAAACTCAGGCCGCCCTTGGCTGCGCCGGCGTTGAATACGCCGTAAGGACCGCTGATGGGCCCGCCCTGTCCGAAGGGAACAATATTCTCCGGCTCAGGCTCGGGCTGGTTCTTGGCGACGGTTGAGCGCTCGGGTTTGGGCGGCTTTCTCTTTGCATTCTTCTCCGGGATGGGAATGGCTTCCGGAGCTTTCTCTTCCTGCCGCGGCAGCGACTTCGAAAGTCCCGGCGACTCGTGCGCTACGATGCTCTTGCCCATTTCGTTGGGAGGAAGCGGAATCGCGGCGCTTGAGACCAGAGTGGCATTCATAGCGCCCCCGCCGGTTCCACCCGATCCCCAGCTTCCGCCGCCGATTCCACTGAGCAGCCCATAAACTATGATGCTGGCAAACAGGCAGAGGTGCAGCGCCAGCGACCATCCCAGCGGTCCCCGCCATCCCTCGCGTTCGGTGAAGATGTCGGCCTGGGCGGACATTTCTACCGTCCCCGCTGTTCTCCCGGCGAACTCTGAAGAGGCTCGGTGACGATGCTGACGTTGGTGATGCCGGACTGCTTCACGGCGTCCATGACGGTGGCGAAGGCGCCGAAGGGCACGTTCTGGTCGGCGCGCAGGAAGATCGATTGCCGAGCGGGATCGCGCATCCGCGCCCGCAGCCGGGGCCCGATCTGGTTGATGTTGATGGGGTCGTTGCCCAGGTAAACGCGCTGCGACCGGTCGATGGTGATCACCAGCCGCTCCTCGGTGATCTCCTTCACGGTTCGCGTCTTCGGTACGTTCACTTCGATGCCTGACTGCAAAATAGGCGCAGTAAGCATAAAGATGATCAGCAGCACCAGCACCACGTCCACGAAGGGAGTGACGTTGATGTCGGAGAGCGAGGTCTGCGTCCGTCCCTGGGCGTTGGTGAATGCCATCTAGTGCGGCTCCGGTGCCCGATCGGCAGGCCGCTCGACCGCGTTGAGAAACCCCAGCGTGAAGTCATCCATGCGGGCGCCGAATTCGCGGATCGTGCTGCCGAACTGGTTGTAGGCGATCACCGCCGGAATGGCGGCGAACAGCCCAGCAGCGGTGGTGATCAGTGCTTCGGAGATGCCGGGCGCCACCGCTCGCAGCGTCGCTGCGCCCGCCGTGCCCAGGCCGTGAAAGGCGTCGATAATGCCCCACACCGTGCCGAAGAGACCAACGAAGGGGGCAACCGCGCCTGTGGTCGCAAGCCATGGCAGGCGTCGCTCGAGGCGCGTCAGCTCTTCCGACGAGGCTATCTGCGCCGCACGCTGCACGGCCACCGGATTCCTCACGGTCCCCGTAGGATTGCCCACCTGGCGGCGGTATTCCGTGTAAGCGCCTTCAAACACTGCCACCAGCGGGCTGGGCCTGAATTGCTCCGAGACCGCGGCCACATCCTGCAGCCGCACCGCCTTTCGGAAGGCGCGCAAAAACCGCCCGCTCTGCGTGCGAGCGCGTCCGAACCGGCCCCACTTGGCCAGGATGATTGCCCAGGAGAACAGGCTGAATGCCAGCAGGATCAATAGAACAATTTTGGCGACAGCGCCGGTTTGCAGGATCAGGGTTTCGATTTCCCCGGCGAGGAGGAGACAAAGCAGATTCGAGGACACCATTTCTCCCCTGACCGTAGCACCAGCGGCGGGATGGCGTCAACGTGTCAGGACCGGAGGAGGCACTGCCGATATTGCAGGACGAGAGCTGGCGTTAGGGATGGATAGTTTCAGGTGAGAGCCGAAATCTTGCCGCGAATTTCTCACGCTACAATTAAGAGGTAGACAGGGCGACTCGTCGCGGATCACCAACGCGCCGAAACCAAACCCGCGCCCGCAGAAGCCATTGCGGTTGCGGCTTCACTGACAACTGCCGCAGCCGGCTCAGCAGTGGTGCCGCTATGGAGCAGTTGAAAGAGACGCTTGGATCCTGCAGGTGTAATCACCTGATACACGGCGGCAGCGTGGTTCCGGGCAACTCGGGAAACCAGGAGTTCTCTCTTGCGTGGTGGGGAGGGATTACGCCAAATGATGTGGGTTCCCATCACTCCCTCCCCGCCGTGCTGAGATCGCGGTCACAACAGCCGAATCGGAGTTCATTGGCAGATTGTATGAAGGTTCGCATAGTAATCGCTCCGTTCTAGCTTTGTTTCCGAGGGCCCATGGTTCTTACGGGCTGACCTATTGCACCGTGCATGCCAAAATGCCGGCAGCTGGCGAATGACGCGAAACGCACGCAGAGTCTGGGTTTTCGAGCCCACGGTGGGATGGGTCAGAGGCTTATTGACGAGCGCGGGTGGCGAAATCTCGCCAGCCGTGACGATTCGAGGTCAGCGATCAGGAGTAATCCTTGCGGCTAATGCCCAGCTTGCGCATTTTGGAATTGAGAGTAGTCCGCTTCAGACCCAGACGGGCAGCCGCCCCCTGAGGACCGGAAATGAGGCCGCGGGCCTCTCGGAGGGCTTTCAATATATGGTCACGCTCGGCATCTTCCAGCGTGGCTACGGAGTCATCATCGGCCGGTGCGGCCTCCGGACCGGCCTTCAGTTCGGCCAACGGCACGTTCAGGACGTTTCCTCGACTGAGAATCACGGCGCGCTCGATCAGGTTCTCCAGTTCCCGCACATTGCCCGGCCAGTGCCAGCGCTCGAGTGCTTGCATGCTCTCGGCCGGGATGCGCTCAATCTGCTTGCCCTTGCTCTCGGCGTGCTTCTGTGCGAAGTAGCGGACCAGCAGGGGGATGTCCTTGCCGCGCTCGCGCAGCGGCGGCAGTTGAATCGGGAAGACGTTAAGACGATAAAAGAGGTCGCTGCGAAACTCGCGGTCGGCGACCATCTTCGCCAGGTCGCGGTTGGTGGCCGCGATCAGCCGCACGTCAACCTTCAAGGTGCGGGTCGAACCCAGGCGCTCGAACTCCCGCTCCTGCAGTACGCGCAACAGCTTGGGCTGGAGCTCCGGCGGGATGTCTCCTACTTCGTCCAGGAATAATGTCCCATGGTCGGCCAGTTCCACGCGTCCCACCTTCTGCGTGATGGCTCCGGTAAACGCGCCCTTTTCGTGCCCGAATAGCTCGCTTTCCAGCAGCCCGGTGGGGATGGCGGCACAGTTCAGCTTGACGAAGGTACGCTCGTGGCGCCCGCTCAGGTTGTGGATGGCGCGCGCAATCAGCTCCTTGCCGGTGCCGGTTTCGCCGAGGATCAGGGCGGTGGAATCAGTGGGCGCCACGGTCTCCACCTGCTCCAGTACTCGCTTCCACACCACGCTCTCGCCGATAATTTCCTCGAAGTTGTACTGGCTGCGGATCTCGTCTTCCAGGTAGAGCTTTTCTTCCGCCAGTTTGTCTTTGAGTTCGGCGATCTGGCGGAAGGCCAGCCCGTTGTCCACCGCGATGGCCACCTGATTGGACACCTGCCGCAGCAACTCCAAGTCTTCCTGGGTGAACGCGTCTTCGCGCCGGCTGAGGACGTTGAGCGTGCCCAGCACGCGGTCGCGGCTGAGAAGCGGCAGCCAGCATCCGGAGCGCATGCCTTCGGCGACCAGCAGCCGAATGATCTCAGAAGGGAAAGTCTCGGGATCGAGCCGGCTCACCAGCAGCGGCTTGCGGGTCGCGAACGCCCGCGCCGCCGGCGTTCCGAAGCCGAAGCTCATGCCCTCGCGAATCAATCCGCGCCCGTTGGGCAAGTCCAGGGCGCGGATCACAAAGTTGTTCTCCTCGGCATTGTAGAGAGAAAGGCTGGAGTAGTCGTGGCGGAAGGCGCGGCGCAGGGCAGCGGAGATGCCGGAGAACAGATCGTGCAATTCCAGGTGCGCCACCAGAGTGTTATTGATTTCCAGCAGCATGCGCAGGCGGTCACGCTCCATCGCCAGTTGCTGCTGGTAAGACACGGCGCTCTCGTGGGTGAGAACGTTGTCCACGGCCATGGCCACCTGCTCGGCGGCTTGCCGCATCAAGCGCAGGTCGGACTCGCTGAAGGCGTCGACCTCTGTACTGCCGAAGCTGATAGCGCCCGCCCGCCGTTGGGAGGTAGTGAGCGGTAGCACGTAGTACGATCTCAGCCCGCTTTCCAGATAGAGGCGCACCACGGGAGCGAAGCGCTTCTCCTCTTCGAGGTCACGTATGAGCAGCGGTTGCTGATGCTGCCAGACCCACCCGGCCGGGATGTCCTGCAATGGCATGGCCAGCGACAAAGGCACGGTGATGGGGACTGTCGCCTCGAGCACATTCAGCCGCATCAGGTTGGTGGCGGGATCGTGCAGCATCAGGTTCAGGAAATCAAAGCGGATCGACCGCTGCAATTTCGGCAACAGGTCGTGGAAAAGACCGGGAAGGTCGGGATGTGAGGCTATGGAATGCGAAACCTCTACCAGCGCCTGATAACGGTCCTCGGGCAGTGCAGCCGCGCCGAGGCGGTCGTCGGGCTGGATCCCAAAATTCAAATTGTGGTTAGCAAAAAACATCCATCCACGCCCCCGTCCAATGGGCCAATTGTAGTCCCAGACTCGAAGCCGCGTGACGGAATTTCGTCACGTCTGACGACATATCACCGAATGCCATCGTCAAGTGACCGGCTCGAAGCAGGCGTTCGGAAACGTGATCGGGGATCCAATCACTTCATTGCAAGAGGTTTAGCGGATGGCCTGTTGCTGATCGCAGCACTTGGCGAGGAACGTGCCCTTTGTCAGAGCAAAGGTTGCAGTTATGTTGAGAATCACGACCCAAGAAACTCCGCAAGCAATGACGCTGGTGCTCGAAGGAAAGTGCCGGGGGCCGTGGGTCGAAGAATTGAAACGGAGTTGGCGCAAAGCTGTGGCGTCAGCTTCGGGCAGGGTGCTGCGAGTGGACCTGGAGAAGGTTGGATTCGTGGACGAGCGGGGCAAGGAGTTGCTGGCGGAAATGTACGACGCCGGCGCCGAGCTTAACGCCGCCGGACTGATGATGAGGTCTCTGATTGAGGAGATTTCGGCCGCCTGTTCGGCTGCAAGGCGGTCTGGCAACTTGGGTGGGGGCATTCAAGGACGACGGGCCTGAGAAGTATCGAGTGGGGCGATATTTTGAGGAGGCTGCACCGTGGCAACTTTACAGATATTGCAGAATGCTGCTGTTTCCGCGAGCTGTCCGCAGGCGTTCCTGGCGGGACTGGGAACTTCATCTTCGTCTCTGGATCGGTTGACCAGAGAACACCGCTATCCCAGCGAAGCCATCCTATTCATGGAAGAGCAACCCTCACCGGGCGTGATGGTCATCGTCAGCGGCCGGGTCAGGCTTTCCACGGCGTCCGCGGATGGACGCAGCATCGTCGTACGCATCGCTGGCCCCGGGGAAGTGCTCGGGCTCAGCGCAACCGTCGTCGGGCGTCCCTGTGAGCTCACGGCCGAAACTCTTGAGCCCAGCCACATCAAGGTCATCACTCGCGAGGGCTTCCGCCAGTGGCTGCGCGCGCACCCGGAACTGGCGTTCCAGATCGCGCAGGAGCTGGCCGAGGAATACAACAACACCTGCCAGCAGTTGCGCACCATGCTGCTCTCGCACACCGCCGCGCAGCGGCTGGCGCGCACGCTCCTTCAATTTGTGCGCAACGCCGTTCCCAACAAGGACGGGCGTGTGCCGTTCACGGTGACGCACCAGCAGATGGCGGAAATGATCGGCAGTTCGCGCGAGACCGTTACCCGCCTGATCAGCAGTTTCCGCCAGAAAGGCCTGATCGAGCTCGAGAACTCAACCCTGTTAGTTCGCGACCGCGACGCCCTGCGCGAACTGGGACAAGGTGACGGCGCCGGCTTCGGATTCTAGTGTCCTCCTCCTGACGTCCCTCAGCTCCAGGGGAGCGAACAAACGCTCCCCTGGATCTTTTTGTAGAATCGTGTGTCATGAGGAGATCCGGCGTGATTCTCGCTGTGCTGCTGTTGCCCGTCCTGGTGGCGGCCAAGGACAAGCCAGCCCCGGTCACCGCCAACCTCACCTTCACTGTGCTCAAGGATTACAACGGCAAACCGATACGCAACGCCAGCGTCATCCTCCATGACGTGAACGCACGTGGTCACCAGAGCCAGGGGGGGCTGCAGCTCAAGACTGATATTGATGGCAAGGCTTCATACGCGGGCGTTCCTTATGGCAAGCTGCGCATTCAGGTAGTCGCTCCTGGCTTCCAGACCTACGGCCAGGACTACGATATCAACCAGCCCGAGCACGAATTCGTCATCCGGCTTAAGCGCCCGCAGGAGCAGTACTCCATTTACAAGTGAGGAGCGCCTGGCCGGTCTGCCGGCACTGCGAGTCGCGCCAGGCTCTAATTGATGCTTGCAAGCGCGATGGGATTGACCACGATTGAGGGGGAAGCTGAACCTATTTGCTTCAACGCACCGCTGCTGTCAACCGAGAACAGGGAGATGGTATTGTTCGGATTGCCGTTGCCCACAAAGAGCAAACCGCCGGAGCTGTCAGTCGTGACCGAAGTAGGGCACGGGCCGACGGCGAAGGGCGAGCCGGTCAGCGGCGTCAGGTTGCCGGACCCGTCGACCGAGAACCCAGACACCCCGCCATTGACGCAATTGCTATTGCCGACCGTCAAGCCCAGATTGGCAGTGTAGAGGAACGTTCCCGCCGGATTGAGGGCCACGCTCAGCGGCGTCGGGCCGGTCGCGACGGGCGCTCCCACCGGCGTGAGTTGGCCGGAGCTGCCGATACTGACCACCGCGACCTCGCTGGCACTGGAATCAATCAGAAACAGGAATTTGCCGGAGAGGTCCATGATCATCGCTGACGGATTCAACCCCACCGCCGTAGTGGACACGGGGGGAGTTGCCACGAGCCCCGTAGTGAGATCGAAGTTATACGTGGAAACCGCACCGGCTCCAGCCGTGGATGTGGCCACGAACAGCATGCTCCCGCTGCTTGTCAGCCCGGTCGGTGACGCCGGCGCGATCGACAGCGGGCAGGGCTCGGGATTGTTAAGGACGCAATTGGGCGGTACGGGCGGTGGTGGCGCGAACTTGACCTCCGTCAGCGTTCCGCCGACCTGGTCGATCATGAACGCCGAGATGCTGTCCGATCCCTGGTTGGCGACGAACACGAACGTTCCCGCGCTGCTGACCGCGATGGCCGTGGGATTCGTTCCTGTCTGGATTGGCACGGCAACTCCTGTGCTCCCCCCGACCGAGGAAAATGTCGCCGGCGTTAGCAGGCCCGACTTTGAGTTCAGCAGATACTGCGAGACCGTCCCGGGCCCGATGCCGTTGGCGGCATTGGCAATGTAGGCGAAGCGATGACCGGGATCGATGCCCATCGCATCGGGCCCCGATCCCGTGCTGACGGAGGCAAGGGCCGCTATTCCCGAGCCCGACACCGCGAAGATGGTGACGTCAGGACTGTTGCCGATGGCATACAGGACCTTGGTCGAGCTGCCCCCGCCGCAACTGCAAATCGCGCCCAGCGCCAGCACCGTCATGGCCAGCGAGCGCATCCTCGATTTCCTTTGCCCACGCACAATCGGATAATAACGCACGGACGAATCCCCCAGGAGTCGGCATATCCCGCCGTCCTACGGTATTGGAAAGCGCATAGCTTGACAAGTCTTGCGGCGATGCGTAGCGAGCCGTTGATTCATCGGCGATCTGGACGGCGAACTATGGAGGAAAAAAGTGAAGATGGTTAGGTTGCGCCCGGCTCACCGTCCCAACAGCAGCGGGCCGAGCCAGCGCGCGATAGCGAAGCCGACCGCGAAAGCGAGCATCAGCAGGCCGAGCACCCACCATCGCCGTCCACGGGCTTTGCGCTCAATGCTTTTGCCGCGGAGTTCGCCCATGCGTGTCATGGTGAGCACCGCCAGCTTGGCCATGCGCTGCAGCGTCTCGGTTTCCTTCCTGCCAAACGCTTGGGCGCGGGCGGAGAGCAGTTCAAGGATGCCGACCAGCTTGCCATCCTTGATCAAAGGGACCACGCTGATGGATCGAATGCCGCTTTCGCGCGCCACGGAGCTGTCCACGCGGGGGTCGCTTTCCGCATCGTCGCAACGCAGCATATGTCCGGTGCGCACGCACAATCCCGACAGCCCGGAGCTGGGCTCCACGACTGTGCCCACAGGCGGGGCGGTGCTGCCATGCGCCGACCGGCACACGAACCTGCCGCCCTGCGTCAGCGCCAAGGCGGCGCCGCTGGCGCCGGTCAGGCTGGCCGCGCTTTCGACCACCATGTCGAACACCATATCTGCCTGGATGCCCGGCTGCATGAGCTCGTTGAAGATGGCGTTGATGGCCGAGACTTCCTGCGCGTCGCGCGGAAGGGCATCCTCACCCAGTTCGCCTCTGAATTGCTCCCAGGCTGCGGGTGCTATCCCACGGCTCGCCGGCGCAGGTGTGGTTTGGTGGGACACGGCGGTGTGATCGCTGGCAACGTCCTGGGCCGTTTCTGCAGGATCTGGCACGGCTTCGCTCCTGGCAAACGTGGCTGCGTGGTTGTCGTTTTGGACCGGGAGCCCAATCGCGCGGGGGAGGAGCGGACACGCGATTGTGCCCTCCCAAGCCACGCCTGTCAAGGAATTCACACCGCTGCCCGCGGCCGGATTTCCGCGCTAACTCTGGACATCTTCCGGCTGTATAGCGAGAATCCTCTTGGTGTGGAGGGGCGATGGTTCGCGTGATCACCATCAGCCGTGAATTTGGCAGCGGGGGCAGCGAAATCGCCCGCATTCTCGCAGAGCGCCTGGAGTGGAAGCTGATCGACGACCCTCTGGTGGCCGAGATTGCGCAGCGCGCCAACGTCTCTCCCGAGCTGGCCCGCCGCTACGATGAGTGCGTCGATCCCTGGTTTCACCGCATGTTCAAAGCACTGTGGCATGGCGGCGGCGAAGGCATCGCCGGCCAGCACGATCACGACCTTTTCGATGCCGAGGCCATGGCCAATCTGTGGACGCGCGTAATCCGCGAGGCGGCCCAGATCGGCCACTGCGTCATCGTGGGCCGCGGCGCGCAGTGCCTGCTCCAGGGACACAAGGACGTGTTCCACGTCTCCGTTTTCACGGATATGGAACAACGTGTGCGCAACCTCGCAGGGCCGCTGCGGCGGCACGTCCCGCCGGCCAGCGATCCCAGGACCATGGCTGAGGAAACCGACCTCCGGCGCAGCGAATACGTGCGCCGTTATTTCGACGAGGATTGGAAGGACTATCGCCTTTACAACTTGGTCATCAATTCGGTGGTGGGATTCGAGGCCGCAGCGGACGCAATCCTCTGCGCTGCGGGATTGACGGCCCGTCAGCCCGAACAACCAGCAGCTTAGTCTGTAGCGCCGGCGTTACGCCGGCTATCGTGCGAGCGTCTCGCCCGCACCGCTGAGAGGCCAATCCACTTTAAGATAGGATTTTCAGATGCTGCCGATCGCCATCATCGGCGCGGGACCTGCCGGCGCTTTTGCTGCGGAGAACTTGGCGCGTGCCGGCTGCAGAGTTCTGCTGGTCGACGAAAAGCTGGCGTGGGAGAAGCCCTGCGGTGGCGGCATCACCCACAAGGCCCTGCTGCAGTATCCCTTCCTTCGCGACAGCCAGGTGGAGCGCAACTGGGTCTCCAGCTGTGAGCTAATCAGTCCCTCCGGACTACGCGTTCGCCTCGCGCTCGATCGTCAGGTCGCTATTTTCTCGCGCCAGGTCCTGAACGGTCTGCTGCTGGAGCGCGCCCGCGAGGCTGGCGCGGAAGTCATCAAAGACCGCGTGACCGGGATCGGCGGCGCGGCCGGCGCATGGCACTTACAAACCCGCGCCGGACATTTCTGCGCCTCTTACCTAGTGATCGCTGCCGGGGCACGCAATCCCTTCCGGACGCAGTTCTCCCGGCCATTCACTGCGCAGGACCTGATGGCCACTGCCGGATACCGCATTCCCGGCAGGAGCTCGGAGATGCAGGTGCGCTTTTTCGCCGGCCTGGACGGCTACATGTGGACTTTTCCACGTAGCGACCATTTTTCGGCCGGGATCTGCGGCAAGATGAGCGGCGTCGCGACGGCCGAGCTGCGACGCTGCCTCGAAGCCAATCTCACCGCGCAAAACATCGAGTTTCGAGGCGCACCGTTTTATTCGCACCTGCTGCCCTCGCCTACGGCCGCATTCCTGCGCCGCGCACGCGCCTGCGGCGAGGGATGGGCCATGATCGGGGACGCGGCCGGCTTCGTCGATCCCATTACCGGCGAGGGACTTTACTACGCGCTGCGCTCCGCCGACCTTCTGGCGCAGGCGCTGATCGCGGGCACGCCGGAGCGCTATCCGCAACTACTGCGGCGAGACTTCCTGCCCGAACTTGAGACCGCGGCCGGATTCGTGGAGCGGTTTTACAAAGGACGGTTCGCGGGCGCCCCGGTGCTGGATCGCATGGTGCAGTTTGCCGGGCGAAGCCGGCGTTTCCGCGCCTTACTGTGCGACATCTTTGCCGGATCCCAGGGTTATATCGGTCTGCGCCGCCGGGCTTATCGCACCCTGCCGCTGGTGCTGGCGGAAATGACCTTTTAGGGCTTTTGGGGAAGTCACCTGCCCAGGTTACCCAAGAGCCCGAAACGGGGAACCTTTGACTGGCGGCAGCCTCCCCTCCCCGTTGACTCGCCCACCGGCCCAAGCTAACATCTTCCCCCAATTGACCCCCTGGGTGGGGCCTCGGGGGAGGAGTATACCCATCGGATCAGCGATTCCATGTCTGTTCGCGGCGCATCCTAACCTGAGCGATGAGGTGAACCACAACATCGTGCAGTCGGAGGTCGAGGGTGGTGTGCGTCTGGAAGACCTTGCCCGCGGCAGCCGCCTGGAAGTCCAGACCCAGCACCGCTGGTACACCGTCATCAACTGTGGTGATGGCTGGGCGCTGATCTCGGGCCATCCAAAATACTGCCCGTTCCCGGTGCTGGTCAGGGTATTGGGTTCGAATTGGGGCGGCGCCATGCTGAAGCTGCGCTTTATCGGCCGCAGCATGCATCTGGAATTCAAGCACCCCGAATACCGGACCCCGATCATTACCTCGCGCATTGTCGAGATCAGAGAGGCAATGCCATCGGGCGAGCCCATTGCCATTGATCTGCCTATCGGCGCCGATTCGACGGCGGTCCACGACTGCCGGTCAACGACCGCCCTCTAGCGAACCACTGCCGGCTTGTTTTGCGTGCGATACCAGGTAACTGTACGCGAAAGTCCGTCTTCGAAGCTGACGACCGGCCTGTACCCCATTAGCTTTTCGGCCAGCGAAATGTCTGCCAGCGAATGCTTGATGTCGCCCTTGCGCTCGGGACCATGGTGGGCCGTCCCCGAATAGCCGGTCATTTGCTTAAGAATCTCGAAGGTCTCGTTCAGCGTAATGCGCGAGCCGGTGGCGGTGTTCATCGCGCGTCCGGCGACCTGCGCGGCGGGGGCGGAGCAGGCCAGCAGGTTGGCCGCGATCACGTTATCGATGTAGGTGAAGTCGCGGCTCTGTTCGCCATCGCCGAAGATCGTCGGCTGCTCGCCGCGCAGCATGAGCATGATGAACTTGGCCAGCACGCCCGAGTACTGCGAGGCCGCGTCCTGGTAGGGGCCAAAGACGTTGAAGTAGCGCAGCGTGACCGTCTCCAGGCCATAGACGCGGTAGAACGACGTCATATAGAGCTCGCCCGCCAGCTTCGATACCGCGTAGGGCGAGATCGGGTCCGGCGTCATGCTCTCGCGCTTAGGCAGCGTGGGCGATTCGCCGTAGATCGACGACGAGCCCGCATACACCACGCGCTTCACCTTGGCGTCGCGGGCGGCGATCAGCAGATTCACCGTGCCCTCGACGTTGGCGCGATTGCTCCCGGCAGGATCGGCCACCGACTTCGGAACCGACGGGATGGCCGCCTCGTGAAAGACGTAGTCCACGCCGCGGCAGGCTGCGGCAACGGCAGCCGGATCCAGCAGGTCGGCTTCGT
>Ga0187782_10002979_pt1 | contig 12575 bp, 13 predicted proteins | sample 0715_SJ02_MP15_2_FD_132454 | JGI IMG/M metagenome (GOLD analysis project Ga0187782, IMG submission 132454) | Tropical peat soil microbial communities from peatlands in Department of Meta, Colombia - 0715_SJ02_MP15_20_MG | ecosystem: Environmental > Terrestrial > Soil > Wetlands > Peat | place...
AATGCGTCCGGATTATGCCCACCAGCTTGTAGCACTCATCGATGGGGAGGAGGTAATATTCGGCCGGAGCCGCACCGCGCGCGTAGCCGACGCGATTGACCAGCAGAGCTTCTACATCGCTATCCATATTGCTCAGCGCTGGGTTTTCGCGGACAATCTCGTCCCACGTCTCGAGCGCCAGCAGGGATGCGGTGGCACCGGCAGGGCTGGGGTAGAGAACCGACATCTTTCCCTCCGCACTGTCCTTGAAGAAAAACGCCATGTTGATGGGAATCATCAGCCCGTCCCACTGAGCGTCGGTCAAACGAAAGTTGGAAAGCACCCTAATGCGCCTCGGAACGCGCTTGTACCTTGGCCCTTCTTGACCGCTAAACAGCACGGCACAAGCGTCGCAGACACAAAGCAGTTTTCGGCACGCGATCTCGACTAGGTGCGCATGCTCCGTAAATAGCTCGGAGCCACATAATTCGCAGGGCTCCGCGGTTCGCCGCCGCCGAGCAAATTGACGCAAGGCTGCGAATCCGCCGTCGGCTCCTGAAAACTGTCCCCAATTCATGGCTCCGCTGTCCTTCACGCTGTCCTAGTTCGTATCAGTCTGCACTTCTATTCTTCGGCCTAGCGTCGAGGGGCCGCGACCGGTATCGACAGATGGCCTTCGAGTAACTTCTCCACGGCGACGAAGCCCGACGATGCCTTGGCTTCCGGACTTTCAATGAACAGGGAAGTGATGTCCGGCGCATTTTCATAAACGGCTTCTTCCACCGTCGATCGAATGGTCTTCAGAGTAGAGCCGCAGACCTGTCCACCCACGTCGATTCTTACCCGGACTACTCCTTCGTCGACCACGAGCAGTTCTACCTCGCCTCCATGCTTCCGCAGGCCGGGGCGAATCCGGTCCAGTGCCTTGGTCACACGCGTCCCCAACGACTCAGGATGCAAGCCGTAGAGAATCAATAAGCTGCTGACTAGTGGATCGCGAGCCAGGTCATCGATGATGCTCACGCCCGGATCGCCCGCCCGGCACGTAATTTCCAGCATCTTTTCCAAGCCTGTTCCGTGCAGTTCCATGAGCAGTCCTAGCAGTTCTTTGGCCGTGGCCTGCACCGCAGGATCGGCGATGTCCTCAATCTTCTGCACCAACTCACCGATCTGTTGCATTCGCTCTCGAAAGTTTTTATCTTCAGCCACAGGACTCCTTCGTAGCATAGAAAAGATAAGGAGTGAGAGTCTCAGGCTCAAACCGCCAATACGCTTCACGGTTTCCCTGACACCAACCGCTCTCACTCCTCTGGCATCGACCCGGCTCAGGGTTGAAGACCGAACATCGGAGAATGATGCGTCTCGAGCACTTTGCCCTTGCCCAGGTACATATGCACACCGCACGGCAAGCAAGGATCGAAACTCCGCACCGCCCGCATGATGTCAATGCCTTTGAACTTGTCAGGCCCATTCTCCTCGAAAATGGGCGTGTTCTGCACTGCATCCTCGTAAGGGCCAGGCGTTCCATAGACGTCCCGCGGATTGGCATTCCAGGGAGTCGGCGGATAAGGGTGGTAGTTGGCGATCTTGCCGTCGCGTATCACCACATGATGCGACAGGACCCCACGCACCGCTTCATGGAATCCGCAGCCGATCGCGTGCTCGGGTACCTTGAAGTCCGTCCAGGTTTTGGTTCTGCCGGCATGCAATTCCGCCAGGGCTTTCTCCATAAAATGAAGGGCGCAGCAGGCAGCGTAAACCTGGAAGTAGGTCCGGGCCCGGTCGCGTTCGATCGCATTGCTCCACTTCGGCACCTTCCATTCAAATTCGACTTCGGGGAGCGAAGTCGTTTTCGGTAAGTACATCTTCACGCTGTGACCGGTCGCCTTAATGTAGCCGATATCAACCAATCCAGCGAGCGCCGTAGCCCACAGGCGGGCAATCGGACCCCCGCCCGTATCGAGGGCGAGATGATCGCCCGTTCGCTTGTCAAACCACCGGGGCGACATAACCCATGTGTACTTGCCGCCGAAGTCGCGCTTCTGGGGGCGTGGGATCGTCGTCTGGTTCCAGGGATGATGCTTGTCCACGGGATTGCCCAGCGGATCCGTCTTTACGAACGTCTCAGAATTCTGCCAGTCGTCGTAGTAGGAACTGCCCAGCAGGATGCGGATGTTCAAGTTGATTTCGACCAAGTCTGTCGTTACCAACTTGCCGTCTACCACCACCCCGGGCGTAACGAACATCTTGTTCCCCCAGTTGGTCATGTTCTTGTACGTGTAATCGCAATGGTCGGGATCGTTAAAGGAGCCCCAGCACCCGAGCAGGACTCTTCTCCGGCCGACTTCCTCGTAGCCTGGCAGTGTCTGATAGAAAAAGTCGAACAGGTCGTCATGTAAAGGAACTACCTTTTTCATGAACTCCACGTATTTCATCAGCCGAACCAAATAATCGGTAAACAGCTGAATCGTGGGAACGGTCCCCACACCGCCCGGGTAGAGAGTGGACGGATGGACATGCCGGCCCTCCATCAAGCAGAACATCTCGCGGGTCATACGGCTCATCTGGAGAGCTTCCCGGTAGAAGGCCCCAGTGAACGGGTTGAGCGCCGTCATGATGTCGGCGATCGTGCGATACCCGTGCAAGTTGGCATGCGGCGCCGAGGTAGATTGGGCCTTCGTCCAAACTTTGGGGTTGGTCTCCTTCACCATCTGCTCGCAAAAATCCACTCCCACCAAATTGTCCTGGAAGATGTTGTGGTCGAACATGTACTCGGCAGCCTCGCCCAGGTTAACGATCCATTCGGCGATCGCCGGCGGCCTCACTCCGAAGGCCATATTCTGGGCATATGTGGCGCAGGTTGCGTGGTTGTCGCCGCAAATGCCGCAGATCCGGCTGGTGATGAAGTGGGCATCCCGCGGGTCCTTACCTTTCATGAAAATGCTGTATCCACGAAAGATGGACGAAGTGCTGTGACATTCGGCCACTTGGCGTTTGTCGAAGTCGATCTTGGTGAATATGCCCAAACTTCCCACGATCCGAGTAATCGGATCCCAATTCATCTCCACCAGATTTCTTTTCTTGGTTGGGGTCTCGTGCGTTGCCGCGGTAATGGTGCTCATTCGATTTGCTCCTGTCAATAGGTTCGGGCACGATAGCCGGTGGTGAGTTCGCTGCCCGGGTGACGCCATTTCGGTTCTTTATTTACCGTCGACTGAGTCACAGACCGGAGGGTGCGAATGATGCGACCATAAGCGCCGACCGCTCCGCTTGAGATTTTCCCACCCGGCGGCTCATCCATGAACGGCATAAACTTGTCCGGAAATCCCGGCATGGTGCAGCCAATACAAATACCGCCGACATTGGGGCAACCCCCAATCCCCGCCATCCACCCCCGTTTGGGAACATTGCAATTGACTACTGGTCCCCAGCAGCCCAGTTTCACAATGCATTTCGGCGAGCCGTAGACCTCGGCGAAATCGCCTTGCTCGTAATAGCCGGCGCGGTCGCAGCCTTCATGCACGGTCTTGCCAAACAGCCAGGTCGGTCGTAGTTGGTCATCCAGCGGAATCATGGGAGCTAATCCTGCTACCTGATAAAGGAGGTACAGCACGGTCTCCATGAAGTTGTCCGGCTGCACCGGGCATCCCGGTACGTTCACGATGGGCAGACCGGCCTTGGACTTCCAATCCCATCCCAGGTAGTCCGCAAGACCCATGCAGCCTGTCGGGTTACCTTCCATGGCGTGAATGCCGCCATAGGTCGCGCAGGTTCCGCAAGCGATTACCGCCAATGCCTTGGGGGAGAGCCGATCAATCCACTCGTTCGTGGTAATGGGCTGGTGGGTTCGGGGATCAGTTCCGAGCGCCGCCCAATATCCTTCCTTCTTTATCTGCTCGTTGGGAATCGAACCCTCTACGACCAAAACAAAGGGGTCGAGTTTTCCCTCCTGTGCCTGGTACCAGTACTTCATGAAGTCGTCGCCGACCTCATAGGCAAGAACGGGATTGTGCAGGTGCACCTTCGGCAGCCCCGGAATCGCGCCTAACAGAACATCCTCGATACTGGGTTGAGTCGCTGCAGTCACTGAAACCGAGTCTCCATCGCAGCCCAGACCTGCCGTGATCCACACAATGTGCACCTCGGCAACCGGCGATGGCCTTTGCGTTACTCGACCATACGGAACCGCTTCTGCTGCCATGACTGGGTTCTCCTTTTCCAGATCCGATTGTTAAGAACCAAAAGTCGATGCATTACCGTTCACCCACGCCTGAAGCGGACTCGACTCAAGAAGATTCGGGTACACTCTCGGAGCGAGCCTCCCGCTATACCTTCGCAGGATGGCCAATGGCGAGGGGCAGCAGCAAGCGGGGGTGCCACTTTTTCGTCTTCGTAAATTCACTATAAACAGCATCGGGGATTCCCCCATGCCGTGGCGTTAGCTCGCCGAAGGGTGGCTCGAGGGCGGGTGGGTTGGAGCGGAACTTCGAACTATTTCCATCTCAAACTGCCTTTTCGCTGGTATGCCATTGAAAGGCGCGTTGCATGAGTTCGCGAGCGTTGCGGAGCGACAATTTTTCCTTGATGTGGGCCTGGTAGGACTCGACAGTCTTTACGCTCACGTGCAATTCTTCGGCAATTTGACGGGTGCCGTGACCTTCTCCGATCAGGCGGAAGACCTCCAGTTCACGGTCGCTGAGATCGCCGATCGAGGAGTTGCGAACCGTCCTCGATCCAGTAATGTACTGCTTGAGAATCTGGTTCGAAATCCGCTCGCTCACATAAATCTCACCGTTCAGAATCCGGCGCAAGGCGACCAACACTTTCTCGGTCGCTTCCTGCTTCATGATGTAACCGTTCGCACCGGCACGCAGTGCGCGCTCCGCATAAATCGACTCATCGTGCATCGAGAGGATCAGCACCGGCAGGTTGGGATGCGTGGTACGAATATTCTTCAAGATATCGATGCCATCCGGACCATTCAGCGAGATATCCACGATCAGAACGTCGGGTTTCGCAGAAGCCAGCACATGCATCGCCCCCATCGCTTCTTCCGCTTCACCGCAAACCAATAAATCGGACTCGCGATTGATCAGTAGTGCCAGACCTTGGCGCACGATAGGATGATCGTCGACGACCAGGACTCTCTTCTTGAGCCCAACCTGATTGTGAGACTTGCTGGTCACGCTCATCGCTCACCTCTCTCCTGGCTGTTTACCGGAAACACACAGCTCACCCTGGTTCCCCCGCCGGCTGCGCGCCGCACGTCGAGGGAACCCCCGACCATCCTGGCGCGGTAGTTCATCAGGTGAAGCCCCATCCCTTTGTTGCCTGCGGCAATGTTACCAATACCATTTCCGTCATCAGCGATGGTGAGCACTCCTTGGTGTTCGTCAGCGGCCAGTTGAATGTCGATCAGGTGGGCGTGTCCGTGTTTGATCGCATTATTTACCGCCTCACGCGCTATGTAATAGAGATGCGTGGCCATGGTATCGTCGTGGATTAGTACCGGAACAAGACACTGAAAGTGGCAGCGGACCTTGAACAGGTCTTCCACCTCGCCCGCCCACTGCCGCAACGCCGACATCAAGCCCTGGGCGTCCGACACGACGGGAAGTAGACCCCGGGCCAGTTCGCGGGTCTTGTGGATGGCCTCGTTTACCAGTCCGACGATTTTGCCCGCATCCACGGCTTCCGGCAGGCCCTTTTCCATTAACTTTTGTTCTTGCACCTTGCTCATGAAGGCAATACCAGTCAGATGCTGGCCCAAGCCATCGTGGAGATCCTGTCCAATGCGACGCTGTTCCCGCGCGCTGATCTCCGTTATGGTTCTTTCCAGGCGTTTGCGCTCGGTAATATCACGAATCGCGCTCGAGACCAAGACGCCCTCTTCCGTCTCGAGTGGGCTTAGGCTGATCTCCACGGGGAATTCGTGGCCGTCCTTGTGCAGGCCGTAGAGCTCGGAGCCGGCTCCCATGGGACGCACTCGCGGTTCTTCGAAGAAACCCGTCCGATGTTCAGAGTGTTGCTGCCGCAGACGGGGTGGCACCAGCAACTCGAGCGGTTGACCGAGCAATTCTTCGTGCCGATAACCAAACAACGTTCCGACTTGGGCGTTGACCAGAACAATTCTGCCATCTCGATTGACGACCACCACCGCATCCGGAGCCGCTTCGAGCAGCCCTCGGAACTTTACCTCCGCACGTTTTCTCTCGGTGATATCGATTCCCGAGGCGATGATGTAAGCTGCTGCTTGGTTGACACCGGGCAGGGCCCTGGTCGACCAGGCAATGATCCTTTGCTTGCCTTCGCGGCTGATCCAGCAACTCTCGTACTCCTGCGGACGCTGGTCTGCGAGTGTCTTCTGAAACGAGGCTTTAAACCGTTCAATCTCCTCCGGCACCAGCGGCAGGTCCCAAATATGCTTGCCTTGGACTTCGGCGAACGAGTATCCCGTCATTTCTTCGCAGGCGCGGTTGAAGCGAATAATGCGGCCTTCCGGGTCCAGCACCACCACGAATGCGCCGACGGTATCGAGAATTGCCGAAACGACGTTGCGCTCTTCTTGCAGCGCCGCTTCCGTTCGCTTCAGGTCGGTAATATCGAAGCCTACGCCGTGAATAAACCAGGGCTCGCCATTCTCTTTACGGATCATCTTGGCTTCGCAGTGAAACCAGATGACCCGCCCGTCCCGCGAAATCACTCGATATGCAGACCGCAGCGGGTTCCCGGTAAGAAACATCGCTGCTGCCTCGTGGCTCCAGCGATGCTTGTCTTCGGGATGGAGCCGGCTGTACCACATCACCGGATCCTCCAACCACTCTTCCTGGGAGAAACCCAGGGCAGCCTCGATCTGTGGGCTGACGTAGGCTTCGCCGATGCCGCGATCCAGGTAGGCCATGAAAACCACCGCCGGAATCTGCTCCACCAAGGCACGATACCGGGCTTCCAGATTTGGCGAGTGTTCTTCCTGCACCGCAGCGTGGGCCAAATCTTGCGGTGTCAAAGCGAACAGACGCATCCCCGACGCCAGCCGATGGGTAAACACGCCTGCCAATTCCTGGAGAACCGCTTCAGCTTGGATCGCGCCCATTTCCATGCCGACCTCAGATAAAGCCGCTCTATCCGACCTACGTCCGGTCGCCCGCGCAGAGATGACAAAAGACTTATTCGTCTTTTCGCACGCGACCACTGCTGCGCCGCCAATTGGGTTCCTTGTTCAGCGACGCCTGCGTAAAGCGCCGTAAAGCGTGAATCGCGCGTCCGTAAGTCTGCACCGCCGCCGACGACAAGAGTGATCCCGGCGGCTGATTCATAAACGGCATGAACTTATCGGGGAACCCTGGCATCGTACAACCAATGCAGATACCCCCAACGTTGGGGCACCCGCCAATCCCGCCCATCCAACCTCGCTTGCCGACGTTACACTGCACGACCGGGCCCCAGCAGCCTAGCTTCACAATGCAAAGCGGCGATCCGTACTCCTCCCCGAACTGCGCCTGCTCGTAATACCCGCCACGGTCACAGCCTTCGTGCACAGTGGCGCCAAAAAGCCAGGTGGGCCGCAGTGCTTCATCCAGCGGGATCATCGGTGCCCGTCCCGCCGCCATATGAAGAAGATAGAGCAGAGTTTCCATGAAATTGTCGGGCTGCACCGGACAGCCCGGAATGCACACGATGGGAATATCCGCCCGCGACCGCCACTCCCAACTCAGGTAGTCCGCCAGCCCCATGCAAGCCGTGGGGTTTCCCTCCATCGCGTGAATCCCACCATACGTGGCGCATGTGCCCACGGCAACCACCGCCCAGGCCCTAGGCGCAAGCCGGTCGATCCACTCGCAGGTGGTGATCGGCTGCCCCGTCTTGGCATCCGTGCCGAATGACGCCCAATATCCCTCTTCTTTGTTGTGTTCGTTCGGGATGGACCCCTCAATAACCAGGATGAAGGGTCTGTCTGATTGCTCGTCCGCGGCCCGGTGGAACACCGCCATAAACTCATCGCCGTTTTCTTTTGCAAGAAATGGGTTGTACAACACCACTTTCGGAATCCACGGCATGTTGCCGAGGACAATATCTTCGATGCTGGGTTGGGTGGCCGCTGTCATTGCGATCGTGTCTCCATCGCATCCTAAGCCGGCAGTGATCCAAAGAACATCGAGTTCGGAGATGGCACTCTGAGCTCGACCAGCCTGTGCCATTTTGATCTTCTCCCGTGAAAGAGCTAGCCGCGCTCTTTCCACTCTCGCGCCAGCGCAAGAAGGGCAAAACCCGAGCCTGCAAACCCGACGAAGAATCCTGAGGAGTGCCGGCCAAGCATTCGGGCGGCCCTCGTCCCGTCGGATCAGCATATTCTAGCGGATTTGTAACCCGATCAAGCGCTGCGGGGCCTGGCGATTAGCCCGTCCGAAGGCTCGGACCCGGTGGGCGGCTGGCCAGGGCCAGGGCCAGGGCTCTATTTCTGCTGAACCTCTGGGCTTCCCTTTGCCCGTACACGACATCGAAAAGATGAATCATTTGAAGGAGTAGCTATGAAAAAAGCCCTGTCCACGATGGCGAACCTGGCGGGTGTCGTAACTCTGATGATGGTGGGATACGTGGTTTTCACCTCCCTCTCGGATATAAAGCGATACATCCGGATCACTACGATGTAGGCCCGGCTCCGCTCATCACCGCTCATCTTCAGAGATCAGGCAAAAGCCTGAGCTGGGTTGCATGTCCATCGACGATTTCTTGGTTTGGGCATGGGTCGCTAGGGGGGCGACGCGGCACTTTTGTTCTAATCGGGGTTCAGTTCGTCCTGGACGAGGTGGCAAGGCAGGCAAGGCGGGGTGAGGCTTATCCCGCCAAAACGTGGTGAAGCATTCTCGGTCCTGATGAGGACGCCACGTGGTTCCGTCGGTGTACACAATAGCTGACGGAAAAAAACCATCCCATAACCGCTTGCGCGCTAGCGGGAGCATACGCTGGTTTCTCCAATGTTTGCCGATGGTCTACGGGAATGATTTCATTCCAAGACCACTGGCTGTCGAACGGGCGGCGCAGATCCAGCGGGGCGAGAAAGTGCTCGGAGGTCAGCGAAAGGCTTTGGATCGGCTTGCCACTGACATTCTCGACCTCACCAGACCACGGAGCTCAGCTGGTTTGGTCCAGGTCCACTCCCTGCATCGGCAAACCAATGATAAGTAAATCGGCTGCCCGGTAGTCAATGTCAACAACGTGATCCGACTGCAACGCCTGAACGCGGCCTAACTTGCTGGTCGTCCGGCAGGGCCGAAATGGGAAAACAGTTACACTTCCCCAGCGCGCCTCGTTCGGCGCGTCCACCTCTCTTCGTGAGAGGAACTCGTACAGCGCACCAGGGTTTTTCGGTGAGATGTACTCGAAACGTTATGGGTGCAACTGCGCGGGGTTGATCGCCCATGGCTCGACGCGACAACCCCCTCGTGCTTTTCCCGGCGTGATCGGATGAGACGACCGGCTATTGCGACGCACCCGGTACCTCTGCGTTCTGCCCTTGTCGTTGGCCGATGGACGAACCAGTGACGACCAACTCCACCCGTCGATTCTGTTGCCTTCCCGCAGACGTTTCATTTGAAGCGATCGGATCATTCGGGCCGAAACCCTGCGTGGTTATGGAAGATTGATTCACTCCCTGACTGGTGAGGTAGCTACGCACCGATTCGGCTCGTTCTTGAGACAATCTCTCGTTGAACTCTAGGCTACCCGTGCTGTCTGTATAACCGTCTATCTCCACGTGAATATCGGGATAGGCGAGTAAAATGCCGGCCACCTTAGCCAAGCGCTCCCGCGCCGTCGGTTTCAAATCGGCTTTTCCCGTATCGAACAAGACGTCCGGCATACTCACGATCAGCCCGCGCGCCGTATCCTTGGTGGTGAGAACCTGATTCAACTGCTGCAGCATGCGGGCACGCATCTGTGCCTTGTCTGCTTCTGCCTGCTGGCGCGCCTGTTCGGCCTGTTGCGCTTGCTGTGCGGCCTGCTGCCTCGCTTGTTCCGCTTGCTGTGCTTCGGCCTGAGACTGCGCGGCCTGAGCCTGAGCCTGGGCAGCCGCAGCCTGTTGCGCCTGCGCTTCGGCTTGCGCCTTCGCTGCCTGATCTGCAGCCGCCTTGCGTTCTTGCGCGGCCTGCTCGTCTTGCTCACGCTTCACTGACATGACACGCGCCTCTTCCGCGGTTTGTGCCGCTTCTCTGGCTGCCGTGCCAATCGGGCCGGTGCCTTGTTTGCGGCGATAATAGTCCTCCGCCTCATTTAGCAGATCTTGCGCCTTCTGTAACTCGCTTGGGGCGTATTGACCGGCGCCGGCATCCTTCGCGATTCGAACTGAATTTCTGGCCTCGAGAAGATCCAGCGGAGTCTTGTTGCTGACTTCATAGACCGGCTGATTGATCGGCTGAACCTGGGAGTTATACGTGTCGCGAGAGATGAGTTCGAATCGCACGTCGACGGGCTCGAAACCACCCTTGGTATCACGACGAATCACGTTCTGCGCCACGACCAAATCACTGGGCTGGGTAACGGCGAAATAAGGTTCCGCGGTAACAATCAGCGCGAAAGCCTGAAGGTCGGTGGTGGTGTGCAGAGCGCTTTTGCCATCCTTCACGATCAGCTCGCCGAGGTTTCGAGGTCGCCCTTCGGGAGTAATGGCCCACAGAACATAGGTCAGGTAAGCAAGACCAAAGTTATTGGCGGGCGGCAAATGAGCTATGTCGACGTCAACTTTGACACCGCCCGCTTTGCCTTCGACCTGCGCTTTCCCTTGAACCTGCGATGAAAGGTCGGTCCCGCGCAGATCCACCTTGGTCGTACCTTTATGATGGTAGTCGACTGCTTGCGTGCTGCGCGAGATGATGCGCATCTGGTAACCGGATGTTTGGTCTCCACTCACGGGGGTCTGTTGGCAGTCAGCAGAAACGGCAAGCATGACTACGGGCAATACAAAAACATAAAGCCAGGAAAGTTTTCTCATACATACCTCATGAACAACCGAATTCCACCACCTATACCACGGGCCTGCGCCCCTCAATGATGCGGATCAGTAACACGACGACGGCTAATACAAGCAGCAGGTGGATGAAACCACCTAGGGTGTAGGAACTGACTAGCCCCAGTAACCACAAGATCAGCAAGATCGCGAAAAGTGTCCAGAGCATTGGTTCACCTCATCCTGTCGATTACCACCGTAGTCGGAACGGTGTCCGGCGACCATAGGGCGCATACCCTACGAAGGTAAAAGAAGTCGTGGAGACTCGAGTAGGATGACTCTTAGGATTCAGTACGGCATTGAGCCGCGATCTCATCGCCGAGCTTGATAGGTCGCCAGAGAGTTTCGCTGGTTGGGTATCGCATCGACGACGTCAACTTTGTCTATGGTGCACTTTACGACCGGGAGAACATGCCTATCTCCACTGCAGTAATCCTCTCTACTGCAAGTAAACCCGCAGATTACATGCCGCACCGAATATCGAAATCGTCGCAGATCAACGACAATTCTAGATGCCGGTGATCTCTAGCTGGCAGTAAGGCGTGGGTACGATCGTGAACCGTATTTTAATTGTGGATGACAGCCCGCTCATGCGACGCCAAATCCGGTTGATCCTCGAGCGAGATCCGAACATCCGAATCTGTGCGGAAGCCCAGAACGGAGTCGAAGCCCTGCAGCAGGTTCAGAGATATCGTCCGGACTTGGTCGTGCTAGATTTGCGGATGCCAGTAATGAACGGCCTCACGGCAACGCGAGAAATAAAGAAGGTAGCGCCACAAGTCACAGTTCTGCTGTTTACGCTATACGATTCTCCTCAGATCGAATTGGAAAGCAAGCGGGCAGGCGCCGACGCCCTGGTGCCAAAAACTGCTGCGAGTGATCTACTCCCGAAGGTCATTCATTCCTTACTGGAATGAAAATGGATCTGTAGCTGGCCATGCCGATCCTTGCGCAATTCGTAATGACGAAGAATCCCGGCGTAGTCGTGGTCACGCACTTCGACCGATACAGCAAGACCGGCAACCCTATACAGCCATCGCATACCCGACAGCCGTCCCGCATGCCGCCACGATGATCATCAGCAGGGCCATCGCTATCAGCAAAAAACTGCCGAGTATTAGAACTTCACTTAGCAAATCGGCTTTTAGTAGCTCGTCAGGACGCATAGTCATGCTCACGACTTCTTCGTAGTGATTGGAGAACGGATGAGTGCAAGAGGAGGCCTTAATACAGGAAATACAAAGGCAAGATACATTATTCCGAGGCCCAGAAGAGGCGGTGGACCTGCGGTCGTCCTGGGGCTTTTCCCGAGGACGCGGGGCCGGGAGTGCGCCAGGGCCGTTCCTTCGAGTGAGCGTCTGCCGTCATCTAGGAAGCCTGAACGGGTGAATACAGATTTTCCGGTATGGACACTTCCGTCGGCCGAAAGCCATAATCAATTGCTCATAGCCTGGCTCGGGGCGGTGTCGGCCACCTTGAATCACGAAATGTGAGCGTGGAACGTTAGTTGCATGAATGCAATCCCTCTGAGTTTCCGGTCTCGTCTCTCATGCGTGCAGCTGCCGCACCCTACGCATGATCATCGTCATGAGGT
>Ga0187782_10002980_pt1 | contig 12574 bp, 13 predicted proteins | sample 0715_SJ02_MP15_2_FD_132454 | JGI IMG/M metagenome (GOLD analysis project Ga0187782, IMG submission 132454) | Tropical peat soil microbial communities from peatlands in Department of Meta, Colombia - 0715_SJ02_MP15_20_MG | ecosystem: Environmental > Terrestrial > Soil > Wetlands > Peat | place...
CTAAAGCACTACTTGAAAATACTTCTTCAGGGCCTCATGCCAATCCCTATCGGAAGCTAGGAGTGATTCTTCCTTCTCTCCGTCTCGCGTGATAATCAGCCGTTGCCCGGCCAAAGTAATGCGACCGTCGCCGGTAGCTCGGCTGCACAGGTTCGACTGGGTAAAAGGGGATTCTGGCGAGGTTTGATGATAGTGGCACATCTGGGCGAACTCCCCAAGCTGTCGCGGAACAAGCGAGAACGAATACTGGCGCTTCCAGCTTCCGCCTGCTTCTGCCATCTCCATTTGCAGCGACTTGTGCTGCTCGATGATGCGGAACTTCCGTCTGCCCTGTGGCTGCTCGATTCCCATCTGCAACTTGAGGGGTTGAAGGAACGAGTCGCCAAATCCGACGTCAGCAAGCCAGGGCTCGTCGAGGTCCACACGAAGCGCCAGATGATCGAACTCGGGGCCATCCGAGCCGTCTTCGCGGGGCACGCGGGCGGACAGCAGAGTAACTTTGAACCCCAGCCCGCGCAAAAGAGCTGCGAAGGCCCCATTCAGTTCATAGCAGAAGCCGCCTCGCCGTCGGGTCACGATCTTGCGGAGGATCGCCTCTTCATCGCAGACGATGGGTCGGGCGAGTGCGATGTCGAGATTTTCGAATGGCACGGCCAGCATGTGCCCATGATGCAGTTCCTGCAATGTGTCGAGGGAAGGCGGGCTCGGTCCCCGGTGCCCGATGCGGTCGAAGTAAGCGAGCACGTCCATGTCTTCTGCTCGAGATCGCACCCGAGGGCGAAGGAGGGAACCCGAAGGAATTCTGGTGGCCTTCGGTGTGCCTTTGATCCTGAGCCTCGATGCGCCGAGCGATTGGCGAACCGTCGGCCGCTCAGGCTCACTTCATACCGGCAACTCTTCCTGCGACCACCCCGGAACTTCTGGTTTTGACTCGGCGCTCAAATCGAGAACCAGCTTTTCAAGAAGCAATCGTTTGTTCGGTGGATTGGAGCGCAGCGCGAGATCGGTTTTGGCCACCAGCCGAATGGCTTGCATCAGTTCCCGTTTTGATTTATATCGGTGAGCCTGCCGCAGGATATCCTCGGCAGCAAACGGAGGCACGCGAAAGCCCGGCCACAGCGCAGCCCATAGCATGCGCTGGTCCCGCACATTGCGTTCCACAATGACCAGCATTTGGCGAAATGTCCTGGCCAGCATATAGAGGATTCCGATGGCGCCTTCGTCGCCCGCGCTCGCCGTCAGAACTGCATCGAGCATTCCCAGTGCCCGCACCCGGTCCTTGGCTGAGATCGCGTCCGTCAGCTCGTAGAGAGACCGCTGCTTGGCTGCCGACACCAGGGCTTCGACGTCGTCCAAAGCGATCCGTTTCTTCTCGGCGACATACAACAGAAGTTTCTCCAGTTCGTTCGAGATCATCATCATGTCGCCGCCGAGCGCATCCACCAGCTCACGAGCAGCATCGGCTTCAATCTTCACCCCGTGCGCGGTCGAATACTCACTGATCCAGCGTACCGCGTCACTCTCTTCCACTCGCGCTAACTCGACAATCGCGCAGTACGATCCCAAAGTGTCGCGAATGCGCAGGTAGGCCTCCTTGTCGGCGAGCTCGATTCGCCGGGCGTTGGCGGGAATACTGATGTGATCGGCGACGAAGATCAACAAGGCCGCCGGATTCGGGTTCTTGCAGTATTCTTCAATGGCGGCCAACTTCTCTTGGTGGGCTCCGCGAGTGAACAGATTCTTCACCCCGCGGACGAACATCACCTGAAAGGGCGCGATCAGGGACGAGGTTCGGGCGCGATCGAGAATCTCCACTAATTCGGTCTCGGCTAAGTCGAACTCGAGGAGCGCGAAATCGCGCAGGGAGGGTGGAACCAGATGTTCGAGGATGGCTTCGCGGCAGCGTTTGCGAAAGAACACCTCGTCTCCCACAAAGACGTAAGCCGGCGCCAGCTTGCGCGCTTCGACATCAGCGACGAAACGATCCGTCTGAGAGAAAGAGCGCATCAGAACCCCTCCAAGACGTTGGACACCAGGGTTTGCGCAAAGTCACGGGACAGCCGCGTCAGCGCCGGAGTGTCTTCCTCGAAGAAGCTGTTTGGATCTCGGGAGATTTCATATTGTTCGCGAAAAAGATAAGCAGGATTTCGATAGAGAACCTTGCCCGTCTTGTCCGCCAACGACACGCTCACCGAGATTACGACCAGCACACTGGCCGCGCGTCCGGTCGTTGAATCATAGGTGAGCGGGGTGGTGTAGGCCGAAAGCACGCTTCCGCGAAGCGTGGCGTCGGCCCCGTCCCCGGAATCCTGAACTACATGGTAATGAGTACGGGTGATCATTTCCCGCACGACCGCGGCGGTCAGCATTTGCTCAATTCTATAGGTGTGAGTCTGGTTGACAAAGGCTGGGATCGCGATGGTGCGAACATCCTGGGGAATCGCCGACGTATGTCCTGCCGTGTGATAGCCGCAGCCAAGGATGACGAGAAAGGAGCATACCACGGCGGCCACCGGGAGGTTCGAAGAGGCTGGGCCGGGCACCGGCAGGCGGGCCACCTGGCTCATTGAATCTTGCCTCGCGGACGGCTGATTAAAATGTTTTCCGCACACTCGACGGCGGTGGCGGCCGCGATCCGCAGGTTGTCGGCAGCCGCCCATAGCCAGAAGGCTTTGGGCTGCCCGGCATCGGGAAGCACGGACACTTGCACGTCTGCCTGTCCCGCCGCATTCACATTGCTGGGAGCGTTTTCGGCGCCTACCACCAAGTTGACGTGGTCCCCGGCTAGGGCTTGCCCGATGAGTCCGACATCCACCGCTTGATCGGTTTCTACATGGAGAGCAAGGGCGTATCCGTGAAAAACGGGGGCTTGGATCAGCAAAAGAGAAAGGCGTGGCGCGTGCTTGCCAGCGATACGCCGGTAATGATCAACAATGCGCCTTTCGACCGTAGCCAGGGCGGACCCCGCCCGTTCCCCATATTGAGCGACCAAGTTGAAGGCGACCTGGGTATCAAAGATGGTCTTTGGAATCGGCTGGAAGGAAAGCAGGTTCACGGTTTGCTCGTGCAGTTCATCCAAGCCTTTTTGCCCGTGTTCGGACGCCGGTTCGAACACCGTAGCCGTGATTTGCCTCAACGGGAGAGCCTTGTGCACACGCAAAGCGAGCAGCCCCAAGATCACGGCGGCCGGGTGCGCCACCACCGACGGCCCGGGTTCGAATTCTGGAATGAACGGCTTTCCCAATTGACGTTCGATCCAAGGCGATCGCACGGTGGCTTCCGGCTCGTCCTCGAGAGCGAAGCTTAAATCGACAATCGCGCTACCCTCAGCGCGCGCTAGTTCCCATGTGTTGCGGGTGCACTCGGGGTCGGAGGCGAAGAAGGTGACATCCAGGCGGCGAAACTCATCGGCCCGGACCTTTTGAATAAAGGTGACTTCGTCGCCCACGGCCTCGAGCTGGCCGAGGGATTCATCGTCGTCCAGCAGCTTAATGCCCGCGAAAGGAAAATTGCGCGCTTCGAGCATTTCGGCGATTTCCTTGCCTTTGAGTGTGGCACCGCCGACAATCGCCACCCGGAAGAGATTGTTGCCCTCGGGGGCTTCGGCGTGGGATAGAATCCGGGATTTCAGCTTCGAACTCATGAGATCGGGGAAGCTTCTCGATAAGAAGGCGGCGGCGGACTGCCCCTGCGGCGGAAAATCCATTGCAGCCGCCAAACCACTCCGGAGGCCATGTAAGCAAGCGCCATGAGGAACAGCAGCCACTGCGAGAAAAAATAAATGCCCGCAAGCAACAATCCGAATACCACCACCAGCCGGAACGGCTGGCGCGCCTGCAGATTGATGTCCTTAAAGCTGTAAAAGCGCCAGGTGCTCACCATGAGATATCCGGCGGAGATCATAATGCCCATCCAGGTCAGACAGGCCCACAAAGAACTGATCGGATCTCCCTCGGAAAAGTGCACGACCGCCGCAATGACGCCGGCCGCGGCGGGAATCGGCATGCCCACAAAATACTTCTTTCCCGGGCGACCCGGATTCGAAGGCTGTGGGTTGGTCGTGATGTTAAAACGCGCCAGGCGGCTGGCCCCGGCGATCACAAACAAAAAGCTGGCCACCGCACCCAATTGAATCAACTTGCCGGTCAATTCCGAGGAGCCCAGGAAGGTCGGCAGCTGGCGAAATCCCCACATCCAACCGAGCAGGGCAGGTGCCACTCCAAAGGTAATGACGTCGGCCAGGGAGTCCAGCTCCCTGCCGAAATCGCTACTGGTGTGTGTCATCCGCGCAATCCGGCCATCCAGACCATCAAACAGCACGGCGAATCCAATGGCCTTGGCAGCATTATCGAAATGAGAGGGGTCTTGAGGGGTCCCGTGTGTAACCTGCAGGATGGCATAGTAGCCCAAGGCAATGTTCGCGGTGGTGAACAGGGAGGGCAAGATGTACATGCCTTTGCGCAGTCGTTTTGGAGGCCTATCTTCCTTTCTTCGCTTTGGAACCGGCTCAAAGTGCGGGTCCATTTTCAGCTCACTCCTTCACTGCGCCGCGCCGCTCCGGGCACCGCAAGCTGCGGCTCAGAATCGAGATATGCGAGAACACTCGAGCCACCCTTTACTCTATCGCCCACCTTCACCTGAATCATGCTCGAACCCGGAACGAGCACGTCCACTCGCGATCCGAATTTGATCATGCCTACACGCTCGCCCCGTTCCACGTGATCGCTCACCTTCCTGGTAAAAACGATCCTTCGTGCCAGAAGTCCTGCGATTTGCTTGAACACCACCGTCTGGCCCTCACCCTCCAGCTTTACAATATTCTGCTCATTCTCATGGGCAGAGGCGGCGCCCATGGCATTGAGGAACTTGCCTTTCTGGTAGCGAACCTCGCGAATCACGCCACTAATCGGAGAGCGGTTCACGTGGACGTCAAACACGCTCAAGAAAATGCTGATGCGGTGACAGCGAGAACCATCCTCCAGGGTTTCTGACATGTGCGTGACCTTGCCATCGGCGGGGGAGACCAAAGCACCTGGGGCAGTGGGAATTGCCCGCTCGGGATCACGGAAGAACCACAGTAGAAACAAAGCCACAAGCACGGCCGGGACCGCCCATCCCGGGCTGGCCAGCCAGCCAATGAGAATCGCCGCTGCACCGAGTGGAAGCGCGTAGTAGTAAGCGTCGCGGACCATGGGGAGCAGTCTTAATTATAGTTCAAGCCAGGAAACTCTCCTGGCTTCCCCGGACCAACAAAACAAACTGCTTACCTGTGGCGGTGGTGGCGAGACACCTCAACTTCCGCGGCCTCGATGCCGCCGGAACGGTGATGAAATTAAGCGACCTGATGTTGTTGCTGGAACTGCCGCTCGATGCTTTGCATCTGGTCCTTCAGGCGCAGTTTCAGCTTCTTCAGTCGTACTTCTTCTAGTTTTTCGTCGTCTGTGAGATAGCGTTTCTGGGTGAGTAAATCGAGACGTTTTGCGTATTCCGTGTGCTCCATCGCCAGCTTACGAAATTCCTCGTGGCTGGCTAGGAGCTGGTCCCTAGAAGTTAGCATCCAGCAGACCTCCTAACCGGATAGTCGAGTTCAAGGTACCATAGGACTAGCACTGCTTCAACGCGAAATTCTCTCCCGGAACTGCCGACGATACCCTTGATTTTGAGCGACTTGTCGACGATCGCACAGAGACTGGTGCAACCTAGCGGAAGGCATAAAGCACTGCGTCTTCGTTTGGATTCCGATAGTAGTCCTTGCGTCGGCCGTACTCGATGAAGCCACAGTGCTCGTACAGGCCTCGCGCCGCGCGATTCGATTCGCGTACCTCGAGAAACACAGATGCCCCGGATTGACGACGCACCAGGTTGAGAAAATGCCCGAGTAGGCGTGCCCCCAGACCTCGGCGCCGCACGGAAGCGGCAATCGCAAGATTTTCGACCTCCCACTCTTGGTCGACCGCACGGGCCACAAGGAAGCCTTGAATGGTGGAATCTTCTTCGATGACCAGCAGCATCCTTTGGGGCCCGAATTCCCTCCAGGCGGATTGGTACTGTTCGAGCGACCAGTGCACAGCCGTGAGAGCATCCTTCTCGACGGCCAGGAGCGAAGGCAGGTCTTCGAGCGTGGCGAATCGGATGTGCACCTGAGATTCCCTCAAGGCTTCGGGCTCGCCATTCCAGATTCTTGGCGACGTGCGAGCAGCAGGGCTAGTGGGTGTTTTTGGCAAAGATCTCCGCATCGGACCGCCGCAGGTAGTTTGCCTCCAGTTCCTCCGGGGAAACCGTCTCGCCCGACTGAATCTTCAGCCAGCCCAGGCATGCGATCACGTCGCTTTTAGGACGCCCGACCTGCTCGACTTCGAGGCCCTGCGCCAGAGCCGCCTCGGCAAGCTCGCGGTCGGGGGTTACGAGAGTCAGGCCTGTCGCTCGTCGAAAGCACTGCTCGCGACTGATCAGGCTTTGAGCAACTGCGCGTCGTTCCCGGCCTTGGCCGGCGAACTCACCCACGTAGACCTCCCTTCGTCCGGCGTCGAGGGCAACCAGAATTTGGCTGGATGTGCGACTTCGAGAGGCCGCGGCTTCCAGCAGGGACACGGCGGCAATCGGTTTCTCGAGGACTTCGGCGAGTGCCTTGATGGCTGCGAGTCCCACCCTCAAACCGGTGAACGAGCCTGGGCCGGAGGCTACGGCGAATGCCTCGAGATCGTGCCGGCTGAAGTGATGCTTCTCGAGCAACGAAGCGATCTCCGGCACAAGCTGCGCGGAAAATGCCCCGGCGGTCAAGGGAACCAGCTCCACAATCTCAGGGTCTTTGCCAGGTCCACAGTTGGCGAGCGCTACGCTCGCATTCGTTCCCGAGGTGTCGGTGGCGAGAAGGAGCATGCAATCGAATCCCCGTTCGGGCCTGAATCTACCTAGTGTCTCGACTCTACCAACTCGATCAGCACTCCGGCGGCGCTCGACGGATGCACAAAGATATAGCGGTGTCCGCCGGCGCCAACCCTAATCTGCTCGGAAACCATGCGGATCCCATTCTCTTTCAGCCGTTCGACAGCGGCAGCGAGGTCGGGGACTCGCAACGAGATGTGGTGTAATCCTTCCCCCCGTCGTTGAATGAACTTTGCGATCGGGGAGTTCTCCGAGGTGGGCTCGAGCAGTTCCAGCCGGCTCTCACCGAGCGGAACCATGACGAGCCGCACTTGCTCGGCATCGACAACCTCTTCTCCCGAGATGCTGAGTCCGAGCTTCTCGTAAATACTCTTTGCTGCCGCGAGCGACTTTACCGCAATGCCGAGATGGTCAATCGCAAACATCGTCTCGTGTTTTTGCCTCATCCGCCCGGAAGCTGCCGGGTAGACCCTACGTAGCCCGGCCGAACCTGGCCACAATTTCCTCCACCAGGGTATAGGGATCGCGTTTGTGCTCCGCAACTTCGGCTGCGTAGCGGGCAATCGTGCCATCCCCGAGTTGCTGATGCAGCGTCTCGAATAGGGTATCGCGCAGCATCTCGAGCAGCCGTTCCTGCCAGTTTTGCCGCCTGAGCTCGAGTCGCAGATTCTCTTGCTTCAGATAGGCCTCGTACTGGGCAATGGTGGCAACGAGGTCGGGAAGCCCTTTGCCTTCGTTGGCCACCGTTTTGACGACCGGCGGAGTCCAACGATCGCTGCGCGCAGCGAGCGACTGCAGGGCGCGAATCTCGCGCTCAACCCGCTCGGCGCCCTCCCAGTCGCTCTTATTGATGACAAAAATGTCGGCAATTTCCATGATGCCAGCCTTGATGGTCTGCACATCGTCACCCATTCCGGGTACGAGGATGACAACGGTGACATCGGCCAGGCGCACGACATCGATTTCATCCTGCCCAACACCTACAGTTTCGATCATGATCCGATCATGACCTGCGGCGTCGAGCACGGTGGCGACGTCAGCCGTGGCACGCGCCAGTCCGCCTAAGGAACCGCGGGTTGCCATGCTGCGGATGTAAATTCCAGGATCGCAGAAACGCTCCTGCATACGGATGCGATCGCCCAAAATGGCCCCGCCCGTATAGGGGCTTGTGGGATCGACGGCGATGATGCCAACCTTGCGACTTTCTTCGCGATCGTACTTCGCAAGTTGATCGACCAACGTGCTCTTGCCGGCTCCAGGAGCGCCGGTAACTCCTATCATTAGGCCGTGGCCAGTCAGCGGGAATAGCGCCTTCAGGAGTTCCGACCAACCCGGACTACGGTTTTCAACCGTGGTGATGGCGCGCGCCAACGCACGGTGATCGCCGTTGCGCAGGCGGCTGATCAGAGTTTCGTAATCGTGCTTCAACAATTTCAGTGTAAAGCACCAAGCCCGAGAGGAGAAACAACGAAGACCGACATCCGGGGAGTGGCCGGCTTCAGCCGATCCCGCGGGCGCAATCGGCGGCTCGGGGTGTGTCAGATCGGTCATGGCCAAACCACGGTAGACTGTGGCAGAAAGGATTTTCGGGGTCTCTGGGATTTCGCCGAGGAAGGAGCGTCTCCGCCGGCAATGCAGTCAGCGACGCAACATAGTCTCGAACCGGGACTTGCGCGCAGTCCAGCGAGCACCGCCGTGTTGATTGGAATGGCAGCTGCCGTGGTGCTGGTGCATTTGCTAACCAATCACCGCTATGGCTTTCATCGCGATGAGCTGCAGGTCTTGAGCGATGCCTTGCATCTCGACTGGGGGTTCGTGGCGTATCCGCCATGGACGCCCTTTGTGGAGCGCATCGGTCTTCAAGTCTTCGGATTTTCGTTGGTGGGCTTGCGGCTCTTCTCGACCCTCGCGCAAGCCGTGGCGGTGATGGTGACCGGGTTCATGGCATTCGAACTGGGCGGCGGCAGGCTGGCACAGACCACGGCGGCTCTGGCCATTGCGCTTTCGCCGCTGCCTCTGTTCGAAGGTACGGAATTCCAATACACGACCTTCGACTACTTGTGGTGGGTGTTGATTGCGTATTTCGTGATTCGTCTGCTGAAAGCCGAGAACCCGCGGTGGTGGCTGGCGATCGGCGCGACCGCCGGTCTGGGCCTCATGACGAAGTACACGATATGTTTTCTTCTCGCCGGGGTCCTAGGTGGGTTGTTGCTGACGCCGGCACGCGGCTTTCTCAGGAGCGGGTGGTTCTGGGGAGGCGTGGCGCTCGCGCTCCTGATCTCTCTGCCGAATTTCATGTGGCAGCTGCGGCATGGGTTTGTGTCCCTGCATTTTCTTCGGTCCATTCATGTGCGCGATGTCGGAGAGGGTCGGGCCGATGGTTTTGTCGAAAAGCAGTTCTGGATTTGCGCGAATTTGTTCGCAGCGCCGTTGTGGGTTGCCGGTTTGGTGTGCTTTTTTCGCGACCGGCGATATCGAATGCTGGCGTGGATGTATGTGATCCCGCTGGCGCTGTTCTTGATTGCCAAGGGGCGATTCTATTACTTGGCAGCGGCCTACCCCGCGCTGGTGGCGATGGGCGCAAAGGCAGGAGAAGGCTGGGTCCGATCACTGTCGCGCCACTGGCGTTGGCTGGTCGAGGGCGTGTTCTTCACCGGGTTGGTAGGGTGTGGCGCGTATGCCATCGCTATCATCATTCCGCTGGCATCGGGCGGTTTCCTTCGCGATTTCGCGCTGAAGAACAACGGCGACCTGCGCGAGGAGATCGGCTGGAATGAACTGGTCAAGACAGTGGCCGACATTCGGGATGGCCTGCCTCCAGAAGAACAAAGGAGTTTTGGCATCCTGGTGGGAAACTACGGCGAGCAGGGTGCAATCGAGATTCTGGGTTCGGCCTACCGCCTGCCTCCGCCCATCAGCGGAACGAACTCGGCCTGGCTGCGCGGGTACCCGACACCGCCCCCTTCGACCCTTATTGTGCTGGGGCTGTCGCAAAAATATGTGGACGAGATGTTCACCGCCTGTCGCCTGGCGGGACATAACGGCAATCGGTATGGAGTCGAGAATGAGGAGAGTCGGGAACATCCCGACATTTTTGTGTGCCGTGGCACGCGCCTGTCCTGGCCTGAGTTCTGGAAGCAATACCAGAATTTCGGTTGAACCGTCCGACCGAACAGCAGGCTGTCCCGGTGTTGCAGAGGTCCGCTGGAGTACTGTGAGTGGTGTCGTAGTAGGTGGGCCGCAGGTCCGATTTCCAGGGGTGGGTGACTAGCCAGACGAAGCTCTTGACCGCGTACTACGGGTTGAGCGCGATCTCGAAAAGGGCTACGCGGAGGCCTACGTGAAGCATCTCGAGTCGCGACTTCCTTCTTCGGGGATGCTGCTCGCGAATCTGGCCGACCTGAATCCATCATCGATCGCTGGACTGCTTTTCGGTCCCAAGCGCCAGCGAAGCGAGCGTCTTAAGGTCGGGGACTTCAAGGTCGGGTTTGCCTTCTGTGGGGCATGTGGCGCCGAAGCCTCGGCGATAGACTAACACGGTCGCCAGATGCAGGGACTTTGCCGGGAGCACATCGTGATAAATGCTCTGGCCAACATGCAACACCCGCTCGGGCGGCAGCTCGAGCCGCTCCAAGGCAAGGACAAAAGGGGCCGGGGACGGTTTGTAAGCCTTTGCCTGCTCCGCCGTAATGACCTCGTCGAACTTAACCGGTAGGTGCCGCGCCGTAGCTGCGAAGAGGTCATCGTCTGTATTGGAGATGATGGCCAGCTTGTAGCGTTTCTTGAGCGTCTCGAGCGCGGCTCCGGTGTCCGGGAATGGCTGCCACCCCTTGAGGGATTCAGCCAGCGATTCCGCTTCCGCATTCGACACCGGAAAGCTCAACCGATCTCCGAAGCCCCGTACCACGTTCGCGAGTACCTGGCGATAGCGCCGATAGGGATTCTGGGCCTTGGGCTCCAGTTCCCCGTAGATTTCCAGGATCTGCCGGTCTCCTAGGTTCTGCCCATGGGATTTAAGAATTGATCGCAACGCGGCAAGCAGCCCGCTTTCCCAATCGATGAGCGTACCGTAGCAGTCGAAGGTGAGGGCGCGAAATCGATCGAAATCCAAAGATTCGACCTCCGCCTTCGCGCTTCGACCGTTCAGGCCAGACTGTTGACCCATCTTCTCCTCCGTTTGCCATCGAACATGGTCATGCGAGTTTCACGCCGCTCGAGGATCGAATGAAAGTTGCTTCTCGCCTCCGCTGGAAACAGGGGGTGGGAGTGAAATCATCCGCGAACCTCCATTCTACAGTCTCTCCATGAGGATGTTTCGGTTCAGCGGCAAGGGCGGGTGGGAAGACCAGCCTGGCGGCAGCCACCGGGTTGAAGCTTGCCCGGCTTCGCTGCCGTAGGCTGGTGATGAGCATTGATCCGGCGCACAGTCTGGGGGATTGGTCCCCGTTGTCGATGGGGCGAGGAGACGAGCAGCCGGGGAGAACTGCTAATCCTTCAACAACTGTCTGGCGATCACTAGGCGCTGCACCTCGCTGGTACCCTCTCCGATGGTGCAGAGCTTGACGTCGCGATAAAACTTTTCCGCCGGATAATCCTTGGTGAACCCGTAGCCCCCGTGAATCTGCACGCTCTCATTCGCGCAGCGCACGGCCACCTCGCTTGCAAACAGCTTCGCCATCGAAGACTCCTGTGTTGTCTTGATCCCTGCGTCCTTCATCGACGCCGCGCGCATGGTGAGCAGCCGCGCCGCCTCGATCTCGGTCGCCATGTCCGCCAGCTTCCACTGAATCGCCTGGAACTCACAGATGGCTTTGCCGAATTGGCGGCGCACCTTCGAATACTTCAAAGCGGCTTCGTAGGCTCCTTCTGCCATTCCTAGCGACAGGGCTGCGATCGAAATCCGCCCTCCATCAAGCACCTGCATGGCATCAATGAACCCATCACCTTCCTTGCCGAGCAAGTTCTCCGCCGGGACGACGCAGTCTTCAAAGATCAGCTCCGCCGTGTCGCTGGCCCGCAACCCCAACTTGTTCTCTTTTTTCCCTGGACGAAACCCCTTCGTTCCCTTTTCCACGATGAAGGCCGACAAGCCGTGGGTATGGGCGGTGCGGTCGGTGACGGCAATCACCACCAGCACGTCGGCGTAGTGGCCGTTGGTGCAGAAAGTCTTGGTGCCGTTCAATACCCAGTTGTTGCCGTGGCGCACCGCGCTCATCCGCGCGCTGCCCGCGTCCGACCCCGACGACGGTTCGGTCAATCCCCACGCGCCGATGTATTCTCCGGTGGCAAGCGGGCTGACGTATTTCTTCTTTTGCGTCTCCGTACCCACCAAGAAGATATGGTTGGTCGAGAGCGAGGTGTGCGCCGCCACAATAATCCCTACCGAGCCGTCCACCCTTGAAAGTTCCTCGATTCCGGTAACGTATTCGACGTAGCCCATTCCGGCGCCGCCGTATTCGGGGGGAAAAATGATTCCCATCAGACCAAGCCTGCCGAGTTCCTTGACGGTGGAAAGGGGAAAGTCGCCGGCCTCGTCCCACTTCATCACATTGGGTGCGATTTCGCGCTCGGCGAACTCCCGCACGCTCCTTTTGAGCTGCAGCTGTTCTTCGTTGAGTTGAAAATCCAAGTTTCCTCCGGCTGCTCTCGAGAGCGGTCGAATCCGAATCCAAGCAGCTGAGATGCAGGA
>Ga0187782_10002981_pt1 | contig 12573 bp, 9 predicted proteins | sample 0715_SJ02_MP15_2_FD_132454 | JGI IMG/M metagenome (GOLD analysis project Ga0187782, IMG submission 132454) | Tropical peat soil microbial communities from peatlands in Department of Meta, Colombia - 0715_SJ02_MP15_20_MG | ecosystem: Environmental > Terrestrial > Soil > Wetlands > Peat | place...
CTTTTTCAAATCCATCCCCGCGTACAGGGGCGCGACCTGATCGTAGCCGTTAAACATCAGCGTGGGGCGCCGGAAGAACTCCCCCAGGCGCCGCTCTTTGGCCTGGCTCCAGCGCGGATGATCCACGTGGGGATTGACGTTCGAATAGAACCCGTACTCCACCGAACTCTGCATGTTCCAGGTGGTGGGCGGCTGTTTCTCCACCAGCTTGATTTTCACCAGCGATTTGATGCTTTTGAACCCATACTTCCAGGGCAGCACCATGCGCACCGGCGCGCCGTCCTGATTGGCCAGCGTTTCGCCGTACATACCGAAGCAGAGCAGGGCCAGCGGATGCATCGCCTCGTCCAGGCGCAGCCCCTCGACGTAGGGCAATTGTATGCCCGCCCGGTTTCCCAGGGGCATCTGGCCCGGGCTGTAGTAACTCTCGAACGCTACGAACTTTGCCTTCGGCTGCGGCGACACCTCTTTCAACAGAGCACTGAAGGAATAGCCGATCCAGGGCACCACGATCGACCAGGCTTCCACACAGCGGTGGCGGTAAATGCGCTCCTCCAGCGGCGCCAACTGTTGCAACTCCTCCAGCGTGAAAGTGCGTGGCTTATCCACCAGCCCGAACACTTTCACGCTCCACGGCGAGGTGCGAAAACTGACGGCATTCTTGGCCGGATCTTCCTTGCCTGTTCCAAACTCGTAAAAGTTGTTGTAATGCGTTACGTCGTTGTAGGGCGTCACCTGCTCCGTGGTGCTGAAGGGACTCTTCGCCGCCACATTCAGCTTGCTTCCTGCCAGAACTCGTTGCGACGGCCAAGCCAGTTCTTTTAAACTCTGCCCCACCACTGCTCCGGCCGCCACTCCCAACGCGCCTGTCAGGAATCTCCTCCGATTCAAGTAAAGCCATTTCGGAGTGACCTCGGACGAAGGTATTTCCGACCCGCCTTTGATTAACATGCCCTGCCCCCCTCCTGAGGATATTATACATTTTGTCCGCTCTTTTATTCCCTTAGCGTGTTAGAGGCCCTGCTTTCGATTCGCGGTGTGGAAGCCGCTCGGTCCGCTCGCGGCTCAGCGGTTCCGCCTGGCACAAATCGGCATCGCCGCAGCGCCGCTCACACCCTGGGCCGGGCCTTTCCCTGCAAATTCCTTGACAACCTCTCTAGCCCTATAACAGGCTATTCAATGAGGCGGATGTCGGAGGTGCGCAGGGTGCTCCTCGGGCGCCTCCCGCCGGCCTGCTTTGAAAACTCGCAGGGGTAGTGCTTGCCCTACCCCGTGCAAAGGGGACGGCAAGCAAGCAAACCCGGCGGGCCGCGCTACATCAAGAATCGATGGAACAAAGCCGGAATGTCTATGAAAACAAAGGACAAGGTCAAAATGTCACTGGGTCTTGGAGGGCCAGACCTAACCAAGACCGCTTCGGGCCGCAGGCGGCCTCGTGCTAGCCACCCGAATGCGAAGTACTGACCTCGAGTTGGAAGGACAAAAACATGAGCGACGTGGTTTATGTCTCAAAGTCCACAATCGAACGCCGGCAGGGGCCTCTTCGTATTGCTCATCTGCCGAGCGAATCGCGGCCGGTGGTTTTTGGCGTGCACGGGGCCATTGCGAAACACTACAAGATCGACCCCGCTAAATTGCCGGAGTCGCACGCCGCCACCATCGATTACGTGATCGCCGCCACCGCCGGTTGAATGATGGGTACTTTTGGAGGCGCGCTGGACGCGCGTCAAATCGATGCCAGCAACGGCAAGCTGACCGCCGAAGTGACCGGCGAGGTCGAGACGGAAGACGGGGTGTTGGTCATCCGCCGCATCCACGTCGGGATGCGCCTGGTGGCGCCGGAAGAAAGCCGCGCCACCATCGAGAGGGTCCACGCGGCATACGCCGTGCGCTGCCCTCTCTACCGAACGTTACACGAAGCAATCCAGCTTACATCCTCATTCGAACTGGTTGCTCCGGCCGTCGCCTCTTAAACCCAGTTGGAGCGCGGTCACCGCTGAGCAACTGCGGCCCTTGCTCCCGGCAAATCAAACCAATCGCACAGCACCGCGCGGGGCGTATCCAATACCGGCTCCATGGATGAAATCTCCTGACGCCTTCTGTGAACTCTAACCGTAGCGTGCGCCCAGATCGGTCCAACCGCAACCAGGAAGAATACGTGTTTCCAAGAAACTGTTGCCGGTATGAAATAGTCGAAACGGTGGAGCTAATATCGCCTGCGCACAATACGCTCGCCGGCCCATGCTTGCCTGCGATGCCTGGGGCTACACCGAAACCATCGGTGGGGTGCGGTTCAGAGAGGCTACGGGTGGGGAAAACAGGCGCTGGGCGCCGGTCTCGAATTCGCGCAGCAGGTGAAAGGTCAACAGCAGTTGCGTAAGGGCCAGCGGATCGCTGTGCCGGGTCCGGCCGCAATCCTGGTAGATGCCGAACTCCTCGGCCGGAATGGGCTGGAAGCCGGGCAGATGGTTCCAGATGGTTGTTTTCAGGTGGGCACTCTGTTCGGGAGTGACGCTGCCATCGATCTCGAGAATGTCGACGGGCCGCCCCGTATCGCGGCGCAGCATCAGCCGGATTCCCGCGACCTCAGTCTCTCTTCCCACCAGGTAGCTCATATCGGGATGAGGGATGGTGGGCCGGAGCGTGAGGCGCACGTTCAAATGCCCGTTCGCTTCCTGGGCGGGAACTCCGCAGGGCGGGTAGAACTGCACCACGATGTCCGCGTATTGGCGCTGAGGGCGAATGAAATTGCGTGAGTCGGGCTCGCGTTTTTCCAGTTCCTCGATAACCTGGGACCTTGTGTAGCCGCGCTTGCTGGTATCACGTTTGATCTTCCACACGTGGCGCAGGTCTTCCGGCGGCTGCAGGAATACTTTGACGTCGTAGAACTGCCGCATGACGGGCGTATGGAATCCCAGCAGGCCTTCCACGATGACGAAATCGCGCGGCTGGACGTATTGCGGGCGGACGAGCTTGCCGGTGGCGTGGTCGTAGACGGGTTTCAGAATGGGCTGGCCGTAGTGCAGGCGTTCGAGGTGCAGTTCCAGAATATCCACGTGGTTGCAGTCCGGGTGAAGGGCGGTGATGCCGCGCTCGGCTCGTTCCGCGCGGTCGTACTTATGGTAATCGTCGGCGCACACGTGCGTCACGCGCTCGGATCCGAGCAGCCTGGCTAAGCCTTGCGTCAGTGTCGATTTGCCTGCCGCGCTGTCGCCCATGATGCCCAGCAGGACTGGCCTTCGTCCTGTCATACGAACTCCTTAACACCATCAGCAAATACCATGGCGGCGGGACTGATCGGCACGGCCGCGCCCTCGGCCTCGGTCCCTTGCTGGAACACTCTGCTTTGGCGGATGTCCGCAGCATCGAACCGTGCCAGCTCTTCCCTGGGAATCCGTGCTCCTTTTTCCACAATGCGCACCGCCTGGCGCAGACGCATGCGGTCGATGGCGTTGCGCACGCTGCGCCCGTTGGCGAAATGAGGCTGCCGGGCGCGCAACGACAGGTACTCGCGGAACGCCTGGCGGGACACCTCGTCAAACGCATACATCTGCTGGCGCAACATCCGTTCCGCGATTTCCATCAGTTCCTGCAAAGTGTAATCGGGGAAATCCAGGTGGTGGGCAATGCGCGAGTGCAGCCCCGGATTGCACTGGAAGAAACGATCCATCTTGTCCTTGTACCCGGCCAGAATCACCACCAGGTCGTCGCGCCGATTCTCCATGAACTGGAGCAGAATCTCGATGGCTTCCTGCCCGTAGTCTCGCTCATTCTCGGCCCGGTAGAGGTAGTACGCCTCGTCGATGAAGAGCACTCCACCGACGGCTTTCTGCAGCACCTCTTTCGTCTTGGGCGCGGTATGACCCACATACTGTCCCACCAGGTCGTCGCGCGTCGCCACCACCAGGTGCCCGCGTCGCACGTAGCCCAGGCGGTGAAGGATCCTGGCCATGCGCAGCGCCACGGTGGTCTTCCCTGTGCCGGGATTCCCCGTGAAGCACATGTGCAAAGAGGGCGGAGCGGCGGAAAGTCCCGCCTGTTGCCGCAAACGCTCCACCAGCAGCAGGGCCGCGATCTGGCGGATGCGGAGCTTCACCGGCTCCAGGCCCACGAGCTCCGCATCCAGTTCGCGCAGCGTCTCGTCAATGAGCGCCTGGCGCACCGCACCGCCCACATCCACCTCATCCTGCTGGTTGCTTGCGACAGTTGCCGTTGGTTCCATCGAAGTTGCACCTCACTGTGTCAAACCCCACTCCCCTCGTTAGCTTAGGAGGGGGAATCACTGCCGCGCCCTACGGTCACCCGTCACTTGCCCTCATACCGCGCACCCGATGGCCGGTCCGTAGCGTAAGCGTGGAGGGTGTAGCGAATCGAACGGCCCGCTGCTTCCTGGCGCTCCAGGCGAAAGCCGGGCTCCTGCGCCGGGCGATGGACAATGAACGAAAGCGCCACTGTTTCCCGCCCTCGGGTGGAGTTGTTGGCCACCACTTTGATGTAGTGATTGGGAAACGTCTTGCGGCAAGCGTGCAGCTCATGCATGATCGCCTGCGCCTCGAGCAGGTCAAACATCGGCAGGCCCCACATCTCCCACAGCGAGTTCCGCGGATGGGGATCGTCAGTGTACTCGACACCCAGCGACCAGCCCTGGTCAAGGCAGTATTGAATCTGCCGCTCAATCTGGGCATCCGTCAGGTCCGGCAAAAATGAAAACGTTCCCTGGGTTAGTCTCATGGTCCTTTCTTCTTTCGAAGACCGAGTTTCCCGCGAGCCGCGAGAGTCTTCTCCGTGTTCTCTGTGCCGGCAAAACTGAAACACAGAGATCACTGAGGGCTCCGTGCGCTCTGTGTTTGTGCTCTTAGAGGCACAGAGGACACGGAGAACTCACTTCTGGTCGCGGCAGCACCTGTGAAGCAAGTGGCCGAGTAGGCGCCCTAATAAGTCGGCACGGCCATCGGTACATAATCCACGGTGTCCGTGGACTGGTAGTTAAACGTGATGTCCTTCCAGGTTTCCAGAGCGGCACGCAGCGGTGTGCAGGTTTTGGCAGCGCTCTCCAGAATCTCGGGACCTTCTTTCAGGAAATCGCGTCCTTCATTTCGCGCCAGAATCATGGCCTCCACGGCCACTCGATTAGCAGTGGCGCCGGCGGCAATCCCGTCCGGATGCCCGATGGTACCGCCGCCAAACTGCAGGATGACGTCCTCGCCCAGGTAATGGAGCAACTGATGCATTTGCCCGGCGTGAATCCCGCCGGAGGCGACGGGCATCACCATGCGCATGGAAGCCCAGTCCTGGTCGAAGAACAACCCATTCTCAAGCCGCATGGGAGTACCCGGCGCGCGCAGCGTATCGTAAAATCCTTTGACCGTCAGTGGATCGCCTTCCAGTTTGCCCACCACCGTTCCGGCGTGCAGGTGATCTACACCCGCCAGCCGCATCCACTTACAGATGACTCGGAAATTGATGCCATGGTTTTTCTGCCGGGCGTAAGTGGAGTTGCCGGCCCGGTGCAGGTGCAGAATCATGTCGTTCTTGCGCGCCCATTTCGCCATGGACTGGATTGCGGTGTAGCCCACGACGAGATCGATCATAATGATTACGGAGCCTAATTCCTTGGCCAATTCCGCCCGCTCGTACATCTCCTCCATCGTCCCTGCGGTCACGTTCAGGTAGTGTCCCTTCACTTCGCCCGTCTCGGCCGCGGCGCGGTTCACAGCTTCCATGCTGAACAGGAAGCGCTCCCGCCAGCGCATGAACGGCTGCGAGTTGATGTTCTCATCGTCCTTGGTGAAATCCAGCCCCCCACGCAAGGCCTCATAAACCACGCGGCTGTAGTTGCGTCCCGAAAGTCCCAGCTTGGGCTTCACCGTAGCGCCCAGCAGAGGCCGGCCGTATTTATCCAGCCGTTCCCGCTCCACCACAATGCCCGTTGCCGGTCCTTGAAACGTCTTCACGTAGGGTACCGGAAGGCGCATATCCTCCAGGCGCAGCGCCCGCACGGCTTTGAACCCGAACACATTGCCGATAATCGACGCCGTCAGGTTGGGAATCGAGCCTTCTTCAAAAAGGTCGAGATCGTAGGCGATGTAAGCAAAGGACTGGTCCGGCGCGTTCGGCACCGGATCGACGCGGAAAGCCTTGGCCCGGTAAACATCGCAGGCCGTCAGCCGGTCCGTCCAGACTACCGTCCAAGTGGCAGTGGAAGATTCGCCGGCCACCGCTGCAGCCGCTTCAACCGGATCCACGCCTTGCTGAGGCGTGATGCGAAATACCGCCAGCACGTCAGTATCTTTGGGGATGTAGTCCGGCTCCCAATAGCCCATCTTGGCATAGGGAATCACCCCGGCCTTGTACCGTTCAATAGTACTCAACTCTCTAGTCATTGGCGATTTTCACTCCTGAACTGGCAGCAACGCTGTTGTGGCCGAATCTGGGGGCTTTGCCGCTGCGCCTCCGATAATGCGATCTTTCTTCCACTCTGATGATGAACGAGACCAGGCGTGAAAGAAAGCGCGCTGATCCGAACTGGACCGCCGATCCGAATCGGACTGGAACCAGCCCTAGTTAGGGTCAGAAGATTTGAAGGAACATGTTTGAAAGGAAAGCTTGGTGCGAAAGGGGGGACTCGAACCCCCACCCCTTGCGGGACCAGATCCTAAGTCTGGCGCGTCTGCCAATTCCGCCACTTTCGCAGAACAAGAGAACCCATTATTGCAGAGTGACTTGTGGCTTTTCAACCGGCGTGGTTGCTTTAGGGTATCATTACGCTAAGGGTACGCGAAGGCCATATCGGCCTCAGTTGCTTCGATTATTCGAATTGGCGGTGACCACGCGCCGCGCGGCTGATTTCACTCTACCCAGAGGCGCCGAGCGTGCGGAAAATCGCAGAACGGGAGAAAGAAGAATGAAAAACCAGGGCTCGGACCGCGTGTCAAGAGGTAACGTGATTTGGCTTTGTAGCTTGGTCGTTATTTTCGGCATGGCTTCGCTAACCAAGCCAGTGGCGGGGCAAGTCTTACCCAACGCGAAGCCGGAGCAAGTGGGCTTCTCCTCCGAGCGACTGCAGCGCCTGGACGCAGCCATGCAGCAGAAAGTGGATGAAAAGCAATTCGCCGGGATAGTGACCATCCTGGCGCGCCACGGCAAGATGGTTGAATTCAAAACGTACGGCAAAAGGAATCTCGCCACGGGCGCGCCGATGGAAAAGGACACGATATTTCGTATCTATTCCATGACCAAACCGCTCACGGGCGCCGCCATGATGATGCTCTATGAGGAAGGCAAATGGCAGCCGGAGGATCCGATTTCAAAGTACATTCCAGAGTTCGCCAACCTGAAGGTTTTTAAAGGGGTCGACAACAGCGGCGAGCCGATCCTGGAAGATCCTGTCCATCCGCCCACGATACTTCAATTGATGACGCACACGGCGGGTTTCACTTACGGCGTTTTTGGCGGCACCGTCGTGGATAAGATGTACCGCGAGCAGCAAGTTCTGAGTTCCGCTAACCTGCAGGAGATGATTAACAAACTCGCCAAAATCCCTTTGCTTTATCAACCCGGGACGCGCTGGGTCTATAGCGTTTCGGTGGACATTCAGGGGTACTTGGTGGAAAAGCTTTCCGGCAAGTCGCTGCCGGATTTCATGCGCGAACGGATCTTTGAGCCGCTGGGCATGAAGGACACGGGTTTCTACGTACCAAAAGAAAAGATGGACCGGTTGGCCACTCTCTATCGGGTGAGCGACAAAAACGAGTGGACTCCCGCCTCACCCGAAAACGATCTGTCCCCTGATCTCTCCAAACCGCCCACCCTGCCGAGCGGCGGTGGCGGTCTGCTGTCGACAGCGCCGGACTATCTGCGATTTGCACAGATGCTCTTGAATGGCGGTCAACTGGATAGCGTGCGCCTGCTGGCTCCGCCCACCGTGAAATTGATGACTTCGAACCACCTGCCCGACAAGCTGATGACCGGCGAATTCGGAATTGGACTCCAGCACATCCGGCCAGGCATGGGTTTTGGCTTCGATGTGGCCGTGTTTAGCGATCCCGCGCAAGCCGTGGACATCGCGGGCAAAGGCACCTATCTCTGGGACGGGGCTGCCAGCACATGGTTCTGGATCGATCCGGCCGATGACATGACTTTCGTGGGAATGGTCCAGCGCATGGGCGGCCATGGTCCGAACATGCAGACCTTCAGTCGTGCCATGGTGTTTCAAGCCCTGGTGGGGCCGTAACCCACGCAGCCGGGCGGAGCATCGGCCTATCAAGAAAAGTCGTTTTGCGTCCTCACGGCGAAGAACACTTGCGGCATCTCGAGCCGCGAAATGCCGTGGTAGACGCCGCCCGGGTGCAAGTAAAACCCTGCACCATTGGGTTAGATCCCCAAGAACACGAGCGGGTTCGCGACCGCTATGAAGCCGTGAACGACTCCCAGCCCATAGCCGGCGTTGGAGTACACCCCTGTAATTGCCCCAGCTTCGTTGATCGTCACCGGCTCGGTGCCTACCGCCCCACTGATGGCCACGCCCGGAACGTCGAGCGTGGTGTACTTGCCATTGAAAGCGCGCACGAGGCCGTGGGTCACACCGCTCTCGTCCGTGTAACCGCCTGTGATCACGCCCAGGGAATTGACGTCGCTGGCGCTGCTGCCCTGGCCGGCCTCCGTGCTCGCGCCCGGAACGTCGAAGTTGATGAACTGGCCATTGGCGGTGCGCACGTATCCGTGCGACACGAAGTTCGCATCCCAGTAAGCTCCCGCGGCCGCCCCGAGCTCATTGATGGCGTACGTCTGGGTGCCGGGCAGATTGTTGCCCGTGGCTGCGCCTGGAGCTTCGAACTCGGTGATGGCGCCGTTGGGAGCGCGCACGAAGCTGTGCCCCAGCCCGTTCGAGTCCGTGTACTCTCCCGCAATCGCGCCCGCCGCATTGATGCACGAGTTCAATCCGACTAAGGTACCTTCGCCGTTGCCGGTGGCCGCGCCCGGCGCGTCGAACGTGGTGATGGTGCCGTCAGAAGCGCGGACAAAGCCGTGCAACGTGTCGTCGGCGTCCTCGTAGTATCCCGCGATCACTCCTTCTGAGCTGATGCCTGCGCCCCAGGTGCCCTGGGTGGCGCCGGTCCCTGCAGCCGGAGCATCGAACGTGGTGAAGTTGCCCGCCGGGCTCCGCAAAAAGCCGTGGAGCACACTATCCGAGTCGGCATAGAATCCCGTGACCGCTCCCTCGTCGTTAATCGCTACGGCGTAAGTTCCCTGACCCAACGCCCCGCTCTCGGTATACTGAAAGCCACTAACGTTTTCAGCGCCCGCGCCAGGTGCCTCGAATGTAGTGAAGGCGCCGTTCGGAGCGCGCACGAACCCGTGCACCACGTTGTTCGAGTCGGCGTAGAACCCTGTGACCGCCCCGGCCGAGTTGATACCGATGCTCTGAGTGCCCTGGTTGGGGCCTGTGCCCGCGCCGGGAGCGTCGACTGTGGTGATGACGAAGGGCTCGCTGGGAGTTGCAGAAAGCGCGAGCCCTGCTAGCATGCAGAATGCCAGGCAAAGCGTAGCCCACGCCATAGACCGTCTTGCATTTCGGAACGATGACGCAGGATTGAATTGAGAGCTTCTTCGGGTTTTCATACCTTCTCCCTCCTGTTCGCAGACCATCACCCACTCAGCGCAACTTCCCGGCTCGAAAAGCGCGCACGGTGAGCGGGAGTGGATGCAGGCTGTCATCACGCCCTCTCCATTGGTCTCGATGGTTAGTTTTCACCATGCTCTCATTCGCAGGCTGGCATGTCAAGAGTGCGAAGTGGACTTGGGCTGGGCACTCCGATGACATCATGCCGATAGATGATGACAACATATGTAAACGGGGCTTTGAGCGCGGACCCCATCGGGGTCCATCGGACTCCCCCAAGGGGGAGAGGGTATTGTCGCGGATTAGATGTGAGAGGACACTTGGCGTAAAATGCTGGCAACTGGACGAATCTTGGTGGCGGGCCCTAGGGGAAGGTCGGCGCAGGCCTTTCGATTGTACCCATCCCCCCACACTGGAGGAGCGCTTTGAAAAATCAAGACTGGAGAGCTACTGCAAAGTCATGGATTTTGGCGGTGCTTGCGACCGTGGTGTTACTCGCCGTTGCAACCGGGACAGGCCCTCGCTCGCAGGCCCGGCCGGGAGAGGCGCTTGACGCCGACCTTTCAGCCTTGGCCGCGATGGCGCCCATCGATGCACACATTCACCTTTACCAGGACGATCCGAGATTCGGCGACCTGATGCGCCGCCTCAATCTGCGCGCCTTGAATATCTGCGTCATCGACGATCGTGATCCTTTCTACAAAGGCCTCGAACCGCAGCGCGGCGCCGTGCTGAAGGCCCGCCTTAGCACGGGTGGGCGGGCGGTGTTTTGCACAACATTCAGCCCGTACGATTTCGAGCAGCCGAGCTTCGCGCAGCGCGCCGTTCGACAACTCGAAGCGGACTTCGCGAATGGCGCCATAGCGGTGAAGATTTACAAAGTGATGGGCATGGAAATGAAGTCGAAGGCGGGGAACTATGTGATGCCGGATGATCCTGCTTTCGAACCTGTGTACCAGGCGATCGCCGCCCACAACCGAACCGTGGTGGCTCACATCGCGGAACCCGATTCCTGCTGGGCGCCCCCGAATCTCTCCAGTCCCGACTATGAGTACTACAAAGCCCATCCTGGGGAGTATGCATACGCACATCCGGAGTGGCCGTCGAAAGCCGCCATCCTCGCTGCCAGAGATCACTTTGTCGAAGAGAACCCCAACCTGCGTGTGGTGGGGGCACATTTGGGCAGCATGGAAGTGGATGTGGACCAGATCGCCCAGCGCTTTGACCGCTATCCGAATTTCGCCGTCGATACGGCCGCCCGCGTGCCCTACTTGATGATTCAGCCGCACGACAAAGTGCGGGCTTTCTTGATCAAATATCAGGATCGCGTCGTATATGGAACCGACTTGGAAGTGCAGCCAAACTCCAACACCGAGAATGCATTAAAGGAGTGGAACGATACCTACCGGCGCGACTGGATTTTCTTTTCCTCAGGCCGCACGGTCGAATACCTTGGCCACAAATATCAGGGACTCTCACTGCCCGCGCCGGTCCTCCGCAGAATTTTTCACGCGAACGCGGCGCATTGGTTTCCGGGGATTCTGGGGACGAAATAAGTGGCCGGCCCAGTGGCACACCGGTCTCGATCGACTTTCAGGCTCGTAAGGGAGAATGTTCTTCTGTTCACTGATCGGTTAAGCGATGAGGATCATTCTTCTTCCTCGTCAGCGGCCCGTTCGCCGGTGACGCCGCCGGAAGTGTCTTGCCAGTTCAGCACGGTGTGACGCGCCGGCAGGTGGTTCGACTCGGCATACTTATTCCTAACCGCGGTCACCTGTTCGGCCCAATTCCCCATCGGGTAGCGCAATTCACGGTAGACCAGATAGCTCATGTCGACGGTGCGCGCGGGTTGGTGATCCTTGACGTCGTCAACCTTGTTCAGAAACTTGCGTCCGTTAGCTTCCGGGACTCTCGGGAACCAACTCTTGTACCAGGTCGCGGTGAGATCATTCAGCGCCTGGTTACGATCCTGCCGGATGTTCTCAGCGATATCGAGCGCCCGATCAAGTGCCGCCACCGCCCGCTCGGCGTCATTCTGCCCGGCATAGGTTTGCGCGGAAGCGAGGGCGTCAACAATGCGGCCAAGGTCGCGCAGCATGGTCAAATTCTGGCGATAAATGTGGGCAATCGAGCAGAAGACCTCAAGGTTGTAGCGATTGAACTGGACCTTCGCCAGATTGGAGTTCAGCAAATTGAGCAACTCGTCGTTCTGCGCGATAAACTGGCCCGCAAGATTCAGGCGCTTCTGATTCTCACTCTTCCAGTCGTAGGGCAAGCGGAGCAAGCCCGGCTGTGGCGCCGGCAAGAGGGGCAAATACTGGTCGTGCGCATTATGCGGCGGATCAAAGACTCGCTGCGAATTCCCGAAGATGGGTGTCCGTGCGTCCGAGGGGCCCGTGTCCCAGCTATCTTCCCAAAAGCGCGCCTGATGGCACATGAGCTCGTACAGCCTGCCCATGTCCGTTGCACCGGGACCATAGAACAGCGGGTAAAAGCTGCTCATCAATTCGTAAGCGCTGGGCGAATCCCGCCGCCAGCCTCGTGCGGGACCGGTTGCGTACCCCAACCAAAAGGTCTCCGGGTGCAGGCCGGGGTCCGCCCAGCCGGCGATGAACACTCCCATCAGGTCAGCCTGTTCGGCCTTGGGCGCGGCGGGTTGCATGGAGGAAAGCGCGGCAAGCGAACTGAATGAGATCAGGTCGGTCATCTCCCGCACCCGGCCATCGCCGGCGGGGTGCGGATGCAGCCATTCGGAAACAGGCATCGGGTAATAGTCCGGAAAGAGCTGCTCCTCCCCTTCCGTCGAGGTAAACTCTAACTGGCGAATCCCGCGGGCCTTGAACACGGGGTCAAACTTGGGACCGTATACCTCGCCGTTGATCATGTAGGCCGGGAGCGAAGCAATGTCGTCCGGCACCATCGGGTATTCTCCCCAGAACATCACCTCCCGC
>Ga0187782_10002982_pt1 | contig 12571 bp, 13 predicted proteins | sample 0715_SJ02_MP15_2_FD_132454 | JGI IMG/M metagenome (GOLD analysis project Ga0187782, IMG submission 132454) | Tropical peat soil microbial communities from peatlands in Department of Meta, Colombia - 0715_SJ02_MP15_20_MG | ecosystem: Environmental > Terrestrial > Soil > Wetlands > Peat | place...
GCGATCAATCAGCTCGCGGATGGCGATCTCGTCGGTGCGCCGGTCGTCGTCGGCCTGCCGCATCTTAGAGAATTCTTAATCTATCGGCTTCCCCGGAAAGGTGGCCGGGATTGAGACCAACGCGTGACATGAGGCGTTCGACCGAGTGATGAACGCTGGTATCGAATACTGGCCTCTAGCTTCAGGAAAGCTACCCTGGCGAGTATGGCCATTGAATCCACCATGCTTGCCCTCGGCACCCCCGCGCCGTCGTTCTCGCTGCCCGAGCCGGCCACCGGCGCCACGGTCAGCCTCGACGACCTCACGGGTCCCGCGCTTGTCGTCACCTTCATCTGTAACCACTGCCCGTACGTCAAGCACGTCGCCGCTGGGCTCGCCGCACTGGGCCGGGACCTCGCCGACAAGGGCGTCGCGATGGTTGGCATCTCCAGCAATGACGTGGTCACCTACCCGCAAGACGGGCCCGAGCAGATGGTCGCCGAGGCCCGGGGCCACGGTTGGACGTTTCCCTACCTCTACGACGAGACCCAGGGTGTCGCGCGCGCGTACTCGGCGGCCTGTACGCCCGACACGTTCGTGTTCGACGGCCGGCGTCGGCTCGTGTACCGCGGCCAGCTCGACGACTCCCGCCCGGGGAACGACTTACCGGTGACGGCTGCTGACGTTCGGTCGGCGGTCGACGCCGTTCTCGCCGGGCGGCCGGTCGACGGTGACCAGCGACCGTCGATCGGGTGCGGCATCAAGTGGCGCTGAGCCCGACACGCGCGGACGGCACCAACTAGGTTGCGGCCTAACGCTACCAAGAACGCCAACTTCACGGCGTCGACGACAGGGTGGCCGGAAAACACCCGAATGAGCGCCGTTATCGCTTTGGTGGTGCAAGCGATGACCGCGGTCGAGGATCTCCAGCCTCATGGTTGAAGCTTTCCATCGGTTGCGATCGCCAGGGCGGCGAGTGCCCCGGCCTGTTGGCGGCTTCCCTGCCCGACGGCGCCGCATATCACGGTTTCGAAGATTTCGTCCTCGCTGAGACCTGCTGCGCGGACGGCCGCGACGTCCTCGTCGGTGATTCGGTGTCAGCTTTTCATCGCGGTACGGTACCGACGCGGCCAATTCCTGGTTGGACGTGTAGGCAGCACCGCGAGTGAGGTTTCGCCGATGAAATTTGTGGTGGCAGGCTACGGCAGTCGCGGCGACGTCGAGCCCTGTATCGCCATCGCTCGGGAGTTGCTGCGCCGAGGTCACGACGTGCGCATGGCTGTAACAGTCCCGCCAGGCATGCTTGCCTTCGTTGAGTCGACGGGGCTTAGTGCGGTCCCCTACGGCCGGGACTGGCAGGCGCTCCTGCGCGAGCTGTCCGAGGTGATCGAGCGCACGATGCAGAATCCGATGAAAGCGCCGTCCCAAACTGCCGAATATGTTGCCCAGGTCTTTGAGGACAAGAGCACGACGTTGACGTCGGTGGCTGAGGGGGCCGACCTGCTCCTGGCGGGCATAAGCGAGCAGGGGCTGGCCGCGAATGTCGCAGAGTACTACCGCATTCCGCTGGCTGCGCTGCACTTCTTCCCGGCGGAGATTTTGGAGTCCACCGGGCCGCGTGGGCTCGCGACGAGGGGGCCTGAACTTGCCCAGCGCCGGGCACTCGGCTTACCGGAGGTAGCTGGGCCGTCGCCCCAGCCCCTGGAGATCCAGGCTTACGATGAGCTCTGCTTCCCTGGGCTAGCCGCCGAATGGGGGGACAAGGGCGACCGAAGGCCCTTCGTCGGGGCGCTGACGCTGGAATTGCCGACCGATGCCGACGACGACGTCTTGTCGTGGATTGCGGCTGGAACGCCGCCGATCTACTTCGGCTTTGGCAGCATACCGCTCGCATCCTCCACTGACACGGTTGCCCTGATCAGCGCGGCATGCACCCTGCTCGGTGAGCGAGCGCTGATCTGCACCGGCCCGAATGATCACACTGAGATCCCGCATGCCGACCACGTCAAGGTTGTCGAAGCGGTGAATCACGCGGCCGTCTTTCCCGCCTGCCGCGCGGTCGTCCACCATGGGGGCGCCGGTACCACAGCCGCGGGCCTGCGGGCCGGCGTCCCCACGCTGGTCCTTTGCAACGGCCTTGATCAGCCGATCTGGGCAGGCGTCATCGAACGCATGAAAGTCGGTGCTGCGCGGTACTTTTCGGCGACAAATCAGGGAACGCTGGTCGCGGACCTGCGCTCCATCCTTGGTCCGCAATGCATCACTCGGGCCCGTGACATTGCCGCTGCGATGACCAAATCCGCCGAAAGCGTTGCCAGCGCCGCCGATCTCCTCGAAGACGCCGTCCGCTGGGGCCCTGTTAATTGATCGGCTAATGCGGGCCGCTCAACTGGTCGCCGCGCTGCCGGTAAACGACACGCAGGGCCAAACCCACTCCGGGATGCCCGCCCTGAGCACCGAGCAGGACTACCACGACTACATCACGTCGCGTTTGGCGGCGTGGACAGCCGCCCGCTGCTGCTCTGCCCACCGTCTCGGGCACGCAGATTCCTGCCGCCTGGCCGGGTGATCGGTTCGATCTGATCTGGTCGTTCAGCCTTGAGGTCGGAGCTTCATCCGCGGCCTACGTGTTTTCCCAGATCCCACAGCAGGTGCTGCCGGGCGATTCCGCCACGGTCGCGCCGCTATCCGCCTAACTCGCCGGAGATCCCACGTTCGATGCTGGCCTGGGTCGTTGCCGGCAACACGATGAGCCCATCGAGTTCTCTGCGTGCACGCTCATAAGCGTTCTGGCGTTCTTGCGGAGCTGCAGCGGTGTCGGACGCCACGCGCAATAGACTCTGAGCGCGCGCAATCCGCTGCTGTCCATCTTGTGAGAAGTCGTTTCGGCGCCTCCGTTTCGCCTCGGCCTCAGCGATGTTGAACGCCGTGACATAGTCCTCGACAGCGGCCAGGTACCGCGCCGCCGCGTCGCCGTTATCGAGGAGGTCTTCGGCTTTGGCCGGGCGCAGGAAGTCTGCGCGGAGCTTGGCCTTGTGAAAGCCGATCGTCAGCGGATCGCGCATGTCGGTCATCAGCGGGAAGTCGAGAAGCCTGGCGAAGTCGAGTTCATATTCGAGCCAGCGGGTGTCCGTTCGGTCGTGCTCGCGCAGGACGCGGGTGAGCGACCGCCACTGGGCGGCTTGATTCCCGGCGGTCCCGGTCTGATCGGGATCGCGTGCGCTCTCAGCTGGGCGCTTGTTGGCAGAAAAGGCTCGTACTGCAGCGATGACCATGCCCGCCACCGGCACGACCACGATGAGAAACTCCATCAACCGGAACAGCAAACCCACATGACCAGGATGCCACTGCCCATCACGCTAGACTCGTCGCCGGTGAGACGCCGCGGTTAGGTCGAGCCGTGAGATCGCCACCCAGATGACCAAATCCGCTGAAAGCGTTGCCCGTGCAGCCGATCTCGTGCAAGACGCCGCGCGCCGGGCAGGTCATCGATCAAGATCCCACTGTCCGAAATCGGTCGCGAGGACCTCGTCCACATCCACGTTGATGCCGCCAAGGAGCGGTCCCGGGCTCGAGGGGCTGTTGACGACTTCTTGGTAGAGCACCGCCGCGGGCTCGCGCTGACCGTGTGACCATGTCTTCGTCTGCCATGCCCATCGGTACCCCGCAGTGGTGGAGTGCCCGATCACGCCGTCTCTGATCGCCCAACCACACGCCTGAAAATGCCCGTAAATCCCGCTGCGCTGTACGCCCAGTACCGAGTTGATTCCTCGAAACCAGTTGACCGCAAGGCTATTCCAGGTGTTCTCATCGATGTCGTCATCGACACTGAAGAAGATCGGGGCGGAACTACCTCCTCCAGCTGCGGCGTGCAGGCGCAGTGCTGTCTGCGCGTCCGCCACGCCGCCGTCGGACCCGCGGGTGAAATCCGACGGCGCGGACCAACCGGGCTTGCCGTACTGAAAGTTGCTGACGATGTGCAGACCCACCGCCCGCAGCGCGTCCGCATACTCGCGGGTGATGGGCTTTGCCTCGAAGTGAGCGCCCGGCCGCTCCTCGGACACGTAGTTCACCACCCCGGCATAGCCTGCCGATTTGATCTCGTCCGGCGGGATCCTCCGCTCGGCAAAATCGATCAGCCTTATGTTGGCGGCCGATGCCTGCCGCTCGCCGAGCGTGGTCGCCAGCGGTCCGAAGCTCAGCAGAACCGGCGACAGCGCGAATTTGAGGACATCGCGCCGTGAAACGGCCTGCGGTTCGTTTGAGTCAACCATGCAACGGGCACGTGGCGATTCGGTTGCCCGATGTAACGCCGTCCACCGAGCCGTATCGGAAACGTGGGTGATGGAGTGCCTGGTGTCTGACATACGTTGCGTTATAGCATCGACCGCTGGTGCAAACGGGTGGGGGTCGTGTAGAAGGGTCTGGTGGACGATCCGGCCGTCAGGTCTTTCAGTCCGTCAACGCTTCGCGAAGCGATGGCCCGCCGGTTGTATCGCCGGTCGGTGGCGATGGGACAAATCACGGTGCCGGCCGTTCCGAGCCTGATCGACGAGTACGTCCGAATGTGCGACAACCTATTTGCCAGCGTCGGCGTCCAGTACTCCCCCGAAGAATTCGCTCAGCTGAAGACGGTGCTGCAGGCCCAGTTGGCCGAGGCCTACCGCACCTCCTCACGTTCGAACATCGTCATCTCTTTCCACGCTCCTTTCGGCACGGCCCTGAATTACCGCGTCAATAGCGAGTCGGCGACGATCGCGAGCGCTTACGACGGCTGGATCGGCACCCGCGAGGGGTCGCTGTTCGGCATCGAACCGGATGCCCGAGTTTCGGCGCTGGCCGCCGAGACGGCGGATCCCAGCACCTGTCGGGTGCTCGACATCGGCGCCGGAACCGGGCGCAATGCCCTGGCCCTGGCGCGACGCGGCCACCCGGTGGACGCGGTCGAGATTGCACCGAAGCTCGCGCACATCATTCGCTCGGAGGCCGAACGTGAATCACTTGTCGTACGCGTCATCGAGCGCGATGTCTTCGCAAGCATGGATGATGTCCGCAGCGACTATCAGCTCATTGTGGCCTCCGAACTGGTGCCCGACTTCCGGACGACGCAGCAGCTGCGAGCCATGTTCGAACTCGCGGCCCGTTCCCTGGCTCCCGGTGGACGGTTGCTGTTTAACACCTTTTTGCCGCGCGAGGGTTATACCCCCGATGACGCCGCCCGGGAACTCGGGCAGCAATGCAACACCATGATCTTCACCTGGGACGAGATGACGAGTGCGACCGACCTGCTACCTCTCGGGCTCGTTGCCGACGACTCCGCTTACGACTACGAGAAGGCGCACTTGCCCGAAGGCGCTTGGCCGCCCACCGCCTGGTATCCGAATTGGGCCAGCGGGCTTGATCTGTTCGACGTCGAGCGGGAGGATTCCCCGATTGAGTTGCACTGGCTCGTTTACCGGAAGGCTCCCTCCCCCTAAGCTCTCACTTAGCCATGACCGATGCGATCCACTTCGTCGACGCGAACGGACTGAACTTCGCCTACCTGGAGGACGGCTCCGGTCCTCTTGTGCTCATGTTGCACGGGTTTCCCGACACGGCGCACAGTTGGGACGATCTGCGGCCGCGAATCGCCGCGAAGGGATACCGGGCCGTGAGCCCATTCATGCGTGGCTACCACCCCACCGCGATCCCGGATCGCGATGCGGACCAAGAGACCTTGGCGCGCGATCCGCTCGCGTTCATCGAAGCACTCGGCGCCCCTGACGCCGTCGTCATCGGCCACGATTGGGGAGCTTCGGCCGCTTACGGCGCCGCAGCGCTCGGCCCCGATCGCGTGAAAAAGCTTTTCGTCATCGCCATTCCACACCCGGCGGCGTTGAAACCGTCGCCGAAGAAGCTTTGGGGTGTCCGCCACTTCGCGGCCTACAAGTTGCCGGGAGCGCCGAAACGCTTCGCTCGCAATGACTTCGCGGCGCTCCCCGCGATCTATCGGCGATGGTCGCCGGACTGGAATCCCGATCCAGAGGAGTTCGACGCGGTCCGCGCAAGCTTCTCCAACCCCGCGAGCTTGAACGCCGCGTTCGGGTACTACAGGAAGTTCTCGCCAATACCCAGCGCATCACTGAGAGCGCGGATCACTGTGCCGACAGTGGTATTTGCGGGGCTCGGTGATCCAATCGTCGAGCCCTCCGTTTACCGGGGCGCCGCCCGAATGTTCGAAAGCGATTACATCGTTGAGCAGGTCCCGGGCGGGCATTTCATGCATCGGGAGCACCCCGACACGTTCGCTGAGCGGCTCCTCGCGTACTTGTGATCTGTCCCTCGCGGATGCGGGGGGATGGTCAGCCGGCTGCTATCGTGCTGTGCCTATGCCCGAGATGGATCGTCGCACCATGATGTTGATGACCGGGGTCGGCGTGTTGGCAGCCGTGGTCCCCACGCCGAAGGCCAAGGCTTACCCGCGCCACCCAGACGCACCAGCAGGTTCCTACCTTTTCCACGACGAGTTCGACGGCTCGGCCGGCTCGGCTCCGGATCCGTCGAAGTGGGCGGTGGCGACGGCCCGCGAGCAGATCAAGGATCCGACCTTTTGGGAGCGACCCGAGAACATCGGGCAGTACCGCAACGATGGTCGCAACGTGTTCGTCGACGGCAACTCCAACCTCGTTCTGCGTGCGGCGAAAGACGGCCCGACGTACTTCAGCGGCAAGGTGCAAGGCCTCTGGCGCGGTGGCGTCGGCCACACCTGGGAAGCCCGGATCAAGCTCAATTGCCTCACCGCCGGCGCCTGGCCCGCCTACTGGCTGGGCAATGAGGATCAAGGCGAAATCGACGTGGTCGAGTGGTACGGCAACGGCAACTGGCCCTCAGCCACCACCGTCCACGCAAAAGCCAACGGCGGCGAATGGAAGACCCAAAACATCGCCGTAGACAGCGCCTGGCACTCCTGGCGATGCCGATGGGATGAAGCCGGTATCCGCTTTTGGAAGGACTACGTCGACGGCGCGCAACCATACTTGGACGTGCCGGCCAGCTCGCTACCGGATTGGCCGTTCAACCGGCCGGGCTACACCGTTTTTCCGGTCTTCAACCTCGCGGTTGCCGGTTCCGGGGGCGGCGATCCCGGATCGGGCAGCTATCCCGCGGACATGCTCATCGACTGGATACGTGTCTGGTAAGGCGCGCTCAGTAGTTGTTGCAGGTGGTGGCGATTTGCCCGACCAGCCCGATGTATTGCGCGGCCCCCGGCATACCCTCCGCCTGTTGCGCCATCTGCGCGCGCTGCGGCGGCGGCGAGGCGAGGAATGAACGCAGCCAGCCCTGTGCCGTCGGTGACGAACTGAACTTGGCGGCGGCAGCCGGCGATTGCGCATTCAGTGCCCCCACCACCTGCGGGTAACTGCAAGTGGTGTTAATTGCCGCGTCTATAGCGGGGTCTGCGGACGCGATCCCGGCGCCAGCAAGCAACGACAACGCCAGACCGCCACCTGCGACAGCCAATCTGATGAACGACCGTGTGACCATAGGGACACCTTCCAAGCTATGTACCGCCGAACTTCGACGCAGAGAACACCAGCGTACCGGAAGTGGTCCTGGCACAGCTCGCTCGAAGACTCGGCGCGGTCGTATCGGAGCGGCACAATTCGGGTGCTGCGCGGGGATATTGTCTGGTCATGGACCACCCGAGCAAGCCGTCTGCCTGACGGCAACACGCGACCGTGATGCGCGCGTCCCGCAATCTGGCGGTGGACTTCTACCGCGTTTCGGGGGTGGTCCTGATCGTGCTGGGCCATTGGCTGGCCGGATCGGTGACCTATCACAACGGATATTTCGGTCGGCAGAACCCGCTCGTCGACCAGCCCTGGACTCAATGGCTCACGTGGCCGTTCCAGGCTGTGCCGACGTTCTTCCTGGTCGCGGGTTACGCCGGCGCGGTGTCCTGGAAGCACCGGTGCGACAATGACGGTGTCTCGCGCCAAACGTGGTTGCGGCACCGACTCGCCCGGGTGCTCGGACCCACAACGGTCTACGTCGGGCTGGTCTCGGCAATTGTGGTCGCGCTGGACTTACGCCACGTTGCCGGTTCCACGCTGGAATACGCCGGTTGGGCAGTGGCGATGCACCTGTGGTTCCTCGCCGTCTATCTGGTGGTGGTCTCGCTGACGCCGGTTGCGGTTGCCGCGCAACGGCGTTGGGGGCTTTTGGCCCCCGCGGTGCTTGCCGTGGGAGTCGTTGCGGTAGAAGCTGTCTCACTCGGATGGCATGTGCCCCACCTGCGCTTGCTGAATTACCTGTTGTGCTGGGGTGCGCTCTACCAGCTCGGAATCGCTTGGCACGATGGGCTATTGGCCGGTCGCAAACCTGCGCTGCTCGCTGGCTGCTCGGCGGTCGCGCTGGCGATGCTGATCCTGCTGGGCCCCTATCCGGTCAGCATGATCGGTGTGCCCGGTCAAACCCTGCAGAACTCCGACCCGCCCTCTGTGGCGATGCTGGCGTTCGCTTGCGCGCAAGCAGGGCTGGCGATAACGCTCGCACCCGCGCTCAACCGCGCGCTGCGCGCCAGTGTGGTCCGGCGGGCACTGACAACAGCTAATAGCAACGTGATGGCTCTTTACTTGTGGCACATGATTCCTGTCGTGATCGTGGCGATCGTCGGCTACCCCGCCGGCCTGTTGCCTCAACCGGTCGAGGGCACGGTCGCATGGTGGCTCGCCCGGCTGGAATGGGTGGTCATCCTTAGCTTGGTGACAGGGGTCGAGATGACGCTGTTGTATTGGGGCAGAGGATTTTTCGCGGGGCCGCTGGCCATGCTCGGGACGCCGCTCACAGATCGCTGGGCCGAACCGATCATGCTGGCCGGTGCCGCGATGGCGGCCTATGGCCTGGCGTTCGTCGCTGCTGAAGGCTTCGCTCCGGACGGACACTTTCCATGGCTGACCGGGCTGATCTTCGCAGCCGGCGTGCTGCTGGTGGCGCTTCGTCCCGCAAAGGTCGGCGCGCAACCGCTTTCCGATTAGCAGCTCAGCGGGCGCACTACCGACCACTGGTCTTGTATACCGACCACTGGTCGGTATACATTGCGTGGCGGAAATGGAGGTAGCAATGAGCACATCGGAGCAGTCGCAGATCCGCACACGCATGTTCGCCCGCGCGTTGGGGCCGTTCTTCACCATAGTGCCGACCACCGTCGCGGTACGAGGCTCCTACATGAAGACACTGTTTACCGAATTCAAGGCAAACCCGATGTGGCCGTGGCTGTTTGGCGCCATCCTGCTGATGTTCGGCCTGCTGATCATCGCGTTCCACCAGTACTGGCGCAGCCCCGCGGCGATCATCGTCTCCGTTGTGGGCTGGTTTCTGGCGATACGTGGGGTGCTGCTGCTGACCGTTCCTCGGGCCTACAACGCGGCGGGCAACGCGGTCTACAGCTCAGGCGCAACCGCGGCGATATGGGTGGTCTTCCTCTGCCTCGCCCTGTCCGGGCTGTATCTGACCTACGTCGGCTGGAAGCCCCAGCCGGGATCGCCCTAGTGCCGCGGGTCGTCAAACATCCCGACATCCGCAGGGCGGAGTTGCTGGATCGGGCAGCGGGGTTGTTTTTGCAGCACGGCTACGAGAATGTCAGTCTCAACGATCTGATCGCCGACGCCGGCGTCTCCAAAGGTGCTTTCTACCATTGGTTTTCATCGAAAGATACGCTGGTGGCGGCCCTGGCCGAGCGTAGCGCTCGCGACGCTTTCGCTAGTGTCGAGGATGCTCTGGCCGCATGCGATGGCGACCCGCTGGACCGGCTCAACGCGGTGTTGCGGGCCGGCTTCGACGCCAACATGAAAATCAGCGGACCGGAGCAGCTGGCGGCGATGGTGTCGTTGCTGCGCCCGGACAATGCGCATCTTTACGGACGAATCCTCGTCGTCGAGCAAGACCTGTACACGCCGTTGCTGACCCGGCTGGTATCCGAGGGGGTCGCAGACGGCATCTTCGACACGTTCGACCCCGAAGGTGTCGCCGACATGATCTACGGCCTCGCTGCCCGCACCAACTCGAACATCGTGGCTGTACTCGATGCCGCCAGTGAGTCCGCCCGTGATCGCGCAATTGACACTCTGACAACCAGATTCAGGCTGCACGGGTTAGCCGTCGACCGCATCCTCGGGCTACCCGACGGCAGCATCAGCACGCTGACCAAGGCTCAAGTCGGAGCTATGGTCGCCGCGCTGCCGCGACGCTATTAGCCCGATGTGCTCAGCGCGGCCAGCGCCGCGTCGTAATTCGGCTCGTTTGCGATCTCTGGCACCAGCTCCGAGTAGGCGACGTTACCGTCGGCGCCGATCACCACGACGGCCCGGGCGAGCAGCCCAGCGAACGGGCCATCGGCAATGGTTACGCCGTAGTCCTGCCCGAAGCTGTCACGGAACGCCGAGGCGGCCTTCACGTTCTCGATGCCCTCTGCGCCGCAGAATCGCGCTTGCGCGAATGGGAGGTCCTTGGACACGCACAGTACGGAGACACCGCCCGCGGCAGCGCGCTCGTTGAAGGTGCGCACGCTGGTCGCGCAAACCGGCGTGTCCACCGACGGAAAGATGTTCAGCAACATGGGCTTATCGTGGAACTGCTCGCTGCTGACCGGGCTGAGATCGGATCCGGTCAGGGTGAAGGCGGGGGCCGGAGATCCGACGGCAGGCAGATCGCCAACAGTGTTGATCGGGTTTCCACGCATAGTTATCTGTGCCATGCGCACAGTCTGCCAAGGCCGGGAGGGCAGCGTTGGGTCGGGGCCGGGTTGTCCTGTTTAGCAGGGCGCGGCCCTCCCCCAGCTCAGCGACGACACGAGGATAAGCACTTGTTGGCTGGCCGCCGCAGTGCCGGTCTGGACAGATGGCCGGACCAGCGCCGTTCGTCAAGGCTGGGCAGCACCACCTGTTGCCACGGATCATGAGCACCGGCTGAGAAAGTTCCCTGCGACGAATAGCCTGCGGGCCGCCGTAGCTTCTCTTATATTGTCTGACTGTGCCTGAGATGAATCGACGCAGCCTCATGTTGACGACGGGGATTGGCATGCTGGCGGCCGCCGCGGCTGCTGCAGTCCGCGTCCCGGAGGCCCGAGCGTACCCGTCACCGCCGGACGCACCTGCCGCCGCGGGCGGGCCCTACATCTTCCAGGACGAGTTCGACGGCCCGGCGGGCTCAGGTCCCGATCCGGGTAAGTGGACGGTACAAAGCTGGCAGGACGACGTGTTCCCGCCGGTCGTGGGGATATACCGCGACGATCGCCGAAACGTGTTCCTCGACGGCAATTCCAATCTCGTCCTCTGCGCCACCCAAGAAAGCGGCGACTACTACGGCGCCAAACTGCGAGGCAATTTTCGAAGCATGATCAACCAAACCTGGGAAGCGCGGATAAAGCTGGACTGTTTGTTCCCCGGCCTTTGGTCCGCGTTCTGGGGTGTCAACGAGAATCCTGTGCCGGACGGCGAGGTCGACGTTTTCGAGTGGTACGGCAACGGCTCGTGGCCCCCGGGAACCACGGTGCACGCGGCATCCAACGGGAAAACCTGGGAAGGGAAATCGATTCCCGGCTTGGTCGACGGCGGGTGGCACACGTGGCAAATGCGATGGAGTCAGAACGGTTTCGCCTTCTCGCGAGACGGGGCACCATACTTCAGTGTTCCGCCGAAGCCCATCCACGTCCACGGCGGCGCTCCTGACGACTTCCGGTGGCCGTTCAACAATCCCGGCTATTGGATGACTCCGATGTTTACCCTCGCGGTCGGTGGGGTCGGCGCCGGCGATCCTGCCCTAGCTGCCTACCCGGCGACCATGCTCATCGACTACATACGTATCTGGTGAGCGTTATCGCTCCGCTTTGATCACCTGAACCAGGTTGAACTGCCAGCGCTCGACCAGCCGGAACCCCAGGTCGTGGGGAACCGCGAAGGAGGGGGTTCCGCCGTAGAGAGGGCCGGGCGCGAGCGCTGCCCCCTGCTCGTGGGCGGGCATCGAGTAGTCGGCTTGGGTGATGATCCACACGACGCGGCAGTGGCTTAACGGCTTGGCGACAACTTCCGGTATGAGGTTGGTATCGAAGACATCGCGGCGGTCCGTTGCCCGCTGCCACAGGGTGAGGTCGATCAGCTTCCGATAGGCATCGGGGCGCGCCGCCATCAACGGCCGCATGGGGGCAGGCATGAATGTCACTGTGTCGTTGACGAGTAAGCAATCGCCCTGCGCTGCCTTCGCGGTGATCAGGTCGGCAACTTGGCTGTAGTCCATACCGTATTTGGCGTACGGGTTGCGTTGCGCGCGAATATAATTCGGTGCTGCGACGACGGCGAAAAGGCAAACCAGCGCCGCCGCCGCCCATGGTTTCACCGTCAGTGCGCCGATACAGACGCCCAAGACGAGCGCCATCGCCGGCGCGGTGAAGGACAAGTAGCGTGGCGTGTAGATGGCGTGAACCATCGCCGACCAGATGACGATCAAGGCGGTCGGTATCACAAGCCATCCGATCGCTAAGGTCAACAGCTGCCGATCTGCCTCAGCTAATCGTGCGGATGTGCAGCGCCACAAGACAATAGCCCCCACTACCACC
>Ga0187782_10002984_pt1 | contig 12565 bp, 13 predicted proteins | sample 0715_SJ02_MP15_2_FD_132454 | JGI IMG/M metagenome (GOLD analysis project Ga0187782, IMG submission 132454) | Tropical peat soil microbial communities from peatlands in Department of Meta, Colombia - 0715_SJ02_MP15_20_MG | ecosystem: Environmental > Terrestrial > Soil > Wetlands > Peat | place...
GACGAGGCTCGTACCAAGAAGATCGAGGGGGACGTGCTGGTGCAGGTCGTGTTCACTGCGTCGGGCCAAGTCGAAGTGCTCCGCGTCGTCCGAGGCTTGGGTTACGGCCTCGACGAGTCCGCGGAAGCAGCGGCGCGCCAGATTCGTTTCCGACCCGCTCAGCAAGACGGGCAGCCGGTTGATTCTCCCGCCATTGCACACATCACGTTCGAGCTCGCGTACTGAAAGGGGAAGGCAATGGGTGCGTGGAAGAATGTCGCAGTGTCGATCCTGCTGACAGGCGCTCTTGCGGGTATCGTCGGCGCCCAGACGCAGCAAGTCGATCAAACTCAGCCGCAGGCTCAGCCTCCGACCGGGAGTTCATCGGTTCCGGTCACGACAGTGAATCAGGCGATCGATCGCGTCATCGCCCGAGAACACGATCAGAACACCACCATTCGGCGCTACAACCCAATCGTCGAAACGTATATTCAGGACATGAAGCCCGACAAGGATTTGGGCTCGATTCCGGTGCGCGACCACTACTTCCTCGGCCAGGCCAACCTTTCCAAAGGTGTGGTCGACACCTCCATGCTTGCCAGAAAGAAGGGCAAGCTGGATATGCTAAATCCGCTTTATCACGTCGCGGGCTTCTTTGAGTCGTCCTACATTCCCGAAGGGTTTCTCCAGATGATCTATCTGGACACGACCGGCTTCGACCGTCAGCACTATCAGTTCGACTATGTGGGTCGGGAGTTCCTCGGCGAGGTCCGCTGCCTTGTCTTCGATGTCCAGCCACTGCCAAAGTCCGGCAAAGGTCGCTTCAAGGGCCGCATCTGGGCCGAAGACCAGGGATACACAATCGTTCGCTTCAATGGCGTGTACACGCCGCTTGCGGGGCTGAACGGCTTCAACTTGCACTTCGACAGCTGGCGGGAGAATGTCCAGCCCGGTTTGTGGTTGCCCGCCTTCGTCTTCAGTCAGGAATCCGATCTGAAGGACTTTTTGGGCAATCAGATTCACTTCCGGGCACAGACCCGCCTGTGGGGCTACAACCTGACGGGTGTTGGGCGCGAACAGGAATTCAGCCAGCTTACGATCGAATCCCCTGACGCCATTCAGGAGCAAAATGCCGCGCCGGTAGACCGCTCTCCCATCGAGGCAGAACGCGAATGGCAGCATCAGGCTGAAATCAACGTCGTCGACCGTTTGCAGCGGACCGGTTTGCTGGCCCCCCCGAATGAAGTCGACAAAGTGCTCGAGACGGTTGTCAACAATCTGGAGGTCACGAACAACCTGGACATCCAGCCCGAAATTCGCTGCCGCGTGATGCTCACCACCACGCTCGAATCCTTTACGATCGGACACACCATCGTGATGAGCCGCGGCTTGATCGACGTCCTTCCCGATGAAGCCAGCCTGGCGGCAATGCTGGCTCAGGAGCTCGGCCAAATCATCGTGACCAAGCCGGCGACCGATCAATGGGGTTTCAACGACATGACCAACGTTTCTACGGTCGAAGCGTTGAGCCACTTCTCTTTCAAGGACAATCCTTCCGATATTCAAGCCGCCAACCAGAAGGCAGCCGAGCTGCTGAAAAACTCTCCCTATAAAGACAAGCTCGGCAACGCCTCACTATTCTTGAAGCAACTGAGCATTGAATCGAAATCGCTGCCCGCACTCATCAATCCCCGTCTTGGCAACAGTGTGGAGCTGAGCTCGAATCTTTCGGTCGCGGGACCCTCGTTGCAACCCGATAAAGTGGATCAGATCGCGGCCTTGCCGATCGGGGGTCGCATGAAACTCGATCCCTGGACCGACAAAGTCGAGTTGCTCAAAACGAAGCCTGTCGCGCTGCTTTCGCCGCGGGAGAAAATGCCATTCGAGATCACGCCGTTCATGCCCTATCTGACCCGCTATCAGAAGCCGGCAGCGAACGTGACCGCCGACGCGGCGAAGGCGGACATGGCCAAACAGCAGCAGCAAGCTCCCGCCCAACAATAAGCTCGGCGGTCTTTCTCACCGCGCCAGTTTTCCTTTGGGTCTCGTGCGACTCGAGCTCGCTCTAGCGGTCTCTTTCTAGGGTAGAATTGTTTTGAGAAGAGAAATGATCCATCGCCTTGTCTTTCATAACCATCGGATCCAGCCGGTCGAGGATGTGCGTCTGTCACCCGGTCAGTCGGGTTTGCTTTGTGGCTGGGGGCTGTTCACGACGATGCGGATCATCGAGGGGATACCGTTCGCTTTTGAGCGACACTGGAAGCGTCTTGCCCGCGATGCGGAGAAGACACATTGCCCTTTTCCGTTTGATCCGGAGACGGTGCGAGGACAGCTGAACGAGGTGCTGGCTGCCAACGAAGTGCGCGAAGGCTGTGCCCGGATCTATATCGTTCACAACCAGTTCGGTCATTGGCAAAGCAGTGAACATTTTCCCGCGGCCGACCTTCTGATCTGCTCGGCTGGCCTGCCGCCTTATCGCGAACCCGCGCGCTTGGCCCTCCGCGAGCATGGGCGTCATGCGGCCTCCCCACTTGCGGGAGTTAAGGTCATATCCTGGCTTACGAACGTATGGGATCTCTCCGGCGCGCTGCAGGCCGGCTATGACGAAGTTGTTCTGCTGAACGAGCGCGGCGAGGTCGCCGAGTGCACGGCCGCGAATATCTTCTGCGTTCACGGCGGTCACGTCACCACACCTCCGCTCGCTTCAGGATGTCTGGAAGGCATCACACGCAGCGTTGTATTGGAAATCGGCCCTCCGGCCGGCGTGCCCGTCGCGGAGCGCACGCTGTACCCCGAGGATCTTTACACGGCCGATGAAGTACTGATCTCTTCCACCAATCGCGGTGTGATTTCTGTGAGCGAGGTCAACGGGAACAAAATCGCAGCGGCGCCCGGGCCCCTCGCGCACACACTGGAAAGTTTGTTCGGCGACTACGTTCGCGAATATGTCGAATCCCACGCGGCCACACCGGGCCGGCGCTGATTCTTCTTGCCCCTCAACGGATTAATAGGCCGGCGGTCCCGATCACCAGTCCTATCAGCCCGAGCACCGATCCCAAGCCCCAAAAGAATCGCTTTCGCGTCAACAATGTGATCGAGCAGATCACCAGGCCGGCTTCGAGCATCACCTCACCCAGATCGAAACGGTTCGCTCGGCGTTGCTCGACCTTCACTTCGTCCTGAGCGCCTTGGGCTTCGGCTTCGATCTCCTTCTGCTCGTCGCGGTAGCGCTCAACTTCCTTCTGATACTTTCCCTTCATGGCCTCGATTTCTTTCGAGTTCTGCAACGCGAAGACAGAAGTTTCATCCAGGAACAGCTCGTAGGTATGCCGTCGGATGTCCTTGGCCTGATAATAGGCCCACTGATCGGTCGCCTTCGTCTGCAGCAACAACTGCTCGGTGTGTGCGCGGTGGCCGAGCAAGGACACGGCAGCTACCAGCACGGCCAGTATCGCCATGGTCACGGTGACGGGAGCAAGACTTGGATGGTGAGCGCCCTCCTTGGCTTGTTCGTGTAACTCTTGGATCTCATCGGGCATTGGTTCCTCGGTCAACCAAACTTGTTTTCTTAGAGCGCAAGAGAATAGCAGAAATCGTCTGCTCGAAACTACGGTGACTCGGCTCGGCTGGTTCCAGTACAATTCGTAGCGGAATTAGGAGGCACCTTTTATGACCGATCTCGCCAGCAAGACCTGCGTTCCGTGTCGGGGAGGAGTTCCGCCGCTCGCTGGTAAGGAGCTGGATGCACTATCGAAGCAGGTGCCCGAGTGGAAAGTGATGAACGGCCATCACATCACGCGCGCCTTCAAGTTTCCTGATTTTCGCCAGGCACTCGCGTTTGTTAATAAGGTGGGAAATCTGGCCGAAGAGCAGGGGCATCATCCCGACATTTTTCTTGCCTGGGGCAAAGCCGAAATCACGACCTGGACGCACGCCATCGACGGCCTCACGGAAAGCGACTTCATCCTCGCCGCCAAAATCGACAAGCTTCATGCGAACTGAGACGATCGCCTTCGGTCAACCGAGTGCGGATTCCGCTTCCGAGATACTGGCGTAGGAGTCGAACAGCGAGTCGACGCCCGTTAGGTGCAGCACGTTTCTGACACGGTGATTCATTCCAACGAGCATCAACTTTCGGCCGGATTTGTTGCAAAAGACATAGGCACGCACGAGAGCCCCAATGGCCATGGAATCGACGGAAGGCACTTCGCTCAAATCAATGATCAAACTCGTCGAAGCGGTGGCGGCTCTCACCGCTTCCTGCAATGCGGGCGCCGTGGAATGCGTGATGGGGCCCGTCACGCACAGAATATGCGCGCTCGTCTTGGCACCGGCACGCCCCGTGATCTGGAAGCCTCGCGTCGACATGGCGGGCATTCTAACCTGTTCTGCCGCCGAAATCGAACCATGATCAGATTGGCGACAATTGGTTCCCAACCCGTGCGCCCGCTTGTGTGAACTCCCCTGGCCCTGCGGTGGCAAGTTGAATCCAATGACTGCAGAGACGTAGGATACGCTCGTGTTGTTTGAGAGATTGAGTATCAGACGGCCATCTCAAAGCCGCTCAGCACGACTCCTACTGGCCCTAAGTTCCGGTATGCGCTCGAGCGCGATGTTCGTGTGGATATTCTTACTCGCCCTTCTCCCTGCTCTCGCTGCTGCGCAGCAGAGCGTGCCGATGCACGGACTGTGGGTCTGGAAGGGCCCCACGGTGTTGGACACTGCACAGAGCGCGGACTCGTTGCGGGACTTCTGTCGGAGGGAAGGCATCAACGAGGTGTACGTTTCAGTATCGGAACGCGGCCAGATGATGACCGAGAGTAGCATGGCTCGCGTGATCGACGTTCTCCACCGAGGGAATATTCGAGTCGAGGCATTGTTTTCAAGTGAGAATGCCGACGAGGGAGGCGACCATCTGGAAAAACTACTGGAGCGCGCCCAGATGATCCTGCAGTTCAATCAGAAACATCCTCGGGAGCGATTCGACGGGCTTCATTTGGATATTGAACCGCAGCAGCGACCGGAGAACAAAGGGCCGGGAAACCTGCGGTTCTTACCGGGTCTTGTAGAAGCGTATCGTGCGGTACGCGGCGTAGCAGAGCCGGCCGGATTGACCGTGAATGCCGACATTCAAAACAAACTTCTGAAAGGCAGCCTAGAGCAGCGCCGGATGCTTTTGTCGGCATTACCGCGACTGACGCTAATGATGTATGAGCTGAGCAGCCCCAACGATGGAGATAGCGTTCAAAAAAAGAGCGAGAAGGTTAAGGCTTCTAGCGAGAGGTTTTTGGATATGGCTTACGAGGGTTTGGGTGATAGCCATCTCGCGAAGATGGCGATCGCTCTGCGCACGCCGGATTACAATGAATTGTTGCCTACGATGCTGGAAGCATTGGACGAGGCGAATCGAGAGAATCCGCGCTATCTAGGATGGGCCCGACATTCTTACAACGATACCCTGCAGGGCGCCCATTGACGCCGTTTGCCGGGTCTGCGCATTGAGCGGACTTGGGTGTTCAGCTCAAAGTCACTTTCCCAGTAGCCAGGTTATACACACCGGCCCCTACGTTCAGTTTGGCAGCCTTCACCGCATCTCGGATGACCGTTGAGGAACTGCGCAGCAGTTCGGCCTGAATCTTCGCATTGGCTTCGATGGCTTTGTCCACATTCCCACCGGATTGTTCTACAGCCTGTCGAAGCGGTGCATATAACGCACTGATTTGTCCGGGGACACTGTCGGCTTTCATAGCCGCCTTGATGGCTCCGCAGCTGCCATGACCCAGCACCAAAAGAGTTTTGACCCCGAGGACAGCCACACCATATTCCAGGCTGGCGATAATCTCGGGTGTCACAATGTTTCCAGCCACCCGTGTGACAAAGATATGGCCGATGGTTTGGTCGAAAATCAGTTCCACCGGTACGCGCGAGTCGGCACAGGAAAGCACCGCGGCAAAGGGCTCTTGCTTATCCACCGTCTTCTCTTTCAAGACGGTCAGATCATGCTCAATCGAGGTCAGCTGATTAGCGGCAAAACGCTGGTTGCCGGCGAGCAGTTCCTGGAGAGCAGCGTCGGGACCGAGACTGGTTTGAGCACCGATCCTTCGAGGAGCAGCCAGCTCGATTCCGGCTTGTGCCGCCGCGACTCCCACGACTGCGGCACTGGAAAGCACATTCTGAAGAAATCGTCGCCTGCCAGAATCTGCGTGACCGTGTGTCTCTCGCATGTGACCCCTTTCTCAACCTGAAATCCGTCTGGGCGCTTCCATTCAACGTCCCGATACAGTACACCTACGCGGTCGTTCGGTCCACCGCTTGGCTCGCGCAACGAATCGGTGCTTTCTGGGTAGCTGAGGGTGCCGTCAAAACCGAAGAACTATGCCCTGGCAACGAGCTTCGACGGAACACAACTCGCTTGACCTCGCGAACGTCCGAGCTTTACCGGACATCCGAGTGGAAGCGCGTTGCCCGGGGTTGCTCCGCGCTAATGATTCATCAAGTCTGTGTCTTACGCCTTCTTCAGCAGGCGAGTGATCCAAACCAAAATGACTGCGCCAATGAATGCTACGATGATAGAACCGATCATTCCGCCGCCCTGCCAGATCCCTAAAAGCCTGAAGATCCAGCCACCCAGAAGGCCGCCGAGGATGCCGAGAATGATGTCTACCAAAATCCCGTAGCCGCCGCCTTTCATCACCTGGCCCGCGAGCCAACCTGCAATCAACCCGACAACGATCCACGCGAGGAATCCCATGGTTAGCCTCCCTGCTACTACCTGAAACCGGAGTGCCGCTTGCAGGCTCCCGGCCGACCGAGAATGTACACCTCTACCCAGTCAATCTACAATCTTTCAAGCGAACACCTGGTATTCCTGACAGTATCACCCCCTCGTTGGACCGGCGCATCCTGAAAAGCCACGGGCGGCTGCCTCCGTCGGTGGGTTACCTCCAAGGCCAACAGGTATGAGTCGATCCAACAGAACAACGATCACTATCGTTCTCCTAAACCTAATCACGCTTTCTGGATGCCAAGATCTGGTTCCGCGCGACACGCAGAGCCTGCTCGTCCCTCACCTCACGCGGTCCGAGATCCTTGGCCTTGTGGCTGGTTTCGGAACGACCTTCGCGGCTGTTCCGGACTTAGTCGCAATGCTCAAGCGTCGGTCCAGCGCAGGCATGAAGCCAAGGATGGCAGCAATCATGGGTGCTTTTCAGATCCTGTGGGTTTACTACGGCTTGTTGATTGCGTCGCGGCCGGTGATCGTGTGGAACGTGATTGCGGTTTTGGTCAATTTCCTGAGCGTCGGCGCGTACGTTCATTTTGTTCGCAAAGAGAGAGCCCAGCAAGAGAGGGCGCCCTAGAGGCAACAGGTACTTGAAATAAAAGCGAGAAATCCCAGAGGTTCAGATCCTAAGGCAGGCATTTCGATGAGTTTTCATATGAACAAAGCTCGTATCGCGGTCGGCGTTTTGCTGGCAGTTGCCTCGGGATTTGCAGGTTACAGCGGAGCGGTTGCCGCGCAGCATTCTCGTATGCAAAGGCTGGAAAGTGAAAATGCTGAAATGAAAGGAAAGCTCGACAACATCCAGGACTTAGTCACAGAAGCGAAGGATGACTTGGATGATGTGGAAGACGAGGTGCAGAGTGAGGAGTCCTGCCAAGATACAGACGCCTATTCCGATGCGGCTGACGTCGAAGACAAGCTAAACGAGATCGATTCTGAAGCCTCCGCGGAAGGCCCGCGTGACGGTCGCACTCCTGTTCCGATCGCGTTGCGCGGGCGTGGGCGAGGAAGTTTATTCGGGCCGTTCCAATCCGAGGCTAACTAACCGATTCTAACCAGCCCTCGAGCGCACCCGCACGAGCAAACACGATGGCCCTAGGAGCGTGCGTGCGTCGGATGACCGATACCGGGCGCCAATGCTATGAGTAACCACGAGGCTACTGACCTTCCGGCGAGTTGGCGTTAAACTCAGAAGCAAATGACCTTTAGGTCGCTCTCTTCCAATCTCACGGCCTGGCTTATCCCGTTGCTGTACGTCTGCGCAGCCCTGACGTTGGGTTTTACGGTTCCGCGACTTGCAAACACCTTCCTTCCTGGCTTCGTCTCGACCATCACTGTCAATGCTGCCATCGGCATTTACTCTGCGATCGCTTCCGGGATGATCGCACTGACTGGGATTGTTTTCTCTCTTACGTTCTTAACGGTTCAGTTTAGCGCTACCGCCTACTCCCCCCGGCTCGTTCACTGGATTGCTCGTGACCCCGTGATGTCTCATTCCATTGGTGTATTCACTGCTACATTCCTGTACGCCCTTGTATCGCTGGCTTGGGTCGACAGGAACGGTTCCGGCAGAGTTCCATTGGCGGGCATAGCGACTGTAACAGCACTTCTTATTGTCAGTGTCGTTATGTTTATCAGCTTGATCCAACGCGTGGGCATGCTTCAAGTCAACCGCATGTTGATTTTCACCGGCGACCAGGGACGCGCCGTCATAGAGAATCTCTACCCGCCGCTTGCTACTCCTCCGATTTCGAGTTTAATTGAGCCGCAGCTTCCCTGTGTTCAGACTCTTTTCCACCATGGGCATCCGCGATTCGTCCAGGCATTGGATACGAACGCCCTAGTAAGAATCGCCAGCAGGAATGGGCGCGTGTTCGAATTCGTTGCATCCGTAGGAGACGCAGTCCTCGAAGGCATGCCGATTCTTCGGGTTCTTGGGGCGGGCGCGGCTCTTTCCGAGAACGAATTGAACGCGGCCATCGAACTCGGCAGAGAACGTACCTTCGAGCAAGACCCCAAGTATGCAATCCGTTTGCTAGTGGACATTGCGATCAAGGCGTTGTCGCCGGCAATCAATGATCCCACTACTGCCGTCCAGGCACTCGACCAGATTGAAGACCTTTTGATTCGTTTGGGTCGCCGCCGATTAGAAATCGGGGTGTTTTGCGATGCGGGTGGAAATCCCCGGCTCTCGGTTAGTTTTCCAACCTGGGATGATTTTCTTCGTCTTTCCTTCGACGAAATTCTGTTCTATGGCGCCACCAGCATTCAGGTCATGAGACGCATGAAAGCACTCGTCAGTTATCTGATTTCCGTCTTGCCTGAAGAACGCAGGACAGCGCTTCGCGATTGGCAGCAGAGGCTCCGATCCAGTGTCGAGCGCTCGTTTCACGATAGACAGGACAAATTAGAGGCGTCCGCTGAGGACCGACAGGGCTTCGGCAGCACGCGGCGCAAGACTGAGAACGGCTAGGCCACAATGGTGTCCTGAGTAAGTTCCCGGTAAGCCCGGCTCGAGGATTACGGCGTGTAGCTGCAGGCTGCGTCGAAGCCGCAGCCTTCTAGACTGCAAAATGTGCGCCACGCCACCCGCTTTTCCGGGCGGGCAGATTGCTCGAGGAATTGAGGATTCTCATTCGCAATTCGCACGGCAGAAGCCAGTCCAAAAGTCTCACATCGCGTGAGCGGGAAGTCGTGCAGCCCTTCGGAGAAGGGAAAACCATGAAAGAGATTGCGGAAGCGTTGAATCTTACGCCCTGAGGTATAGCCTTTCAATGCAAACTCATGAGAGAGCTTGGTCTTAAGACCAACGCCGACCTTTTCCGATTTGCCATGAAACGCCAAACCACTGTCGAATCTACCTAATTTACGTTTACGGCTCGACTGCGAGGCCGTCATCACGGCGAACGCCGGCTGGCATTTCTGACAGTTGCAGCCGCGTTCGGTCGCTAACAAAATCATCGTTCAAAAAATACAAATTAATGACAGTACCTGATGACTTCCCCCAACTAGGAGAAATGTGATGTCAAAAAAGATGCTGCTCACATCTCTATTCCTCGTTACCTTCGCGGCCACAGTAACGTTCGCGCAACAGGCTCCACCGGAACCTTGTTCGCCAGCGGCCACACAGTCGCTGAACTCGAAACAGTTGCCGCCACAGCCTGCGCCATTCGGTGGTGTCATCAAACGCAGCGTCTCTGAATCCAAGCCGTGTTGGGCTCCGCGCATCGTGCCACCCAAGGGCGCGCCAAACATTCTTCTGATCATGACCGACGATTCTGGTTTCGGTGTACCCAGCACCTTCGGCGGAGTGATCCCGACGCCGGCACTCGATCGCATCGCGAACAATGGACTACGCTATACAAACTTTAACTCGACGGCACTCTGCTCGCCCACACGCGCAGCGCTCATCACGGGGCGTAACCATCACTCCGTCGGGTTTGGAGTCATCTCTGAGCAGGCCACGGGTTACCCCGGCTATAACAGCATCATTCCCAAAGACAAGGCCACCATTGGTCAAATTCTCAAACAGAATGGCTACGCCACCTCGTGGTTCGGCAAGGACCACAATACCCCCGCGTTTGAGGCCAGTCAGGCCGGTCCTTTTGACCAATGGCCCGTGGGCATGGGTTTTGAGTATTTCTATGGATTCGTAGGAGGTGACGCCAATCAATGGGAACCAAACCTATTCCGCAACATCACCGAGATTTACCCGTATGTAGGTCACCCCGGTTGGAATTTGACCACGGCGATGGCCGATGACGCTATCGAGTACATGAAGCGCCTTAACGCCGTTTCTCCGGACCAGCCCTTCTTCATTTACTACGTGCCCGGCGGCACGCATGCGCCTCACCACCCGACGCCGGAATGGGTCCAGAAGATCAGCGATATGCACCTGTTCGACAAAGGCTGGGACGATTTGCGGAGCCAGATCTTCGCCAATCAAAAGAAGCTCGGCGTGATTCCCCCGGATGCCAAGATGACGCCGTGGCCGGAGGATTTATTGAAACACTGGGACGCGCTCACTCCTGACGAGAAGAAAATGTTCCTTCGCCAGGTCGATGTGTTCGCCGCCTACGCGGCCTACACCGATCACGAAATCGGCCGCGTAATCCAGGCGGTCGAGGACATGGGCAAGCTCAACGACACGCTGATCATCTACATTAACGGAGACAACGGCACCAGTTCGGAAGGCACCTTGCTCGGGACTCCGAACGAGGTCGCGATGTTCAACCAAGTCATGGTGCCGGTCGAAGATCAGTTGAAGTACTTCTACGACGCATGGGGCACGGACCAAACCTATCCGCATATGGCGGTGCCGTGGGCTTGGGCCTTCGACACACCCTTCTCTTGGACTAAGCAGATCGCCTCACATTTCGGCGGCGTGCGACAGGGTATGGCTATTTCCTGGCCCGGTCATATCACCGACGTTGGCGGCATCCGTAACCAATTCCACCACATCATCGACATCGTGCCGACGATCCTAGAAGCAGCCAACATTCCGGCCCCTGAGTATGTAGACGGTATCAAGCAGCAGCCGATCGAAGGTGTCAGTATGGTCTACACCTTCAACAAGGCGAACGCCAACGCGCCGTCAACTCATCATACGCAGTACTTTGAGATGATGGGCGATCACGCCATCTACCACGATGGCTGGATCGCCAGTTCGAAGGTCATGCGCCCACCTTGGGTCACGGCCGGGTTTGTTAGCGACGATCCCGCCACGTATCCGTGGGAACTGTACGACGTGACAAAGGACTGGACGCAGTTCGACAACGTCGTGGACAAGTACCCTGCGAAGCTCAAGGAACTGCAAGACCTCTTTTGGAAGGAGGCGGCCAAGTATCAGGTCCTGCCACTAGATTCCTCCGTGGCGACACGTCTGGTTGCCCCGCGTCCCAGCTTGAGCGAGGGGCGCACTGTCTTCACCTATTCCGGCAAGGTCACGGGAACACCAAATGGGGACGCGCCGAGCATCCTCAACTCGTCTTACAACTTCAAGGCCGAAATAGAGATACCGCAGGGGGGCGGCGAAGGCATGCTGGTGACCCAAGGCGGTCGCTTTGGTGGCTACGGCTTCTATCTGCTCAAGGGGAAACCGGTCTTCCTTTGGAACCTCGTGGATCTGAAGAGGGTACGCTGGGAAGGCTCCGACGTCGTTCCTCCCGGCAAGCACACCATCGAGTTCGACTTCAAGTACGAAGGGCTCGGAATAGCTACCCTCGCCTATAACAGCGTCAGCGGCATTGGCCGTGGCGGAACGGGTGTTCTGAAGGTGGACGGCAAAGCCGTTGCAACGCAGGCAATGGAACACACGCTGCCGCTTATCCTGCAATGGGATGAAAACTTTGACGTCGGCGCCGACACAGGTACACCCGTAGACGACCAAGATTACCAGGTGCCGTTCGAGTTCAATGGCAACCTTATCAAGCTGACGCTCACGATCGATCGGCCGAAGCTTACACCTGCTGACATTCAGAAGCTTCAAGAGGCTCAACGCAACAACAAAGTCAGCGAGTAAGCAGAACTGCAGAATCTGCGCTCTTGCTCATACGACAGGATCCGGCTTACCGGCTGACCTGGACGCTGGTTCCTCCGGCGTCAGGGCCGCTAATGCGGGCGCCTTCACCGTTGGAGACAACCTTGACCCAGAGCGAGTCCTTGCCCATGAGGCTGCATTATAGCTCGTCTGTCGACTACTGGGCGAAGGCCGCTTTGGGTTGATATACCCTGTTGGCGTCTTAACAATCGTAAGTGGATTATTTCTTGTGGCACGAGTAGTGACGAAAGTTCGCTTTACACATC
>Ga0187782_10002985_pt1 | contig 12565 bp, 9 predicted proteins | sample 0715_SJ02_MP15_2_FD_132454 | JGI IMG/M metagenome (GOLD analysis project Ga0187782, IMG submission 132454) | Tropical peat soil microbial communities from peatlands in Department of Meta, Colombia - 0715_SJ02_MP15_20_MG | ecosystem: Environmental > Terrestrial > Soil > Wetlands > Peat | place...
ATCAATGTCTCTCGCATGGCAGTCCGGTTGGCAGAATTGCTCCCGGATCAGAAATTCCTGCTTGTGTTTGCCCGGCGGAACGGGAAACTTCAGTCGCTTCCTGGGAACGTCATCCAAACATCGTTGGATCCTTACTTTGGTCGTGTAAACGATGAGGAATCTTATCTGGTCCACAAATGGCGCGCCTTGAAGCACATACTCGTCCACGAACAAAGCATGTTTGAGACATTAGAACGCTATGGCATTCTGGAAAGAATTGAATCCGATCTGCAACGGTTGCTGAAGATCCGCAATGCCTGGACAAATGTTCTCAACATCGAGACCATAACAGGTTGTTTATGTGCGGATGATACGAATCCTTACACACGCATTCCACTTCTATTAGCGGAGAATCGGGGATTGCCCACCGTGGCCTGCCATCACGGCGCGCTCGATGGCTGGATGGCTGTGAAAACTCTGGCTGCCAAGTATTACCTGGCCAAGAGCGAAATGGAACGCGACTATCTCATTAATTCGTGCGGAGTGGCTCGAGACAAAATACTCGTTGGTAGAGCGGCGGCACAATCGAAGACGCGCCCACAACCGTCGGAGAAACCTTGGATGGTCTTTTTTACCGAGGCGTATGGCGCCAGCGGATGGCGAGGCGAGGAGGTTTACCAAGATCTTTTGCCACGGCTTTGTTCGCTTGCTCAAAATTGCGGCCTGAAGCTGATCCTCAAACTCCATCCATTCGATAGCGTTCGCAGTCATCGCAAGAAACTGCGGCGCATTCTGGGAGATCAACAAGGCGAGGTCCGATTAGTTACCGGGCCACCTACTGATGATCTCTGGGGAAAAACAAAATTTGCGCTTACGGGCGAGTCTTCTATTGCTCTGGAGTGTGCTGCGCGAGAGATTCCTGTTTTTTTGTGCACCTGGTTGCGGGACCCCTACTCAGGTTACGTTGAGCAATACGAGAAATTTGGCGTTGGCTATGCTTTGAAATCTCCACAGCAACTTGCGACTGTTCCGCAACTATGGAAGACAAGAAATTGGGCTTCAGCAGGATGGCAGCAGACCCTTGATCGTGAGAGTTTGCAAGTCTTGTTGTCCTCAATCATTACCAGTGGGACGGCAGTGAAGCCGCTGTCGCCCCGGACCTGCGCAACTAGCCCAATCGCATCATAGTGTTCCCATCAGCCGAAATGCACACTGGGCAAACTTGGCCAATCACAATTTTCACACCCTCGTTTGCGGACGCGAGCAATACCAACGCGCAAAATCTGACCGTAAAAGAGATTGTGGCGCGGCTGCCGTCGGAAACGTTTCGGGTGATCATGTTATGCGCAGGCCAGCCTGACCCTCGTATCGCTAATCGAAAGAACACAAAGTTGCTGCCCTACTACCGTCACGGAAATTCCGCACATCTGCTGATGCGCTCATTGCTGTGTCGTCCGCACATTTACTTTTATCCTCGCCTCGGCCCTTTGGACAGCGCCTGGTTTGCAGCCCGAAAAAGCTTTGCGGCCCGAACGAGAGTGCTTACTCACGTTGTCTCCTCCGTGGCTGAGATTGGCGAGAAGGATCCGGCTATCCGATGCATCCTGCAATCTGATGCGGTGTTTGCGAATTCTGCATTTGTCGCCGAAACTGTGCGACAAAGATTCGCCTTCGAAGCACGCACGATCTACAACGGAATTGACCGGCGATTCTTTTTCCCAGGATCCAAGCGCGAAAATCGCACGTCGCTCAGAGTGCTTTATGCAGGCTCTCTGCAAAGCCGTAAGCGTTCTGATGTCGTCATCCGGCAGGCAGCCAGATTTCCTCATGCAATTTTTTCCCTTGCAGGGAAAGGCCAATGCGATGCGGCTTGCCGGCAGCTGGCCGCCCAGCTCGATTGCCGGAATGTTGTTTTTCTCGGACATCTTTCCCAGGCGGAACTCGGCGATGAAATGCGCCGCTCAGATGTTTTTCTTTTCCCTAGCATTGACGAAGGTCACCCGCAGGTCCTCGGCCAAGCGGCGGCTTGTGGCTTGCCCGTCATTGCCATGAATTCTTATCGTCCAGAATACGTAGTCAACGACCAGACCGGCTTCTTGCTGGAATCTGACGAGCCGATGTCTTCGAAACTACAGCTGCTGTTATGCAATCCTGAATTGCGCAGCTCAATGGCAGCGGTCGCAGTCCGGCATTCACAGAAGTTTGACTGGGACGAAATCACAGAACAATGGATTGCGGTCTTTACACAGACCGCCAGTCGGAGCACGAATTAGCATGTGCGGCATTTTCGGCATCTTTGATCCGCATCATGCTGTAGAAGACACTGACCGGGCGTGGGCGGACGAAGCCACCCGTCTTCTCCATCACCGCGGCCCGGATGGACAAGCAGTCGCTACCCTGATGCAGGGCCGCTGCCTGCTTGGCCATTTGCGACTTGCGATTATCGATCTCGAACGAAGTAGACAGCCGATCAGCAATGAAGCTGGCACGGTTTGGGTAGTTTGCAATGGAGAAATCTACAACTACCTTGAACTTCGCAAGAACCTTCAGACACGCGGCCATCAGTTTTCCACCGAGGGCGACACCGAAGTGTTGGTGCACCTTTATGAGGAACTAGGGCCCGCTCTTCTCGAGCAGCTTGAAGGCATGTATGCATTCGCCATCGTAGATACGCAGAAAGAGCAAATCTTCCTGGCACGCGACCGCTTTGGAGAAAAGCCGCTGTACTGGGCATCGTTTCGTGGGCAGCGCCTTGCCTTTGCTTCCGAGCTAAAAGCGCTGCTGCCGCTGGCAGCCGTAGATCGCACTTTGGATATCGCTGCTATAGCGCAATTCCTGGAGCAAGGTTATATTCCAGCTCCCCGCACTCATTTGCTCGGAGTACGAAAGCTGCAAGCTGGCGAGGCCTTGGTTGCGGGCGCCGGATCCTGCTTGCGCCGGTTCCGGTATTGGCGTCCCGAGTTTAGTTCGGGGAGCCACCGGCCGTGGAAGTTGGAACAAGCCAAGGAAGCACTTCATGATCGCTTTCAAGCTGCCGTCAAATTGCGGCTGCGTAGTGACGTCCCGGTAGGCGCATTCCTTTCCGGGGGCATTGATTCCACGCTGGTCGCAAGCACAGTTCGACAATTGCGCGCGGGTGCACCGCTCAAAACCTTCTGTGTGGCATTTGAGGACGACAAGTTCAATGAGGCTCCCTATGCCAGACGAATCGCCGAACAGATCGGTTCCGAGCACAACGAGATCATATTTTCTTCCGCCGAATTGCTGGAAACCTGTGATGCGTTAATTACTCACTATGACGAGCCATTTGCCGATGCTTCCATGTTTCCCACCTTTGCCGTCTGCCGCACAGCGCGCCACTCCTGTAAGGTGATGTTATCCGGCGAGGGAGGAGATGAATGTTTTGGCGGATACCGTGCCATGTCTTCGTACTTTCGCTGGCACCCACTGCGCCGCTTTCCCGGCATGAATGGCGTGGCCGGTTCGCTGCTGCGCAATTGGGGGCCAGGTTGGCGTGGGCGAAATCTGCTGAATTTCCTGCGGAAAAGTGATTGGCATCTTCTGCGCTCTGCTGAAGAAATGGAAACAACGGTTTCCTGGTTTCAGCCGGACTATCAGCAGGCTGCCCGCATCGGTCTCGATGAATTGGAAAAGTCGGCGAGACACCACGGCAGGTTGCGATTTCCGCTCTCCGCGATGGAGTACGAAGCCAACTCATATCTGCCGGAGCAGATCTTAGTGAAAATCGATCGAGCCAGCATGCGCTGCGGACTTGAATGCCGGACGCCATTTCTCGATCGGCAGCTTTTCGCCTTTGCCGCAGGCCTGCCGCTGGAAATCCATTTTGCCGGGGGAAAAAGCAAAGCGCTTCTTCGCCATTCGTTACCCGCCTGGGTACCACCGCAGATTCGGTGGCGCAATAAGCAAGGATTCACGCCGCCTCTTGCAGGTTGGTTGCGCCGCAGCCTGCGAACTCGAATGGACGAGGCGATCAGAAAACTTTCGAATAGGTGGGAGAAAATGTTCGTACCGGCTCACCTTGCCGAACTCAATCGTCAGCACCTTGCGGGCGCGGATCACAGCTCAGTTCTTTTTCGATGGTTAGTGCTGAGCCGAATTGCTGGAGATTAGGCTGGTTTCGGCGGCGCGATGTGCACTTGAAATTATTGTGAACGAAGCCTTGAAGCGATCGGTTCTTGGTTGGCGTTATGGCGGCTATATTTTTTCGGTGGCCGGAGCACGGACCGCCGGTATTCTCATCAGCTCCCTCACTTTTCCCTATCTGCTGCGCCGCCTCGGCGTGGAGGCCTATGGGCAATGGAGCTACGTCGTTGCACTCTGCGCCTTGTTGAACGTCATCGCAGACCCGGGGATGAATTTGTTTCTCACGCAGCATGTGGCGGCACGCAGGAAATCGGCGTTTGAAACCATTCCCGACGTTCTTTTCCTTCGACTGATCACTTCCTTGATCACCGGGTTAGCTCTGCTGGCAATTACTTCTCGGGAAACCCAGGGGAACGTTCGCGAACTGCTGTATCTCTATGGAATCGGAATTTTATTCGTAAACCTGGTCGCTGCGGATCATCTGTTGGGCGCATTGGAATTGTTTCATGCTCGTTCACTACTGACGGTTATGCAACAACTGCTCTACGCTTTGATGGTATTCATCTTCGTGCGAAGTACCAGAAATCTAATCTGGCTGCCCATCAGCATTTTGTCTTCGTCCATGGCGAGCGCATTAGTTGCGTGGATTATTCTCTGGCGAAACGGACTCCGGTTTCGGGCGCGCTTGCGGCCAGCTTGCTGGCGCGGAATTCTGCGCCCCAGTTTGCATTATGCCGGCTCCTCTTTGATGTCCAACATCTACCATCGCGCCGGGCATTTGCTGGTTCGGTGGTTCTTAGGCGATTTCGCCCTCGGGATTTATGCAGCCGCCGTGAGGTTCGTCGAGATATTGCGAGGTTTCGTCATCACTGGGTTGCAGGTATTGATGCCACGAATAGCTGCTGCCGCGAATTCCGCACCGGAGTTGCGCCGCCTGGCGCGATTAGCTACCTCGATCATTGCAATTCTGAGCATTCCGTTAACTGTAGGACTGATCGGGACCGCGCATTTGATGGTGCCCTGGGTCTTAGGGACGAAATACCTTGCTGATGTCGAACTCTTGCGCTGGATGGCTCCATACCTGATTACCGCGTCTGCGGCTTCTCTGTTTTCCGGCACTATTCTATTTGCCGTCGGACGGTATCGCGCGTACTTCGCTTCAACTGCCAGCGGCGCCCTGGCGGGAGTTTTTCTCTATGTCACCCTGATCCCCTTCTGGGGCCTCAGGGGAGCGGCATTGGCATTTGTTTCGGCAGAGCTGATCGTAGCTGTGGTCGCGCTGGCAAGAATTCCTGAAATCCATGGTTCATGGAAAAATTCAGTGTTCTGGATTGCGCCTGCCTCGGCACTGCTGATGATTTTCGCCATCAAACTGGCAAATTCCTACACTTCGCAGGCGATGGTGGTGGTGCTTGTGGGAGCTTGCGTTTACGCCATGAGCTGTGGATGGTTTGTGCGCAGACTGTTCGCTCAAGCCTAGACCAGATGCGAGTCTTGACGCTGACTCCGTTTTATCCCAAGGCTTGCGATGATGCTGCCGGTTGCTTCGTTGCCGAGCCCATTCGTGCTTTGAATGACTTCGGAATTGAATCCTACGTCGTCGCCGTTGAGCCATTCTATCGTGCACGATCAACTCCCAACGGCCATCCAGCCCAGTGGGTTCGCTATGCGGCGATCCCCGGCGGAGTTGGCTTGGCGTCTTCGGGGATGTTTCTCTATGCAAGCCTGGTATCCAGAATTCGCAGGTTGCATCGCGAACGGGGCCTGGAGTTGATTCACGGCCATGCCGCCTTGCCTTGTGGTCATGCCGCAGCACTATTGAGCCGCGAGCTGCAGATTCCTTTCCTGGTTACGGTGCATGGTTTGGACGTTTTCTTCGCTGCGCAGGTGCGAGGGCATGCGGGTCGATGGTGCCAGCATGTGGCGCAATCAGTTTATCGCTCGGCGAGACGAGTGATTTGCGTCAGTGGCAAGGTTGCCGATGAGCTGGCAAATGGCTCTGCCGCGACGAACATAGAAGTCATTCACAACGGAGTGGATGGCGACCTCTTTTCGCCGGGACAGTGCGAATCGGATCCTCCGATTATTCTGAGCGTCGGAAACTTAATTCCCACCAAGGGCCACGCACTGCTGTTACGCGCCTTTGCAGTTCTCTGTGCGCGATTTCCGAACATCTCATGCGAAATTATCGGGGACGGCTCCGAGCGCTCCAGCCTGACAAAACTCGCAAAGCGCTTAGAGATTGGGGAGAAAATTAAATTTCTTGGCCGACAAAGTCGAAAGCAGGTTGCCGAAGCCATGCAACGGTGCACGATCTTTGCTTTGCCGAGCCACTACGAGGGCCTGGGTTGTGTCTACCTGGAGGCTATGTCGGCACAAAAACCTGCGATTGCCTGCCGGGCGCAAGGAATTGAAGACATCATTCACCACGGACAGAATGGCTGGCTGATTGATCCGGATGAGCAGCAGTTAGTCAGTGCACTCTCGGCCTTGCTGCTCGACGCGGCGCTTCGCCGGCGCCTTGGTACTGCAGCTCGCAAGACTATTCTGGCAGGGCACACGTTGATACACCAGGCAGCACAGCTCGCACACCTTTATCGGGAGTGCGCGGCGTGATTAGCCGAGTGGTGCTCATTACCGAAATCATTGCCCCTTATCGCATCCCTGTATTCAATGCGCTGGCGCGCCAATCTGAAATTGATCTGCACGTCATTTTTCTCGCGGAAACCGATCCTACCCAGCGACAGTGGCTGGTGCGCAAGGAGGACATTCGATTCTCCTTTGAGGTGCTGCCCTCCTGGAGGCAACGCATCTATGGGCACAACTTTCTGTTGAACTGGAAAATGAATGCCGCATTAGAACGGTTATCGCCGGATGTGATCATCTGTGGGGGCTACAACTATTTGGCATCATGGGAGGCGCTACATTGGGCACGCCACAATTCAGTGCCCTTTTTGCTATGGGCGGAAAGCACCGAACGGGATTTCAGAAGCGGGGCGATTCTGTTGGAATCTCTCAAAACCAAATTCCTGCGGGAATGCCATGGCTTCGTGGTCCCGGGAAAATCATCCTCTGACTACGTCCGAAACTATGTTGTGCCCGCCAGAAATGTCTTTACCGCGCCTAATGCGGTGGACATAGATTTCTTTTTCAAAGCAGCCGAGAGCGCCCGCCGAGGGACCAGCCGAAATCGACAACAGTTCAATTTGCCGGATCGCTATTTTCTATTTGTCGGCCGCCTGGAACAAGAAAAAGGAATCTTCGATCTGCTCGATGCCTATGACAGGCTGCCGGTGGAGCTGAGAAGCCAGATCGGGCTGGTGTTCGCAGGCGACGGCTCGGCTCGCTCACAGCTGGAGAAACGAGCCGCTGCACTCAACTCGGGCTCTATCCGTATTGTGGGATTTCTCCAGCGCGAGCACCTGGCGATCTTCTACGCCCTAGCCGAAGTCTTTGTTTTTCCGACTCACACTGACCCCTGGGGGCTGGTGGTGAATGAGGCCATGGCCTGCGGCCTCCCCGTGGTTTGCAGCACCGCTGCCGGTTGCGCTGCCGACTTGGTCATGAATTGGGAGAATGGCATTTTGGTGGACGCCGGAAATGTCAGTCACCTTGCTAACGCATTAGCAAAATTGGCGTGTGATGCGCAACTGCGTTCAGCGATGGCGCACGCGAGTCGCGCCAGGATCCAACAATATTCTCCCCAAGCCTGTGCGGCAGGAATGGCCAACGCCGTGCTCGCATCTGTGCAGGTACAGCGTCGTGCGTGATGGCAAACTTTTGCGAGCGCTCGCCATTACTCTCGTCTGCGCTCTTGGCATTTATCTAATTGTGTTCCGATCAAGTTATTTCACTGATCCAATCTTGCTAGGTGCCCTGATATTCCTGCAGATACTGGCAGCGATTTTGATGAAGTTTCGCGTAGCATTCCTTCCAGCTCTTGTTGTGGTATTTCTGCTCGCGGGTACGGCGGTTCCAGGACAAGAATTGTGGATTTCGGTGCGATGGGTAGTCCTCGGGGCGGGTGCAGCTGCTGGAGTCATCGTTTGGCTTCGATCTGATTACCTGCCGTTAGGAGCGCTTCACCTGATTGCGCTGGCGTGCGTGTTAACCGCAGTGGTTTCCGCGTTGGTTTCGGCTTACCCCGATGTTGCCCTGCTCAAAGCCCTGAGCCTCTTGTTGCTGTTTGTTTACGCGGCCACCGGAGGTCGCGTCGCACTTGCCGACGGAGAAAACAAATTTCTGCGCGGGCTGCTGCTGGGATGTGAAGTTCTGGTTTATATCAGTGCGATCGCTTATTTCATTTTGCATCTGGAACTCTTCGGCAATCGTAACTCGCTCGGAGTCGCGATGGGAGTCGTGGCCCTGCCATTCTTGCTTTGGGGAATGCTGGTCAGCGAGTCCCGATCTGTGCGGCGGCGCAGAATTCTTGCCCTGCTACTCTGCCAGCTGCTCTTGCTGAGCAGCTATGAGCGAGCGGGAATCATCGCCGCTCTGAGTTCTTCAACTCTGCTCTGCCTCGCGTTGCGACGCTATCGGTTGATGCTAACCGGCCTAGCAATAGCATTAGCGACCGCCGCGGTCGTGGTAACGATAGTGCCGCTCCCGACCGTAAGCCCAGCCGATGACGGTTCTCTCACGTCCAGATTCGTGTACAAAGGCAAACGCGAAGCCGGAGTCCTGGCCTCGCGAAAAAGCGTCTGGCAAAAAACCATTTCGTCCTTACAGGAACATCCCTGGTTGGGCACGGGCTTCGGGACCAGCGCCACCGCTTACGAAAAAACTGAGATCGATAAAAAGTTCTCATCCGCCGGGCCGGTCACACGAGAACATGGCAACAGCTATCTCGAGATCGCCGAATGGGTCGGGATAATAGGAGTTGTACCGTTCGCTGTGCTGTTACTGCTGGTTGCGGCCAAGGTGACACGGGTATGGGCCTGGATCCGCCGTACTGGCTGTGCGGCTTCTCCGGCGGTTCCGCTTGCCGTTTTTGTTGCCGGAGCACTGGTGCACGCAGGACTTGAAGATTGGCTTTTTGCTGTCGGCTATCACACCTGTGTGCTGTTCTGGATTTTTGCTTTTATGCTGGCAGATTTTGCTCCGACGAAGGCTTCGCTGCCAGTCATGTACCCCTATCCTTCATTGTTTGGCCAGCGCTTCCACATCGCTTGCGATACGCAAACATGCACCTTTTCCTGAACGCATCAGGAGCCACCTGCGCTAGTGGTTTTACTTACGTTCGCAATGTCATTCCCCACCTGTCCGCCTGTCCTGGTGTTCACACCACAGTTGTAGTCAGCAAGAAAATAAAGCAAGAGCTTCCGGATACGCCAAACGTCTCTTTTATGGATCTAAATGCGCCGGCGGGTGCGGCCGGGCGGTTTTGGGTTGAACAAACAACACTGCCGGGGATCATCCGGCAGAGTGGCGCCGACGTTCTCATTTCCGCCGGCAATTTTGCCCTGCGGAACTCACCAATCCCGCAAGTTCTGCTTTCAGGTAATTCGCTCTACACCTCCGCTGACTTCACGCGTGACCTGTGTTCGCGGCGAGAATATGGTCTCTTGTTGGACAACCAGATCAAAAGTTTTTTTGCGCGACGATCAGTGCAATGGGCCGATTCAACAGTAGCCCCGAGCCAGAGCTTCGCCGGTGCTCTCCAACGCTGCACAGGCAAGCCGATTTTGAGCATCCATCACGGTTTCGATCAAAATGTTTTTTTCGGGGATCGAACCCCGCTGCCTCCCGAGGTTCAGCAAAAGATCGACTCTGCTCGATGCGCTCTCCGCCTTCTATTTGTCAGTCATTACAACTACTACCGAAATTTCGAAACGTTGCTTAAGGCAATGCCTATTCTGCGGGCGCGCCTCGGTAAAAAAATTCGTCTGTTTCTCACCTGCACGCTGTGCTCCGAAGACAATCCTGGCCGGTATCGGGCGGAGCGGGCCGCTGCGTTGGTGCGGCAGCTCGGGATCAGCGAAGAAATTGTGGAATTGGGGGCCATTCCATACCAGCAGCTTCATCATCTTTATAAAGCTTGCGACATTTACGTAAGTCCTGACTACACCGAGACGTTCGCGCATCCCCTGGTCGAAGCCATGGCATGCGGACTGCCTGTCATCGCTTCTGATTTGCGGGTTCACCGCGAGATATGCGGCCAAGCCGCTCTATATTTCGACTGCTTTTCAGCGGAAGAGACGTGCACTCAAATTCTTCGCGTCGCAGAGACACCAGCTTTGCGGCAACGGCTATCAATGCTCGGCCAAACCCGCTCTCTGGACTTCTCCTGGGACAAGCACGTGAACGAATTGCTCACCCTGGCTTCCGAACTGGTGCGAGTTCCCGAAGCATTTTCTCGAGGGAGTGATTCACTGGCGGAGTGCAGCCGCGATGTACAGGCTGTCGGCGACATAAGCCAGGGTGGAAAGTTTCCGGCTCACAGTGCGCAACGCCTCCGAAGCATAGATGATGGGACGGTACCTCCGTGGCAGCAGGTGGACGTCGCTGATCTGCGGGTTCAGTGAAAAGAAGCCGTCCACGAAAATGCGTACCGATCCGAACACGCGCGTAAAAGCTGAAGTTAGTTCTTTGTGAGTCCAGTAGCGCACTTCAAAGTCGCGGGCCGGGCGGAAACCTCGACGAGCTTGATGATACAGGCAGCGAAGACCAAAGCGATTCGGCATTTGCACCAGGCACGCTGCCTTGGGCCGCATGACTCGAGCAATCTGTTGCAGAACCAAAGAAACATTATCGCGGGAAAGGTGTTGCAAGACGCTATAGGAGAAAACCTGATCGAAGCTCCCATCAGCAAACGGCAAATAGCGTCCATCAGCCACCACATAGTGAGCTTCCACGCCGAGTTTCTGCGCCACTTGGCGGGCAGCCCTGATGCCTCTGAGCGAGGGATCGATTCCCACCGGACGATATCCCGCTCGCGCTGCCGCCACACACCACCTGCCCCAGTTACAGCCGATTTCCAGGAAAAGCTTGCTTTCTCCGCGGGGGAGCCGCAGAGCGGGGATTGGATATTCGGTCAATTTGCCGATCAACGGAATATAAAAACAACCATTTGTGCCGGCAATGATCTGCTGGACGAAAGAATCAATGTCCCCGCCTTGCGCCTCAGTCGCGTCGGTCGAGGTCACGTCGGGTGCTTCGGCAATCAGCAACGAACGATTGCCTTCGGCATGCGTTTGTGGCGTCTCCGAAAGCAGAAGAACCGGAATTCCTTCTACGATTCGATAGCGATGCCCGATTGGGCAGCTCAGGTATTCATCTTTTTCTTCGAGATGGGCATGGTCCCGGGGACAAACCAGAAGCTCCAGCAGTTTCTTATCGAGCATGGGACTGGTGGCCTTTATCGTTTGCTCCTCGCATGCAGAGTTTGAAACGAATTTTAATTTCGGCTCAGGCGCAAGGTAATAATTTCGGTGATTCGGCAGGCTTTAATTTAGGCGTGAGTGCCACTCGTCTGCGGTCATGTCTTAGTCACTCAATTCTCAACTGAATTCACGCCATGCTTCATCAACGCTATAAGGACGTTTGCTTCCTGGCCATAGCCAAGGCTGCGTTGCCCAATTACTGGCTCCGGCGGTGCCGGCCCGCGATCACCAGCGCTCGGTCATGCTGTGCATCTTCACCTGGGTTGTGGCGAGAAATACCTTCCAGGTTTCGTCAATGTGGATGCCAATCCGTTGCGCAAAATCGACCTTTGGCTTGATGTCCGTTGTGGGCTGCCGTTTCCGGCCAACTCCGTGGCCTCGATTTATTCGACCCACATGATTGAGCATCTCTATCCCGATGAGCTCGAAGCTTTACTCCAGGAGTGTGTGAGAGTGCTGAGAGCGGGAGCCGGCCTGCGAATTATTGTGCCCAGTTTGCGCAATGCAATCCGCGCATATCAGGAGAACAAGATCGATTGGTTTCCGGCTAGTTTCCCGCGCGCATTCGATTCCATCGGCGGAAGATTATCGAATTTCTTGTTTTGTGACGGACAACACCGCACCGCGTTCGATTTCAGCTACCTGCAAGAGATCTTGTGTAGGGCCGGGTTCGGACGTGTGCAGGAGTCGGAGGAGGGGCGTAGCCGAATTTATGGCGAGCAAGTGCCTTTATTCGAACCTGATGACACCCAGGATCTCCCCCATTCTCTCTATGTTGAAGCATTCAAGTAAACGAGACTTGCCGGTTGGCGAGTGGGTATTGCAACGGCTCACCCGCGAGACCAGTTCCGGCCGCTTCATTCCGGTGATGGATGGGTTGCGTTTCATCGCGATCGCCATGGTCGTTCTTTTTCATTTGAATGGCTATTTGTTTGCCAAATGGCCGCTGCATCATTCTGGATTCCTCCCGCAATCTAACTGGCTGGTGCAAACGGCTTTGGTTGGATCTCATGGTGTTGAACTGTTCTTTGTAATTAGCGGCTTCATTTTGGCACTGCCATTTGCCATGCAGCGCCTTGCTGGCCGACCCGCTGTAAGCC
>Ga0187782_10002986_pt1 | contig 12560 bp, 10 predicted proteins | sample 0715_SJ02_MP15_2_FD_132454 | JGI IMG/M metagenome (GOLD analysis project Ga0187782, IMG submission 132454) | Tropical peat soil microbial communities from peatlands in Department of Meta, Colombia - 0715_SJ02_MP15_20_MG | ecosystem: Environmental > Terrestrial > Soil > Wetlands > Peat | place...
AAAAGTGTTTTGGCAGTCATGTCTACAAACTGCGCTTACATGGTTTACCCCTTACTATTTGAGGCAAAAAGGAAACCACGTTTATGCAGACGCCTGAGGCTTATATCAGCGATGGAGAATTTTTTACATTGGTGACATCGGTCTAGTTTTACCTATCAAGCTCCAGTGGTCGCTGCTGTGCTTCGTGCAGGGTTCACATTTAGTCTTGGTTTGCTAAGCTGCCTTCCCAAACTCGCGGATTGGAATTTGCTAAACATCCATGTTTGTTAATTCAAGTTAACTAACTGCTTGATTCTTGTTCTCAAGAAAGAATAAATTTTGTCGTTTCAAATAGAAGGCGCAAAAAAACCAGAGAGGGGAACGACAGTGGTAAACAGATCAGTATTCGAAAAAATACTTAAAGAGATGCAAGCCATTCGTTCCCGATTAGACGACCTTGAGAGAAGGGTGTCAGGTTGGCGCCCGCAATCTTCGGAAGTAACCGAGTCAAGGCTTATCTCATTGCCTGATCATCTGCGAAGAACATACACGCTTGTCGCTTCCAAAGGTGAATGCGAGGCTACCCAGATTTCTAATCTGACGGGACGATGCCGCGCATTGGAAAGCAATTATCTGAACCAGCTTACCCGAATGGGATGGCTAAACAAGCGCAAAGTTTCGAAAACAACATTCTACTACTTATCTCAAGAAAAACAGCTGGAAAAATTTGCGATTAACAAAGGTGGGTACACAGACGCTAAGGTGAATCGATTCAGTGATGATTTCAAAAGTGTTTCACTCCGGGCAACGTGAAAATCATCAACTGAGGCATTCGACAAGTTTGCAGACTGTGTAACGAAACCCTGGTAATGAAAAAGCGGAAAAGAACACGACACATTGAAACTCTGAAATTTCAGTTCTTCAAGATATGCCATATTCTTTCGTCTGTTCATCCGCGCTCCTGATTAAGGCCCTCATATTTCAGACGACCCCCTTCCTTTGTTAGATGACTGTTTTTGTGTTTATCTCGTTTACACTAAAATTCAATTATTGGAAGGAGTTTTTAGACTGTCGGAGGAACAAGAAATTAACAGAAAAACTCTTGCCATTTGCCTTTTGATTTCAATCATGCTGGTGACATGTTTTATGAATCAAGCCATTTGGCCTAAAGGCTTTGCTGCTGCTGGCTCGGCTTCCAGCACCGCCACTTTTGGTTGCACCACTGTTGGCGCAAGCACCTGCTATTTTCCGTCTGAATACACAGTTTCATGCAGCTTCCAGGCGCCGCAAACTGGAACAATCACGTCCATATCGATGTACATGGAGCCTACGCAAACTAACAGTCACGTTCTATTAGGGGTTTACAGCAGCCTCAACGGGGAGCCCTATCAGCTTATAGCCAAAAGCAGTTGGGTAACAATGGAAAACGGATACTCCTGGGTAACTGCATCATTGACAGCATCAGTAAGCGCTGGACAAACCTATTGGCTAACAATGCTGCCGAGCTCAATAGTCAACTGGAAATACAACTCCGGCGGCAGCTCAGAAATCGGTTTCGGAATAGACGCAACAACACTCTCAACGGCCTACGGGTACTTCATAGCCTGGCAAGCCGGTGAAATGAGCATCTACGCAACATACACAGCAACCGCAAGTGCCTCACCAACGCCTACACCGACCCCATCACCTACTCCTTCACCCAGCCCTTCGCCCACCTCTTCACCCACTCCAACACCCAGCCCTTCGCCCACTGCAAGTGGTACTTCTTCGGTGAACATAGGAGTTTTCTCAAACTCAGCTTGCACCTCAGCAGAATCCTCGATCAGCTGGGGACAACTAAAGCCCGGTGGGACAAGTAGCGTCACGGTTTACGTTCTAAACGAAGGCAGTCAACCTGTAACTTTGTCTTTGTCGCTGACTAACCTGAGCCCATCTACCCTTTCAAGCGACATCACGCTCACCTGGAACTATGCTGGCCAGACTTTAGCGGCTTCTTCGTCTCTGGAGGTCACGCTTTCGTTGGCTCTTTCGGCAAGCGTCTCAAACACAAACAACTTCACCTTCAACGTAGTGATCAGTGGGACGAGCACCTGAGCTAATCTCCCACGTTTTTAAAAAGGTAAATAGAGAGTAGCTTTTTTGTATAATTTCGTTTTTTTAGGTTAGCGCGCTCCAACTGCCGAGAGATAGAAAAATTGAGCAACAGCGACATTGAAACTCATCGCATAGATTCTAAGCATAGGTCGGAGAAGACCCTGCGCAAGGCCAAAGTTGACAGGCTTCGGCTGGACGAGAACGATTGTCGAATCCTCCCACCAGTAATGCTATACGAGCATCACCATCTCCGGCCGCTATTGAAAAACGTTGGATGCCCACAGATTTGAATCAAGAGGTTAGGAGTTCGTACACATTTTTGCCCGTGATTCACGAATTTTTGAGAGTTTTCTGTTTTATTAATCTGAATTTGTGATTCACAGGACATTTATTGCACCTACCCTAAAAGAAAACAGTAGAGGAATGAGGCCGTAATGACTCAACCATTTGCGCTTGCCGAAGCTATTCGAAAGCTGGCTAATTGGCGTTTGAACTTAGACGCCATCAAATTGGACAAGCGCACTTTACGCCTATACATCCGCCCTCATAAAAGTGCTCGAACGCTCTCCGATTTCTCACATAAACGATTTTGCAAGAGACAAACCTTATGATGGACAAGATAATCAACGAAGATCTTGAAAAGATAAAGGGAACCGTTAAAGGATACGGTTTTGCTGGAAAAAAAGTGCTTGTTACTGGTGCCGTCGGTTTTATCGGCAGCTGGCTTTGCGACGTGTTAGTGGGTTTTGGCGCAGATGTAGTGGCTGTCGATGATTTGTCCACTGGAAGAATTGATAACATTGATCACTTAACGAAGACCCCCTCTATTAAGTTCATTAGATCAGATGTTTCTGCGTTTGAAAGCGCTGACAAGTTCGATTTTATTCTTCATATGGCTGGACACACTTCTCCAAACGATTACCAAGTGCATCCTATCGAGACGCTACTAACCAGTGCTTTAGGCAGTTTTCGAATGGCTGAGCTCGCGAGGCTTAACGATGCTACTTTAATGTTTGCTTCTACCTCGGAGGTTTACGGTGACACAGAAATTGTTCCAACTCCTGAAAGCTACTTGGGCAAGGTTGACCCCATCGGACCAAGATCCTGCTATTATGAGGGGAAGCGCTTTTCTGAAGCTCTTCTGATGGCTTATTTTAGGAAATATGGATTAGATATTAGGATTCCGAGAATCTTCGACACTTACGGTCCAAGGCTTCGAGAAGATGGCTTATACGGGAGAGTTATTTCCCGGTTTATCATTCAAGCTTTAACCAATAAGCCGATAACGGTTTATGGCGACGGTAAACAAACAAGATCGTTCTGTTACGTAATTGACACGATAACAGCATTAATGCTGTTAATGACAACGGCTAAAGCAAAGGGAGAAATTGTGAACGTCGGTAACACAAGAGAAGTCACAATCTTGGAGTTACTGAATAAAATTGTAGAAGACACGAAATGCAAATCAACCATAAAGTTCCAACCATTGCCGCCGGATGATCCATTGAGGCGGTGTCCGGATACGAATAAGCTGGAGAGACTCGTCGCATGGAAGCCAACCGTTGGCTTCGAACAAGGGTTAGGGAGAACGATAAAGTGGTTCAGCGAAAAAGGGCAGAGCAATCCTTTCAATTCGATCAGGACTTCAATTGTCAGATTAAAGTAAAGCGCAATTCGATTTGAGATCGGATCAGCTGGAACACGTACCTAATTGTTAAATTTTCTTTGAAAATGATGGCAGCTGATATGAATAACGACTTTTGTTAATTGGAATTCGCTCAACGCGTAATTCGCCTTCTCAATAAAAAATAAATTGTAAGTTCTCATGATACGGATGTGAAAGAACAGTGGCGCGACAATGAAGGGAAGTATTGCCTTCAGGATTTCGCAGTCTCCTTTAGACTGTAGGCATTACTTTCCCGTCAGTTTTCTCGTAAAACGCATCCAAAGATAACCGGTATTTGCGACGGGGCGCTTCAAGAAGGTTCCTCTTAGCCACTCTGATTTAACTTATTGAGTTTTTTCGCCGGTGTGCGCCATTTTTCTATTATCGAGGGGATGTTAGAGAATAATTCATCATTTTGTTTACGCATCCCCCCATCATTAGCGCGTACTTTATATAGAACCAGACTCCACTCATCTACGGGTGAGCCCCATTTTTAATGAGATGCGAGATTTTTCCAGCAGGTACACTTCCATACTCAAACCTCTCGGATTGTCAGACTACGAAATCAAGGTTTTTCTAACTCTCATAGAAATCGGTCCATCAAACTACAGGATTCTGGTCAAAGAATCCAATGTTCCAACAGGAAAAATCTACCAAGTATTATCTACCTTGGAATCTAAAGGTTTTATTGAGGTCGTTCCAGGAAAACCAAGGCAATTCAGGGCAACTCAACCGAAAAAAGCATTAAGGAGGAGACTGAGGCAAATGGAAGACGATTACCTGGATCTTGAACATAGAATTAGAGAGGGACTAAAAAACCTGGAACTAGAATATAGCCAAAGGTACGAAAACACGCAAGGAACAGTAAGTGAAGTTGTTGCCGAGTCCGACGCATTTGAAAATGTCATAAAAGAGAATCTTCTAAGAGCAGAGGATGAAGTTTTGATTTCTTCAAGCGAACTCGTGCCTAGATTGCACCTTGAAGATTCCGTTAAGGATTTACAGTTGAGGGGAGTCAGGATAAATACAATGAACCAAAGACTCCCCCCTTCATACAACTTGATACCTGACCATCACTCTGATGAACCAATTGGTCTTGGGGTTAACAAACTATTAGAATCTGTTCCCTTCCAGTACGTAATAGTAGACAACAAGAGTGTGTCGCTTCTCCTGGACAGTAACGAGAGAGAAACCTGTGTTCAGATCCAAAGTCCAGCGCTTTGCCGGGTGCTTCGTGAAAGCTTTATACAAAAGTGGGAAAAAAATAAAGCACTAACCAAAAGGGACAAAAACCACATGATGAATATGGATCTGAACGAATAAACTGACCATCACAATTTTGACTTTTTTATTCTCTTCGTAAAAGCGTTGTAAGTTGAAGCCGTTTTCGCGTTTTCTGGGCTGAAACCGGAAAAAGCAACTGCAGGCGATATCTTCCACTAAAGGAAGCGTTCAAATCCTTCCTCCAACATCATTTGCAAGCAAAGCCGCACAACAACAACGACGGAGCCTACATACTTTGCAAAATTATGTTTACGAAAAGCTTGCAAGCGCTTTGAACAAGCTTCCTAATGGTTTTCCCAGAACACCCTCAAACGTGGAGATAGAAGTTCTAAAGAAGATATTTCTTGAAGAAGAAGCTTCAATCGCGAGTCAACTAAACATTTCCATGGAGTCAGTTGAGACCATCGCCAAGCGCGTCGGGCTGCCTATCAAAGAAACTGAAACGCAGCTGTTGAAGATGTCTAAAAAGGGCCTTTTATGGAGTAATAAAAAAGAGAACAAGTTGTATTTTAGGCTGGCACCTTTCATAGTGGGCATATACGAATCACAAAGGGAAACGATGAATCACGAACTGGCTCACTTGATCGAGGATTATTTTGCGGATGGTGGAGCAGTTGGAATCATGAAGCCACAACCTGCTCTTCACCGTGTTGTTCCCGCTCAAAAGGCATTAAAGTCTGAGTGGATTCTCCCGTATGATGATGTGAGAGCAATTCTTCTAAAGTCAAAAACATTTCGCTTAGTTGACTGTATCTGCAGGGTACAGCAGAATTATGTCGGACGCCGGTGTGAATTCCCCTTGAGAACTTGCCTCACCTTTTCCACATCCGAGAGACAGCCAAGCGAGAATCATATCTCGAAGGAAGAAGCACTGGATTTTCTTGATAAGGCTGAGGAGATCGGCCTCGTTCACACAGTCAGTAACGTAATGAATGGACTCGGTTATATCTGCAACTGCTGCGGTTGTTGCTGCGGAATCCTTAGAGGAATAAACGATTGGGGAATTGAAAACTCCGTGGCTGACGCGAATTATTATGCTGAAATCGAGGCAAACAAATGCTCGGGATGCGGAAAATGCAGGAATAGATGCCAAGTGCACGCCATATCAGAAAAAGGAGGAGTGTCAGTGGTGAACCATAAGAAGTGCATTGGTTGCGGTTTATGTGTCACAGTATGCCCCAGTGGTGCCGCGAGACTAGAGAGAAAGTCGGAAAGCGAGATTGTAAACCCTCCAGTAAATTTTGAAGCTTGGGAGCATAAGCGTCTTCTGTATCGAGCAGAAAACATGTAAATTAATGTTTTTTTCTCCGCACAGAAAAAAAACGGTTTAGTGATTCAACATCTTTTGGCTTTTAACAGTTTATTCGCACCGTTATTTTCTAGGCACTAGGCTAAGAACTTAAATAGTAAATACACTGCACAGTGTTTGATAGGAACACTCGTGAATCGGGAAAAAATACTCATATTTAATCTTCGAAACGTCGAGAGTTCACTCCTTGGCGTGGAGAAAAATTGGAAAAAGATTGACGACAAACTCGATCTTGAAAAGCTCGGGAGAAGGGACATTTTTGATTCCGTCATTAGAGAAAGGATGATGAATGCCTACAAGCATCTTAATGAACTTCTCGTGAACAGGGTTGAACCATTCTCAACAGAAGGCATTTATGAAATTCTGGAACTCAACAACATTGTACACTACGGGTTTGACCTAAAACTGCGGCTCGAGTACAATCAGGCAATTTTGGCCAACTCACAAAAATTCACGGAAAACATCGAGCCAATAGAGAAGTGGTACAGGAAACACATGAAAGGTGATCCACATCCATTAAAGGTAGCGGCTGAAGTGTATGTGGCTGTGCTCGGTTTCCCTCAACTGTTCATCGAAGGTAATCATAGGACAGCCAACTTAATCTCAAATTGGGTCAGCATGTACTATGGACACCCCCCGTACGTGCTAAACGCGGAGAATGCAATTGCCTACTTCAAGCCATCAAAAGAGATCAAAAGATTTGCGGACAAATCGACTTGGAGAGGAAGATCAAGGCTGCCGAAGTATAGGGACTGCTTCAAGAAGTTTTGGGAGGAAAATATTGATAGCAAGTACGTTGAAGGTTAGAAACTTACCATTTCCTTAGTTTTCGTCCGATTTTACTTGAAAACAAACACCAAGACGCTTAGGTAAATCGCTTGCTGTAAGGAGCACGTAAGTTCTATGGAGAAGCCTTTCAAGTCATTTTCGCAAGAGTCCATTGCCAAAAAAGAATTAACTAAAAAAAAGGAAAAAGTACGCCCAACGAACCGCTAACACGAGGACAGTCAAGAACCGCCTATCGTGATTTGAAGAGGGTTTGTTTGCAGTTCGTAAATCGAGTTGCTTTTCCCAATAATGTAGTATGTTCCAGGCGAAACTGAGGTACCCGTTGTTGACGGGTTACTATTACAGGTCTGTGGCCAAACGTAGGTTGCTGTTACGTTTTCTCCGGGCTGAAGCGGCTCAATCATGGCGAACATGGGGAAAGCTCGACCTATGGACCATTGGTAGACGAGATTGTCAGTGCCGTTGGTTACGATAAAGTCAAAATCCATTCCTGTATGCGTAAAATTAGCTGTTTTGCTGCTAATGTTAGTGATCGCAAGTGTTATGTTAACCGGCTCCCCAACGCTGTAGACGGTTTTTTCAACTGAAACGGTAAGTTCAAAACTGCCAGTTACCGTTGCCTCAGACGTGGTCGCCGGCGAAGTTGACAAGGGCGTTTTCGTTGGAATAGGAGAAGGCGAACTTGTAGTTGTTGGAACGGGACTGTTCGGTGATTTAGTTGGTGCAATTGAATTTGCAGGCGAGTTGGGAGCTCCTACGAAGCTTGTTTCCAGCTTGCTCAGGGCTAAACCTGAGACGACTGCGCCAAAAACAACAGTCGCGGCTATGATTGCTAATACTTGCTTCTTGCGTAGAGCCATTGTGCAATCGACCTTATTTCCGTCAAGTTTCTACGCATCACGCGTTCTTAATGCTATTCTTTAGAACAGGTTTGTTTAGCAGGTTGCTGATGAGGCAAAATATCTAAACCATTTTCCTACACCTTAATGAAAACGCCTACAGACCAAAAAAAACTCCGATTGGAATTTCCATCCTAATTGCGACTCAAATCTACAATCTCCCCAATGCCTTCTCGAGGCTGTTGAATACAGCCTTTTGGTACTCCGATCGTGTTTTTGGCGCTTAGTCTTGCGTTCTGATAAATGAAATTTTCCCCCGCCCTAAAACCTAATAAGAGTTCAAATGTATTTTTACAGAACATGCCCTTTAAAATTAGAGCGTTTGAAGAACCCGATTTGCCCTTCATTCTTGAACTGCTTAAAACACCAGAAAGCGAACAAAGGCTGATCTACATACACTACGGCGACGGCAACCTTCTCTCTTGGCTGCAAAAACGCAGAATCCAGGTTCTTCTAGCTGAGGAAAACTGCGAAATAATTGGATCTGCCGCCTACAATGACGGGTTTTGGGGAGAAGAAATTGAATGGCTGATTGTCCGCGAAACAGCAAACAGAAAAGCTGTTGAGGAAACGCTGTTAAGAGAAATTGAGATGTACGTGAAGAGAGGTACGGTTTTCACTTCGATCGCCCGCGGAAGCCCAAGAGCCGAAAAATGGGCGCAAAGATGGTATTTGCCCAACGGCGGACTGAATTATATGGTTACGAAACTTGCGGAGTTGAAATCCCTCCCTGAGATCCCAGAAAGCGTGTTGCTGCGGAACCTGAGGCACGAAGAAGAGGATAAGTTTGTCCAGCTTGTCAACGCCGGATTCGGGTTCGAAAGAGTCAAGGTGGGTGAGATTCAGAAATGGAAGATTGAGAGCCCGCCTTTTGATGAGCAATGGATTCATGTTGCTGAGATTGATGGAAAGCTTGTTTCGGCTGTCGTCGCGAAGCCTGATATAGGCTACAACACATTTTTCAAGGCAAAACAGGGTTATTTAGGTCCAGCCGCAACGCTCCGAGAGTATCGTTGCAACAACCTGGCGTCGGCACTCACAGTGCGTGCAATGAACAGCCTGCTTATGCAAGGAATGGATTCTGTGTGCTTGTTTACTTCCCAGACAAACACTCAATCCATAACAATGCTGCGAAAAATCGGTTTTGAAATCAAGCAAAGCTGGAATTTTATGTTTAAACATTTCGGATAGAAAGTAATCTGGTTTCTCTGTTCCTTTTTCTCGCCTCGCTGTAACCCCGCAAATTCAGTTATTCCGAATTCAAATCAGCACTTCATAACCCATTTATTCGTTTTCGAGCGAGTTAAAGTGGCAAGAACATGCGGGAATCATTGAAGCTAAACGTGAAGAAATGTTCTGCAACGGTGACTAAAAATTGAGGATAGGCTTCTTCGTTTGGGAATACCCACCTGCCTTGGTAGGTGGACTCGGTACTTATGCAGATTACATAACGCGTGAATACGTGTCGATGGGTCATGACGTTACAGTTTTTACGCTAAACCCTGGAAACCTGAAAACCAGAGAGGTAATCAAGGGAGTTGAGGTGCATCGGCCTCTGATAGCTGATGCAAGCAACATCTTTCCAATGTTTGTCACTGATGACCTGAAAAAATGGGGCACGAACATCAGCATGTTCAACAATATATTTATCTACAACGTGCTAAGCGCGACTAAGTTCATAAACAGCATGATAAAGAAAGAAAAATGTAATTTCGATGTAGTCTGTGTTCATGACTGGTTAAGCAGCATAGCCGGAATGATGATCAAGAACGAAACGAGGATCCCCGTCGCGTTTCACGTTCACAGCACAGAATGGGGAAGAGCTGGGGGGCCAGGTTCAGAAGTTGTCTCGCATATTGAATGGGCTACAGCGGAAAAAGTCGATAAGATATTAACTGTTAGTTACGCGATGCAGGAAGACTTGGTTAGGCATGGTTGGTCTAAATCAAAGATAAGTGTCGTCTGGAACGGCGTAGACCCACACAAATACAATCCGAATACAGCGACGCCTGAAGAGATAGAGATGATAAGATCAAGATACGGGGTAAAACCCAGCGACAAAATGATCCTGTTCATAGGAAGGTTAACATGGGTTAAAGGCGTCACAAACCTGATTCAAGCGATGCCCTCAGTGTTAGCAGATTACCCGAACACTAAATTGGTTATACTTGGAAAAGGCGAGCAGCAAAATGACGTTGCCGAGTTAGCGAACAGACTTGGCATAAAAGACAAGGTTTCTTGCCGATTCGAGTTTGTTCCCGAAAGAGAACGCATCCTTCACTATGCAGCCTCAGACGCCTGCATTTTTCCATCCACGTACGAGCCCTTCGGAATCGTAAGTCTTGAAGCCATGTCGATGGCTAAACCGATAATAGTAGGGGCGCAGGGCGTTGTAGGCTTCAGAGAACAGGTTGTGCCGCATGGACCTGAGCAGAACGGTGTCCATGTGAACGGCGGAAGTCCAGTTGACATCGCATGGGGCATAAAAGAAATCCTTTCTGATCCTTATCAAGCAAAGAAATGGGGAGAGAACGGAAGAAAAAGAGTGCTACAGTATTTCACGTGGAGAGAAGCTGCCGAGCAGACACTGCAAATTTATGAAAAGCTTTGCTCAGAAATGCGAGAACAATTCGGGGTTCTCGATTTAGCGGAAACTGTTGTAAAAACGTGAACGTCCGCGAACGTTGCCAGTCACATTTTTATCTGACCTGCAGCCAAATCGCCCGTTTGGTTTTACCTCGAAGGCACAGCAGGTGATCTTCAACATGTCAAGGGATTGAAAAGATGATGCAACACTGCACGGTAGAGATAGCCTTAACCCCGCATAAATTGAATATAGCTAACTAAGCGCTCAACGTGTTTTCGCAGGCTGAACTTCTGGAAACTTATTTTTAGTCCGGTGCCAAATGCGCCAAGTAGCGAGCTTTACGGTTAAAACGGGCTGAAGACCACGTTGTTCTCAACGAGACCAGTTGAGCCGTTGGAATTGTGATTTGATGACGAATCGATAACCCTTGTCGCTAAAATGTGGTTGTTTTGGTATTTCTTGGTGGTAAAATGTAGCCCGGGAGAGATTCGAACTCTCGTCGGCGGGTCCAAAGCCCGCTATGCTTGACCACTACACCACCGGGCTGCTGACGCCTCAGATTTGGCGCTAAAGTTAGGACGATTTTTTTCTTAATAAGCGTTCTTACAGTTCGCTTCAACAATCCCGCGTCGCTAAAGCCAACAACGCGTCTAACCGATCAATCTCTTCATGTGCGGAACCTTTTTCAAAGCGAGGATTATGCCGAGGCTAACAAACAAGGTTATGACCGTGTTTAGAGGGATTTCGACAACGGAATTTAGTGTGTTGCCGTTAATAACAAAGCCTAAGTAGCCTTTCTGAATGGTCTCCAGCACCATCACATGGAACAAGAATATCGGCAGTGTATTTGCACTAATCAGGGTTAACAGTCTTCTTCCTGCCGATTGCTTGGGCAATTCCACGTTGTGTTGCTTGCCTGTTTCGTTTACTAGGTTTAATGTGGATGCTAATGAAGATGGAACCGGAGTTGCCGCTCGAATCATGTGACTCTGAACGGAAGGTTTCGCGACGTCAATCAAAAGCATGAACAGCGCGGCGGAAGCTAAAATCAAAGTTGGGCTGAAATACTGTTGGAAGTAGTACATTTCCACTCCTCCAACTGTAGCAGCTATCGCGTACGTAGCCACCATCGTCAAAGCTATTCCTAAAGCCGTCAGAATCGCCAGCCTGGAGCGGCGAACTTGAACGGTCACAAGAAATGCGCCTAAAATGAAGTACCCTGCGTAGCTTGTAAACTCTAAGACGTTGCTGTCTAACCGGAGGCTGGTTACTTGATACAAGGCTGGCAGAAGGAACGCGCCCAGCAGCCACAGCACAAGAAGGTATTTTATCAGGTCTCGTTCCATACGCGTGATTAATACACGCAAAATCGGCGTCAACAGATAAAGGCCGACAAGCAGGTAAAGATACCAAAACTGGTAGTATGGACCAGTAAGAAAGCCTTGAATAATGGAGGTCGAGGTGATCGGTAAACCATTAATTTGGTGGACAACCAGAAAATCCCATACAAAATACACTGCGCCCCAAAAAATAAACGGTAAACCTATTCTCGTCCATCTTTTCTTGAAGAACTCTCTGATAGGCTCGCTAGATTTGCTAGGTTGAAGCAGAAGCGCGCCAGTCAACAACAGAAATAATGGGACTCCTAACCGTCCCGCGGTTTCGTAAAAACTCACGGTGTTCCAGCGGATGATTTCAAACAAGCCCATACTTTGAACCGTGTAATCGTTCGATGCATGAAGCATGATGACTCCTACGATAGCTACGGTTCGGATCAAGTCTACTGAATCGTAGAAGCCTCCCTCTTTGACCAATTTTTCTCCTTTTGCCCTAAATAAATCAAATAAAGCGTGAGTCTGCTAATAAGGGTTGAGTGGGCGACGCAACTTTTTCGCCATAAAGCTGTTATAGCTGAATAATCAATAACTCTGAAGGCAAAGTATGACAAGCAAA
>Ga0187782_10002987_pt1 | contig 12559 bp, 10 predicted proteins | sample 0715_SJ02_MP15_2_FD_132454 | JGI IMG/M metagenome (GOLD analysis project Ga0187782, IMG submission 132454) | Tropical peat soil microbial communities from peatlands in Department of Meta, Colombia - 0715_SJ02_MP15_20_MG | ecosystem: Environmental > Terrestrial > Soil > Wetlands > Peat | place...
AGCCGCTGCAGGAAGCAAATCTCCACTTCCGTCTCCGGGGTCAACTCCAGGGGATGGAAATTCATCAGATGCGTTTCGATGGCAAACAGCTCATGCCCAAACGTAGGACGATTCCCAACGTTGGTGACCGAATCGAACCGCTCCTCGCCCACGCGCGTGCGCGTGATGTACACGCCGTCCTTCGGAACCAGCTCTTCATAACGCGAGAGATTGATCGTGGGCACTGTGTATTTCGATCCATATCCACGCCCACGCCCGGGCGTGCTCAGAATGCAAAACGGACGGGCCAACAAATGCCGCGCCCGGCTCACGCGCCCGTCCGCGATCAGTCTGCGAATCTGCGAACTGGAGACACTTTCGCCCCGCACCCTCATCTCGGGATAGACCTTCACTTCAAATCCCATCTCGCGGCCGAACTCGACCAGCATGTGCACGTCGCCGGCGGCCTTGTGGCCGAAACGGAAGTTGAATCCCTCGTGCACCTCACGCGCCCGCAGTTTCTTCTTCAGAATGCGTTCGGCGAACTGCCGCGGCGTCATCAGCGACAAGTCGCGCCCGAAGGGAAGCAGCAGAACCGCATCGATTCCGGTCTCGGCAAGCCAGCGCAGCTTCTCCGCGAGCGGCGTGATCAGCTTTAAGCCATTTTGCGGCTTCAGAATGCGCGTGGGATGCGGCTCGAACGTCACGGCCACGGCCTTGGCCCCGATCGCCCGCGCCCGCGCCACGATTTTGCCCAGCACATGCGCATGCGCGCGATGCACGCCGTCAAAATTCCCCACGCTCACTACGGACGGGCCGTAGCCGGAAGGAATGTCGTCGAGGGAGTGGAAGAGCCGCATAGAAAAACAAATTGTTGATTGTTGAATTTTGATTGTTGAATGAAAACCCCAGGAACTCATCCTCAATGGACGACCTCAAGGGTTTTCATTCAACAATCAACAATCAAAAATCAACAATTAAATTTCAAACTCCAGCTTCATCCCGTCATAGGCGAGCCGCACATTCCGCGGCAGCGTGGCGTTGGTGGCTTCATGCCCCAGATCGTGACAGATGTGCGTGAAAAACGCCCGCTTCGGCTTCAGGCGCTCCACGATCTCCAGCGAATTCTTCACCGTCGAGTGCGTGGGATGCGGCTTATGCCGCAGCGCATCCAGAAACAGGATGTCGAGCCCCTCGAGCTGATCGATCGAAGATTCGGGAATCTCGCTGTGATCGGTGAGGTACGCCGCCGAGCCGAAGCGATAGCCGTAAATCTGCGCCTCCCCATGAATCAGAATCACCGGCTCGAAGCGCGCTCCCAACACATCCACCGGGCCGTCGATCGGCTTCAATTCCAGCCGAGCCAATCCGCCAAACTTATAGCTTTCGTCGAAAATGTAGCCGAACATCTTCCGCAGATACGCAGCTGAGTCGGGGCGCGCATACAAAGGCAGCTTTCCCGGTTTATGACGATAACTCAGCGGACGGAGATCGTCGATGCCAAGAATGTGGTCGGCGTGGGTGTGGGTGTAGAAAACGGCGTCAATCCGCGTGACGTTCTCGCGCACCGCCTGCGTGTAGAAATCCGGCGTGGTGTCGATGATGACCACCTTGCCGCCAAATTCGAGCAGGATGGAAGGCCGCGTTCTGCGGTCGCGCGGATCGCTCGAATGGCAGACCGCGCAATCGCAGCCCAGCGTGGGCACGCCCATCGAAGTTCCGCTGCCGAGTACGGTGAGGATCGCTTCCATCGTTAGGAGCAGTGAGCGATGAGCAGTGAGCAATGACCAAGAGCCCGGGTCTCGTGTGGCTCACTGCTCATAGCTCATTGCTCAGCGCTCATCTTCCCGCTGTTCCGGTTGCCGGACCGGGCTGCGGAGGCCGCGCCAACGCGTTGGTTACCTCCACGTAGGCCATGCGCAGCTCGTACAAACTGTTTTGCAGAAAATTTTCTTCGACGGTCGTAAGATTGCTCTTTGTTTTCTCGGCGAGCAGGCTGAGCGTATCGATGGTCTGCCGCGCGCCAATAATATCGACGGTGGGCTGCTCTCCCTGCCGCCGCATCAGGCCGAGCTGCAGCATGGCCGTCATGTAGAGCGAGGCCAGGAAGCGCTCGAACGTCATCTCGAACTCTTTGGCGGAGTGGCCGCTCATCGTGACTTGCTCGTCGAGTTCCTTCGAGGACGCGCGATAAGCCACCGCCTGCGCCTCCTGTTCGGCGCTGGTCGGAGGCGTGGGCATGTCGCTTGCCAGGGGGCTGGAAGTCTCGGCCGGAGGCGGCGTTTGTGGTTGTGGCGCAGCGCCGTCTCCGGGCGCTTTCGGGGCCCGGGGACTCTCTCTCTCCTCGGAGACCTCGGAGCGCAGTTCTCCATCCGACGTGAACAAGCGGCGGTCGGTTACCGTGAAACCGGATTGTTCGTGTTTCTTCTCGGCCATAGGTTAAGCTCTCTGGTGCTCAAGCGTCCATTCAGGAACGAGCACGGCTTCGGCGAGCGGCGTTGCACCCACTTTCGCCATCTTCCCGCCAATCGTCACTTCCCGCCCCGGCGTCCCCAACTCGCGGCGAATGTAGCCCAGGGCGACGGCCTTATTCGTCTTGGGGAAGTGCGCAACGCTGGTGATCTCTCCCACTTCCTTTTCGCCGGCGCTGATCTTGTCGCCGGGCGCGATCTTGGCGTCGCCTTCCGTCACGAACGCCGAGAACTTGCGGTGCACCATACCCCGCGAGCGAATGCGCTCCACAATCTCCTGACCAACATAGCATCCTTTGTTGAAATTCAACGCCCGCGCCTGCTCGGTTTCCTGCGGCAGATCGCGCTCGCGGATATCGACTCCATACAGCGGAATGCCCGACAAAATGCGATGCAACTCCAAGCCTTCGTAGCCCACGGGCGTGGCGCCGTGGGCGACAAGTGCATCCCAAGTCTTGCGCACGTCGCCGGGGGCAAGCCACAACTCATAGCTTTGGTGCGCTGCGTCTTCGCCGCGGACGGCCGTGCACTTCGTGCATGCGCAATCGCAGGTACAGGTGGCCTCAAATATCTGTAACGGCGTTGTTTCTGGAATCTGAATCCCCGCTGCTTGCAGCATGTCTGGCGAGCGCGGTCCGGCAATCCCCAAAGAAGTCAACTCCTCGCACAAGTTCGCCACAACCACATCGTCCATGATGATGTAGTGGTCGAAGGTCGCCAGCATCTGATCGACTTGCCGGTGATCTGTATCGACGATGATCGAGTCGCCGCGGTTGTATGCATACAGATCGCCCAGAATGTGCCCCTGCGGATTCAGGAGGAAAGAATACACGCCTTGTCCCACGGCCAAGTCGCGAATGTTGTTGGTGACCACGCCGTTCAGCCAGCGCACGCGGTCGCCGCCCGTGAGCAAAAGCTTCGCCCGGTAGCCGAGATCGTAGACGCCGCACGCGCCGCGCAGCGCGGCCAACTCTGCCTGGGGATCGCCAAAACGCGCCGCTGTCGTTGCGCCACAATACTCGCCGACGGCGGCTGCGCCCAATCCTTCCCCATGCTGCTGTAGTGCGGTGAGACCCATAGTCGTTCTTCGATTATAGCGAGTGTGATAACGTTCCTGCCGTGGATACCAATTCAGCAAACAAGAAACGCATCGCCGTCATCCCCGGAGACGGCATCGGCCAGGAAGTCATTCCCCAGGCCGTGAACGTGATCCAAGCCTCCGGCGCAAACGTGGAACTGACTCATTTCGACTGGGGTGCCGACCGCTATCTGCGCGACGGTACGACTGTTCCCCCAGACGGCTTCAAACATCTTGCCGAAAATTTCGACGCCATCCTGGTTGGCGCGTTCGGCGATCCCCGCGTCCAGACCAATATCCATGCCAAAGAAATTCTTCTTGGCATGCGCTTCATAATGGATCTCTACGCCAACGTCCGCCCGGTGCGCCTGCTCGATGCCGCGCTCTGTCCGCTGAAGGGCGTTGAGCCGGAAGATGTGGATTTCGTAGTCGTGCGCGAGAATACCGAAGGCGTTTATACCGATGCCGGCGGAGTATTCAAGCAGGGAACTGCCGACGAGATCGCGACGCAGGAAGACATCAACACGCGCAAGGGGGTGGAGCGGATTATTCGTTATGCGGTCGAGTACTGCAAAGCGCACACCAAGCTCGACGGCTCGCCGCGCTCGCGAGTTCTGATGTGCGACAAGTCGAACGCCATGACTCACGCCGGGGGCCTATGGCAGCGGACTTTTCACGAAATCAGCAAAGAAGTCAGCGCCGAATATCCGCAGATCACCGCGCAGCACATGTATGTCGACGCGCTCTGCATGCAGATGGTCCGCGACCCGCGCCAGTTCGACGTGATTGTCACCAACAATATGTTCGGCGACATCATCACCGACCTCGCCGCCGGATTGCAGGGAGGGTTGGGCATGGCGGCCAGCGGAAATATTCATCCCGGCCGCACGTCGATGTTCGAGCCGGTGCACGGCTCCGCCCCGCCGATCGCGGGGAAGAACATTGCCAATCCCTTCGGCGCGATTCTGACGGCGGCGATGATGCTGCGGCACCTGGGATTTGCCAAAGAGGCGGACAAGATTGAGGCGGCAGTGCTGGAAGCGGTGCGCCGGAAGAAGGCCACACAAGACATCGGCGGTCCGCTAGGGACGAGAGAAGCCGGGGAGTGGATTGTAAAGGATATGTCATCCTGAGCGGCGTTCTGTGCCGCGAAGGACCTATGCAACTTGCCGGGAGCATCGAAGCTCCGGCGCATTGCATAGGTCCTTCGGCCTGCAAAAGACGCAGGCCTCAGGATGACAAAGGTTTTACACCGGCTTCCAAACTTTTACTTCTGCTTCCACGCGCGCCTACTTCCACACCTCATACATCGCATCCAGCAACGCCTGATGATGGCCGTCGTAATCGGCGCTCAGTTCCCACATAAACACGCCACCAAAGCCCCGAGATTTCACGTAGCGCACCTTGTTCTTGGTGGAATCCACGCCGTCGTATGTGATGAACCCGGGAATCGTCGCATTGGTCAGGTAGGGAGCCTCGGCCGCGCTGTCGTACTGCTCGGTCCATCCCAGCTTGTTAATGCGCTGCTCGATGTATGTGCCGTAATTCCACGAATAGCTGGGGCAGGTTGCGCATGAGGTCCAGATCGTATCCACGCCATCCCACTCGTAGCCATAGAACGGCGTGCCTATGTTGAGCTGCGAAACCGGCACGCCGTAGGTGTACTCATAAATATTCATGGAAGTGCTGACGCTGCCCTCTTGATTGGGGTCGGCGGGATCCTGAAACAGCGGAGAGACCAGTCCCGTCATGCCCGACCAGGTTCCATAGAAATCGTAGGTCATCACGTTGAAGAAATCGACCAGCGGGCTCAGCGCGGGAATGTCGTAGCCTCCGTAGTCGAAAGGCTCGGCGGTGACGGCCATCGAGATGATCCACGGGGAGGGCAGGCCGTTGCGCAGTTCCTGCATGAGGGTGGTGCAGTTGGCCTGGTTGGTCGGGTTGCCGGGGATTTCCCAATCGATGTCCACGCCATCGTAGCCGTAGGTGGTGAGCAGGGTGCGGACGTTGGCCACGAAGTTCTGGCGGGCGGTCTCGGACGCGGCCATGAGGTTGAATATTGTGCCCTGATTGCCACCCCCGCCACCAATCGAGAGCTCAACCTTGACCCCTGCGGCGTGGGCCAGGGAAAACAGTTTCGGTTCGATCATGCCCTGGGGGATCACCACCGTGCCGTCGGCCGCAGGCGACAGGGACGCAAAAGCGTGAGCAATGTGGGTGAGCTTCTTGTAAGGGATTTGCTCGGCCGTGTACGGCGGAATTTGGTACTTCCCCCATTCCGGATAGTAGCCCAGCAGGCGATGCGCGTCGGCCGACTGCGCGGCGGCGGACCGAATGGCGATCAGAACGAGAAAGGTCGCCAGGAGAAAGCGGGAAATCGCACTGCGGGTGACGAGACGCATGGCGGACCTCCGTGGCGGGGTTCCGTCTCTGGCGAAACGGCGGGCAACCCAGCCTTGTGGTTGTGATTCTACCATTGGGGCGCAAGCCGCGTTGTGAAGGCTGTGTGAGCTCGGCGCGTGGTTTCCGGCGGCCGCTGGCTTCGCCTCGCGGCGCTCTGCACGAAAAAGATGCAGGAAAGCGTATACACTCAATCTCAATGAATAGCTGGGGGCATTTTTCCCGCGCTTTGGTGTTGGCGGTCGTGACGGCTGTAGGCGCCGCCGCGGCTGCCTATCCGCAGCAGAAGGATCAAAGCAGTGCTCCCGGGCAAGCTCCGATAGCTCAGCAGCCGCCGAATCCGCCGCCGAAAGACGACGTCAAAATCACTCCCAGTGAGGCGCAGGAACTGTTCCATTCGATCGACGAAATCCTGGAGTTCGACAGCAAGCAGACGGGACTACCGATCAAACACGAGGTCAAGCGCCGGCTGGCCAATCGCGACGAAGTGGTCTCCTACCTCACCCAGCACCTCAACGACGAAGACACCAAGCGCTTGCGCCGCTCCGAATTGGTGCTGAAGAAATTCGGGTTGCTGCCGCGCGAGTTCAATTTGGAAAAGTTTCTCGTGGCTTTGCTGCGCGAACAAGTGGCCGGCTACTACGATCCCAAGACGAAAACCGTCAACCTGCTCGATTGGGTTCCGATGGAGGAGCAGGAACCCGTCATTGCCCACGAGCTGACGCATGCGCTGCAGGATCAATCCGTCAACATGCAGAAGTGGATGAAGAAGGGAGACAAGGATCTGGCCGAAATTCACCACGATCCGACTCCGCTGGACATTGAGAACGACGAGATGGATGACGTGCGCGAAGCCGTGATAGAAGGCCAGGCGCAGGCCATGATGTTCCAATACGCGCTTGCGCCCACGCATCACTCGATTGTCGATGCGCCCTCGCTGGTCGATGCCATGGAAGAACAGACCGTCACCGGCGACGCCGATACGAAGGTATTCAACGAAGCGCCCATCTTCATGAAGGAGTCGCTGACTTTTCCATACAGCTACGGGATGGAGTTTGTGATCAGGTTGATGCGCGCTGGAGGCAAGGAAAAAGCGTTCGCCGCCCTGTTAAAGAACCCGCCGCGCACCACGCGGCAGATCATGCAGCCGGAAACGTATTTGTCGGGAGAAACGATCGATCCGATTCCCGTGGTCAATTTCAAACGCGATTTCGCGGGATATCAGAAGTTCGACATTGGGGCAATGGGCGAGTTCGATGTCGCCATGCTGATCGAACAATACGCCGGCAAGCCGCGGGCGAAGAAAATTTATCCGGAATGGCGCGGCGGATATTACTTTGCGGTGAGATCCAAAACCGAAAAATCGACGGATGCAGCCGCGCCGCTCGGTCTGCTTTATGTCTCGCGCTGGTCGAACGATGGAAGCGCCGCAGAATTTGCAGGAATTTATGCCCAGTCGCTGAAGCAGCGCTACAAGAAGGCGGAGGAGCAAGCCACAGCCCAGCCAGAGCTCTCATCTGGGAACGCAACCGCGGAAAACTCCGCCGCAGCCTTGTTGCATGGCCGTCACACGTGGACCACGGAAGAGGGCACCGTGGTGATCGAAGAACAGGGCGACACCGTATTGGTCAGCGAGAGTCTCGACCCAGCCACGACGGCGACGCTGGAGAGGGAAGTGTTCGGGCCGCCTTCGGTCCGCAAGTAGTCTCAACTCACGCTGGAGCGCATCATGCATCCTGTATAATCGCGGGTTTGATTTGCGCAGGCGCAAGCCATGGGGAGGGTGATGCCACGGGCCGAAATTGGAATCATCGGCGGCAGCGGGTTGTATTCGATGCCTGGGCTGACGAAAGTGAAGGAAGTGCGGGTCAAGACGCCGTTCGGCGCGCCCTCTGACGCCTATATCTGCGGAACGATGGAAGGCCGCAAAGTGGCTTTTCTGGCGCGTCACGGACGCGGCCACCGTCAGATGCCCAGCGAGTTGAATTTTCGCGCCAACATTCATGGCTTCAAACAGCTGGGTGTCGAGCGCATCGTTTCGCTTTCCGCTGTCGGTTCACTGAAAGAAGAGCACAAGCCGCTCGACTTCGTCATCCCCGATCAGTTCTTCGACCGCACACGCCATCGGGTGGATACGTTTTTCGGCGGCGGCATCGTGGCCCACATCTCCTTTGCCGATCCGGTTTGTGCAGAACTCGCGCGCGTCGTCGCCGATGCTTGCGGGAAGGCTGAGGTAACGGCCAAGCGCGGCGGGACTTATCTCTGCATGGAAGGCCCGCAGTTTTCCACTCTGGCCGAGTCGAATGTCTATCGCAGCCTGGGCATGGACGTGATTGGCATGACCAATCTGCAGGAGGCCAAACTGGCCCGCGAGGCCGAGCTGTGCTACGTCACGGTCGCCATGGTCACCGATTACGATTGCTGGCATCCGCATCATGATTCGGTGACGGTGAATCAGATTCTTGCGGTATTGACCAAGAACGCCGAACACGCCGCCAAGGTAGTGCGCGAAACCGTTGCGGCCATGCCGAAGGATCGCTCGTGCAAGTGCGGCTCAGCGCTGGCGCACGCGATTCTGACCGATCCCAAGAAAATTCCCGCGGCAGCCAAGAAGAGACTGAAGCTGCTGATCGGAAAGTACGTGAAGTGAGATGAAAAACGGTCGACACCGTGATCTTCTCGCGCCCCGCGCCGCACAATCGTTTGGTATTGCTCACCGACCGTGAGGCGCGCTAAGCGCCAGGGACTCAGGACTCGCGACTAAGGACTAAACATGAGCATTCTTGTAGTCGGTTCGGTGGCATTCGATGACGTCACCTCGCCTTCGGGGAGCGTAAAAAACATTCTCGCCGGCGCCGCAACATACTTTTCGCTGGCCGCCAGCTACTTCACGAAGGTCCGGGTCGTCGGCGTCGTGGGAGAAGACTTTGGCCCCGAGCAAGAAAAAGTTTTCGTCGGCCATGGCATCGACATTCGCGGCATCGAGCGCGCTCCGGGCAAGACCTTCCGCTGGGGAGGCACTTACACCGACAATCTCAACGAGGCGAAAACAGACTTCACCCATCTCAACGTCTTCGAGTCGTTTCAGCCGCGCATTCCCAAGGAATACGAGGACACGGACTTTCTTTTTCTCGCCAACATCCAACCGACGCTGCAGGCCGATGTTCGGCGCAAAATGAGCGCGGTGCGCCTCGTCGGTTGCGACACCATGAACTACTGGATCAGAGGCACGCCGCGCGACCTGGCTGAGACTCTGAAGCTGGTCGACATCCTTCTGATCAACGATACCGAAGCCAAAATGCTGGCCCACGAAACCAATCTTCCGCGCGCCGCGCAGAAAGTCATGGCCATGGGGCCGAAGGCGCTGGTTATCAAGCACGGCGAATATGGCGCGACCATCTTCTTCCGCGAAGGCGCCTTCGGATTCGGCAGCCATCCCTTCCGCGCTCCCGCTCTGCCCATCGAAGAAGTCAAAGACCCCACAGGCGCCGGAGATTCTTTCGCCGGTGGATTCATGGGCTACATCGCCTCGCAGAACGAATTGACCCGCGAAGTCCTCAAGCGCGCACTGTTTTATGGCGGCGTGATGGGATCGTTCGCCGTCGAACGCTTCGGACCTGAACGTTTGCGTTCGCTGACCCGCGAGGAAATCGACGCCCGCTTTCAGGTGTTTCGCGAACTGACGCACTTAGAGTAAGCCCTGTAGCGACGGCCGCCCTCGGCCGTCGGCTGCGCCAAGTCGCAGGCGATCTTTCTTCGCTCTTTATCCGGCCGGCAGCGCTGTGAAACACTCGTAAGCCAGAAATGCCGAAAGCGAAACCAGTTGCGTCCTCGCCGTGGAATTCCGAACTCCGCCTGCTCGCATGGCTGGCGACCTGCGTCTCCGTCATCGCGTTTCTGTTCTATTTCAAGCGCGGCGACGTTCTGCTCTACGGCGATGCCGTCGCTCACATCAACATCGCGCGCCGCGTGTTCGATTCGAAAACGCCAGGGCTGCTGCAACTGGGGACGGTGTGGCTTCCGCTGCCACATTTGCTGATGATTCCATTCCTCATCTCCGACGAAATGTGGAGGCGTGGCGCGGGCGGCTCGATTCCGTCCATGATCGGCTACGTGTTTGGTGTGATTGGAATGTTGCCACTGACCCGCAGCACGCTCGGCCGAAGCGGTGATTCGGGTGTCTCGGTCCATGTCGCCGCATGGACGGGCGCCTTGGTTTTTGCGGCCAATCCGAATTTGATTTACATGCAATCCACGGCCATGGGCGAGTCGCTGTATCTGGCGCTGTTCATTTGGGCGGTAGTGTTTTTTGTCAAATGGTCGCGAGGAGAAGCGAAAGCGCTCACGAAGTGCGGCCTCTGCCTGGCAGGCGCTTGCCTCACCCGGTATGACGGGTGGTTTCTTGCGGCGGCAATGACGGCGGTTGTCCTGGCGAGATCATGGTATATCCGTCAGCCTCACCGTCCCCGTGGAAGAGCGGCCCTTCAGGGCCGCGTTTCCGGCAAAAAAGAAACCGGGGCTTGGGTCGCGAGAGCCAGCATCCTCAAATTCGTTCTCATTGCAGGCGCAGCGCCTGCCTTGTGGCTCGCCTACAACGGAATTGTTTATGGCAACCCGCTGGAGTTCGAAAATGGCCCGTACTCCGCTAAGGCGATTGAGCGGAAAACGCACGTCGAGGGAAATCCGGGCCATCCCGGAAGCGGCAATGTCCTCTTGTCCACGAGGTATTTCGTGAAATCCGCCGAGGATAATCTGGCGGAGAACGAAGGGCTGCAGCGGACCTGGATTCTTCTTGTGCTCGTTGCATTGGTTGCGGCGGTGCTTCGCTCTCGCCCCAACCAAGCAGACGCCGCCAACACCTCGTGGCCGCTGCTTTTCCTTCTCGTCCCGCTGCCGTTTTATGCCTTGTCCGTGGCCTATGGCGGTGTTCCTATATTCATCCCCAATTGGTGGCCCTTCAGCTACTACAACGTCCGTTACGGACTGCAACTGACTCCGGCGTTCGCCATGGCCGCCGCGATTCTCGTGTACGTGGCCGTTCGCTCGCAGGCGCTCGGTCGGCGACTAAAGCTCGCTTGCGTACTTGGAATCCTGGTATTCGTGGCCGCAAGTTATTTTTCAATCTGGCACAGCGTTCCCATCTGCCTGAAAGAGGCCCAGGTGAACATGCGCACGCGCACGCAACTGGAAACCGAACTGGCCCGCTGGCTCGAGAAGCTTCCCGCCGATTCCACGCTGCTCATGTATCTCGGCGACCACGTGGGCGCGGTCGAACGGGCGGGCATTCCCTTGCAGCGCACGATCAACGAAGGCAACCATCGCGTCTGGAAGCAGCCGGTCGATCCCCAAGGCCTGTGGGAACGCGCGCTGGCCGATCCCACGAAATATGCAGATTTTGTCCTCGCCTTCGAGGGCGACCCGGTCTGGCAGGCGGTGCACGAAAAGCGTCTGGCTGAAATTGTCGAAATCCGCGTCACCGGGCAGCCGTGCGCCATCCTCTACCGCGCGCGGTAACCATCCGGGTTAACGCAGGGCCGCCAAGGCAGAGTGATAAAATCCGCGATTGGAGCGTGTTTCACGAGTCGTTGGAACACTGCCAACCGGCATGGACTGGCAACACCTCATTGAAAAGATGCACACCGAGCTGGCAAGCGGGATCGTCGCCAGTTCGATCACGCGGCTGCTGTTGGCGGCGGTTCTCGGCGGCCTCATCGGTCTGGAACGTCAGCTCAAGCGCCGGGCTGCCGGTCTGCGCACCAACATGTTCATTTGTTTCGGCGCAGCATTGTTCACGCTGCTATCGCGTGAACTGGCAGGCCAGCCTGCCGATGCCGCGCGCATCGCCGCGCAGATTATTCCCGGCATCGGGTTCATCGGCGCCGGTTCCATCCTGCACATGCGCGGGCAGACCTCCGGCCTCACTACCGCCGCCACCATGTTCGTGGTCGCCTCCGTAGGCATGGCCGCAGGTGGTGGCCTCTACATGACCGCCATGTTTGCCACAGGCCTGGTGGTTCTGGCGTTATTTTTCCTCGGCCACTTGGAGGAAACATTTAATCTCAAGCTTTTTGTGTCGAGTTTCGAGGTCACCGGCGGCAACTTGGAAGAGGTCAGCAATGAGGTCAACCGCATTCTGGAGAGTCAGCATCGCATGATGCAAAACGTTGCCAGCGCGAGCGCCGGCGAGTACATCCGGCTGCAGTTCGATGTCGAGGGATGCAACCGGGATCGCCGGGAATTGTTGCGGCAATTGAAGGCGTCGTCCATTCTGCGCACCGCAGCCTATCTCGGCGTGGCGGAGCGCGAGTAGTGTTGCGAGCGGATCAGTGGGAGCGCAGGTCCCGGGGGTGCGAGTGAATTCCGCCGCCCTTTCTCCCATCGCAGTTCCGTTCACCAAGATGAGCGCGTGCGGCAACGATTTTCTGCTCATGGATGCGGCCTTGGTGCCCGCAGACATCGCCGGCTTTACCCGCCGCATCTGCGATCGCCATGAGGGCGTGGGCGCGGACGGCGTGGAATGGATGTCGCCGCACGCTTCCGCCGACCTGGAAATCCGCCTGCTTAACGCCGACGGCTCGGCGGCGGAAATCTCAGGCAACGGGACGCGCTGCGTTGCCGCTTACGTTTGCGC
>Ga0187782_10002988_pt1 | contig 12558 bp, 12 predicted proteins | sample 0715_SJ02_MP15_2_FD_132454 | JGI IMG/M metagenome (GOLD analysis project Ga0187782, IMG submission 132454) | Tropical peat soil microbial communities from peatlands in Department of Meta, Colombia - 0715_SJ02_MP15_20_MG | ecosystem: Environmental > Terrestrial > Soil > Wetlands > Peat | place...
CAAAGCCCAATCACCCCGATAGCGAGGCCGGCAAGAGCTGGCTGAAAGTATTGTGTCCAACGCGGGAGAGCCTTGAGCCGCGGGCGCAGATACCCTACCAATTTCACGAAGACCAACGAGGCAATCCCGCCTATGACTCCCAGTGCACCGTAAGCAAGCAACTCCGCGGGATGAACCAGATGGTAGACAGGGATTCCGAATAGCGCCTGCTCTCCCAGAAACCAGCGCGCCACGACAACGCTGGAGACGGCGGAAAGAACGATGGCCCCCAGCACCCCGGCGCTCCACTTTCCTATAACCTCCTCGATCACGAACAGCACAGCCGCAATCGGAGCATTGAATGCCGCCGCCAGCCCCGCCGCGGCCCCCACGGGAGCGATCAATCTGACCTTGTCGCGTGAAAGGCGCATGCGACTTCCCAGGGCGGAAGCAATCCCTGCGCCCATTTGCAGGGAAGGGTCTTCCGGGCCTAGGGATTGCCCGCTGCCGATGGCCAAGGCGCAGGTTATGAACTTTCCGATGACGGTCCTAAAGGGAACAAAGCCATCGTAGATGTAGACGGCGGCCTTAGTCTGGTTCACCCCGCTGCCACGAGCGCGCGGAAAGACTTTCATCACCAGCAGCGCCACGCACAGCCCTACGGCAGAGGGCGCCAGGATGGCTCGCAAGGGAGTAATGACCAAGCCGGACCCGAAAAGCGTGAGGCGCGTGTACTCAATTGTAATGCGGAATAGGACCACCACCAAACCGGAGAAAAGGCCAATGATCACGGCCAAAAGAAGGAAAACCTGCTGCTCGCCCAGTGTCAACTCACTCTTCTCCAGGCGCAGCCGCCCTCGAATCTCCTCCAGGATTCTCCTCCTACCCGCAGGGGCACGCCATGGCGCAGGTTTGTTCACATTAGGCTCGATTTTATTAATCATGGGTCGCGGCTCTGCCGCGCGGAGTGCCGAGGTGAGCCGCCAATTTGAGCAGCTCCGCGTGAAGCCGGTGGTCCGCTGGTGAGGCGGATCACTCGTTCCCACCTTCCTGGACCTGGGACAGAAGTAAGAGCGCCATGTCCGCACCCTTTGGTTCCCCGCAGGCCCTTTCCGTGACCTTCTCGATCTCAAAAGCCATGTCCGTTGCTTTGAGTAACAAATCAGGATCGTGGGCCAAGATACGTTCGCGCACTTTGGGTTGGAGAGCCGACGCGAGCGCATGAACTTTCTGGAGGTCATATTGCTGTTGGTTATTATCGAGGGATACGCCGCGTGCCTCAGCGCACTCACTTAGCCTCTGCATGCTTTGGGCAAAAGCCCGGAGAGCGCGTGAGGCGCGCTCGTGCCCGCTCAGCCGAGGCGCCAACGGATTGCTCTCCTGAATCAAGGTGGCGATCTCCAAAAGCGATTGGGACTGAGGCGAAAGAGAGCCTAAGCGCTTGGCCCGAGCAAGGTAACGCCGGGCATCAGGGTAGTTGCGCATCTCGAAACTCGCTTCTCCAGCCCCCTCTAACGCCGCTGTGTAGTTGGGGCGAAGCCGCAGAGCCTGGCGGAAGAGAGGCGCGGCATGTTCGTACTCTCCAGTTTTCATTAAAAGCGTAGCCACCTGAGTTTCAAGCGCCGGGTCGGGAGGCAAGTCAGCCGTGAGGGCGATCAGTTCGGCCTGCGCTTGAGCCTTTTGCCCGACTTTCAGGAGGAATTCCGCCAGCTCCAGCCGGGCCCGGCGACGATGGTCAGTGGGACTAGCATCCCATTGCCCGTAGATCGCATCGTGGTAGTACTGAACCGCTTCGGCTACCGAGCCCGAACCGGCCGCCAGCCGCGCCAGTTCGAGGTTAACAGTACCGTTGCCAGGCTCACTTTCCCACAAGCCCAACAAGTAGGCGCGCGCTTCGTGGAGGTGGCCGGCGGCGGAAAGGGCACGGGCCAACTGCAATTCTATAAGTGGGTCATTGCGCGAGTGAACCAGCGCGGACCGGAAATCTCCCAGGGCTGCTTCCGCATGGCCAGCATTAAGTTCCCGCTCACCCGAGACATACCACTTTTGGGCGAGCTCCCGTTCCTTGCCGCGATAGGCCTTCACCGAAAAAGTCGTGATGCTAAACAAAATGATCAAAACCAGGACACTTAATAGAAGAAGCTCGTTGCGCGACGCCGACCAGAGGAATCCTTCGTCCTCGCCGCAGGCGGGGCATTTCCGTTCTCCCAAGGGAATCATTTGACCGCATTGTTCGCAGCGTCTCTCAGCTTGCATTGCGCCCCAACACTAACATGCTCATCGCCTTGTGTAGCGTTCGGTTTGATTTAGAGGCCACTTTACGTCCCGTCGTGGCAGGGTAAACTCACCGCTACAACACCAAACTGACCCAACTTAAGAAATATAACAAGACGCGACCCTTGCGTCACCTGTGCAAATAGGGCGGCGGAAAGGGGTATATTGAGACTTGTGACCACTGTCATTCTGGGTGAGGTGAGGAATCTCGCTCTGATTCTTTCTTGCGTTTCCCCTACCCTTGCTGAAACTCCAGCCGGCGCAGAGTAAGGTTCCTCGCTGTCATGAAATTAGCGAACCAGGACCCCCTCACCCGCCTGCGGGCCGAAGCCGGCTGCACGTCCTGAGCACCCATGGCCCTTCGGCGGGCGAAGGCCCGACCCGCGCCGGCTGGTGAAAGCGCCGTCGCGGGGCACCCTCTCCCCCAAGGGGGAGAGGGCATTTTCATGGCAAGTGGTGAGCCAAAGGATCGTGGGATCTTCGCTCAGAATGACAGGCCGGGAAGGGAGCGGCAGGGAATTCAGACTTCACTATTCACCCTTCACTATTCCTAATTGCTTTGCCGGCACAGGGTTGCTAAGATGAAATGAATTTGCTGCACTGAGGAGACTCCGCTATGGACCGGCTGACACGCCACGAGCTGAAGCAGGACGAGTTTCGCGAATCTCTGGACCAACTCGAGGATTACCTGAAGGTTCATCTCAAGGAAATCCTCACGGTCGCCATCCTGGTCATTGTCGTGGTGGGCTCGGCGGGGGGCCTGAGGTATTACCTCGGCCAGCAAGAGGCCAGCGCCAATATCGATCTGGCTTCCGCCCTAAAGACCTTCCAGGCCTATGTGGGAACTGTCACGCCCGGCAGCATGCCTCCTGATTCGGAAACTTATGCGACGGCTGCCGATAAATACAAGGCGGCGATGGAAAAATTCAACGCCATTGTGCTCAAGTACCGGATGTTCCCCAGGCCGAAAGCTGTAGGCATTGCGCGTTACCATGTGGGGATCTGCGAATCGCTGCTCGGAGACTCGGCCGCAGCCATTAATGCCCTACAGGAGGCCAGTCGCGATGGAGACCGGGACATTGCCGCACTGGCTCAGTTTGCTTTGGCTGGCGAGTTTCTCAAGACCGGCAAGAAGCAGGAAGCTGACAAAATCTATCAGAACCTCGCCGATCATCCAACCTTGGCCGTGCCGAGGCCAAGCGCACTGTTGGCGATGGCGGATGCCTTGAAAGATTCCCAGCCTGCGCGGGCGCGGCAGCTTTACGATCAAATTCAGAAGGAATTCGGCTCCGATCCCTCCGTTGCGGAGGTCCTGAGGCAGCAGATGGCTGAACTGCCCCCAGCGCAGTCGGCTGTGGGCAGTGGGCAGTAGCCCGCGGGAGCAATCAGAATACCAATCGATAATTTAGGGTGTTTAATTGGCTTAGGGCATACACTCCTGCCCCGCTTTTTCTATGGGTCCGCCGCAATGACACCCTAGATGAGCCCTCATCATTTTCTCTAGGCTTGAGCAAACATAAAGGACCGAGGTGCGCATGGGCCTATCCGTGTTTGACAGCCCGGTCTACGTCGTGGTATTCTGTATGGAGCATACGATTTATTGTATTCTGTATGCTACCTGGAGCATACGAAGAACGACCGCAGACGCGAAAGGAATTGGGCATGCGCACTACCCTCAACATTGACGATCGCACCTTGGATTTGGTAATGAAGGAGACCGGTGCCCCCACAAAGACCGAAGCAGTGCGCCAAGCCCTTCAGGACTACGTGCGACGAAGGAAGATCGAGAAGCTGATTGCTCTAAAGGGAAAAGTCAATTTCGATTTGGACTGGAAAACTCTGCGAAAAGGCTGGAGCCGAAACTTTGCTCGTCCTCGTTGACACCTCGGTGTGGATTGAGTATTTCCAGCGCAAAAATGCGCTGATTGAAAAGGAAATGGACGGCCTATTACGGAGTGAGGAGGTCGCGACGGCTGGTCTGGTCCTGGCCGAACTTCGCCGAGGCTGCCGGACGCCCAGCCAAGTCAGGCTAATGCTGGACGCCATGGAGCCGCTTCTTTATCTGGAGAGTGATCGAACGAGCTGGCTTAAGGCGGGAGAGATCGCTGCAGAAGCAAGCGCGCGCGGTTATAAAATGGAAGCCGGCGATTGTCTTCTTGCCGCCGTGGTCCTCCGCGAGGGCTGCTCGCTCTTTACCCTCGACCGCACCTTCAGCCGCGTTCCGGGACTGAAGCTCCACGGCTTTCGATACAACTAAGACCAACTCTGGCCCCTATGCCCGACCACCTTCCCGAGACCCAAGCGACTGGTTCCATCAATGAGCCTACCCCTTCCCCCAGGAAAGAAGTGAGGCTGCGTGCGAACCCGCGGATCTTTCGTTTATGGGAGCGAATTCAAATCGGCCTTGCCAGTTGGGCCGGTTACCTGGCCGTGCTGTTGATTGGGCGCAGCCTGCGATGGGAAGTCCACGGTTGGGAGAATTGGGAAGCCGCCGCGCAAAGGGGCCAAGGGCTCATTTACACCTTCTGGCACCGCGAAATCTTTGCCGCCTGCTGGTTTTGGAGAAAACGCGGCATCGTGGTGATGACAAGCCGGAATTTTGACGGCGAATATATCGCCAGGATTATCCGAATGCACGGCTACGGTGCGGCGCGCGGGTCGAGCACGCACGGAGCATCGCAGGCGCTGACCGAAATGATCGACTCTCTGAGAAAGGGACGAGACGCGGCTTTCACCATCGACGGCCCGCGCGGCCCGCGCTACGTTGCCAAACGTGGGTCGGTGATGCTTTCCAAAGCCACCGGCGCCGCCATCCTTTGCTTCCACATCGCCTTGCGCCGCGCCTACGTCTTTCGCCGCACCTGGGACTTGACGCAGTTCCCTCACCCATTTTCGCGGGCTGCAGTGTTCATCGCGCCGCCCATCGTGGTCTCAGCGCAGGCCAGCGAGGAGGAACTGGCCGCCAAGCTCGGGCAAGTGCAGGGCGCCCTGGATGAGCTGAGGCGGCAAGGCGAGGAGTGGGCAGCTCGGATATAGAAACTCGAAAATGGAAACTGGAAACTGGCAGCGTTCTCGCAGGGGCGCAACCGTGCGTCCCGAACTCGGTAGCCATTACCGACTTCCGTTTTCTATTTTCCAGTTTCCACTTTCCAGTTTCTATTTTCCAGTTTCGATTTTCGAGTTTCCAGTTTGTTCCGCCAGGCGCTCGATTTCCGCGTAAAGGGCCTCCGCTTGCGCCCGCGTCTCCTCGAGGCTTCCTGAACAATCAATGACGTAATCGGCGCGACGGCGCTTCTCTTCAGCCGGAATCTGGGATGCTATGCGTCGGAGGGCATCTTGGCGGGAGAGACCGGTTTTGGCCATCAGGCGCTCAATCTGTTGTTCGGGCCTGCACCATGCCACCAGGATCTTGGCGAAGCGGTCCGCGACACCAGCCTCATAGATCAGCGCTGCATCCACAAGGATCACCCCTCGAGGGTGTCTGACGCGCAGATCCTTGGCCAGTTCGTCGACGCGCGCGATCAGGCTGGGGTGCACGATTGAGGTGAGTTCGCTGAGCTTTTGCGGGTCGGCAAAGACTATGGAGCCCAGCCGCTCGCGATCGATTTCGCCGCCAGGTTTCAGTATCTCCTGCCCAAAGTGCGCGACGACTTTGTGGTGGACAGGGTTGGACGTCAGAAGTAAATCGTGGCCAAGGCGGTCCGCATCAATCACCTTGGCGCCCAGCGTCTCCAGGAAGCGTGCCACGGTGGTCTTGCCGGAGGCGATCCCACCTGTCAGTCCAAAGCTACGGTGCATAGCTAAAGTATAGCAGCCTTGTGAAGGCTTGGCCGGGCGCAACAGCCCAGCACGTGTGGGGGCAGATTGGAAGGCAAGCGGGTTTCGTTTATAATGACAAAACGGTCGTCTACAGCCGCTGTCGCCTGCTGCGCAGGCTGAAAAGAAAAGCCGGTTGAGCGTCTGCAAGGGCCGAAATCGAATCGGACGGTGAAGTGTGGCTGATCTTTCGACAGTCCCCAACACGGAGAAGGGCTTCGTTTACAGCATCATGGATATCATGAGCTTTCTCCCCCATCGTTATCCGTTCTTGCTGGTCGACCGCATTGTGGAAATCGAGGGGGACAAGCGCATTGTGGGGCTCAAGAACGTAACCATCAATGAGCCCTTTTTCCAGGGTCATTTCCCTGGCGCGCCCGTCATGCCTGGGGTTCTAATCATCGAATGCATGGCCCAGGTGGCAGGCGTGATGATCTACCGCGACATGCCGGACAAGGCTAGAAAACTAATCTATTTCACGGGCATCGAAAACGCGAAGTTCCGCCGGCCCGTACTGCCGGGCGACCAGCTTCGGATCGAGATGCAATTGCTGAACCGGCGGAACAACTTTGGGAAGATGAACGGTCAAGCGACGGTGGAGGGGAAGTTAGCGGCCGAAGCGACGGTAGCGTTCGCCATCGCGGACCGCCCGGGTCAATCGTCAGGTCAATCGGGTCAATTAAGTCAATGAAGGCTCACCCCACAGCCATCGTTCATCCCCGCGCGAAACTCGCCTGCAGCGTGACGGTGGGTGCTTATTCCCTGATCGGGGAAAACGTCGAGCTAGGAGAAGACTGCGAGGTCAAGTCGCACTGTGTTCTCGAGGGGAACACACGAATGGGCAGGGGCAACCGCATCTTCCCGTACGCCTCGATCGGACTTGCACCTCAAGATCTAAAATACCGCGGCGAGCCGACGCAGGTGGAGATAGGCGACAACAATACTATTCGCGAGTTCGTCACTATTCACCGCGGCACGGAAGAGGGAGACAGGGCCACGCGAATCGGCAGCCATAACCTCCTGATGGCCTACGTCCACATCGCGCACAATTGCCGCCTGGGAAGCTATGTCATCATGGCGAACGGGGCCTCGCTGGCCGGCCACGTCGAGATTCAGGATCACGCCTCGGTGGGCGCGTTTTGCGGCATTCACCAGTTCTGTCGCATTGGCGCCTACAGTTTCCTTGGAAGTTACAGCGTCGTGAACCAGGACATCCTCCCGTACTCGAAGACTTCCGCTCCCCGCCCCCTGAGCGTGCTCGGAGCCAACCGCCTGGGGCTCGAGCGGCGTGGTCTGAACGCTGACGACTTGAAGGATCTGGAGCGAGCCTTCCGCTTGCTAACCCGTTCCAAGCTCAACACCACCCAGGCACTGGAGGCGATCGAGTCTGCCGCCCTCAAGTCTGACCATGTCCGGGCCCTGGTGGAATTCATCCGGACGTCGGAGCGGGGTGTAGCAAAGTGACCGAAACTCGAAAATCGAAATTGGAAAATCGAAACTGGAAAGGGCAGGTTGGAACGGCAGAGCGCCAACACGTGGCGATTTTCGAATTTCGAGTTTCTGATTTCTAGTTTCTGATTTCCGCCTTTTGATTGTCCCATGACTTGCCCAGATCGTTACGCGATTATTGCTGGAAACGGCCACTTCCCTTTCCTGGTGTTGCAAGCGGCGCGGGACCAAGGAATCGATCCCCTGGTGGTAGGCATCAAGGAAGAAGCCTCTTCGGAACTGGCAACCGTGGTGAGTGCAATTCACTGGCTGAGTCTGGGTGAAGTTTCGAAGCTCCTGGATCTGCTGGTCGCTGAACGGATCAGCAAAGTGGTGCTGGCCGGCCAGGTAAAGCATGCACAACTCTTCAGTTCCATCAAACCGGATGGGCTGGTGAGCCGCGTCTTGCAAAGCCTACCGCGCAAGAATACGGACTCGCTGATTGGGATATTCGTCCGGCTGCTCGAAAGCCGGGGAATCCAGGTGGTCGATTCGACGCTTTTCCTGAAACCCCTGCTTGCCGAGGCCGGTCCACTCACGCGCCGCCCGCCCGATGCCGAAGAACAATCGGATATCGCCTATGGCCGCGAGATCGCCAAGAAGCTTGCGGGGCTCGACATCGGCCAAACGATTGTGGTGTCTGGGCGAGCTTGTGTGGCCGTGGAGGCTATGGAAGGGACGGACGCCACCATCGAACGCGCGGCTAGCCTGAGTAACGGACGAGGCTTGGTGGTCGTCAAAGTAAGTAGGCCCTGCCAGGACATGCGCTTTGACGTCCCTGTGGTGGGACTGAAGACGATTCAGGTAATGCGACGGTCAAACGCCCACGTGCTGGCCGTGGACGCGGGCAAGACCCTGCTGTTTGAACGCCAGGCCATGATCAAGGAAGCGGACGAGGCAGACATCGCCATCGTGGGGATGAAGGATTGAGAAAAACGAAAGTCGAAAACCGAAATTCGAAAATCGTGAAGAGCGAAATCCGAAACTCGAAATTGGAAAATCGAAACTGAGGCCGGTCATTCCCGCGGAAGCGGGAATCCACCGCTTTGATCGTCAAAAGACCAAGTGACGCTTCGATTTCCGAATTTCGGTTTTCGAATTTCGATTTTTCGCGTACGGGGTCGAGTTGAGCGAAAGAATTGCCGTTGCCGTGCTCGGGGTTGGTGAGCACGGGAAGAAGCACGCCCGGGGGTTGAAGCAGGTCGTGGGAGCGGACCTCGTGGGAGTGTACGACCTTCGCCCGGAGAGAGCCAGGGAAGTTGCGGATGAACTTGGGGTCCGGGCGTTCACCAGCCTGGAGGAGGTTTGGGAGGCGGTTCAAGCTATAAGTGTAGTGATACCCACGACCAGCCACGCCGAAGTCGCGCGGCAGGCATTTGCCCAAGGCGTGGATGTTCTTCTCGAGAAGCCTATCACGCGTACCGTGCAAGAGGCGGAGGAGGTGACAGCCCTGGCCAAAAGCCGGGGTCGCATCCTGCAAGTCGGACACCTTGAGCGGTTCAATCCCGGCGTGGTGGCTGCAAAGGCCATAAGCCACCAGCCATTGTTTTTTGAAATTCACCGAATGGGGGTTTTCAGCCCGCGCAGCCTGGACGTTGACGTGGTGTTCGACTTGATGATCCACGACCTCGACTTGGTCCTGTGGATGGTTAATTCCGCAGTCTCGGAAGTGCGCGCGGTGGGGTTGCCGGTGCTTTCCGACAAAGTTGATATTGCCAATGCGCGCGTGGAGTTTGAATGCGGCGCGGTGGCAAACTTCACCGCTAGCCGCGTCAGTACGGAGCGAATACGGAAGTTCCGTTATTTCCAGCCCTATGATTATGTTTCCATTGACTTTACGCGACGCGATGCAACGCTTTTGAGGGTGGATGGCGGCGGCCCAACTCCCCGCATCGCTTTTCAAAAGCTCGAAACCAAGCCCGCGGACCCCCTTCAGTTAGAACTGGAGGCTTTTGTCGAATCGGTCCGAACCCGCCGCCCGCCCTTGGTGGGCGGCCTCGAGGGCCAGCAGGCGCTCGCTTTAGCCGAGCGCGTGATGAATTGCATCGAAGAACATGCAGGCAAGGTGAACGTTCGCCTGGGCCGGCCGGTAGGGCAAAGCGGGGAGACTTAGGCGATTTTCGAGTTTCTAATATCTAGTTTCGGTTTATACAGATGCCAACAGGTGACACCGAGCGTGAGATCAGCGTAGACACTATGCCGGCCGGGAATCCCCCTGCGCGCGAGCCCGAGTACCACCTCACCTTCGTGGATTCCGCCCTTCCACCGGTTTCCCTTTTCCGGCAGATCTTAGAAAGGCTGCGCGAACCGAAGACCACCGTTCCGAAGACGTACACGCGCACCGAAGGTTCCCCCGTACCCGGTGCTGAGTTCCACCCCACCTTCGTGGATACCACCCTTCCACCCGTCTCCCTTTTCCGGCAGATTGTGGAGAGGTTCCGCGAACCGAAGACGACCGTTCCGAAGACATACACGTCCACCGGAGGTTCCCCCGTACCCGGGGCTGAGTTCCACCCCACCTTCGTGGAATCCACTCTTCCGCCCCTTTCCCTTTTCCGGCAGGTTTTGCAAGAACTGCACGAACCGAAGTTCAAGGTTCCGGAAAAGTATTTACCGGGAAAAGCCAATCCGCCCGCGGCGGAGCTTCCCCCGCCCGTCTGGGAAGATCCCAACCAACTCGCGCTCCCCTTCGAAGTGATTAGGGGCCCGGTCCCGATGAGGCGCGCCAGTGTCCCGGAGGCCGAATATCATTTGGTGATGGTGGTCGATCCGGAGGCCATCAAGTGGCGGCGCCGGACGATGTACCTGTCTTCGTTGATCCTGCACGGATTCCTCCTATTGCTTCTCATCTTCTCACCAGATTTGCTGCGGCGCGGAAGGATGATGATGGGACTTCCCGTCGAAGTGGCGCCCAAGAAGGAGTATTCGTTTCTCCTGCTGCCACCGTCGGTCCTGCGCAAGTTGACCGAGCCTCCGCCGGAGAACTCCCCGCTCTCAGACCAGGACCGCCGGGCCCAAGGCCGCTCGCCGATAATCGTCCCCAGGGGTCTTCCTATGCCCTATTCTCGTGGCAACACGCCATTGCCGGAAATTGCGGGCGGTAAACCTCCTGCGGCTGCGCCCACTCCGCCGCCCGCAGGGGGCCCCAATCCCGCGCCTGCCAGCCCCGGCTCACCTGGCAATCAGCCGTCGAACCAGCCTCCGCAAGAAGCTAAGAATGAAGATAGCCTGCGACTGGAAGACGTCAAGCCCAATACGGGAGGTGGGGGAACAGGCTTGAACCTCCCTGCCCTCACGCCGGGGCAGGCTATTCAGCAGTCGCTGCAATCCGCCGCGCGCGGGCGCTCGAGCGGGATTGGAAGCGGCAACGGCGCAGGCTATGGAGATGGCAATGGGCAGTTTCAGAACCTCGAGCCGAATTTCTCCACGGAAGGGCCTATTATCCTCTCCGATACACGCGGCGTGGATTTCGGTCCCTACTTGGCGCGGGTTGTTTACATCGTGCGCCGGAATTGGTATTCGGTTATTCCGGAATCTGCGCGGCTGGGCGAAAAAGGGCGGGTGGGCATCGTCTTCGAAATCCTCAAAGACGGCTCCGTTCCTCAATTACGACTGGTGGCCTCGTCAGGCTCCGACCCGCTCGACCGCGCGGCCCTAGCAGGCATCCGCGCCTCCATCCCCTTTCCGCCCTTGCCGGAAGAGTTCACCGGCAACCATCTGGTTCTGCAGTTTATCTTCCTTTACAACCTCGCGCCCGGGCAGTAAGTCGATTGAGGATGGCCGATTGAGGATTGAGGACTGAAAAACCGGGGTGGCGGCGGTATCGCCATCCACAAGTGCAGGGCAAGCGCTACCCCAACCGCCGCCAATTCGATGTGTTAGAATTATGTTTTGAGGAGTGGCTCCTAGGGCAAGTGAGCGTACACACTTCACATCCCAATTCGCTGAGCTTCAGCCCTGGCTTGAAACCCTCGACAGAGGAAGTTGGCCATGCTTCGCTTTTCCCGAACTCAACTACTAGGTTGTTTTCTGCTGCTCGCGGCGGTTCTGGGGATCCTGCTCCTGCGCGCCCTACGGCTGGTTTGGTGGGCCCGATAGAAATGGCCGCTCCGCTGATCGCCATTGTTGGTCCCACGGCGGCTGGGAAATCGGCCCTCGCTCTGGCCGTGGCCGCCTCTCTTGACGGAGAGATCGTTAACTACGATTCGGTCCAGCTTTACCGCGGATTCGACATCGGGTCGGGAAAGCTATCCCCGCAAGAGCGCTGCGGCATTCCCCACCACCTCTTAGATTGTCTGGACGCCGAAGTGCACTTTACGGCAGGAGATTACCGTCGGGAAGCCCTGCGTGCGCTGGTGGAAATCAAGGCGCGAACGCGATTGCCTGTTTTCGTCGGCGGGACGGGGCTTTATCTGCGCGCAGTCTTCATGGGACTGTTCGACGGCCCGCCTCGCTCGGAGGAGTTGAGGCGCCGGTTGCGCGGCTTGGCGGAGAGGAGAGGCCGCGAATTCCTGCACCGGCTTCTCAAGCGGCTTGACGCCGCAGCCGCCGCCCGGATTCAGCCCCGGGACACACAAAAAACCGTGCGGGCCCTCGAGGTGTGCATTCTCGCCCGGACTCCAATCTCCAAGATGCAGGCGCACGGCCGGAGTGGGTTGGAAGGCTATCGAGTCGTTAAGGTGGGATTGAATCCAGAAAGAAGGGAGCTTTGCCAGCGCATCGACAAGCGTGTGGAGGAGATGTTCGCGCGGGGCTTGCTGGAGGAAACACGCGCCCTGCGGGCGCGTCGGGACTGGAGCCGCTTTAAGGCCCTCGGGGCGCTGGGCTACCGCCAAGCCAGCGCGGTGGTCCAAGGGCAATTAAGCTTGCCGGAAGCCATTCTTGAAACTCAGGTGGCCACCCGGCGCTACGCCAAACGGCAGATGACTTGGTTCCGACACGAGGCGGGAATCGTCTGGTTTGACGGATTTGGCGATGACCCGCGGGTCCAAAGCCGAGTCA
>Ga0187782_10002989_pt1 | contig 12554 bp, 10 predicted proteins | sample 0715_SJ02_MP15_2_FD_132454 | JGI IMG/M metagenome (GOLD analysis project Ga0187782, IMG submission 132454) | Tropical peat soil microbial communities from peatlands in Department of Meta, Colombia - 0715_SJ02_MP15_20_MG | ecosystem: Environmental > Terrestrial > Soil > Wetlands > Peat | place...
GCACGCTGTTTTTGTGCGAGAATAGAAAGGGAAAAAGGACACGTTGAAATGAAGGATGTTCCCTTAGCCGGTGCGTTTATCGCGGGATTAATCTCATTTCTTTCGCCGTGCGTGCTGCCTCTCGTGCCCGGCTACATCTCCATGCTGTCGGGAATTAGTGTGGAGCAGTTGCGGCAAGGGGCGCAGCCGAAGTCTGGCCTGTTTGCCTCGGCGCTTTCCTTTGTCATCGGTTTCTCGGTTGTTTTCATCGCCTTCGGGGCTTCCGCGAGTGCCGTGGGCGGGTTCCTGCAATCGCACAAGAACCTGCTTGCGCCGGTGGCCGGGGCACTGATTCTCCTCTTTGGCCTCCACCTGCTAGGCGGCTTGATCAAGATGAATGTCCGTGCGGGCATCCTCCTTGGAGCCGTGCTGGTTGCGCTCGGAATCGCTGCGCTGGTGCATGGCGGGCCGCTCTTTGCCGGGTTGGGCGCCGTCCATTTCTTCTCGCTTTCGATTATCGGATTTTTCGGCCCGATGCTGGCGCGCTGGCTGAACCAGGATGTCCGTTTGCGGAGCAAGGATACGAAACCGGGAATGGTCAGCGGATTCCTGCTCGGATTTGCCTTTGCCTTCGGATGGACGCCGTGTATCGGGCCGATCCTCTCGGCCGTCCTTGTCCTGGCAGCCGCTAGTGGTACCCTTGCGCGCGGAGTGCTCTTGCTGGCTATCTACGCTGCCGGGTTGGCGGTACCTTTTCTTTTGACCGCCGTCCTGCTGAATCAGTTTTTGCGCTTCTACCAGAACTTCCGGAAGCACCTGCACACCGTGGAACTCTTCAGCGGAGCCTTGTTGCTTTTCGTCGGCGGACTGGTCTTCCTGAACAAACTGGCGTGGCTCGCCGGCAAACTAACCTTCTTGAACCGTTTCAATTTGTAGAGGAATATAATTTCGGGTGAAGTTATGAAAAAAATTGTCATTATTGTCGGCACTGTCGCTGTTCTTATCGGGATAACCATCTATCTAGACCGGGCAACTCGTCTACCCGCCAAGCCGGTGGAGGAAACGATCGAAGCGTCCACCAAGGTGGAAAGGCCAGAGCCGGAACTAAAGCTGAAGGATCTGAAAGGCAAGGATCTGGCTCTTTCAGACCTGAAGGGCAAGGTGGTTTTCGTCAACTTCTGGGCCACCTGGTGCGGGCCTTGCCAGGATGAGATTCCCACGCTGATCGATATGCAGAACAAGTATGCCGACAAGGGTTTCACGGTTCTCGGCATCGCCATGGATGACGAGGGACAGAGCGTCGTTGCCCCCTTTGTGGCAAAAGAAAAATATGACGTGAATGGCCAGCAGCTGCTTATCAATTATCCCGTCGTGATCGGAACCGACGAGGCGGCTGACAAGTTTGGTGGCGTTATGGGCTATCCGACCAGCTTCCTGATTTCGCGCGGCGGAAAACAGATCATGAAATTCCAGGGGCCGCCCGACCCCGCCGTTGTGGAGAAGGCCGTCGAGTCTTCGGACTAACCGGATCCTATCCATGCTCACCGAACACGATTTTCAGAAGAAAGCCGATGAAGCGTTTGATGATCTGCGTCGCCGATTGCTTACGCTAGGCGACGAATACGCGTTTGATGTTGAAGGCGAGAGCGGCAAGCTCGAAGTCATCTTCGAAGAGCCGGCGCCGGCGAAGTTTGTGATTTCGCCGAATACCCCCATCCGCGAAATCTGGATTTCCGCGCTCTCGACCAGCTTCAAACTTGGCTGGTCGGAAGCGCGCGGCGCATTCGTGCACGAAAAAAGCGGCGAAGATCTTCACGCGGTGATGAGCCGCGTCATTTCCCAACAACTCGGAACACAGGTGACGGTGTGAAACGCTTCGCTATTTTGTTTGGCCTTCTTACGGCAGTCTTTTGCCTTCTTATTTCGCCTGAGGGCAATTCTCAAAACGTGTCGGGCAAGGATGTGCTTGCACCCACGGCCTACGTCTCCTACGACCCTGTGGCACGCGGGATGGTGTTTCAGGTCGGAGTCGTACTGAAGATCCGGCCCGGCTTCCACGTCAATGCGCACGAGGTTTCGCTCGAGTATTTGATCCCGACTCAGATCCAGGCAGAAGTTCCTGCAGGCTTCAAGATGGGCGACGTTATCTATCCCAAAGGCACGCTGGTAACCTTCACCTTCTCGAAAGACAAGCCGTTGAATGTGTACACGGACTCCGTAACGGTGCGCGTGCCTCTAACCGTTCTGCCGAATGCGCCGCTCGGGACCCAACACTTTGCCATGAAGCTGCGTTACCAAGCTTGCAGCACGGAAATCTGCCTTCCCCCGGTTACGAAGGACGTAGATACCACGATCAACGTTGTTGCCGCTCAAGCTGGCGCGAAACCCGCGAACGCAGCAATCTTCTCAAAATAAATGACAGGGACCGCCCTTCTGAGCCGCTCCCTGCCTTACTGCTCGTTTCGAGCTATACCCCTAACCTACTGACAGGATTGTGTTCTGCACTCTGTTCTCGTGTGGGGTCTCTATTTCCACTCCTTGAGGGCTTCCCGCAAGCGCCGCACAACGCGTTCCTGACCGAGAACTACCATCGTATCAAACAGGGGAGGAGCCACAGCCTGGCCTACAATGGCGACGCGCGTGGCATTGATCAGCAATCCTGCCTTCACGCCCGCATCTTCGGCAACCTTTCGCGAAGCGTAATCGCAGGCATCGTGATTCCATTCTGTCAGGGTTGCCAATGCGTCGGCCAGTGTCTTCAATAGAGAAGGCAGCTTTTCATCTTTCCAGAACTTCGCTTTCGCCGCGGGATCCAAAGTGAAGTCCTCGCTGAAAAACGCCCGCGACCAGCTCGAAAAATCCGGCAAAAGGCGCACGCGCGGCCGCAACAGGTCCACGGTCCTGGCAAACCATTCATGCCCCGTCCCGCTCGCCCACTCTTCTTTCCACAGCCCATCCTGTTTCAACTGCTGTTCCACTTCCGGCAACAGATCCTCGATAGGCAGCTTCTGTAGATATTGCGTGTTAAACCATTCAAGCTTGGCGCGATCAAACACGCCGTTCGTGCGGCTGACTCCTTCCAATGAGAACTTCTCGAGCAAATCCTTGGTGCGCAGATACTCTTCATCTCCGCCCGGCGCCCACCCCAACAGCGCCAGAAAATTGCGGAATGCTTCGGGAAGGAAGCCCTCGTGGCGGTACATGTTCACGTCCGTTGCGCCATGCCGCTTCGACAGACGTTTTTTGTCGGGGCCGAGAATGAGGGGCACGTGCGCAAACACCGGTGGCTCGGCGCCGAGTGCGCGGTAGAGCAACACCTGCTTCGGCGTATTCGAAATGTGGTCCGCACCGCGAATCACGTGCGTCACACGCATGTCGATATCGTCGACGACGACGCTCATCTGGTACATGGCCTGGCCGAACTCTTCGCCTTCTTTGCCCGAACGCAGGAGCACGAAATCTTCGATCTCGTCGTTCGAGAACTCGCTCTCGCCGAATACGGCGTCAAAAAATCTTGTTGTGCCACCGATAGGCACTTTGAAACGGACAGCAGGGTTTGTGTCAGGAGAGGACGGCTTCCCATCGCGACACGAACAGCGCACCACGCGCCGCACCTGCGACTTTTCCGCTCCTTCTTCCGCGTGATCGCCTCCGGCATAGCGCTCCGGCGGGCAATAACATAGGAAGGCGCTGCCGTTGGCCAGAAGTTTCTTGGCCGAATCCTGGTAGAGCTGCGTCCGTTGCGACTGGTAGAATGGGCCCTCATCCCAATCCACCCCGAGCCATTTCAGGCCGTCGATAATTCCATCGACCAGCTCCGGCTTGTTTCTCTCTGCGTCCGTGTCCTCGATTCGCAGAATCATCGTGCCGTGGTTCTTGCGTGCAAACAGCCAGTTAAACAGGGCTGTTCTCGCCCCCCCCACGTGCAGGTAGCCGGTCGGCGAGGGTGCAAAACGTACCCGCACAGCCCCGGTCGGAGTCTTGTTCTCAGCGGTCATTGTCTGTCGTTTCCCATGTGTCCGAGTGAAAACTTCAGTGTAGCGGAAGCCGCCCGACGGCGTCCAACGACTCTCCATCTTTCAGGGTTGCGGGGAAATCCGCAGGAGGAAGGCCGTGCCGTCTTCGAGCTTCATGTCAGCCTTTTCAAAGTGCAGGGAGAATTCGCCAACCGGCGCACTCCTACCGGTATGCGCAATCTTGATCCCTCTCAAGTCGTAAACACCGCACGCATTGGCAGAAAACACCCACAAAGCCTGCAGGTGGTCGTCTCCGTTGACCGGGCCTTCACAACCTCGCGCCGGATTAGCCTTGACGTGAACCAAGACGCCACCAAGCACACCTTTCCCCACGTTTTGCTTTCCGGCTCCCCGCACAGCGCCACCATCACCAAAACGGGTGTCTCCGCCGATCTGCGTGGTGTCTGCCCAACCAGTGGGCGTTCCCACGTCCGCCCCGGAGCGCGGCGTTTGTGCCGTGCGAACCGCACTGTAGGAAGCGAGCGCCCTTAGGTAGGCGGAAATCGTGACGGGAGCCTCCTTACGCATTTCCAGTTGATTGAACTTCAGCGTGACAAGCACGCCCTCACCCTCAGGATCCTTTTCGACAGATACGAGCAAGCCCCTGACCATCGACTTCACCGGAATCTTCACCTTATCCGGCAGCGGAACGTCTTGCATGATTTTTGCTGTAATGGGTTGTCCCTTCTGCCCTTCCTTGACGACGATGTCTCCCTCGAGACGCATCGGCAGAACCGTTCCCGCGGGAAAAGGAGATGGACTCTGCACGGGCTCCGTGCCAGAGGAGAGCTCGCGAATCTCAAGGCTATGCGCCGAGCAGATCCATTGCCAGGCAAACAGAAACATCCCCAGTAAGAGGGTGACCCCCAAAACAGGTGCGGGCTTATTGCTGGTTCTTCTGGTGAAAGACACTTCCTCGCGCCCACGGAATGTCGCCATGGCAGCCCTCCGAACCTAGCAAGGTACCTTGTCGGGTCCTGCGGGCACAAGGGCATTGACCCTTCCGCAAAACCGGGGGAATTCCTCTACTCGTGCACTCTGTGCCCGGCCCCCTACTACCTCTTACGCCACCAGTGCCCTTGTACCCTTGCCGCTCCTTTTTTTGCTGCCTCATAATCGCAAATGATTCGTTTTGTGTGTGGTCGGGCTTCGCGGTACGTCCTGCAGAAGCGCTGCGTAGGAGTGCTCACGGCGCAGTTTTTGCTGCGGATGTCTCCGGCTGCCTGCACGCGGTACGGGGTCCCTGTCTGCCTGCAATGCTAAGGGAAGCGTTCAGACTCGTTCATGGTCTATAGCATCATCGCACTGGGATTTTTGCTCGCCACTGCACTGGTTGCGGTGTTTTTTGCGTCTATCTATTCCCTGAAACGCCAGCAGTATCTGTTGTATTGGGCGGCGGCCTGGCTGCTTCATTCCGCTCATCTCCTTCCGGCGGTAATTCATTGGAAAGAGTCGAACCCTTTTCTTGCGGCGTTGGGTCCCGGACTATTTGGCCTTGCGGGAATCAGTTTCTTCCTCGGCACTCAGCTCTATACGCGCAAGAAAATGTGGGTGGGGCTGGCGATCGGCGTGGCCGCGATTCTCGCCCTCTGGTCCGCGGCCAGTGCGTTTCAGGTCCTGCCTGTGCCCGCGATGTTGCCTGCGTCCCTGATCTACCTCGCCGTAGCGACCCTCTTCTGGAAAGAAAGCCGCAATCATGAGACGCTCGCCGATCAACTTCTCGCCGCCGCTTTCGCAATTTGGGGATTGCTGACGTTCGTTCTGTACTCTATTCCGGCCCTGCGCACCTTCTTCGGCGAAGCGCTTCAGCCGATTATCGTAATTCCCACGGTCTTTGTTTGTATGTTGCTCCTGATGGCGAACTACGAAGAGGAAAAGCGCCGCGTGGAGCGGAACATGCTTGCGCTTTCGAATCTGAATCTTGCCACCTCCAGTTTCGTCGGCGGCGAAATTCAGCGCATGCTGGCGCAGGCTCTCGATCGGGTGCTCGGTGTCGTGCGCCTGCCCGTTGGCGTGCTGTTCCTGCATCACGGGGATCCGGAAGGACCTAGCTCTGTGGTTTCCGCGGGCGTCTCCGATGAGTTCTGCCAGGCCGCCCAGACGGAGGGTCTGGACGATTATCTTGTGGGCATGGTGACGCGCCTTGGAGGCCTGGTCAGCTTTCGGGATCTTCGCGACGACAACCTCTCGGCGCTCGAAAAAGACGAACCCCTCCGTCGCTTTCGCGAACTTGCCCTGAAGCACGGATTGCGGAGCGCCGCCGTAATCGGCTTACAAGCAAAAGAGCAAGCTTTTGGGCTTCTTCTGCTCGGTACGCCCGACAGCCGCCGCTTCACTCCCGCTGAACTGCGTTTGCTCCTGGCACTCGGCCATCAAATCGGCGTGGCGGTAGAGAACAGCTACCTGATCCAGCAGACCTCCCGCCGTTCCGAAGAGCTCCATGTGCTTAACGAAATCGGACGGGCGCTCAGCTCCACGCTCAACAAAGAGGATCTGCTGCGCAAACTCTGGGAAGAGTTGCACCGGTTGTTCGATGTGGAAAATCTCTATCTCGCCACATTCGATTCCGTTCGTGACCAGATCAACTTCGATCTGGAACTGGCCAAAGGTGTCCGAATGCCCAAGCGCTCGCGGCCAGCCGGCAATCACCTGACCGAGTACATTCTGCGAACGCGGCAACCCGTTCTGATTCGCGACAATTTTGTTTCGGAAATTCGCAAGCTCGGCGTCGAACCGCTGCGAACAACAGGTTCCTTTTGCGGCGTGCCGCTCGTTGCCTACGATCACGCCATCGGAGCTCTCTGCATTTTCTCCGACAACGAACGCGCTTACGACGAGGGTCACCTGGAGCTGATGCGTGTGCTGGCCAGCGAAGCCAGCATCGCCATCGAAAATGCGCGCCTCTTCCAAGAAGAGCGCACCAAAGCGCGCCATCTGAGCCTGCTGAACCTCATCTCCCGCGACGCCATCGCGACCCTGAATCCAGACGAGATCCTCGCCAAGATCGCCGGGCAACTGGAGCATGGGCTTTCCTACGATCACATCGGAATCGCCATCCTCGAATACACCACTCGCGAGTTGATCATTTCGGCCGAAAGTGGAAAACGCCGTGGGGCACTCGGCCGCCGTATTCCCCTCGACACCGGCTTGATCGGCCAAGTGGCACGCACCGGCAAACCCGCAAATTATCGCTCGTCGGTCAATTCTCAAAGCACTCCGCAACCGGTTCTCCCGGATTCCTCGACCGCGATGGCGCTTCCGGTCTTTTACGGCGACCACCTGCATGGTGTTCTGTACGTTGAAACCACGGAGCACATGGATTTTTCGCAGGAAGAATCTCTTCTCCTGCAGACGCTCGCCGACCTGATCGCAGGCGCGTTCCACAACGCTCAGACATTCCAAAGGGCCCAGGAGCAAGCCATCACAGACGGCTTGACCGGTGTGAAGACTCACCGCTTCTTCATGGAAGCGCTCTCTTCTGAATGGAAGCGTTCTTCTCGCGCCGGCCGTTCCTTTGCCCTGGTTCTGATGGATTTGGACAGATTCAAGTTCGTGAACGACTTTTACGGTCACCTCGAAGGCGACCTGGTCTTGCAGCGTGTGGGGCAGATCCTTGAAACCAATTGCCGCCGCTCCGATGTAGTGGCGCGTTACGGTGGCGACGAATTTGTCATCCTGATGCCGGAAACCACCATGGAGCAGGCCCGGCAACTCTCTTCTAAATTGCGCGGCTGGATTGCCTCCGACCCGCTGCTGCGCGAGAAAAACATCAGCGCCAGCTTCGGCATCGCGTCCTATCCTTTGCACGGCTCCGCTCCGCAGGAGTTGATTCAGGTCGCAGACGCCTCGATGTACTTGTCCAAGCACCAGGGCGGTAACACGGTGTCCACGGCTGAACACATCGATCCGAACGAAGCGCGCAAGTGGAAGCGCGACGTCCTCGAAGCTTATCTCGGAGTCACGCTGAAACGGCTCTTCGCCACCGGCCCCGAGGCGTTTGAGGAAATCTACCAGCGCTTGAGACAATTCTCAGACTCTCTGCCCGCCACGGAAGCTTCGCGGAGCGCCGCTTCAAATGGCCCCAACGCGCTTCCACAATCGATTCTGGACACCGTGACTTCGTTGGCCTACGCCATCGACGCCAAGGACCAGTACACTCAAGGTCACTCGCAGAAGGTTTCCGCATACGCCGCGCTTCTGGCCGAGGCGATCGGCATGTCCGAGAGCGAAGTGGAAGAGATTCGCTTGGGCGCAGTTCTGCACGACGTCGGCAAAGTGGGAATCCCGGAGCAGATTCTGAACAAGAGCGGGCCGCTGAATCCCGATGAGTGGGAAACCATGAAAACCCACGTCACCTATGGCGGCCGGTTACTCGAACCACTCGAGCCTCTGGCGCGCATCCGCCAGATGGTATTGCATCACCATGAATTCTTTGACGGCTCCGGTTACCCGGAAGCACTCTCCGGGAAAAATATTCCACTCGGCGCCCGCATCATCACCATCGCGGATTCCTACGACACCATTACCAGTGACCGCAGCTACAAGAAGGGTCGCAACGCCGACGAAGCCCTTGTCGAGGTTGCGCGCTGCGCCAACACACAGTTTGACCCGGAGCTGGTCGCCGCCTTCGTCAAGGCCATGCGCCAACTTCCTAATCCCATCATCGAAGCCCATTCCCTCCTCGCGCGCAATTCCTGACCTGTCCATATCGCTTCGCTCCGGCTACTTACTTCTCTCCGATTGTTCGCCCATCACAACGCACTGTTCTTCCGTCACTGAATTCCCAGCCGCTCGGGGCCATAGTGCCTCGTCCGTCGGGCTGTTTCTCGCCAAAACTGGGGGTTTTCCCGTGAGCAAACCTTCTCCGTTCCCTACGACGTATGACGTTTTGCGCCAGCATGGTGTCGACCGCCGCGACTTTCTGAAATTCTGCGTGACCACTGCCGCGGCCATGGGCCTGGAAGCCTCCATGGTGCCGAAAGTTGTAGCCGCCATGGAAACAAAGCCGCGCATCCCGGTGGTCTGGCTGCACGGTCTTGAATGCACCTGCTGCAGTGAATCGTTCATCCGGTCCTCCCACCCGATTGCCCAGGACGTAATCCTGAACATGATTTCGCTCGATTACGACGACACCCTTCAGGCTGCGGCCGGCTACCAGGTGGAAGAGATTCGCAAGAAGCTGATCAAGGAACATCCTGGCGGCTATCTGCTGGCGGTAGAAGGCAATGCTCCTACTGCGGACGGCGGCGTGTACTGCACGGTCGGTGGCGATACCTTCCTGAATGTCCTCAAGGAGACAGCGGAACATGCGAAGGCCATTGTGGCCTGGGGTTCCTGCGCCTCGAACGGTTGCGTACAGGCGGCTCATCCGAATCCCACCGGCGCGAAGCCGGTTCACGAGCTGATCACGGACAAGCCCATCATCAACGTGCCCGGCTGCCCGCCGATCGCCGAAGTCATGACCGGCGTCCTGACCTACGTTCTGACCTTTGATGCGCTGCCGGAGCTTGATCGTATGGGCCGCCCAAAGATGTTCTACGGCCAGCGCATTCACGATAAATGCTACCGCCGCGCGTTTTTCGATGCCGGGCAATTTGTGGAGTCATGGGACGACGACGCGGCGCGCAAGGGCTGGTGCCTGTACAAGATGGGTTGCCGAGGGCCAACAACCTACAACTCCTGCTCCACCTTCAAATGGAACAATGGCGTCTCCTTCCCCATCGGCTCCGGCCACGGCTGCATCGGCTGCAGTGAAGCCGGCTTCTGGGACAACGGGCCGTTCTATCAACGGCTTTCGAACGTGGTCGTTCCCGGCATCGACGCCACTCCCGACAAGATCGGGGCGCTGCTCGGCACGGCCGCGGTGGTGGGCGTGGGCGCACATCTCATCTCAACCGTCGTGAACAAGAACGCTCGCATTATCAAAACCGACGAAATAGCCACGCCGAGTGGCAAGACCGAATAGGAGCCAATCATGACCACTCGAGTCGTTGTAGATCCTGTGACCCGGATTGAAGGACACCTGCGCATCGAGGCCATGCTGAACGACAGCGGGCATGTCGGCGACGCTATATCCTCCGGCACCATGTGGCGCGGGCTGGAGGTGATTCTGCAGGGCCGCGACCCGCGCGATGCCTGGGCCTTTTGCGAACGGATCTGCGGGGTGTGCACCACGGTGCATGCGATTGCTTCGGTGCGTAGCGTGGAAAACGCCCTGGGCATGCAAATACCGAAAAACGCCGAAATCATCCGCAACATGATGTTCCTCACCCAGATGGTGCAGGACCACGTGATTCACTTCTACCATTTGCACGCCCTCGATTGGGTCGATATCGTCTCCGCCCTGAAGGCCGACCCCGATCACACCGCCGCGCTGGCGCAGAAGGTTTCACCTAACGCGGAAAAAGCCACTCCAGGCTACTTTCGCGACATCGCTACCACGCTGAAAAAGTATGTCGACTCCGGCCAGCTCGGCCTGTTCGACAACGCCTACTGGGGTCACCCGGCATACAAGCTTCCTCCCGAAGCAAATCTGATGGCCGTCTCTCACTACCTGGAAGCGCTGAAGTGGCAGAAGGATATCATTAAGATTCATACCGTCTTTGGCGGAAAGAATCCGCATCCCAATTACCTCGTCGGCGGTATGGCTTCCGCGATTGCCCTGCAAAGCGACAGCGCCATCAACATCGAACGCCTGAACATGGTGAAGGACCTGATTGCCCAGGCGAAACAGGTCGTGGAGACAATGTACATTCCCGATCTGCTGGCAGTCGCTTCCTTCTATCCGGACTGGACACAAATCGGCGGCGGACTCGGCAATTACCTCACCTACGGGGATCTGCCGCAGAACGGTATCAGCGACGTTCCCGCGTTCAAGATCCCGCGCGGCGCTATTCTTAATAAGAATCTCGCTGAAGTTCTGCCCGTGGATCCGGCCGATGCCGACCAGGTTCAGGAACAAATCGCCCACTCCTGGTATGAATACACAGCCGGGAAAAGCTCTCTGCATCCCTGGGAAGGCGAGACCAAGCCCAATTACACCGGCCCCAAGCCGCCCTACACGCAGCTCGAGGAAAACGCCAAATACTCCTGGCTGAAGTCGCCCCGCTGGAAGGGCAACGCTATGGAAGTCGGGCCGCTCTCGCGCATGCTGGTCGGCTTCGCCAGCGGCCGGGCCGATTACAAGGATGTCGTCACGGAAGCGCTTGGCGCGTTGAAAGTTCCGCCGACAGCCTTGTTCTCGACGTTGGGCCGCACCGCCGCGCGTGGTCTGGAAACGCGACTCTCGGTCTACTGGCTGCAGCAGGAATACGATCGCCTTATCGCTAATCTGAAGGCGGGCGATACGACCACCGCCAACACGGCGAAGTGGGAGCCTTCCACCTGGCCAGCCGAAGCCAAGGGCTACGGCTTCACGGAAGCTCCGCGCGGCGCCTTGTGCCATTGGATCCACATCAAGGACACCAAAATCCACAACTACCAGATTGTGGTTCCCTCCACGTGGAACGCTTCACCGAAGGATGCGAAGGGCCAGCATGGCGCGTACGAGTCCGCGTTGCTCGGAACGCCGATGGCGGATCCGAAGCGACCGCTCGAGATCCTGCGCACGATTCACTCCTTCGACCCTTGCCTGGCGTGCGCCTCGCACGTCCTCGGCAAGGATGGCCGCACTTTGTCTGAAGTGATGATCCGGGTCTAGGAGGCGGCTATGGCCAAAGTAATTGAACCGTTTGACCCGAAAGATGTGGCGGCTCATCCGGAACACTACTTCCGCCGCGCCTACATTTGGGAATTGCCGGTACGCATCACGCATTGGGTGAATGCACTGTGCATCACCGCGCTCTTCCTGACCGGACTCTACATCGGAACGCCCATCCTGACGACCAGCGGTGAGCCGGCGAATCACTTTCTGATGGGCCGCATCCGCCAGATCCACTTCGCGGCAGGAATTATCTTTGCGATCAGTTTTCTTGTCCGCATTTACTGGTTCTGGGTGGGGAACAACTATGCGCGTTCAGGTTTCCCGATGATCTGGAAGAAAACCTGGTGGAGCGATCTATTCCAGCAGTTGATGGATTATCTCCGCTTGCAGCGCGGCCACGTGCACCTTGGCCACAACGCGCTGGGTGGGTCTGCGTACACATTCTTCGTCATCCTTCTCGGGTGGGTGCAGATTTTCACCGGCTTTGCGCTTTTTTCCGAGGTGAACCCCGGTGGGACGCTGAATAAGATCTTCGGCTGGGTGATTCCTCTGCTCGGGAGTTCGTACAAAACCCACATGATTCATCATCTGGTCGCGTGGGCTTTCCCGATTTTCGCGATACTGCACGTGTACATCGTGACGTACGACTCGACCCAGTACGGCAACGGCCTGATCACTTCGATCATCTCCGGCTACAAGTTCTACCGCCGAGGAGACATCCGCGACGATGAATGGATTTCTTGACAGCCTTTCCGGCGTTGGCCGGGAAGTCGCAACCGAACCTGCGCCCATTCTGGTTCTTGGTTTGGGCAACATTCTCCTGCATGATGACGGTGCCGGTCCCGCGCTGCTCGAAC
>Ga0187782_10002990_pt1 | contig 12549 bp, 9 predicted proteins | sample 0715_SJ02_MP15_2_FD_132454 | JGI IMG/M metagenome (GOLD analysis project Ga0187782, IMG submission 132454) | Tropical peat soil microbial communities from peatlands in Department of Meta, Colombia - 0715_SJ02_MP15_20_MG | ecosystem: Environmental > Terrestrial > Soil > Wetlands > Peat | place...
CGGCGGTGGAGGGGGAGGTAACCGGAAATCGGACCTCCTGCTGCGCTATATCCATCACGCATGCGACGATGCGAGACATGTCCCCTGCATCGTCCGTGCCTCGTGCCGGCGCTCCGGTAACCGTGCTACCTGGCGCCGAGCCCTTCTCCGCGGACGGGGGGCCGATCGGCGTCCTGGTCTGCCACGGCTTCACGGGCAGCCCGCGGACGATGCGCCCGTGGGCCGAGCACCTAGCGACGGCCGGGTTCACCGTGCGCCTGCCGCGGCTGCCCGGGCAGGGACGTTCGTTTCGGCTTCCTTCGCGCTGCGGTCAATTTCGATGGTGCCTTTGAAGTCCGCGCCGCCTTCGATCATTATCTGCGCCGTGGTCAAATTGCCGACTACGTAACCGTCCTTCTTGATCTCGACGCGACCCTTGGCGCGCACGTTTCCCTTCACGTAGCCGTACACGACGACGTCGCGGGCGATGATGTCAGCGGTGAGCTTCGCAGTCTTTCCGACCGTCAACTTCCGCCCATCAAGCTGGATCTGCCCTTCCACCAAGCCGTCAATCAGCAAATCCTCGGTGCCAGAGATTTCGCCTTTCACGCGCAGGCTCGACCCCAACCACCCCGTTGTGCCTTCCGCTGCGGCCTCCATGGGACGCGGCGCGTCGGTGCTCTTCGTTTCGGGTTTCTTCTCATTCCACATGTGATCCTCCTGGGGATAACACACCCCATGCGGTTTTCCTGAAGGAGTGCAACAATCCCGGTTCCTTGCTCCTGCCTGCAGAGACTCCACGCAAGATTGAGGGGTGCCATAAATCCTACTCCTGCGGGGCGGGCGCGGCAACCCAAGAACTTGCCCCGGTGTCGCGATTTCCGGTGGGCATGACCCGCGGACCGACTCTGAAATCACGGCCTTGTTTCTGGAGGCATTACCGGGGCTTGTTAGGCACGTCCTCCAAAAAACGGCGGACACAAAAGGCGCGCAAGTTTGTTCCAGACGGTCTACTCGTCCGTGACGTGGCTAGTACCGGAGTTTGAACCTTGACGCGGCCCAGGGTAAGAGTAGCCTGAACGCGAAGGCCCAATTAGCGGCGGAGATTACCCATGACCCTCTCTCTCCGTGTCTGTACGGCCGTTTTGCTTGGGGTTCTGAGTATGCCTGGCGCTTGCCGGGCCCAGAGCAAGAGCAAGCCGCAGGACGTCCCACCATCCTCAATAGCTGGCGAAGTGCACGGAACGCCCGTAAAAAAGACCCCTGCCCTCACCGACGACGATATCGCGTTACTGGCGCTGCGCCCGGCGGCGAACCCGGCGGAAACTCCGAAGCCGGAAGCAGCCGGGGAGCCTGCGACGGAGGCAACTCCCGAAGCTCTGCAAGACCCGGAGATGAGGCAAGCGGAGGTCGCGGCTCTGGAACAGCAGATCAAAGAAAAGCAACGGAAGATTGAGCTGCTGATGCGTATGTTTGTCCTCGACGAAGAAGCGTTCCTGAAGGATCCGAGCGGGCAGTCCGAGGAGGAGGAAGCGCGAGCAAAGCGTAAATTCGAGCAGGATGAATTGCTGCGGGAAGGGAAGGAGATCGCGCAGCTGCGAGCTAGACTCGAACAGATTGCGCCGCCTGGGGGCGAGAAAGCAGCCCCGGCCAAGGGCGTGGCGGCGAATTAGCTGATTCCTCCCATTATGGGCACAGCGCGTGCGGGACGAGGCGTGCGCAAAACGGAAAAGAGGAAGAGGGATCCCTCGACTCCGCCACCCGACGCGCCAAACAACGGCGCGCAAGAGAAAATCGGGTCGCTCCGCTCGGGATGACAGCGGGGGAGCGGGGTCGGCAGGAGAAAAACGAAGCGAAAGCGTGAGGGACCAAGCGGCCCGGGCCATCCAAATTGACCGTTGCGCTGGCCTTGCTCCTGCGGGACACTGGAGTTCCCGCCGTACTCCAGCGACTCCCCGAAGTACGTATTTGCGGGCCATCCTTGTGGATTCATAAGGATCCGTAAAGGAGCACTCTCATGAGCAATCCGATTGGTGAACTCAAGCCTCCCGCGCGTTTGATGATGACCCCCGGGCCGTCTTCGATGGACGCACGCGTGTACCGGGCCCTGGCCACGCCGCTGGTGGGGCATCTGGACCCGTGGTTTCGCGGCTGCATGGATGAAACGCAGGCATTGTTGCGGCAGATTTTCCAGACGGAAAACCGCATCACGTTTCCGCTGTCCGCTTCCGGCTCGGGCGGCATTGAAGCCTCGGTGCTGAATTCGCTGGAAACCGGCGATGAAGCCATTTGCTGCGTGAATGGCATGTTCTCGCAACGCATGTACGTCATTGCCCAGCACACCCCCGCTACCGTGCACCTCGTCGAAGCCCCCTACGGCAAGCCTGTGGACCCAGAAGATGTGCGCAAAGTGGCCAAGGGCCGCAAGATCAAGATGATTGGCCTCGCGCAGGGGGAAACCTCTTCCGGCGTGGTCACCAACATCGATCCCTTCCGGCAGGTAGCTGACGAATGCGGCGCGCTGCTGGTAGTGGACGCGGTTGCTTCGCTAGCTGCCGTGCCGTTGAACATTGATAAGCAGCGCGTGGACATCTGCTTCAGCGGGTCGCAGAAAGCTTTGAGCGCGCCTCCGGGGATGTCTCCCATCACGGTGAGCGCGCGCGCCGAAGAGGTTTTCCGCACGCGCAAGACGAAGGTGCAGAGCTGGTACTTCGATCTTTCCACGGCCATGAATTACTGGGGCAAGGATCGCCTGTACCACCATACGCCACCGATATCGCTGATTTACGCGCTGCGTGAAGCGATGCGCATCGTGCTCGAGGAAGGTCTGGAGCCGCGCTGGGAACGCCACCGCCAGAACCAACTCGCGCTGATCGCGGGCGTGGAAGCAATGAACCTGAAACCTTTTGTGGAGAAGCCGGCGGACCGCCTGCCCACCGTCACTGCGGTCAAGATTCCCGCGGGCGTTGACGATTTGAAGCTGCGCAATCAGCTCCTCGACGAGTTCAACATCGAAATTGCCGGAGGCATTGGCGCGACAAAGGGACAAATCTGGCGAATGGGCTTGATGGGCTACTGCAGCCAGAAGCAATTCGTGCTGGAATTGCTGGGCGCGCTGGACAAGGTCCTGATGGACCAGGGCCACCGGCACGAGCCGGGCACCGGGGTTGGCGCCGCCATTCGCCACTACACCCACGCGGAGGTTCCTGCACTCGCGGGACGCTAAACGGCGCGCCGCTTCGCCGGGGCGCTCACATTTTTCCGGATTTGACAGGCTGAGCTTCAGCTCGCCGCGGGATTTTTTGCGTGCGCCGCTTCTAGATACCGCTTGCGATACACGATCAGTATGGCCAGCAAAACTCCGCTGAAAACGAACCCGAACGCCATCATTAACTTGAGATAGGTGTCCGAAAAGGGAAACGAGATCATGGGCGATTCGGTATGCGCGGGCAATTCGGCAATCTTGGGCATCATTTTGGCGATGGCTTCCTTCATCGTGGGCACGAATTGCGGATTCAAGAGCGTCACAATCCCACTGAGGAAGAACAGCGCATTGCACCAGATCAGCGGATCCAGCGCCCACGGCTTCAGCTTGATGATGCCGACGCCGCAGACCACGTAGACGATTCCGAGCAAGACAAAGAACAGCAGGGAAACCCCGCCATGAAACGCGTGGCCAAAGAGGAAGAGGGGAACAGAGGAGATGAACGAATACGGGACGACGAGAAGCGTCAGCATGGAAGCGCCGGAGAAGATGTCAAAGCCGGCGATGATGAGCAGTGGCAAGGGGCAGGCCGGGCCGCCAGGAACATAGGAAGGAGGAGGAAGCAGCTCTTGCGGAAAGCCGGAAGCGTCGAGTGTTTTCCCGGGATGGAGCCGCGCAAGGAGCGGATTGAACTCCTCCACCACGACCTTGCGGGTGAACAGGATGAGCCACCAGATGCCCACGCCGAGAGGGATCGCGTAGAAGAGTGCCATGACCCACTTCATGACGGCCAGGACCGGTGCGGCTTCGGCGGCGTGAGGCATCGTGGGGGCCAAATAATTCATGGCGAAGAATGTGGCCACCATGGTGATGGCGGAGAAGATAGTCATCAGCCCGCCCCAAATGAGAATGGAGATGCGCGCCCAGTTGCGCTGGCGAAGGATGCCTGCGCCGACAAAAATGCCAAAGATGGCGACAAGGAAGAGGAAAAGCCAGGTCACACTGGCCATGGCGCGCGCGGCTCCGGGGAAAGGAACGCCTTTATCTGTGGGGGCGATGCGAGATACAAAGAGCATCGAGAGTTCCACGAGGATAGCCATGAGCGCACCAAGCGCGCCGAAAAGGATGGCCACCACGCCGGCTGCGGTCACTGCGGGATGGGACTTCGGATTGGGTTGCATGAGGGAATCTATATCACCTTTGGAAAATGAATGCGCAGGAAAATAGGTTCGCCGAGAGCAATGTTGCAATTGTAAAAGCGGCGGCAAGCCGCCGCACTCCAAAATAGAGGCGGGATTGACAGTTGGGAAGGGGTGTTGAACACTTGTTGTGCGCGCGGGAGAAGCAGAAGAGGAGCAAAAGTGCCTAGCGTAGCGGTGCTTGCCAACAGCGGCGCCATGAACCAGTTCATTGGTGCCTTTGAAGTGACCTCGACCTTGAGCGGCCACGTGTATCACTGCAGCTTTTCGCACATGTGGAACGCCATCGCCACACGCCACAGCGACACCATTGACGCGAAATTTGTGGTGGATGGGGAAGGGCGCATCGTGGGACTGGCGCAAACCGCTTTTGTGCAATTCCGCGCGAAAGCCGGGCGCGACCTGACAGACCGCGAGGCGAGTTTTGTGGCCGCGGAATTTCTCTACGAGCGGCTGAAAGAGGAAGATGAGCGGCCGCTGTATGATGTTCCCCACGAGGAAGTGAAGCGGCTGATCGAGTTGGCAGGGATCAAGTAGGAAAATTCACGCCATAAGTACAAGAGCAGAGTCCCTTCGCGGCTCAGGGCAAGCAGGAGTGACTTTGCCACAAGAACGAAGGCGGGCTTAGTGTGCGGCTTGGTCCTCGGCGCGGAAGGCGGCTAGGCGCGGATGGTGCAGGCCATCGCGGCGCACGAAATGGATCACTAACAATAGGAGCAGGGCCCCAAAGACCATGACAGCTGTGGCGGCTTGCAAGCCGATTTGCAGGTCGCTGATGTCCGAGATGCGCCCGATCAGCAATGGGCCGAGCGCGCCCAAGAGCTGCGTGGCAAACATGTACACGCCAATGGCCGTGGCGTGGGCGCGCTGCGGCGTAAGATCGTGCAAAACCGCCGTTGTGGGCCCGTGATACCACGACATGAAATACATGGCCACAAAGAAGCCCGAGAGAACGATCCATTTTTCGTCCGACTGGATGGCCAGCAGCAGAAACGGCGTGGCGACGAGAAAGGCACAGGCGATAACCAGGATTCGGCCGAACTCCAAGCGTTTCTGGAGACGGTCTGCAAAGTATCCTCCCGAGAGCGCTCCCAACACGGAAGAAAGCAGGGCAATGATGGCCAGCGAAAGAGCGGCCTCCTTGAGGCTGAAGTTCTTGTAGTTCATGGCGTAATCAATGCCCCAAACGACGAATGAGACGCAGGAAAACGTGATGCAAATGCCCGCGGCGATCATGGCTACGAAAGCGGGTACGCGAAGAAGCTCTTTAGGGCTGACGGCTTCCGAGCGAGGACGCCGGGGAGGTTCCTTAAGTTTGAGAGCGGACAACCCAGGAAGAACCCCGAGGACACCCATGATGATGAAGGCGTGCTGCCAGCCGTGGCGTGCTCCCATGATGCCACCGAGCGCCAGACCGGAGACGCCGCCAAGAATCATGCCGGAGGCAAAGACGGATTGCGCCAGAGCGCGGTTGCGGCGGGAGAAGGAATCGGAAATCAGGGACTGCGCAGCAGGGGCATAAGCGGCTTCGCCGATGCCGACGAGTCCGCGGGCAACGAAGAGGAAGAAAAAGGTGGGAGCGAGGCCGCTGCTGATAGCGGCGAGACTCCAGAACAGCACACCCGCAGCAATGATTCTTGGCTCATTGAAGCGATCAGCCAGGTAGCCAGAGGGGATACTGGCGAGCGCCAGAATGACGAGAAGCACCATCGGAAGAGAACCGAGCCACGTGTCGCTGACGCCAAAATGCTGACGTAGCAGGGGAAGCAGGGGATTGAGCACCTGGCGGTCGGCAAAGTTGACAAAATTGATTAAAGCAAGTACAGCAAGGAGGCGAGCCTGCGCGAACGTGAACGGGATTTTGCGAAATGGCATACCGTGTTGGAATCCTCGCGCAGACGACCTGGCAAGCTGAGGGCCTACGAAGCCCTTCTCCAGGCGAATCGGCTGGATTATATAACGCAGATGACACAAGCGAAGCGAAACACCACAACGAGTGACCGGTTAACCACGGTGCTCTCCTATGGAGCGTTGCTCCTGCTGGGTTACTTGGTGTTCCGGATCGTAGAGCCGTTTGCGGAGCCGTTGGCGTGGTCGGCGGTCCTGGCGATTTTCTTTTATCCCATGTACGAGAAGCTATTGCGAAAGACTTCGCCGACGCGGGCGGCAGTGTACTGCACCGTGGGAGTGACGGTACTTTTAATTGTGCCGGTTTTGTTGGTGCTGCTGTACGCGGCACGCGAAGCCGTCGGCGCCTCGGCACAGGTGCAGGCAGCGATCAGCAAGGGTTCCGTGGGGTTGCCGACTCATTTGACGGAGTGGATCAGGCACCGGCTGCCGGAGGCATGGCGCGGTGTGGACATCGCCGAGGCCATACGGCAGGGAGCGGAAAAGGTCGGGTCGTACCTGGCAACCAGCGTAGGTTCATGGTTGAAGAATCTGTTTTCCTTCTTTCTGGACTTCTTCATTTTGCTATTCGCACTGTTTTTCATGTTCCGCGACGGCGAGCACATCGTCCACGCCCTGCGGCACCTGATCCCGTTCGACGCGGAGATTCAAAAAGACATGCTGCGGGAATCGCATGACCTGATTTTTGCCAGCGTCGCCGTGGCCCTGTTGATCGCGGCGATACAGGGGGTCCTTGGAGGAACAGCGTTTGCGTTGACGGGGCTGGGGACACCCGTGTTCATGGGCGTGGTGATCGCCCTTTTTTCGGTTGTGCCGGTGGTGGGTTCGGCGCTGATTTGGGTGCCGGCGGCGCTGTGGCTTGGAATCAACGGACACTGGGGCAAAGCGCTGCTCTTGGTGGCGATCTGCGGTGGGATTACAGGAGTGCTGGATAACTTGGTGCGGCCGCTGCTCATGCGCAATCGCACGCGGTTGAACGATCTGCTGCTCTTTATCAGTATCCTGGGCGGGTTGGACGTGTTCGGCCTGTTAGGTTTGGTAATCGGACCGACTATAATGGCGGCGGCGCTAGGGGTGTTCCGCGTGTATATGGAACACCGGGAGCAAATGGAGAAGGAGGCTGCGTAACTCAAAGCGTAACGTGCGGGGTAAAATCCACGCGGGGAGGTTCGCTCTATGCTAGAGTACGCCCTCGAATGAGTGTCACGACCGAAAAGACGAAGACCATGCCGACCGAACTGCCGCCCGACAAGTTGCGGTGGCGTTGCGAGCTTGCGCGTGTGCCCTTTGAAACCACGGCGCAGGCGCAGAAGCGCGAAGGATTCGTTGGGCAGGAGCGCGCGCTGCGGGCGCTGAAGATGGGCGTGGAGCTGTCCGCGCCCGGCTACAACGTGTTTGTGTGCGGATTGGCGGGCACCAGCCGCGGCGGCACAATCGCGCAGATGATCGAGGATTTGCACCCGGCGACCAAACCTTCGCTAGACAAATGTTACGTCAATAACTTCAAGATACCCGACCGGCCGCGGTTGCTTTCGCTGCCGCGGGGCTCGGCTAACGTGTTCAAGAAAGACATGCAGGCGGGCGTGGACTTCCTGCGGCGGCGGATTCCGCAAGTGTTTGAAGGTGAGCCGTTCCAGCGGCAGAAGGGGCGAATCGTCGAGCGCTTTTCCGTGCGCGAAAAGGAGTTGATGGACGACTTCACGCGGCGGATCGCCCGCGAACAGTTTGCGCTCGGGCACATGCAAGTAGGCGCCGTGGCGCTACCGGAGATTTTCCCGGTGCTGGAAGGGCAGATGGTGCCCATCGAGGATATTTCCAAGCTGGTGCACGAGGGAAAACTGGAAACTGGAGTGGCGGAAGAAATTGACCGGAAGTACGAGCAGTTCCGGCAGGAATTCACGGTGGTGTACCGGAAGACGCTGACGCTTTCGCGGGAACTGGCGAGCGAGCTGAGTTACCTGGAGCAGGAAGCGGCCTCGGTGCTGGTGGACGGGGTGATCGAGGAGTTGAAGGAGAAATATCCCGGGGCGGGAGTTTCCGAGTACCTCGAAGAGGTCCGGCATCACCTGCTGGATAATCTGGGACCTTTCAAGGAGCGTGAGGGAGAAGAGGAGCAGAGCGGAGAGCCGCCGGAAGTGGTGCAGAAGATGCCGGGGCCGGAGAGGGATCCGTTCCGGGTGTATGGCGTAAACGTGATTCTGTCGCACAACAGCGAGAGCGATTCTCCGGTGATTTTCGAGACTACGCCGACCTACGCAAATCTGTTTGGCACGATCCAGCGGGCCTACGATGCGCGCGGCGGCTGGACCAGCGACTTCATGGACCTGCGCGGCGGATCGCTGCTGCGCGCCGATGGCGGATTCCTGATCATGTATTCGATTGAGGCGCTGTCCGAGCCAGGCGTCTGGCGGGCGTTGAAGCGCACGTTGAACCACACGCGGCTGGAGATTCAGCCTTTGGAAGTGTTCTATCCATTTGCAACCACGGCGCTGAAGCCGGAACCTGTGGAACTTAACGTCAAAGTGATCCTGATCGGGGATCGCGATCTTTATGAACTGCTGTACGAGTACGAAGAAGACTTCCGCAAAATTTTCAAGGTGCGCGTGGAGTTTGACGAAGAGATGCCGCTGAGCGATGGCGTGATTGAAGAGTATGCCGGGCGGTTGCGGGCGCTGAGCGAAAAGGAAAACCTGTTTCCGTTCGATCGCGGGGCGTTTGCGGCCATTCTCGAATATGGCGTCCGGAAGGCGGGGCGCCGGAACAAAGTGACGGCGCGGTTCGTGGATATTGCCGATCTGGCACGCGAGGCACACTATACGGCGGCAGCGGCCGGGGAAAATGTGGTGCGCGCGGCGCACGTGCGCTCGGCGATCGCCTCGAAGATGGAACGCCACAACCTGATCGAGACGCGCATACGGGAAATGATCGAAGAGGGCACGTTGCTGGTGGACCTGACAGGCGCATGCGTCGGCCAGGTGAATGGGCTGAGCGTGATGGAGATCGGGGGGTATGTCTTCGGGAAGCCGGTGCGCATCACGGCTAGCGCGGCGCTGGGCAAAGCGGGGCTGATCAATATCGAGCGCGAAGCGAATCTCAGCGGCAGATTCCACGACAAGGGCGTGCAAATCATCGCGGGATATTTGCGAAGCTGCTTTGCGAAGGACAAGCCGCTGTCGCTGGCGGCGAGCATCTGCTTCGAGCAATCGTATTCGGGTGTAGATGGGGACAGCGCGAGTTCGACGGAGATTTACGCGCTGCTTTCGGCGCTCTCAGAGCTTCCCCTGCGGCAGGACGTTGCAGTGACGGGCTCGATGAACCAGCGCGGAGATATTCAGGCCATTGGCGGGGTCAACGAAAAGATCGAGGGATTCTTCGATACTTGCCGGATCGAAGGCTTGACCGGGACGCAGGGTGTGATGATTCCGGCGGCAAACGTCGAGGACCTGATGTTGCGGGAAGACGTGCTGGAAGCGGTGAAGAGCGGGAAATTCCATATCTGGCCGATAGGGCGCGTGGAGCAGGGAGTAGAGCTGCTGACCGGAACCCGCGCCGGACAGCGCAATGGGGACGGCGGATTTGAGAAGGGCACGGTGTTCGCGCTGGTGGATCAACGCTTGCGCGAAATGGCCAAGACAATGAAGGAATTCGAGTGAGAAGATTCCGTAGGAAGCAAGACCCGCCAAGAAGCGAGTGAAATCTTCAGAAAATCAGGGAGCAGGAGCCGGGGAGGGAGCGCGGTAGGCTTTGCGGTGATCCACGCGGTAGCCGGGCGGCTTTCCTTGGTTTGGACCATCCGGCAAATCCACGGTGACTTTGAGCTGATGGACGGCGCCATCGGAAACGGGCGGCGGGAAGGCCAGGCTGTATTCGTGGCGGACGAGCTGTGAGATCTGGCGGTAGGTTTCCTCAAAGGCTTTGGCGTTTTCAGGGAAGAAGACGCGACCGCCCGTGGCATCGGCAATCGCCAGAAGGCGGGCATCGGCTGCCGCAAAGGCCTGCTGCGTCAGCTGCACTTGTTTGCGGCTGCCTTCTTTGCCGTTGCGCAGAGGCGCGCTGAGAGAGACGCAGAGGATGCGCACATCGCCGGTTAGCAGGCGGGATTGCAGCAGATCGATGGTGGCGGGAGAAGAAGTGTCCACGCCGGTGGAGAGCAGAACAATGGTTTTCTTGCCCGCGACGCGCACCAGCCAATCGAGAATGCCATTCAGGCTGGTGGAGAGATCCAACTGACCAAATCCGAGATTGAAGCGAACGCCGCTCAGGGCATCCTGCGCGGCGCTCTTGTCTGCGGTGAAATCGAGCAATGCGACGGGCGCTTCGCTATAGCGGGCGATGGCCACGCGATCTCCTGGGGAGAGGCCGTCGAGTAGAGCGCTGGCGGTGTAGAGATGCGCCTCTTGCAGGAAGTAGACGGCCGGGCCTGCTTCGACTAGAAGCAGGACTTGCGCGGGATCGTCCACGGGAGCGAATTCGGTGATGGGCTGCTCGGCTCCGCTATCGAAAATGTGGAAGTCTTTCCGATGCAGGCCTTCGACGAATTTGCCGCGGGCGTCGGTGACGATGACCCCGACGTTGACACGTTCCACGGTGAGGTGGATGGTTGGGGCCGCAGCGGGTAAAGGTTCTTGCGCGCGAAGAACAGCCGGGGCGATTAGAAAAACCACGAAAGAGAGAAAGAAAGTCTGCATGGAAAGGGCTTTGTGTGCAGGGCGCTGACAAAAGATAACATCCACGTTTGAGACCACGGAAACTGGGGCGCAGCCCCTTCGAAGCTCAGGGTAAAAGTGCTGCGCCCCTACGGGAGATCGCGAGGGCCTGGGTGCCTGTCCGGGGGCGTCAGTCCAGCCACTCGTCAAAATGAACTCCCTTGGCGTCTTTCCAGGATGCGCCAATCACCGAGTGCAGATGGCGGGAGAAGACAGCGGGATTGACCGAATCCAGCCAATCGGCCTGTTTGGGGAAGACCTGAGAATTGTTTAGGGTCTCTGTTTTGGAGGATTTGTTGGCTTCGGCGATCCATCTTTCTTTCAGTGCGGGCCAATCCAGCTTCTGCATGTCGTAATAGGAGAATCCGTTAAGCTTTTCGGGGAACTGTTTGCGGGCGATGAGGAAATTCTGCGGAATAGAAGCTGGAGTATTAGTGGCCTGCTGCGCGAGGGCAGCACGAAGGGTGTCACTCTTAGAGGCGCCCAGCAGAAAGTCCGGGGTCATCGCGAGATAGTAGAAACTCCACTGAGCCAAACCGGCGGAGCTTTGACCGCCGTGCAAGGAAATCTTCAGATATGTGGCGGAGCCCTCGTTGCGCTCGGAAGTAATCTGATCGCTGAAAATGGTGCGCAGTAGTTTCAGGGCCTCGGGTTTGTTGCGAATGCCAAAGAGATAGATTTGCTTCGTGTCATCGAGGGTGGGGCTGCTCTGGATTGAAGCAATTTCGCCGGTGGTCAAGGCCAGGGCGTCGGCCAGAGGCATGCCGAGGCGCGTCTGAATCATTAATTCCGCGGGAGCCACGTATTTTGCGGAGTCCGCGCCAGCCTGGGAAAGCGCGCGCTTCAGTGTTTCGTAAATTCCCAGGAAATTGATTTGGGTGTCGTTGAGAGACACGGTGTCCAGCGTTAAGAAGGAGAGCGAAGCCGGATTGGTTTGTCCTTCGGGCCAAATATCAAAAAGCGAACCGGGAGCCGTGTCACCGAGAACGGCGCCCTGCAAGCGGGTCTTGGAGCCTTCGAGGGAGAGATGGCCGGCGAGGACGTGGATGGAATCGAGTTTGAGGGCATTGAACACGGCGCGCACTTGTGGCGCGGAAGCGTCCGTGGCGCCAGCGAGCTCCTTGATCTGGGGAACGCGGAGAAAAAATTCTAAGAGGCCAGCGGCGAGGAGAGGTTTAGCTTCCTGGTAGCCCGCTGATTGTGCGAGGGAAGACGAGTCGTCCTTGCCCGCGAGGCGGTTCAGTATTTCCTCGAACACGGGGAGTTCACTGGCGCTGACGGCGAACTTGCCGGTTTCGGCCCAATAGTTCACGCCAGACTTGCGTTCAATTTTCAGAGCGGAGACTCCGGCGACGGTCAGCGGGGTAAGCTTGGGAATCTGGGCGTCGGCGGCGCGCAGGCGAAGAACAGATTTTGCGAGCAATTCTTCCTTGCCGGAACGGTCATAGACAAAAAACAGGCCATTCCACGCGGGGACGAGTTTCGTCGAGTCGGACTTGGCGGGCTTGCCAGGCGCGGCCGAGTCCGGGCGAGGGAGGTAGCCGAGGACGAA
>Ga0187782_10002992_pt1 | contig 12548 bp, 13 predicted proteins | sample 0715_SJ02_MP15_2_FD_132454 | JGI IMG/M metagenome (GOLD analysis project Ga0187782, IMG submission 132454) | Tropical peat soil microbial communities from peatlands in Department of Meta, Colombia - 0715_SJ02_MP15_20_MG | ecosystem: Environmental > Terrestrial > Soil > Wetlands > Peat | place...
AATCGTGTGACGGACGTGCCGACGGCTGAGGAAGTCGTGAGGCTATTCGTAGAATGCATTGTCGCGCCAGGCTACACTGCGGGGGCACTCGAGAAATTCGCGGCTAAGAAAAATCTCCGGCTGCTGGAAATGCCGGATGCGTGGGGGACCGTCGCGCTTCTCTTCAAGCCGATCGCGGGCGGCATGCTGGTGCAAGAGGCCGACCGTCATGAACTGGCCGAAGCAGACCTCAAGGTCGTGACCAAGCGTCGCCCCACCGATAGCGAGGTGCGCGCTCTGTTGTTCGCTTGGAAAGTGGCAAAGCACGTCAAATCGAATGCGATCGTATTTGCACGGGAAGGACAGACCATTGCTGTGGGCGCGGGCCAAATGAGCCGTGTCGATTCCGTCAAGATTGCGGTTATGAAGGCAGCCAGCGCGGGGCTTCCGCTCGCCGGGAGCGCGGTAGCGTCCGACGCGTTTTTCCCGTTTCCCGACGGCGTCGAGGAAGCGGGCAAAGCGGGCGCCACCGCTGTCATCCAACCCGGCGGATCTGTTAACGACGAAACTGTAATCGCCCAAGCGGACAAACTCGGAATGGCGATGGTGTTCACGGGCGTCCGTCACTTCCGCCACTAGATTCCACATGGTTCGTCCAACGAAACCCGCGGGACTCCACGGTCTCCGCGTGCTCTCGCTTGAAAGCCGGCGCGCCGCGGAGATGGCCAAGCTGATCGAGAATCACGGCGGGCGCGCCATCGTCGCGCCCTCGATGCGCGAAGTTCCCCTGGCATCGAACACCGAAGCGCTCGCGTTTGGACGCGCGCTCGCGGCCCATGAACTCGATATCGTCATTTTCTTGACGGGCGTGGGTACCCGCGCGCTCACGCGCGTGGTTGGGACAATGTATCCGGTCGAAGAGTTTGCTCGATTTTTGCGCAAGATTGGCGTCGTCGCGCGTGGACCGAAACCCGTCGCGGCCCTTCGAGAATTGGACGTTCCTGTCACACTTGCTGTGCCGGAACCGAACACCTGGCGCGACCTGCTGCGTGCGCTCGACGAAAGCAAGTTGTTGCTGCCACTGGCGGGGCGGCGCGTCGCGGTACAGGAGTACGGCGCGTCGAATCCCGAGCTCCTCGCTGGCTTGGCCGAGCGCGGTGCACTTGTGATGCGCGTGCCCGTCTACCAGTGGGCGCTGCCAGAAGATCTAGGGCCACTGCGAGCGGCTGTGGAAGCCATCGCGCGCGCCGAAATCGATATGGCCCTGTTTACGACTTCGATTCAGGTTGTCCATTTGTTGCAGGTCGCGCGGCAGATGAACCGTGAGCAGGAGCTTCGGCGCGGCTTCGCAGGGATGGTCGTGGGCTCGATCGGGCCCGTCACCAGCGAGGAACTTCGCGAGCAGGCCTTTCACGTCGATTTCGAACCCACTCATCCGAAAATGGGTTTTCTTGTGAACGAAGCAGCACAGCATGCGGGCGCCATGCTGGATAAGAAGCGCCGCAGGGGATCCCGCTGAGCGAGCTCGGCGAGCGGCTGGGCCTCGGAAGGTTTGGGTGGGGGGGAATGCCGCGACCCAGCCGCATCGGCGAATGTCGAGACTCTAGCAGACGATGGCAAGGGTGCGTTCGTCGATTTATGGATTGAAGCGATTCGTCTTCCGAATCCCCGCAAACGATTGATTCGTTTCGGTTTTAGTCGTGGCTTTTACAAAGCATTAACATCCAGGACCGCCCTACTGCTTGCCTTTCCGGCGTTGTCGAAATCGGTTCAGGGACGTTTCGCTGGCAAGGCGATGCAGCAGGGCTTTGCGGCGAGCGGGCGAAACGGGCTTAGCCAAGAGTCGCTTGCGGATGGCACCGATCTCTTCTAGCCAATCCTGGTATTCGGAGCCAAACTCCTGCTCAAGCTGCTTGCGAATGCGCTGCGCGAGTGCTGGACTGAGGCCGCCGGTCGAGATCGCGATTTGCAGCGATCCGCGGCGCACGGTTGCACCGTAATAAAAATCACAGTGCTCAGGGTCATCGACCACATTGCACAAGATCCCGCGACGCTTCGCCTGCTTGTAGATTTCTCGGTGCAGTTGAAGGGAGGACGTCGCGACCACAATCAGAAAAAGGCCAGCCAAATCCGAAGACCGAAACGCGCGGGCTTTCCAAAGGATTTCCCCGGCGCGGGCCCAGGTGCGGATTCGTCGAGTCGCGGAGGGCGCCACGACCGACACCGCCGCCTCCGCGCGCAGCAACCCTGCAATTTTCTCCTCCGCGACGCGCCCCGCCCCGACTACGAGACAGCGACGGCGGGCCAGCTTGAGGAAAGCGGGAAACAGGAGCATCGGCCGAATTGCCTTTCTGGGCACGAAGCTACGGCAGCGCTAGAGTCGCTCGCCCCGGACGAGGTCATCGTATGTCTCGCGCTGGCGCACGATTCGAAACTCGCGGCCCTCGACCAAGACCTCCGGCACTCGACGGCGAGCATTGTAGTTCGAGGACTGGACGAAACCATAGGCTCCCGTCGTCCACACGACGAGCACGTCCCCCGGCCGAACCGGCGGCAGCGGCCAATTTAACGCTAGAAAATCTCCGGATTCGCACACAGGCCCCACGACATCGACTCGCGTCACCTTCCTGGCCGCTAGGGGATTGCGAACTGCCGGTGTGATCGCGTGCGTGGCGCCGTATAGAACCGGACGAATCAGATCGTTCATTGCCGCGTCCACAACCACAAACGTCCTGCCCCGATTCTCCTTTAGGTACAGAACACGGGTCAGCAGCACGCCGGCTGGACCGGCGAGCGCACGGCCTGGCTCGACGAGCAATCGGCAACCGAGCGGCCGTACGATGCGGGATAGCGCATCCGCGTAGCGAGAGGGAACCAGCGGAGTTTCCCGCGTGTAACGGATGCCCAGACCACCGCCTATGTCGACGTAGGCAAGCGGAATCCCCTCAAGCGCCAGCTCCCTTATGTAAGAGGCCAGCCGTCGAAGCGCTTGCCGATAGGGAGTCAGAGAAAAGATCTGCGAACCAAGATGCGCGCTAATCCCGCCCCACGCGAGCCATCGTGAGTCTTTGTGCGCAAGGTACAACGGCCGTGCTTGCTGCCAGTTTACGCCGAACTTGTGCTCGTGAGTGCCCGTGGCGATGTGGGGATGGCCACCAGCCAGCACACCCGGGTTTACGCGGATCGCCGCCAAGGGCTTCGTGTCGGCGCCCGCTGGGCGGCGAGCGGCTTCACTCAGCAGGATCTCTAGCTCGCCGGCAGATTCGATATTGAACAGCAAAATCCCATTGGCCCGCGCGTGCCCGCTGGGATAGTAGAGAGCCTCGCGGATTTCTTCGCGGGTCTTGCCAACCCCGGAAAAGACGATGCGTTTCCCCGCAACGCCGACGCGCCGCAGCCGATCAAGCTCTCCGGCGGAGACAATGTCGAACGCGCTTCCCAGGTTGGCCAGAACGCGCAAGACGGCAAGATTCGAGTTCGCCTTCACGGCGTAGCACAGCTGGTGCGGAAGCGAGCCAAAGGCGCGGTCGAGCGCACGGTAAGCGCCTTCGATGCTGGCACGGCTGTAGACGTACGCGGGCGTACCCGCCGAGCCCGCAATCCGATCGAGCGGGACACCTTCGCACAACAGATTCTGCCTGTGAGACACGGAGCCGCGGTAAGCAAAGCATGGCGTGAACTGCGCCGGATCCACCCTTTGGGTTTTGGTCTTGGTGGTCGAATGAGATTTCGCTGTCATCGTGACGGAGGAAGGGTTTTCTCGCCGCGGCGCGCCACAATCATGGCGCACCATCATACAAATTCTGCGCGGAAAAGCCACGAGCCGCGACCTTCGCCGCTCGGCACCCATCGTCGAGGCCATCGTGATCAGTTGGCTGATCGCGTTTGGCGAATATTGCTTTCAGGTGCCCGCCAATCGAATCGGCTATGGCGAGTTCACCGGATACCAACTCAAGATCATTCAGGAATGCACGGATCCGCTGGAACTACGCGGCGTCTTTCCTTTTCTAGTTGGAGCGGCCGTGTCGGCGTTCTAGAGGAAACTCTGAATCGCCGCCACCTTTCTTGACTTGTCTACCAGCCGCCGATACACTCAAAATCGTTCCTGGTAGAGGTGCGGAGGCCATCAGTAGCTGGGCCGGAGGTTCCGAGCAGCTTCGGACGGCCGGGTGAAAGGGGCTCCGGGCAGTTTCTCCGCCGAAATCGTTCCGACCAGCTGAATCGGTGCGGTTGGGGGATGGGCTGAAAGGCTGATCCACTGTCATTCCGGCAAGCCGGGATGGAGCGCTATCGAGGACGGAAACGCGGGCCATCCTCTCGCGTATCCTTCCCTCGGTTTTTCCTCCACCCCAAGCAGGCAACCGATGAAGCTAAACGAACTGACTCGAGCGCTCGTGGATATCGAGTCCATCACAGATCATGAAGGCCAGGTTGGATCTTACCTGTACGATTTGTTGTCTCAAATCGCGGCGAGGACAGGCGGGCGCGTGGAAAAAATGGAGGTCGGGCCCGAGCGTTTCAACGTTCTCGCGTGTTGGGGAGAGCCGCTGGTTACGCTCTCGACGCACATGGACACGGTGCCGCCGTTTTTCCCATCGCGCGAGGATTCCGAGTTCATCTGGGGACGCGGCGCGTGTGATGCCAAAGGAATCATCGCTTCGATGGTGGTGGCTGTGGAGGAGCTGCTCGGCCAGAATCAAAGAAGGTTTGCGCTGCTGTTCGTGGTGGGCGAGGAACGCAACAGCGCGGGAGCGGCCGTGGCGGCACAAACGCCCCGTGGTTCCAAGTACCTGGTGAACGGTGAACCGACTGAGAGCAAGCTGGCACTCGCCTCCAAGGGTACTTTGCGCTTTGAGCTTGTTGCGCGCGGAAAAATGGCGCATTCGGCGTATCCGGAACTGGGCGATTCAGCCATCGAGGCGCTACTCGACGCACTGGAAGCGATCCGCAAAGTTCCTCTGCCGCGGGACTCGTTGTTGGGACCCTCGACGATGAACATCGGAACGATATCCGGCGGCCGCGCGCCCAACGTGGTTGCCGATGCGGCGAAGGCTGAGATTCTCGTGCGCATGGTGGGAGACGCAGCGCCGGTTCGGGAGGCGCTGGCGCGCGCTGTCGGCAGGCGCGCAAAATTGATCGAGGTTTTGTTTATCCCGCCGATCCATTTTCAGAGCGTCGATGGGATGCCCACCACGGTAGTGTCGTTCACGACCGACGTGCCTGTGTTCGGACGCAGCTGGGGTGAGCCGTTATTGCTCGGACCGGGAAGCATCCACGTGGCGCATACCGAGGACGAGCGCATCTCCAAACGCGAGCTCTCGCAAGCCCCCGGAATGTATGCGAATGTGGTAAAGAGTCTCTTGGCAAGGACCTGAGAAAGACGCGATGAATCTGGCGATCGTCGGATATGGCAAAATGGGACACCTCATCGAAGAGCTGGCTTCGCAATATGGCTGCGAAGTGAAGCTGCGCCTCGACATTGACAACAACGCCAAGTTCGAGGGGCTCACGAAGGAGAATTTCCGCGGCATCGATGCGGTCATCGAATTTTCCACCCCGTCTGCGGCGCCAGAGAACATCGAGCGGGTGGCGCAACTCGGCGTGAACGCCGTAGTCGGCACCACGGGGTGGTTCGGTGAAATGGACCGCGCCAGAAAGGCGGTTGAGCGAGCCGGAACAGGGCTGGTCTGGAGCCCGAACTTTTCAGTCGGTGTCAACATTTTCTCGCAAGTGGTTGCGGAGTTGGCGCGACGTATGAGCCGCCAGCCAGAGTACGGCGCGTGGGCGTGGGAAATTCATCATGCTACGAAAAAGGACGCGCCCTCCGGTACGCTATTGGCGCTCGTCGAAACCATGAAACAAAATGGCTACACGAGACCCATCGACACGAGCGCCAGCCGGGCCGGCGCGCAACCGGGAACGCATGAAATCGGCTTTGACTCCACCGCCGACACCATTACCGTTCGACATACGGCGCGAAGCCGGGAGGGTTTTGCGCGCGGGGCCCTGCGGGCGGCGCGCTGGGTTGTTGGCAAGAAGGGATTTTTCGATTTCCGCCAGATCGTAAGCGAGCTGGAGTAGGGATTCGAGATTTCTGAGGGAGGCACGCCATGTTTACCGGATGCGGCACGGCGCTGGTAACGCCGTTTCAAAAAGACTTGTCGCTCGATGAAGAGGTCTTGCGCCGCCTGGTGCGGCGGCAAATCGACGCGGGCATCAATTTCCTTGTGCCCTGTGGCACTACGGGCGAGAGCCCCACGCTCACCAGTGCCGAACAGCGGCGCGTCGTAGAAATCACGATCGAAGAAGCGCGACCGGGCAAAGTACCGGTGCTGGCCGGTGCCGGCGGCAACAACACAGCACACATCATCGAAATGGCTCGCGCATTCCAGGCCATGGGCGCAAACGGAATCCTGTCCGTAGCCCCGTACTACAACAAACCCACGCAGGAAGGACTCTATCAACACTACAAGGCTATTGCCTCTGCGATTTCGTTACCCATCATCCTTTACAACATTCCAGGGCGCACGGGCGTCAACATCGAGCCGGCCACGGTGGCGCGCCTTGCCGAAATCGACAACATCGTTGGCGTGAAAGAAGCCTCCGGCAATATTTCCCAAATGGCCGTAGTGTTGGACTTGGCGCCCTCGAAGTTCCTTGTGCTTTCCGGCGACGACGGGATCACGCTGCCGCTTTTGGCGCTCGGCGGGAGGGGGCTCGTTTCGGTGTCAGCGAATGAGATCCCCAGAGAAATGACCCAGATGGTGGAGCTCGCGCTTCACAACGACTTCTCGGCGGCGCGTGAGGTCCATCGCCGTTACTTTCGATTGATGGAAGCGAATTTCATTGAGACAAATCCCGGCCCCGTAAAGGCTGCCATGGCATTGATGGGGCTGCTCGAGCCGGTTTTCCGCCTCCCGCTCGTCGCGCCAAAGCCGGAGAGCCTTGCCAAGATCCGCAGCGCGCTGGAAACGGTTGGCTTGGTTCCGCAGGTCTATGCCGCCCGCTGAGATCCGCCGAGAAATCGAGCGGCTGTTCGATGGAAACCCGGCGCGCTACACCGACGAGCATTTGCGGCTGTTTCAGCAATTTAAGGATGCACTGAATGCGGGCGAAGTCCGCGCCGCGGAACCAGCAGTGTCCAGCGCGACTGGCTGGCGCGTGAATGCCTGGGTAAAAAAGGGCATCCTTCTCGGATTCCGCATGGGCAGGATCGTCGACATGTCGATCGACTCGGCGCGCCAGCCCTTCTTCGACAAGGCCACGTTCCCGGTGAGAAAATTCGATGCCACTTCCGGTGTGCGCATCGTGCCGGGTGGATCCAGCATTCGTGACGGCTGCTATATTGCGAAGGGCGTCACGTGTATGCCGCCCATGTACGTCAACGTAGGCGCGTTCGTCGACGAAGCAACGATGATTGATTCGCATGCGCTCGTGGGAAGCTGCGCGCAAATCGGGAAGAAATGCCACATTTCGGCGGCCTCACAGATTGGCGGAGTGCTCGAACCGGTTGGCGCGATGCCTGTGATCATCGAGGAGGAAGTGCTGGTCGGAGGAAATTGCGGCGTCTACGAGGGAACGATCATAAGGCGGCGCGCCGTGATCGGCACGGGCACCATCCTCAATCGCTCCACGCCTGTCTACGACATTGTGACCGGCAAGATTCTGACCGCAAAGGACGACGAGCCGCTAGTGATCCCCGAGAACGCCGTCGTAGTCGCGGGCTCGCGAGCCATCTCCCAAGGACCCGGCAAGCAGTGGAATCTCTCGCTCTACACGCCTGTGATCGTGAAATACCGCGATGCCAAGACGGACGTCAAGGTCCAGCTCGAAGACCTGCTGCGGTGAGTCGGACTCTGCGCTTGACAAAGACGGCGGCCTAGCATACCGTCGGTATCGCTATGAAACTGCTGCGGGCACATCATCCCCGTCATCACGTGAAACCGTGCCCGCGGCGGTGTGGCTAGTTCGCAACAGGAACTGCACTCCTAGGCCCGCTGGCGCGGTAAGCGCCGGCGGGCTTTTTGTTTCTAGGGAGAAGTGAAATGGAACTTGATTTCGAGAAAGAAAATGGATTGATTCCCGCCATCGTTCAGGATGCCAGAAGCGGCGAAATCCTGATGCTTGGATTCATGAACCGGGAGGCACTTGCGAAAACGCAGCAAACTGGCTTCGTGACGTTTTTCAGCCGCTCGCGCCAGAAACTCTGGACCAAAGGCGAAACCAGCGGCCAGAAACTGCTGCTGCGCGAGTTGCGCGTCGATTGTGATCAAGACGCTTTGCTTGTCCGAGCCGAACTGGAAGGCGGCGCCGTTTGCCATGAAGGCTATCGGAGCTGCTTCTTCCGTCGCCTTGCTCCAGATGGCTCTGCCACGGCCGTCGAAGCGCGCGTGATCGCGCCGGAAGAACTCTACGGAAAAGGAAGAAATCCATGAGCCGCTTAAAACTTGGCATCCCCAAAGGCAGTTTGCAGGACTCGACGATCGAGCTGTTTGCGAAAGCGGGCTGGCGGCTTTCGGTGAATTCGCGCAGCTATTATCCGGGCATCGACGATCCGGAGATCGAATGCATGATGGTGCGTGCACAAGAAATGGCGCGCTACGTGGAAAACGGCGCACTCGACGCCGGTTTGACCGGCAAAGACTGGATTCAGGAGACCGGCGCGGACGTGGAAGAAGTCGCCGAGCTGGTGTATTCGAAGACCGGCCTGGGTCGCGTCCGCTGGGTGTTGGCGGTTGCTGAAGATTCTTCGATTCAAACGGTGCGCGACCTCGAGGGGAAGGTGATCGCGACCGAAGCCGTCAAGATGACTGAAAAATATCTCGCTCGAAACGGCGTGAAAGCGCGGGTGGAGTTTTCCTGGGGCGCGACGGAGGTCAAAGTACCCCAACTGGCTGACGCGATCGTGGAGGTGACGGAAACGGGTTCGTCACTACGCGCCAATCACTTGCGCGTCGTTGACACATTGCTTGAATCTGCCACCTGCTTTATCGCCAATCGCGCGGCATGGCAAGATCCCTCGAAGCGGGAAAAGATCGAGAACATCGTGCTCCTGCTCCATGGCGCCATCCAAGCCTATAACCGCGTAGGCTTGATGATGAACGTGCGGCGCGAGGATCTCGAAAAAGTGCTGGCCACGCTTCCCGCGCTTCGAAATCCCACCGTGGCGCAGCTAAGCGATCCGGGCTGGGTGGCGATCAACACCATTATCGAGGAGAAAACGGTTCGGCAACTGATTCCGCAGCTCAAAGCCGCGCGCGCCGAGGGCATCGTCGAATACCCGCTGAACAAGGTCGTGTACTGATGCGCGTTCTCCAACTCACACGCGCCGTGGAAGAGAGAGTTCTCGCCTCGCGACGCGTGAGCAACCGCAAAGCGGAGCGGGTGGCTGCCCATATCGTAGAAGATGTGCGCCGTCGCGGCGATCGGGCACTTTTTGAGTGGACCAAGTGGCTGGACCACGTCGCGCTCAGCCCAGTAAACGTCTGGGTCTCGCGAGCCGAATTCGCTGCCGCACGCCGGCAAGTCTCCAAACAGTTTCTCGCCGCCGCCAGCCACGCCGCCCGCAACATTCGCTCCGTTGCCAGACGCCAGAAACCAAAGGAATGGACCGTCCAGGTCGAGCCGGGGGTTCGTGTCGGACAACGCGTGTGCCCAATTGAATCGATCGGTTGCTACCTTCCCGGCGGCCGCTTCTCGCTGGTTTCCACACTGCTGATGACGGTAATCCCCGCCCAAGAGGCCGGCGTAGGCCAGATCATCGTCGTGAGCCCGCAACCCGGCCCAGCGTTACTGGCTGCTGCCACGCTTTTGGGTGTGCACGCGGTTGCCCGCGTGGGTGGCGCGCAGGCCATCGCGGCCCTCGCTTACGGCACGGGCTCAATTCCACGCGTCGATAAAATCTGCGGCCCGGGCAATCGTTTTGTCACAGCCGCGAAAAAAATGGTGAACGAAAGCTGCGCGATCGACATGCTCGCGGGTCCCACCGAAGCCCTCGTTTTTGCCACGCGCGGACACGCGCGATTTATCGCGGCGGATCTGGTCGCCCAAGCCGAGCACGATCCGGACGCGATTTCGATTCTTGTCACAACCTCCGGTAGGCTGGCTCGCGCCGTGATCGCTGCGATGGAAGCGCAGCTTTCGGCACTGCCGAAAAACAATCTCGCCCGCCGCTCACTTGAACGAAACGGCTTGGTCCTACTGGCCCAAGATAGCGCCGCGGCGGCCGCGTTTGTCAACCGCTTCGCTCCGGAACATTTGAGTCTGGCCGGAGGTGCGGAAGCTCTTGTTGGAAGGATCCACTGTGCCGGCAGCATTTTTCTCGGCGACTGGAGTGCCCAATCTTTCGGCGATTATGCGAGTGGAACCAACCATGTCCTTCCGACGGGCGGCGCAGCGCGCACACGCGGCGGCCTTTCGGTCGCCGATTTTGTGAAATGCATCAGCGTGCAGGAGGTCTCGCGCGCAGGCCTGCGCCGCCTGGCGCCCGTGGTCGAGGAATTCGCACGCGCGGAGGGTTTAGTGGCGCACGCGCGCTCGGTCGAGGTGCGCACATGAGGGCGATCGCCTTACGGCGCGCCGTCGAACGCATGCGGCCTTATCATCCGCCGCTCGAGGGGCGAACCGACAAGCTGCGGATGGACTTCAATGAGAACCCCATCGGCTGCTCGCCCGCCGTTCGCCGCGCGCTTCGCAAGCTGGCCACCGCTTCGATCTCGGCCTATCCCGAACAGGAAGCTGTTCGTCGCAAGGCCGCTCGGCATTTCAGAGTTCGACCCGAGGAGCTTCTGCTGACCAACGGCACGGATGAGGCGCTGAGTTTGATCGTGGACACCTTTGTCGAATCGGGTGATCGCGTGCTCCTGGTTGAGCCGACGTACGCGATGTACCGTTTCTATTCCGAATTGGCTGGTGCGCGCGTGGTGGCGCCCCGCTATGACCGGGACATGCGTTTCCCGTGGGACGCTGTGATGAGCGAACTGGAAAAGCGTCCAACCGTGTTTTTTCTACCCAATCCCAGTAGCCCGACCGGAAACCTACTTTCCCTGATTGACCTGCGCCGCCTTCTCGAAGCGGCCGTGCGCACCCAGGTCGTGATCGACGAGGCGTATTTCGAATTCTCAGGAGTGACAGTGATTGGGTGGATTCGGCGGCACAAGAATCTGATCGTCACACGCACGTTTTCGAAAGCAGCCGGTCTCGCCGGGTTGCGCCTAGGCTGCCTCTTTGTCCATCGGGAACTGGCCGCCAGTCTAAGACGAGCGCAATCGCCCTATCCAGTCAATGTGGCAGCGCTCGCTGCGGCAGAGGCGGCGATGCGAGACCGCCGATTCATCGCCCAAACCGTTCGAGAGGTCTGTCGCGGCCGTCGCGAATTGGAGCGCGGTCTGGCGCGCCTCGGCGTGAAATCATTCCCCAGCGCGGGCAACTTCGTGCTGGTCTATTTTGGCAAGCGCACCAAGGAAATCGTCGCTGCGCTCGCCCGCAAAGGTATTCTGATCCGCGACCGATCGGCCGACTTCGCCGGTGAGGGGTACGTCCGCATCACATTCGGTACTTGGAAGCAAACGCGGCGACTCGTGCGCGAGTTGGAAAACATCTTATGAGACGAGCCAGCCTGCGTCGCGCCACGAGAGAAACGGACATCCGGCTGCGCCTGAACCTCGACGGCCGCGGAAAGTCGAAGATCCGAACGGGCATTCGTTTCTTCGATCACATGCTGGAGCAGATCGCACGTCACGGTGCACTCGACTTAGATCTGACGGCTCGGGGCGATCTCGATGTCGACCAGCATCACACCGTCGAGGATGTGGGAATCGCACTCGGCGATGCCGTGAAACAGGCGCTGGGATCGAAGCGTGGCATTCTGCGCGCCGGCTATTTTCTGATGCCGATGGATGACTGTCTGGCCGCCGCAGCGCTCGATTTCTCGGGACGCGCTTATTGCGTATGCGATTTTCGAATTTCCGCCGCGTGTGTCGGCGATTTTCAGACCGAATTGATGGAGGATTTTTTCCGTGCCTTTTCGATCGCAGCTCGAGCGAATGTGCATCTGCGACTTGTGTATGGCCGGTCGTCCCACCATCAGGTTGAGTCCATCTTCAAAGCGTTCGCGAAGGCGCTGCGCTTTGCCGCGACCCGCGATAAGCAGCTTCGGCGCGTGCTGCCGTCCACCAAGGGCCTGCTATGAAGATTGCCATCGTCGATTACGGCGCCGGGAATCTTCCATCGGTTGAGCGCGCACTCGCAAAACTCGGTGTGGAGACAGAGCGCGCCGTAACCGGGGAACAGCTGCGGTCGGCTAAAGCCATCGTTCTGCCTGGCGTCGGCCACTTCAGCGCTTTTGTGAACGGACTGCGTGCGCGCAACCTTAACTCGGCGCTGCGTGTGGCATTTGAGTCCGACAAGCCGATTCTCGGAATCTGCCTCGGCCTTCAGGCCATGTTCGCTTCGAGCGAGGAGGCACCCGGCGAAGCGGGACTTGCATTTTTCCCCGAGGAGGTTCGCGCTCTGCCCGCGCACGTGAAATCGCCGCACATCGGCTGGAACCAGTTGCGTCGCACGCACCG
>Ga0187782_10002993_pt1 | contig 12545 bp, 15 predicted proteins | sample 0715_SJ02_MP15_2_FD_132454 | JGI IMG/M metagenome (GOLD analysis project Ga0187782, IMG submission 132454) | Tropical peat soil microbial communities from peatlands in Department of Meta, Colombia - 0715_SJ02_MP15_20_MG | ecosystem: Environmental > Terrestrial > Soil > Wetlands > Peat | place...
AGTGGATCGACAATCGGAAAAAGCGCACTTAGAATCAGGAGAAGAACCTTGACCGCATCCGCCACTAGGTGTTGGCCTTTGCCGGTGAACCAAATGCAACTGAAGCTTCGGAAGTAAGAAACAGGAAAGTAAAAGTCTCCTGCAGGTACAGACGAACGGTGGTATCTGTGTGGCTCAGATAGCCTATCGATACGTCCTGGCCGATGTGAAGGGCGAAATCCCCGCCGCGCGTGGTGAGTACGAAGGCCCCTTCGATAGCGGGCGCCCAGATAATCTTGTCGTCGACCAGCCGCTTGACGTGTTCCAACACGGGATAGCCGTGATCACTGGTTTCTGCGAGCGCGGTATAGGCCTCGGCTCCCAGGAGCACGGCGTAGGGACCATTGACCCCGACGAGGCGCAAGTGGCTTAAGCCCTGAGCGATGGCGTCGGGGTATTGGCGCACATCCGCGGGGAGAGACATTTTTGGATTGCTCGTACCCTGGCGAATGCCGAGGATATTGGCTTCCGCGTAGCCCTCAAAGATGGCGTTATCCTCCGCGAAAGCGATCTGGCGCGCCGCATCTTTCGCGGGCTGCCAATCCGCGTCGTTTGCGCCGCGCTCCACGTCGTCAATGTCCTTGCGGTTCAACTCGAAGGGTGCACGCAATTCGACTAGCGCTCTAACCTCGCGCTGCCTGACAAGAATGCCTTCCCGAGGAGCGCCGATCTGGCGCAAATGACCTGTGCCAACGGCAGAGAGAGCAGAGCCAGCGGGTCCGTTAACGTCCACGACGCGGCGACCGGCGATGTAGCGCTTGAAGGTACGCGCAGTCTCTTCTTCAACCTGAGCCCATGCCGCACCGGAAATGGGAGCAAGCTCGCGATGCAGGTTATTCATGCGGAATTTCTCCTTTTAATGATCCAATACCCAGCGATCCATCGTTCTTCCGAACTTCCGGATCTGAAGGTTTCATCGCTGCTGTGTCCGCCGAAGAGGGAGCAACAGGCGGGCCATCATCGGTCACGTCATCCAAGAATGTCGCGGTGGGGACAAAGAACAGGCCTCCTGTGACGGCCCGACTGAAGTCGAGTAGGCGATCGTAGTTGCCCGGCGGCCGGCCGATGAACATGTTTTCCAGCATCTGCTCGGTGACGCGCGGCGACCGGCTGTAGCCAATGAAATAGGTGCCAAACTCTCCGCGGGCGGCGGACCCGAACGGCATGTTATCGCGCAAGATTTTCTTTTCTTCTCCGTTCTCAACGATGGTGGTCAGGGCGCTGTGGGCGGACGTCGGTTTCACGGAGTCATCCAATTCGATGTCGGATAGTTTCTTGCGGCCTATAATCTTCTCCTGGGCCTCCGTTGGCAGCGCGTTCCACGCCTCCAGATTGTGGAGATACTTCTGCACGATGACATAGCTGCCCCCCGCGAAGGCGGAATCCTCTTCCCCAATCAGCACGGCCTCAGTTGCGACGTTGCCTCTCGGATTTTCCGTGCCATCGACAAACCGATCAGGTCCCTGTCATCGAAGTAGCGGAACCCATGCGCTTCGTCTACCGGCGTGACGGCATCCCCGATCCGCGTCATGATTTGGGTGGCGAGCTCGAAGCACAAATCCATTCGCTTTGCCCGAATATGGAAAAGCAGGTCGCCCGGCGTAGAAACGGCGTGACGGTCGCCAGAGCGGATTTCACGGAAGGGGTGCAGTTCCGCCGGCCGGGGAGTTCCAAAGAGCTTGTCCCACGCGTTGGACCCAAACCCGATGACGCACGAGAGACCGCCCTCAATGTCTCGAAAATCCACCGCACGGAAGATCGAAGAGAAATCTGCACAGAACGAACGGATGGTAGTTCGAGCCTCGAAATCTGAGTTCAAGGCCACGACGAGAAAGATCGCCGCGCGGCTCAGAGGAACGGTGATCGGTTGAGACATATTAGGCAGAGGATTCACGGTTTCGGAAGCGCTCATTCGGCTTGATCCCACCGGAGGTTTATTCTTATTGGATGTCGCCAAGGCTTGTGTGGATAAAGTTTTTTTGAGTCGAGACGGCCGGTAACGGAGCCCTGGACCTCGAGGCGATCAAAGCCCTGACAGGTGTCTGCCCCGCCGACACACCATTGATTCACCCGCCTATGCAGTCCAGACAAGTGTTTGTTTTTCAGTCAACTATTTCCGCCGCCTGTAAAGATGGACGGCAGTATTTGTGATCAGCGTGGGCGCTCTTCCGCCAACTTCATCAGCATGGCGTGAGTCCCAAGCGCTGCTGCGCCGGTAGCCCCATCGGGATTCAAACGAGTGTAGGTTCCTTCCTTGCCGAGTTCCCAAGCCTCACGCCGGTCTTGCAAGCAGATGCTCAGGACTTCCCATAGCCTTTCTTTCAGAGAGGGAGCGACAACCGGCGTCACGACTTCCACGCGTCTGGAGAGATTGCGGTACATCCAGTCGGCCGAACCGATGAAAAAATCACCTTCCACCGGGTTGTCGCGCCCGGCCGCGAAATGGAAGATGCGGGAGTGTTCCAGGAAGCGTCCGATGATGGAACGGACGCGAATGCCTTCCGTGCGCCCTTCGACCCCGGGCCGAAGGCAACAAAATCCGCGGATAATCAGATCAATAGGTACACCGCCGGACGCCGCGTCGCACAAGGCCTCGATCATTTCCGGATCTTCGAGCTGATTCATCTTGGCGACGATGCGCGCGGGAAGACCGGCGCGCCTATTTGACTCCTCCCGGCGGATGAGATCAAGCAAGCGAGGGCGCATGGTATTCGGAGCCACCAGGAGCGCCTGGCCGACCGGCGGCTGGGAGTGCCCCGTCAGATGGTGAAAGAGATTCACCACATCCTGCGTGATTGCGGGGTTGCAGGTGAAAAGTCCGACATCAGCGTAGAGGCGCGCGGTGCGAACGTGATAGTTTCCGGTGCCAATGTGCACATAGCTTTTCAGTCCCGACGATTCCTTGCGAACCACCAGGGCGACCTTCCCATGCGTCTTCAGGCCTTGAACGCCAAAAGTGACGTGAGCGCCCGCTCTTTCGAGCTCAGCGGCCCAATGAAGGTTGCGTTCTTCATCAAAGCGAGCCTTAATTTCAATCACGCAGGCCACCTGCTTTCCTGCCTCTGCGGCCTTCACCAGCGATTTCACAAACGGGGTATCGTCGCCAACACGGTAAGCCGTCATCTTGACCGCGACCGTCTGCGGGTCGGCGGCGGCCGCTGCAATGAACTGCTCAACGCTCTGCTCGAAACTCTCGTAGGGGTGATGGACCAGAACGTCGCCCGCGGTGATGAGGGCGAAAATCTCTCTGCCCTCTTGTATGGGCAAGGACGGCAGGGGAGTCCAGGGAGCGTCCTTGAGGCTCTCCATCGGCAGGGACGCGATCTGGAAAAGGGACGTGTAGTCGAGAATCTCTCCTGGAATTTCGTACACGTCCAACTCCGAAAGCTTGAATCTCTGGCAAAGCATCTCCCGGATCGAGGAATTCGCACCGGCAGCAAACTCCAGACGGATGACGGGCTCATATCGGCGCTGCCGGACCTGTTCCCGAACCACGTCGGGCAAAGCTTCGTCGGAATCATCGTCAATTTCGATTTCGGCGTCGCGCGTGAGTCGGAACAGGGTTGTCCCCGTGAGCTCCATTCCCGCGTAGAGCTTTTGCACGTTGCCGCGGATGACTTCGTGAAGAGGGACGAAGACCTGCTCGCCGGGCGACTTACCTGTTTCGAGAGGAATCCACTGTTTCAGAACATCCGGAACTTTCACGCGAGCGTATGACGTTGTTCCTTTTTCCGGATCGCGCAGCAAAAATGCCAATGACGTGGAAAGATTCGAGAGAAAAGGAAAAGGGTGAGCCGGATCGAACACCAAAGGAGTGAGCGCCGCCGAGATTTCGGAATCGAAGAAGTGGCCGGCTTCTTCCTGCTGACTGGGTGTCAGGTGTTCCCAGTTCCGAAAATAAACTCCATGTTTCGCCAGTTCGGGGATTAGTTGATCGCGAAAGCATACTGCCTGGCGATGCAGACTATGGATGAGGCGGTCTCGTACCTGTTGAAGGAGCTTTACGTATTCGGGGGTGGGATCTGTTCGAAGGATCGCAATCCGTTTCATAAAGAACTCGTCCAGATTCGAACTGAAGATGGCCAGGAATTTCGTTCGTTCGAGCAGAGGTGTGCGGCCATCCAGGGCTTCCGCCAGGACGCGATCGTTGAAGTCCAACCAACCTAAATCGCGGTCAAGCCATATGTCGGAGAGTGGCTGGGATACTTCCCGATTGAGAACGCCATTGTCGCCAATCGAAACCATTGCCGGGGCAGCACTCATGAACGATTCCTCCCTGCGCTTCTTTAGAGGCACGCGGATGCCGAGGGACAGGCGAGGATTCTACAGTGGGCTTCTTCAATGACAGATGAACGCGGGGGAGGGGGGCGCACTGGAGTCCGAAGATGCTCGCGCGCGAAAAACCGCCGAGTGGCCGTTGAATCGGCTTGGCGGAATATGGCAAAGGCTTGTTGAGAATGCGGGCTAAGTCTTTTCGTATGTTAGATGTAGAAGGAGGCCGAGAACGTTCTGACGGTTCTTCCTAGCGTTCCGTCCGAGCTTCCGGCACCCCTGACTTTGAAGAACTCTGTCAGCAGCGAAGTTGTTGATGTACATATTATTCAAATGTCAGCTCTGCATCCCGAATGACCGAACAAGTATCCGTTGAGACCGACCACCGTGCCGCTATAACTGCGAGTTCACCAACGAGTCCCCTGTGGCCGTCGGTTTCATACCAATATCCCGGTTCGCAACACCCGACAATCTGTCCCAAGGATGATCGGCGGCGCGATTCCTAGCGCGGAAGCTTCTTGTGAGGCTTCGAATGACCGGCTCCGTGAGACGGGCCACTCTGCGCCTCCACAGGTTGATAGTGGACAAGCTTGCGATCCTGTAGGCTCACGGTGACGAAATCGTCGGGAGTCTTTGCGTAGGCTCCATCCGACTGCGGATGATATTCGACGCGGACCTGATTGGGGTCAACAACGACGCGAAGGTAGCCATAATCCCTGTCATCGTAGTTTTCCAGAATGAGGCGGTCCGAGCCGTTCTTCAGTTCCTGGCTCGGTTCGCGCATGGGCGTGCGCAAAACCGGACTCGCACTGCTGGTCAGACGATTTACGGCGTGCCCGCCATTGCCGCCAATGAGAAATGGAATCTGCATTTCGTCAGTGCTTCCGGGGTTCAGAATTCGCGTGAAGCGCTGATAGTTGTGCGCATGTCCGGAAAGAACGATGTGCGGCCAAACCCCCACGGCACTGCAGGTCGCATCGATATCCTGAAGCATGCGCGGGCTGCCCGGATGCTTGCCGCCGCACGAGTAAGGAGGGTGATGAACGGCGATAATCACCGCCCCAGCAAACTTTTCCGACTTGATGCGACTAAGAGCCGCTCTCAAGTAAGTGAGCTGCCAATCGTCGATGTCCTTGTATTTTCCTTCGGACGAAATGATCCCGGGTCCTTCCAGGCGGTTGCTGTACAGACCGAGAATTCGGACAAAGGGGGCCTCGAGGGTGAAGTACACACCGGGTTGAACCATTGCCGTCCGGGGCAGACCGCCCGCTTCCGGGGTAATGTGCGGCGGTTGTCCCGCCGTGCAGAAGTTCTCCAAGAACGCCTTCAGGGAGGGCACGGTGGTGTTGGGAGCCACCATGCCATCGTGGTTTCCCGGGATCGCAAAGATCGGGGCAGGATAATCGCGATACGGCTCGTAGAATTGATCGTAATAATATTCCGCTTCGCCGAAGCTGTAGACTACGTCGCCTAGATGGTACAGAAAAGCCGGGACACTCCGAGCGTCCGGATCATCGTAATCGCTCACCATTTTGTCGGCGACTTCGTTTTGTGGGCCGGTGCTACGCGTGTTGCCAGTATCGCCCGCAGCGTGGAAAACAATCTGACCATGGCCATTGATGGTTTCTATAAGCGCGGCCCCTTTTGCTCCCATTACGTCGGCAAGGCGGAGAATAGGTTCATCCCCACCAGAAGCCTGCGGAAACGGCAGCGGCGGCTGGTCAGGTTCTTTGTCGAGGATGGCGTAGGCAGCCTTGTCCGAGGCGTGTTTCACCAGAAACTTCTTTGGATCCGGGGTAGCTTCCGGTTGGCCGAATTGCGGTCCACTTGTGGCTATGTCTTTTGTATTGTCCACCGGCGGGTTGGCACCCTGGCCAGTCCGGCTTCCTTTGGGCACGCGCATGATTGAACTCCTAGTGGTGTCGGTAACCTGGGGATACGGACATCGAGAAGTAGTCTCGCTGTATAAGTCTTAGGGCGCTATTTGTCAATAGAATTATCATTACTTACGATACGTAACTTAAAATAAAGAACTTCGGGAGGAAGGATATCTACGAGCGGGTAGGTTGTCCTTCGTCCCGATGTGCAGGATCAAGCAATTGGACTGCTGATTGGAGATTTGCCGCCCATGCCATTTCAGGCTCCTGGCGAACCAGCAAACTGGAGACGTTGTCCAAAAACGCGCTTCTGATCTCGTTCAAAGATTCAAACGATAGCTTGACGATGACAAATATTACGGATAGAGCTATACGGCGAAACCCGATGGAACGGAAGCGCCCTACAAAGGCGATCTAGGGACGAACAGTGTCTCAGTGAAAAAAACTGGGCCAAACTCCATAGACGAAACCGACAAGCGCGATGGAAAAGTGATTGGCATTGCGCATATGACAGTTTCTGCTGGCAGATGGCACCAAATCCCAGCTCAATCCTTTGTTGGATCGCTCGCGTAACTACGATCGTCATCGCGGCCATCTTTCTTGCCTCTGGGGAACCAACGGACTCTCTGCGAGCCATACACTCGCGGGAGTGGGATGGCATGCTCTTCGTATTCGGAGAAGTTGCCACGATGTTGCTGGCCTGGAAGTGGGAATTTCCCGCGGCACTGATTTCTCTCTTCGCGCTGGGGGCGTTTGCTGCGGCCGTTCACATGACTCGCTACGATGTTGGCCATCATAGCGATTCCGAACGTTTTCTTCCTTGTTGATTGGAGGCTGCAGCGTTTGCAATCCACACAAATTACCAAAGTCGGTTGAGTCTCTGCATGTTTTGAGTAATGCGTGCTACTTTTCTTGCTTTAGGCCAACGATTTGCTCAGGAGGGAACCATGTTGGGAGGGTTACTTTTCATAGTATGTGTCATTCTGCAGTTCCACTACCACGACCAGATTCCCTGGTACATCTGGGTGCTTGCATTGCTCGCCCAATTTGTTGCCTTCGCCGACCCGGCGATGAGATCGGGGGCAGCTTTGAAGAAAGGCTAAATTTGGTTTTCTTAGATGGTGTTGCATCGACCTATCGAATGCGCCGGGGTAACCGGAAAAATGGCTCAGTACACCGTAAATGGTGTGGCGGACGGACCGGGATTCAATTCGGAGGTAGGTCCGTATTGAACATATCAAGCAAGACTTTCCAAGAACCGTCCGGCTGCTTTTTCCATATCGTCAAATACTTTCCTTTGTCGGCAGCAGGTTTTCCCGATGCGTCTTTGAAGGTCCATGTATACGTGCCGCTCGTATATCCAAGCTCACCGGAACGAGCAACGCCGCTTTGATCCGTATGCCATTCAAGCTTGAAGTCCGGGATGGCGAACGCGCTTGCGGTTGCCTTCGCGATGGCGCTCTTTCCGGTCACTCTAGGTGCGTTCGGCCATAACAACGAACCCTGGTCGTCGCAGAACGCCGCGGCTTTGTCCACATCTTTAGCTTCATAGGTTTTTAGCCATGCGGCATCAGCGGCTCGAAGTTCGTCTAAGTTCTTGGTGTTAGATTGCGCAACTGCAGCGATTGTACTCAATAAAAGGAAAACGGCAGTCCCCACGATTTTCTGCAGTGCGCTCATTCAGGTTCCTCTTTCTCGCTAGTAGCTTGTATCGGAAGTCGCTTTAAGACCGCTCTCGCGTAACGGAATTCTAGCGGCCGCGCGTGACCTGTCAACTGGCAAACAGTACGGAGGCTGCCAAATGTTTGACCAACCGCCGCTCACTACCAAGGAGGTTTTCGGTCGAGGTTTCATTTAGAGGTTGGCTCTTCTGTCGATGGTCCATACTGTTGAGCGCATACTGTTCTAACATGCGTTCACTTAGCACTGATCCAACAATCGAAATCTCGATGGGGCGGTCCTGGACAGTCGACGTTTTTGAAGCCGGGGTGTTTGCGGCTATTGTTGCTTTCACCAATGAATACTGGACGAGAATTTCACCATGTTCCGCGCCGTTTTTCTGCGTTCGTCATTGTATCCAGCGCGGCGGGGCTCATATTTCGGTGGTCTGGCGTCGAAGTCATCAAAATCAACGCGGATAAAATCACGTTGTGCAAAGGCGTTCACGGGTGGGAACGGAAGCGCGAGTATGAAGTCATAAAGTGCGGCGAATTAGAATGGAGAGAAGGTGGTCGGGGCACGCCCAGCCAGCTGCAGTTCAAGGCCGACCAGAGAACAATCGTGTTTGGTGAAAACCTCACAGAAAATCAAGCTATTCAAATTCTCACTGCTCTGCAACAAATCCTCCCCAGCGTAGCGCAGCAGCTATGTTCCTACTGAGAGAGCAAAGAACATGCTAACCGCCCTCCGGGTACTGGGAGGATGATGTCCAGTGACCCGAGAAACCTTTGGATGAATTCTTGATAAGCTTCGACTTCAATGGGGGCTCGCCGCTCGTGTAACATTGCGCGCCGTACGTTCGAGGAGGGCTTGTGAGAGAGTTGACGGCAGACCTGTTCGTGTCGATGGATGGGTTCGCATCAGGGGTAAACGAACCGCCTTTCTTCGGATACTTCGGTGATGACCTTAGTATGTGGACAAAAGAGAATTTGGAAAAACCTCAGGTGCTCATTATGGGGCGGATCACTTACGTTGCCCTAGCGCAATATGCAATCGACTCCTCGGACGAGTTAAACGTCAGAATGACCGCGCTGCCCAAGATCGTATTCTCAAGCACCCTTCACGAACCGCTTGCTTGGAAAAACACACGATTGGTCAAAACCTCGATGGAGCAGGAAATTGCCAGCCTCAGAGAACAAAGCGGCGACCCCCTTCGTTGTATTGGAAGCATCAGCTTAGTCAGGAACATGATCCGATTTCAACTCGTGGACAGACTCCGACTTATGATTTTTCCTGTGGCGCTTGGTACAGCAGGCAGAGAGCCCATCTATGCCGGGTACGAGAAGACAAGCTTCGAACTGATTCGTTCAAGCATCCTTGATTCCCGCATAGTTCTGCTCGAATACAGGACACGAAAACAGACTTAGCAACTCTAGGTTCTCTGTCGCATCGTAGAGCATTTGCCTTTCCTAGTATGTCGCCCGGGCGAACGATGGGATCCCAAACCGCTCGCCAGCTGATCGAAAATCCGCAACGTTGTATGAATGAGCAAGGCTACGTATCCGTTGAAGCTTCCTCTCTCCATCAAAAAAGCCGCGCAGCGGCTCGCCAAGGAGGATGGCGTGTCCCTCAACCAGTGGATCGCTGTTGCAGTGGCGGAAAAGGTCGGTGTTATTGAGACGGCGACTGAGTTCTTTAAGAAGCGGGCGGGCAAGGCATCTGGGATGGGATTAATGAAATTTTTTCACCAGGCGCCGGATGTCCCTCCCGAGTCGAACGATCAACAACCCTAGACACGTAGTGACGCGCTTCGCCATCGCGGAAGGATCGAATGTTTTTCCTTTCCTTAGCCAGCAAGGTTTTGCCAGGCAGAATAAGGTGAAGAGGTCCAGCCTCACCTAATCCCACAGGCGGACGTGAAGGCATGATTCTGTCGCAACGCTATCCAAACTCTTTCGACGGTGAGCGGCCGGAGACATAGGTGACCCATGTCTCCGGGCCGGACCCGGATTTACGTGGTCGGGCGCTCTTGCCGATTTTGAACCGGATCGTCCGGCTTCGCGGCTGCAAAAGGGTGTCTAGCTTGACGCAGATTAAAGCTCATGATCGTAAATCACCGAGAGTCCCCAAGCCACAGCAAAGCTGGATTTAGGCAGGAAGCTGTGATAGGTTACATGTAACCAGACTGGAGGCGGAAATGGGAGTACCCAGGCAATCAAAATCATCTCGTGATAAGGTTAGCGCCCATCGCAAGCGCCTGCGCCAACAAGGATTGCGACCTATTCAGATCTGGGTGCCCGACATGCGGTCACCCGCCTTTGCAGCAGAAGCACACCGACAGTCCCTCGCCGTTGCTAGGAGTCCCCGCGCCAAGGAGGATCAGGACTTTATTGATGCTATCTCTGACTGGGCGGCGAGGTGAAACGCGGCGAAATTTGGACTGTTGCAGGTGGAAAGGACTATGCAGGAAAGCCTCGTCCCGCCGTAATTCTTCAAGACGACCGTTTCGACATGACGGATTCGGTCACGATGTGCGCATTCACCACCGACCCAACCGATGCTCCGCTGTTTCGCCTACCGATCAAGCCAAACGAGGGAAACGGCTTGCGCGCCGTCTGCCGATTGATGGTGGACAAAATCACGACCGTTCCGAAAACAAAGATTGGCACGCGCATCGGGCGCCTCGATGACGAGGATATGGTGCGGCTGAATCGTGCTGTCCTGGTCTTCTTGGGCATCGCCGCCCCGGCCAGCCGCGAGAAAATGAAATAGAATCGGTCGCAGTGCTGAATGGACAACGGGATCGGTGCTGACTCACGTGGTGGGACACAATTAAGTTGGTCGGGGCGAGTGGATTTGAAACACCGATCTCCTGGTCCCGAACTTTATAATAAGCCGTATAGTTCCAGTCAATTACAGCGAAAATTCGATTCCTCAATATTCTTAAAGTTCAGAAGCTGGTTAGGCATTGGACATTTACGGGCCAGAGAATTTAGAAGTGTCGGTTCCCGCCGGGACCCTGACATTATTGGTCCTAGCGCCCTGATTCTCGTCTACGAATCGCGCTTTTTTCATCCGATTGGATCGCTATCCGGCTGAACCTCATTCGACGCCGGGCCTTAGTTAGTGTGGTGAGGTATTGCAGAGTTGCAAGCAACTCCGAATTTTCGAAAGGCAAGGAAAGCAGGCTCGAGATACATCCTTCTGAGTGAATGCACTTCAAGTCGTGTCTGATGTAGTAATAATCCGTTGCGGATAGGAAGATGACACTGCACTTTGATCTACGTGAAATGCGCTCGCCGATGTCCAGGCCATAGACCAATCCCTGCATTAGAACCACCATGACGATAGCAACGTCGGGAGGGTGGGCAGCTGCCTTGCGGAGCGCGCTGGAATCCGAAAAGGCCTCGTCTACCTCGTAGCCGTACAACCTGAGGAACGTGCAAATAAATCGCGCGAGTGCTCGCTCGCAACCCACAACGAGAACTCTGTGGCGTGCGCCAACTTTTCTCATCTGTGCTCGAGTGAGGATCCCCGCGGTGTGCATCTGCATACTGCCTCCAAGCGCGGGGGGCTTCTTTATAGCACAAAGCGTCGATTGAAAGGAGTCCAACCTTGGGAATCGACTTCTCATGGCCCCTACCCAATCCCTTGACCCTTTGACCAACTGAGGCACTTAACTGCTATCGCTACTCTTTGGCTCTTCACGAATGCAGGAGGGGCCTGTACTATAGCAAGCAGTTAAATGTTAACGTTAACAATAAGCGGAAAGGCGTAGATGGCATCCAGGAAATCTCAGGACAGGCTAGGGCTCTGGTCGCTGTAGTCTCGCGCGCGATTAACCGCGTGTCCTCCGTACACCCTGCAATTATAAAGGCTAGTCCGGTGCAAACGCGACACTGCGCTCGTCAAAGGAGACAGAATGATGCGGATCGCGATCCTGATGCTCTTATTGGTGGTTGTTTGCTGCGTGCAGGAGAAAGACAGCTTTCCGGTCCGTCACCGCGAAGTCGAGGTCTTTTCAGTTAGGCCGGTCCTACCTCCTATTTCCGAACACAGACTCGAGATGAGTAATGTTTAGCAGATCCTTAACACGTGAGTTGACGTTGACCAGCATTAGGACGCAGCCATGGGATAAGGCCAAAATGTACGTACCCAGGATGCTGCCAAGGCCCTCGCTGTCAACGAAATCGATGCCGTAAAGATCGGCCTTCAAGAACTTGTGTTTGGGCGCAAGGGTCACGATTTCCGACCTGAAGTGGCTGGCAGTCTCCATTGTAATGCGTCCGCGGCAGACAAGAGTGGGCGTACCTCCGTCGCAAGCAGCATGCTCGATAATCAATTTACACTGCGGCGAAAGGATACTCTGATTCTTCATAATTTCTCCTATTCTCGAAAATTAACTTCAAACCGGTGGCAGTTATACGCGGTGACTGCTTCAGCGACGTCGGTGGGGTCGTGAATTTCGCGTGCAAGCTCCGCCATCACGCTCTTGATCACGGGAAAAGGGACCATGACTTGCACAGCAGGCACTATTTGCCGGGGTTCGTTAGTTTTTTGCAACTCGGTGATGGTAGCTCTGTCGTACCTGTGCCGACAATGTAGGCGTGTTGCTCACCCTCAGGGCATAGCTAACTTTGCGCGAGCCCTCTTTTCGCCCCTTGCTTTGCCTGGGCTGGGCGTGCCCCCAAATGTAAC
>Ga0187782_10002994_pt1 | contig 12544 bp, 9 predicted proteins | sample 0715_SJ02_MP15_2_FD_132454 | JGI IMG/M metagenome (GOLD analysis project Ga0187782, IMG submission 132454) | Tropical peat soil microbial communities from peatlands in Department of Meta, Colombia - 0715_SJ02_MP15_20_MG | ecosystem: Environmental > Terrestrial > Soil > Wetlands > Peat | place...
ATGGTAGCCATGATGCTCACCGCTTTCAGCTACGGCCGCATGGCCGGCATCTATTCCTCTGCGGGCTCCGCCTATACCTACGTCAGTCGCGCGCTCCATCCCCATCTCGGAACCCTGATCGGGTGGGCGATGGTCCTCGATTATCTCGTTATCCCGATTGTCAACGTCATCTACCCGGCTCTGACGTTCAAGAGGCTGTTCCCGCACATACCTTATGCTGCCTGGGCAGCGCTGGTGACGGGTGCGATCATTTATATGAATTTAATCGGGATCCGCTTTACGGCACGCGCCAATGAGGCCCTGCTCGCGGTCGAATGCGCGGTGGTCGTTGCGTTTGTCATCACCGCGGTCCGTTTTCTTTATCACCTGCACGGGGCGAGCGGATTGGTTTCGCTGCAACCCTTTTATGATCCGTCCACGTTCAACTTCGGGGCTCTGCGGACAGCCACCTCGCTGGCCGCCCTCACCTACATCGGGTTTGACGGCGTCACCACACTGGCCGAAGAGGTCGAGACTCCCAAGCGCACCGTTCCCGCCGCCACCGTCTTGGTCTGTTTTATTTGCGGAATTCTCAGTACGCTCGAAGTTTATCTCGGGCACCTCGCCTGGCCCACCTACAGCACCTTCCCGAGTCTTGAGACTGCCTTCATGGACGTATGCCTGCGAGTAGGAGGTGTACTGCTCTTTCAGGCCATGGCGGTGATTTTGATCGTCGCCTGCATCGGTTCAGGTTTGGCGGGTGTGGCGGCAGCGGCCCGCCTCCTTTACAGCATGGGGCGCGACAATGTCCTGCCACGTAACTTCTTCGCACACATCAGTGCGAAGCGCCAAGTGCCTGTGTTCAACGTATTAGTTGTGGGAGTACTGACGCTGGTCGGCGCGCTGGCCATCAGCTACGAACGCTCCGCGGAGTTGCTCAACTTCGGCGCCTTCCTGGCTTTCATGGGCGTCAATCTCAGTTGCATCCGGCAGTTCTACTTCCGCCCTGGGGCACAACGGAAACGGAATCCTGTTACCGACTTGATTGTACCCGCCTTGGGATTCCTCTTTTGTCTGGGCATCTGGTGGAGCCTTCCAGCTCCAGCAAAGTGGGCGGGCGGCGTTTGGTTCGCAGCCGGGGTGGCGTATGCCGCGATCAGGACAAGAGGCTTCCGCGTCGAACCGCCAAAAATGGACTTTGCGGATTTGTAGGAGTGTTAACATCGCACTCCAATAACGGGTCAGTTGTGCGCCTCTAAGTCTGGGCGTGATCGGCAGCCCGCCCCAAATTGACGGACTGGGATTGAGAACGAAAAACGCCCTACCCGGAAAATGGGATGACTGTGGGGCTTGGGTTGCCGAGTTTTTATCGGCCGTGCAAACTGCCGGCACACACATGCACCGGAGTGCAGGATTTAACGGGGTTTTGAAGGAGTGCCACTGATCAGGGAAGTCAGTGACAAGATCAAGCTGCACTACGACTCAGGTTTCTTCGAGTCAGAAAAACTTGGCAACAATTTGGCAACATTAAGCGCCGGAAACCGTATAAAATCATGGGGTAGGGTGCGGGAAGGTACAAGGCAAGCCAACAAGATCGAAATTTTTTCCCAGACTGTGGATCTGGACGTCGCGGGTTCGAATCCCGTCACCCACTCCATATCTTCAAGTACTTAGCCTGACTGCCAAGCTCTGAATTGGAAGGATCAAATGCTGAATAAGTCGGAAACGCACAAGCCTACCCGTCGAGACTTCCTGAGTGCGGCTGCCTTGACGGCCGCGCAGTATAAACGCATTCTGGGCGCGAATGATCGCATCGGAATCGGGTTCGTGGGCTTCGGGTTAATTGGCAAGCAGCACGTCGCCGATTTCAAAAAGTTTGGCGATGTCGACATGGTAGGTCTTTGCGACGTCTACCGGCCGCGCCGGGAGGAAGGACTCAGCTATCTCGGAAATCCTCGCGCCAAAGCGTACAGCGACTTCCGCGAGATGTACGACAACAAAGACATTCAAGGGGTGGTCGTGGCCACGCCAGACCACTGGCACGCGTTGCTCACCATTATGGCCTGCGCGGCGGGCAAGGACGTTTATGTGGAAAAGCCGATGACGCTGTTCATCGACGAAGGCCGATGGATGGTCCAGGCGGCTCGCAAATACCAGCGGATCGTGGTTGTTGGGACGCAGCGGCGCCATGGCCGAGGTGTGGCCGAGGCTAAGAAAGTGATCGAGAGTGGCCAACTGGGCAAGATTCATTCCATCCGGATTTCCTCATGCCGCAACATTTATCCGGGATTCGGCAGGACTCCCATCGAAGATCCGCCACCCGAGTTCGACTATGACATGTGGCTCGGTCCCGCCCCCAAGACACCATACCAGAAGCACCGAGGCCTCTACCACTTCCGCTGGTTCTGGGACTATTCCGGGGGGCAGATGACCAACCTGGGGGCTCACATGCTGGACCAGGTGCTTTGGTGCATGAACACGAAAGGTCCTGACTTAGTGATGTCGACTGGTGGCCGCTTGGCGCTCGAAGATGACGGCGAAACGCCGGATACGCAGGATGCCGTATGGAAGTTTCCGGGCAATTTCACGGTGAGTTTTGTCATCCGCGAAGCCAACGGTTTGCGCGATGACTCCGCCGTACGCGGGCAGGCCTTTCTGGGCACCAAGGGCAGCTTGGTGCTTGCCGGCGGCTACGAAGTCGTCCCGGAGAACAAGATCGATCCCGTGAACGATATCCCTCCTTTTATGGGGCAGCCGGTCGGCGGCCCGGTTTATAGTGATGTAAAGCCGACGCCGTGGATGAAAGGTTTCAAGGGTGGGGTGGAGTCCGACGCCCGCTACGGGACCGGCGGCGAGGACACGCTGGCCATGAACGAACGCGACTGGCTGAGCAGCATGCGCACGCGCAGGCGCCCCTTCTGCGATGTGGAAGATGGGCACAGGGTGCAAGTAGTATGCAACTTGGCGAACATCTCCCTGCGAATCGGCCGGGCCATCAAGTGGGATCCGGACACGGAACAAGTGATCGGCGATAAGGAAGCCGCCGACCTGTGCTACAAACCTTATCGCGCTCCCTGGGACAGTGTGCTTAGGAGTCTGGTGAAGGTATAGAGGGAACCATGACACGCAGAGATATTCTCGCGCTCGCTGCCTCTGCTCCGGCCTGGCTGGCCTCGTCTTCAAGCGACGGCAGTGCGGCAGACAATCCGCCCCGCATGGGTGGCGCGCCCACTGCGTTCTGGCAGCGTATGCAAGCGAGCCGGGCCAGTGGGCAGCCGTTCGACATGATTGACCACTGCCATGGTCTCGGACTGGGGGGCGTGCAGATGAACCCTCCCTCCACGGATGCGGCTGCGATCAAACTGTTCCGCGCACGACTAGAACGGTACCAGATTTACCTGATCTGTGATCCCAGGCTGCCGCAACAGAGGAGCGATGTGGAGTCCTTCGAAGCGCAGGTGAAGGCTTACAAGGAGGCCGGGGCGGTCGCCTTCCACGCCGCGCTCACGGGACGCCGCTTCGAAGATTTCGATAGCTTCGGGCCCTGGAAGACGATGTTTGAAGGCGTTCAGGCTTCGGTTGAACTGGCGGAGCCTGTCCTGCGCAAGTATCAGGTGCGACTGGGCGTCGAAAACCATAAAGGTTACCGGGCTGCCGAGCAGGCGGCTTGGCTGAAGCGCCTCAGCAGCGAGTACGTTGGTGTGTGCTTCGATTTCGGCAACAACCTTTCTCTCTGCGAACACCCCACCGAAACCCTCCGGACGCTTCTGCCCTACGTTTTCTTCACCCATATCAAGGACATGGCGGTGGAGGATTATGAGGACGGTTTTCTACTTTCGGAGGTCCCCCTGGGCGAAGGAATACTCGACCTCAAGGAGATGGCACGGCTCCTGCGTCAGAAGGACCCGAACATTATCTTCGAGCTGGAAATGATTACGCGCGACCCGCTGAAAATACCGGTGTTCACGCCCAAGTACTGGGCGACCTTCGATGATTCCTACAGCCCACTGCCCGGACGAGACTTGGCCAATACATTGCTGCTGGTGCGCAGGAATAAGCCGAAGGCGCCGCTGCCGCGTGTTAGCGGGCTAAGTTCCGAGGAGCGAGTTAAACTGGAAGATGAGAACAACCTCAAGTGCATCACCTGGGGGCGCGAGAATCTCGCTCTCTGATGTCAAGTCTCCCAATTCAACCCTCTTTACGTCCACAGTTGGTACCCCGCCCGCACAGGCGACCGCGCTGCCATGAAAGCGATGGCCAGGCACTTCCACAGGGGAGCACGCCCTGAGTGATCTATTGCCATGGGGGGGCAAGCATAGTAGAGTCGTTCTGTCCGCTAGCGAAACCTCGGCTTTTGAGGACGCTCGAGCGAGACTAGTAGAGCGTGCGCTGGCGGCGGAATATCGGTTTTCGACAAGCCCGGCGGCGATGCTGGAGTTTCGGGTGAAAGTAGAAAAACTGGGAGGTTCATCCATGGGCGGACTGAGTCGTCGGCAGTTTTTGCGCGCTGGAGTGCCCGCCACGGTGGGCTTGGCAAATGCTCAGCTCTATCGAGGCTTGATGTATCAATAGATTCCGCTATATCCCTAACATGAGGTCGAATTATGCTTGAAACTCGCGTTGATTCATCACGCCGCAGATTCATCGCCAGTGTGGCAGGAGCGGGAGCGATGGCCGGCATTTCGAGCCTTTGGTCAAACGAGGCTGGGCCTGACGAGCCGGGTGGGCCATTGCCGATTGTTTATTTTTCCAAGCATCTGCAGTGGCTCGACTGGGAGCACATGGCGGAGACGGCGAAGGAACTGGGATTTGACGGCCTTGATGTCACGGTACGCGAAGGCGGCCACGTGGAACCGGAGCGCGTGCAGGAGGACCTGCCCAAGGTGGCGAAGATAGTCCGCCAGGCAGGCCTAACCATTCCCATGATCACCGCCGGAATCATTGACACGGATTCTCCGCATGCGGAAGCCATTATTCGTACCGCAAGTGAAACGGGGATAGCTCGCTACAGATGGGGTTGGTTCGCCTGGTCAGATAATAAGAGCCTGCCCGATTCATCTACCTCCCGCGCGCCTGTCAAAAGACCTTCCGGACTGCTCATCAACGTTCCTGATCGGCTTGCCCAGTTGAAGAAGCGGGTCGGCACGCTTGCGGCTGTGAATGAGAAGTACAAAGTCTGTGCCATGTACCATAATCACTCCGGCGACATGGTAGGGGCGTCAGTCTGGGATCTTTGGCTGCTGATTAAGGACTTTGATCCTCGCTGGGTAGGTTCAAATTTCGACATCGCGCACGCCACGGTGGAAGGGGGACTGGGAGGCTGGGTGAATAGCACGCGCTTGATGGCGCCTTTTATGAGGGGAGTGGCTATCAAAGATTTCAAATGGGGCAAGAACGCCAAAGGCCAATGGGAACCCTTGTGGTGTCCGCTGGGTGAGGGAATGGTGAACTTCCCTGCCTTTTTCGCCATGCTCAAGCAGGCCAACTTTTCCGGGCCTGTGCAATTGCATACAGAATATCCTTTGGGAGGAGTCGACTCTGGCGCCAAAACACTAAGCATGGACAAAGCACAGGTTCTCGCCAGCATTCGCAAGGATCTTACTACCTTGAGGGGCTGGATGAGGCAGGCGGAATTGATCTGAAGAGGTTTCAACCACGGGAAGGCTCCGCGGGTGTGAGCGGAAACTTGATGGGTGCCCGGCTGCGTTGCGAGCGATAGAGGGCGGTAAAGATCTCTACGGTCTTTCTGCCTTCTTCTCCCGTGACCAGAGGATCGCGCGATTGGATGACGGCCTTTATGAAATCAGCAATCTGAACTTGGTGATAATACTCCACCGCATTAATGCTATTAAATAAATCAGAATCCTCTTTCTGCCACTGCTTCAGCAACTCCTGTTCGCCCTGCACCGTCCACAGATCATTAACCGGAGGCTCGGTTATGGTCGACATTCCCGCGATGAACATGGCGCCGCCATCGGTTTGAACGCCTACGGACGCGCCGTTGCTGCCGTGCACATAGACCTTGCCGTATAAGGCCGGATTCTGCGAATTGCTGACCACTATATTCCCCAGTGCTCCGTTCTTGAAACGCAGCAAGGCGATCGCGGTATCCTCGACCTCGATGTAAGGATGATTGAGGTTGTCCCAATACCCGAAAAGCTCCTCAATGGGCCCCAGATACCACTGGAGGAGGTCAAGTTGATGGGGCGCCTGGTTCACCAGGACGCCTCCGCCTTCTCCCTTCCACGTGCCTCGCCATGGATCGCTCTTGTAGTATGTTTGATCGCGCCAGCCATACATGGCCACCGAGCCCAGAATGGGCCGGCCGATTTTGCCCTCGTCGATCGCGCGTCGAATTCGCTGGCAAGGAGCGTAGAAACGGCGTTGGCACACAGTGCCGATTTTGACTCCGCTTTTCTTGGCCGCCTTAAGGATGGCATCACAATCTTCGAGCGAAGAGGCTAGCGGCTTCTCGATCAGGACATGAACTCCCGCTTGGGCAGCCTTGACGGCAGGTTCGGCATGCAAGGGGTGGGGAGTACAAACATTCAGCGCTTCCAGTCCCGACCCGGCAATCATCTCCTCTACGTCGCGATAGGCCTTAACGTTATACTCAGCCGCAAATTGCTGGGCACGCTGAAAGTCGGAATCGCAGGCGGCGACGAACCTCGACTCCGGCAGACGGCTGAGTGCCTTGGCATGCAGATGCCCCACTTTGCCACAACCCACAAGCCCTGTCTTAAGCGTTTCCATTCTTCCTCCGATGGTTCACCTTCTAGGGGACTAGGATGACCTTCATCAGGTTTGGCCCACCGCCATGCAGGCGCTGGAACCACGCCGCCCCTTCCGCGAGGGGTGCGACCGCACTGATCAAAGGATCCACCCGGATGGCCTTGCGAGCCAGCAAGTCAATACAGTTGGGGTATTCCCCCGCAGAGGCGCAGGACCCGAGCATCCGTATCTGCCGCGTCACCACAGACTGGAGCGGCAATTCCACTTTCGGGGACAGATTGCCAACCAAGGTCAGAGTCCCACCTTTGCGGAGGCTGGCCAGCGCGGTTTGTAACGCCGGCGTGCTTCCCACGACTTCCATGGCCACGTCCGCGCCTCGACCCGAAGTGTAATCCCGCACCACACTCGTCAAGTCAGGTCTGGTGGCGTTGAGGCAAACCTCAGCTCCAAGCTCCGCCGCAAGGCGGAGCCTTCCTTCGTCTAGATCTACAGCAATGACACGGCTGCAACCCGCGAGCCGAAGGGTCTGGATCGCCAGCAATCCAATCATTCCGCTCCCCACCACTACGCCGGTGTCGCCCAATTTCACCGAAGACAGTCCCACCGCGTGCACAGCCACAGAAACGGCTTCGATCATGGCCGCGTGCTCGAAGCTGAGCTCATCGGGAATAGGATAAGTAATGTGTTGCGGAACCGCGACATAATCCGCAAAAGCTCCGTGCCGCCGGTACTCACCGGGGGAGACCCCCAGCACTTGGCGGTTGTCGCAAAGATTCACCTCACCACGGCGGCAGAAATAGCACTTCCCGCAGTAAATTGTGGAGTCAAACGTTACCCGATCGCCAACCCGGAACTCGCTCACCTCGGCGCCGGTTTTGTAAACAACACCGGAGGCTTCATGGCCCATAATCAGTGGTGGAATTCGGCGTCCGGTGCTGCCATCGAACCCGTGGATATCACTTCCACAGATGCCGCAGGCTCTCACCTCCACCAACAAATCATCAGAACCAATGTGGGGTTCCGGCATTTCCGTCATTTCGAGCTTTTCGTATTCTCTTAATAATAAAGCCTTCATGTTTAACACTTCCAAATTGCCTTGGTTTAGTCGCGAAACTGCTCATCGCTTCTGTACTTCGGCCCTCGTCTCAAACAGTCCCTTAATTTCCGTACAATCTTCCCCACGGTCACATAGCTCTTGGGAGTTGCCGCCCGCGCGATAAGGGTTGAACTTACTGTCTCGCCGCAGAAGTATACCCCGCCCTATGGGGCGGTGCAACGGTTCGCTACGAAAAACGCTTGCATGTGGGCTGGTATCTCACTACACTCCCCGTCCAAAGTGTGTGTCGGACAAATACCCCCAACAGGCATGTGTGGCTGGGCCGTGAACGGGGGACCTGGCGTTGTGCGTGTTGCGGAATGTGAGATTCAACGATGCGCTTGCGGTGGCTGATGATCGGCTTGGCGTTTCTCGCCACGGCGATCACCTATATGGAGCGGCAGGCCTTGTCGGTAGTGGTCCCCGTTCTGATGGACCAGTTCCACATGAGTGGTGTCGCCTATTCACGAGTGATCTTCGCTTTCATGCTGGCCTACACCATCATGAACGGCGTTTCAGGGCCACTAATCGACCGCTTGGGTACACGCGTGGGCTTCGCTCTTACGACGGCGTGGTGGTCCGTGGCGGCAATGCTTCAGGCTCTGGCGAAGGGAGCATGGTCTCTGGGACTTTGCCGTTTCCTTCTCGGCATGGGGGAAGCAGGAAACTGGCCGGGGTGCGTGAAGGTGGTGGCAGAGTGGTTCCCTGTACAGGAACGAGCGTTAGCCTCCGGGATCTTCAACAGCGGAGCGGCCTTCGGGGCCATTCTCGCCCCGCCGTTGATTGTCTTGATCGTGCTCAAAGCGGGATGGCGCGCCGCTTTTCTAATGGTTGGCCTCACGGGACTGGTGTGGGTATTCCTGTGGCTTTCTATTTATCGGACTCCTCGCCAGGTGAAGGCCGAAGCCACCGCTCCGCCAACCCCGCCTTGGACGTTGTTTCGCCAGAGGTTTGTGTGGAGTTTTACAGTTGCGAAGATTTTCCTCGATCCGGTATGGTACTTTTACGTCTTTTGGTTTCCGGAATACCTCAAGCGCGCTCGACATCTTGATCTGGCGTCGATTGGGAAACTCGCCTGGATTCCTTACTTGGTAGCGGGCCTGGGCAACATAATAGGTGGTTGGTTCTCAGGGTTCTTACTGCGCCGCGGAGTCCCGGTTACGATCGCGCGGAAGTCCGCGGTTACCGTTTTCATCTTGCTGATGGCCTCAGCCATTCCCGCCGTGTTCGTTTCCGAGACAAGCGTGTCGATTGGGCTCATCTCAATGGCCATGCTGGGATACACCGGAGTGTCGGCAAACATGCTCGCCTTTCCTGCGGACGTTTATCCCAAGAATGTGGTTGCGTCCGTCTGGGGTCTTGCCAGTATGGGCTCCGGGTTTGGCGGCATGGTCTTTGTTCTCGCCACAGGGTGGCTGGTTGACCGCTATTCCTACACGCCTGTTTTCGTCGGCTTTGGTTCAATTCCTATAATTGCCTTATTGATTGTTTGGTTTGTTGTGGGGCCACTTCGGCCTCTCCTCGTGCTGGGTCGGGAATGACGGTATTATTCCGCAACGAAGAGCGTGTGCGCGAACGGCCATTCCTCATCCAACCATTGCGTGTCGCAGCGGAACCCGCTCTGGTGAGCCATCTGGATGACTTCCGGGACGTTATACTTGTGGCTGCTTTCGGTCCAAATGGTTTCGCCTCGCTCGAGCCTCACCGTGAGGCCCGCCCCCGGAATCGTGACGGTTTGTTTTGACGTGGATACGAGATGCATTTCGATCCTGCGCTCCTGATAGTTGTACCGGGCGAGGTGCTGGAACTGCTCAAGGTGAAAATCCGCCTCCAATTCGCGATTGAGCCGGGCCAGCAGGTTAAGATTGAACGCCGCCGTCACGCCCAACGAGTCGTCGTAGGCGAGGAGCAATTGCGGGACGGGCTTCTCGAGGTCTGTGGCCAGGAGTAGATGATCGCCAGGGATCAGGTTCTGACGCACTTGCTGAAGGAATCGGACGCCTTGAAGGCGAGAGAAATTTCCGATGGTGCTTCCCAGGAACAAGACCAGAAGATGCTCGGAAGTGCGACGGAGAGCGCTGGCTTCCACCAAGCCTTCCAAGTATTCCCGCTCGAAGCCTACGAAACTTAGGGAGTCGATGTCATCCAATTGCCGCTTGCACGTAGCCAGGGCTGCGCCCGAGATCTCGATGGGGCAGTAGGTCAAAGGACGCCTGCGGCTCAGGGCTTCGAGAAGCCAGCGTGTACTCCTGCCACTACCGCAACCCAATTCCGCAACCATCACCGGCGGTGGCACTCGCGCAGCTATTGCTGGCGCAGACTTCCGAAGGAGGCGCTGGCCGGCGCGGCTCAGGCCATATTCAGGCAAATGGGTGATGACTTCAAACAGAGCCGAGCCAATTTCATCGTAGAAGTACCTGCAAGACAATTCCTTTTGGCCCTTTTTTGAGAGCCCTGCCCGCACGTCTTGGGCAAACTCGGAGAGAAGAGGGACCGCTACGGATTGGGTCAGCATTTGTTCACGCCCAAGTCAGAATGCGCTCGTTACGCATCGAAACTTCGCATACAGATAAGGATAGTGCGATTGAAACCAGTTGCGAAAAGAACGCCGCAAAAGTCGCCCCGCCGTTCGGGCGGAGCCGCCTTTGATGACGAAGTGCTTGCCGTCAAAAAAATCGGCGGAATAGCCGGGGTAGAAAGGAAATGCTTGAAAGCCGGGGAGAGGCGCAAACACCGTTGAAGTCCATTCCCAGCCGTTGCCCACCAAGTCGGCCACCCCGAAGGCGCTCCTGCCGGATGGGTAGGAACCGACCGCCGCCGGATCCCAGCGCTCGAAATCGAAATTTCCCAGATGCGGTTGGGGAAGCTGGCTTCCCCATGGATAGTCACGTTCCGCACCATTCGCCGTTCCGAAAGCGGCGCGATGGAATTGCGCTTCGGTGGGCAGTTCTTTTCCCGCCCAACGTGCGTAAGCCGAGGCCTCGGCGTGGCTCACATAAACCGGCCAATCGAGTGGTAGAGGAATCTCCTCAAACATGGCGCGATAAAACCATCGGTGGCCGCGGAGCGTCCAGAAAAATGGATGCTCAATGCCCCGCTCCTCCTTCCACTCCCAGTCCGAGTTCCTCCAGAACTTGCGGTCTTCATACCCGCCGGCACGCATAAAATCCAAGAACTGGCGGTTGGTAACGTTGTGGACATCGATAGTAAATTCCGGAACGGCAACTTCTTGGCTCTCGAACTCATTATCCCAGCCGAAGGTGTTACCCTGGATTCGCGTCATGCCCAGAGTGGCAACACCTGTGGGTATCTTCGCCATCGCGGGCGTTGCCGGAGGAGCAACGGGGAGTGACGCTTGTTTCTGGCAAAGTTTGCTTTCGAGCGGCAACTGGTGCAGCATGTAAGCGAAGGTTTCCGCGTGCATCAGCCTGTGCTCGAGGGCAACGTGCAGAGCATAGCCATCGCGGAGCAATGGCAGGGCGGGATCTGAGAACGACGCCTTCTCAAGTGCGGCATCAAGCATTTGACGAACGCGCCGGTTGTAACGTTCGACTTCCGCCACCGAGGGCCAGTCGGACGGCTGATCGCTGGGCAAGCCTCCGCCCACGGGATCGATTCCAAAGGCGAACAACCGGTCGAATTCTTTCTGGAAAGAATCGAGACCGAGAATGTTTCGGCCGATCAAGTTCCAGTCAAAGGCCTCAAGGTGTCCGAGATAAAAAAGAATGCGGTGGCGCTCGGGAATGGGCCGCTCGTAGAAGCTCTCAGGGCGCACCATGCGAAAGAGCTTATCGGTGAGGGCGCGGGCTTCAACCATGGATGCGGCAATCGTACGCGCTTCTTTCGCCGGAGTTTGTTGGCCGTACATGCGCACCTCCGCGTGCTGGAACGAATCAAATTGTCTCGGAGCCCCGAAATTTAAGATTACGCTGGAGTGGGCCTTGGAGTCAATTGTTTGCTCGACCCCGTGCTGTCCTAATTTGGGCGTAGCGCCGCCATCTTGGCGGCTCCCGTGCCGGCTGGAAGCCGGCGTTACGGCCTAAATTAGGACAGTACCCTCGGCCCTTGACTCTCGACAGCGAGCAGCCTACAAGCATGGCGCATGAATCAAATTTACTGATCGAATTTCGCGGAGTGTCGTACCGTCTCGAAACCGGGCCACCGCTGCTCTGCGACTTAAACCTGCAAGTCCGGCGCGGCGAAACCTTGGTGCTCCTGGGCCGAAGCGGTTCCGGCAAAACTACTACGCTCAAGCTCATCAACAGGCTTTTGGAACCCACGCAAGGACAAGTTCTCGTCGAGGGACGTGTAACCACCGAGGGCGACCCCATTCGACTGCGGCGTCGCATCGGCTATGTTATACAAGAAGTAGGGCTCTTCCCGAACTTCACCGTGGAGCGCAACATCGCACTGGTGCCGCGTTTGGAGGGTTGGTCTGCGGAGAGAGCCCGGGCGAGAGTGCGGGAGATGCTCGATTTGGTGGGCCTCGAACCGGACCAATTCGCCACTCGCTATCCCAGTGAACTCTCCGGCGGTCAGCGGCAGCGTGTCGGCGTGGCGCGTGCGCTTGCGGCTGATCCGCCGCTGCTCCTCATGGACGAACCCTTCGGCGCACTAGATCCGCTGACCCGCGCCGAAATCCAACAGGAGTTTCTGAGACTGAAACAGCGGCTCCAAAAGACCATCGTTTTCGTCACCCACGACCTGCGGGAAGCACTGATGCTTTCGACGCGCGTC
>Ga0187782_10002995_pt1 | contig 12543 bp, 8 predicted proteins | sample 0715_SJ02_MP15_2_FD_132454 | JGI IMG/M metagenome (GOLD analysis project Ga0187782, IMG submission 132454) | Tropical peat soil microbial communities from peatlands in Department of Meta, Colombia - 0715_SJ02_MP15_20_MG | ecosystem: Environmental > Terrestrial > Soil > Wetlands > Peat | place...
CCGGCGATGATCGAGAAAGTCGCCGACGGCGTCCGCGCGGCCATGCGCAACGCCGGCATCACTGATCCCGCCGACGTGCACTACGTGCAGACCAAGACACCGCTGCTCACGGTCGACTCGGTGATCGACGCGCACGCGCGCGGCAAGGAAGTCGCCTGCGAGGTGCACGATTCCATGGGCGTTTCGAACGGCACCACCGGGCTTGGCATCGCCGTCGGCCTGGGCGAGATCAAGATGCCCAAGGCGGAGGAAATCTGCCACAACCTCGACCTTTTTTCGTCGGTCGCCTCCTGCTCCTCCGGCGTGGAGCTGACGCAGGCGCAAATCGTGCTGCTCGGCAACAAGGCCGGCGCCGGCGGCCGCTATCGCATCGGCCATTCGGTGATGAAGGACGCGCTCGATATCGACGGCATCTACGACTCGATCCGCAGCGCCGGCCTCGATCTGCCGGAGCGGCCGCGCGCCGAAGATCTCAAGGGCCGGCTGGTCAACTGCTTCATGAAATGCGAGGCCGACCGCACCGGCAAGCTGCGCGGCCGCCGGCAGATCATGCTGGACGATTCCGACGTTCCCTGGCATCGCCACGCCAAGGCCGCGGTCGGCGGCGTGGCGGCGGCGGCCATCGGCGATCCCGCCGTGTTCGTCTCGGTCGACGCCATGCACCAGGGTCCGCAGGGCGGCGGACCATGCATCGCCATCATCGACGCGGGAGAATGACGTGCAGCCGGCGATTGCACAGACCCCGACGGTCGACCGGACACTGGTAGGCAAACCGGCGCGCGAACTGGCGCGGCTCATCGCGGCGCGCGCCGTCAGCCCCGTCGACGTGCTCGATGCCTATCTCGCGGCGATCGAGGCAATCAATCCGAAGCTCAACGCGATCATTACGCTCGCCGCCGAGCAGGCGCGCGAAGCGGCGAAACGCGCCGAAGCCGCCGTGATGAAGGGCGAGCCGCTTGGCGCGCTGCACGGCATCCCGATCGGCGTTAAAGACGTGACCCCGACCGGCATCCGGACCACCTTCGCCTCGCCGCTGTTCAAGGATTATGTGCCGACGGAGGATGCCGAAGCGGTGCGGCGCCTAAAGGCGGCAGGCGCCATCGTTCTCGCCAAGACCAATACGCCGGAATTCGCCTGCGGCGCCAACACCACCAACGCGCTGTTCGGCCCGACCCGCAATCCGTGGAATCCGGCGCTCAGTCCGGCCGGCTCTTCCGGCGGTTCCGCCGCCGCGGTCGCCGCCCGCATGCTGCCGATCGCGCACGGCACCGATTTTGGCTGCTCGATCCGCATCCCCGCCGCGTTCTGCGGCATTGTCGGCATTCGCCCAACGCCGGGGCTGACGCCGAGCCATCCGCTGCATTTGCCCTGGGACCCGGGCCAGGTGCACGGGCCGCTGGCGCGCGACGCCGAAGACGCTGCGCTCTTCCTCGACGCCATCGTCGGCTTTTCCCGCATCTCGCCGATCTCGGTCGCGCCGCCGTGGCAGAGCGCGTTCGCAGAGCTTGTGCGCCCCGACGACATCGCGGGCCTGCGCGTCGCCTACGTCTCCGACATTGCCGGCATCGGGGTGGAGGCGGAGATCGACGCGGCCTGCGCGCGTGCCGCGGCGGCGCTGGAAAAACGCGGCGCCCATGTCGAGCAGATCGCGTTCGACGCAAGCGCCGGGCGCGCTCCTTATCAGGTCTGGCGCGGGTTCTGGATGGTCGGTCAACAATATCAGCGGCTGGCACAGATCGAGCAGTTCGGCAAAAATCTCCGCGGCAACGTCGAGGCCGGGCTGAAACTCAATGCGCTCGACTTTGCCAAAGCCGAACTCGCGCGCGAGGAGCTGTTCCAAAAATTCCGCGGACTATTTGAGCGCTTCGACGTTCTGCTCACGCCTGCGGCGCCGGTGAAGCCCTATCCGGTGGAAATGAACTTCCCTGACAAGATCAACGGCAAGAGCTTCGAGAATTACATCGACTGGATCGCGCCGGCCTATCTAATCACGCTGATGAGCCTGCCGGCAGCGACCGCTCCGGCCGGGCTATCACAGGACAGGCTGCCGATCGGCATGCAGATCGTGGCGCCGCGGTTCGAGGAGCCGCTGATCTTAAGGGTGGCGCGCGTTATTCAGCAAGGCAGCGGCGTCGGAACGCCGCCGATCAGCGCGGTGGGCTGACGCAGCAAAAACCGCGCCGTGCCGGCCCGTTTTCAGGAAGTGCTGCCGCCGCGAGACAGAAGCGCAGTTTCGCCGATCCTGACCGGCAGCACACGCTGCCGGCATTCCACGCGAAACTGCTTCGCCAGCATCGGCTCACCGTCAAGATTGACGTTGAGCGGCTCTTCCGACTCGAAGGTGACCCACGCGCTGCGCGTGCGCACGAGCTCGGCGCGAATGGCGGCCGCGCCTTCCCGCAGCAGATGGGCGAACGCGTCCAGGCGCGACCGCCGGTCAAGCTCGGGCAGAATCATCACATCCAGCAGGCCGTCATCGATCATCGCGTCGGGGCAAAGCGGCACGCCGCCGCCGGCTTGCCGTCCGTTGCCGATGGCAACCGCCACGAAACGTCCGTCCCAGACGAAGTTTTCCGCTGCGAAACGGCCGCTGTTCGCCGAGAGTTCGGCAAAGCGCGTGACGCCGGTCAGCACATAGGCGAGCCCGCCGAGCCGCCTCTTGAGTTCCGGATCGGTTTCCACCGTAATGCGCGAACCGAAACCGCCGGAGACGACATTGACGAACGGCTTGCCGTTGAGGAGGCCGAGGTCGATCCATTGCGGCTGCGCGGCGGCGGCAATTTGCAACGCCGCGACCGCATCCCGCACCGGCACTCCCGCCGCATGGGCAAAGTCGTTGGCGGTCCCGAGCGGGAGGATGCCGAGGGAGCAACCTGGCGGGAGCCTGGCCCCATAGGCCGCGGCAAAGACTTCGTTGATCGTGCCGTCACCGCCGCCGGCGACGATGCAATCAATCTTGCCCTCTGCGGCGTCGGCAACGGCCTCGACCGTCAAGCGCGCCGCATCGCCTCCCTCCCATGTCACGCGCACCTCGGCGACGTGACCGTCTCTGCGCAACGCATTCACCGCCGCTCTAACGCCGGCCCGCGCGGCGGCCTTGCCGTTCAAAATAATGCGCATCTTCGCCACGCTTCGTTTTCGCTCCTTTTGCCGGCCGTCGCGCCGACCAGCCCAGGTAGACTTTGCTGAACTTCACGGCCGCAAAGTCTGCCGAGCGCGCCCGATGCGGCCGTGTCAGCAACGACTCCAGGCGTGGGCCGGCAGCCGCAAAGTGTCGACGATATCCCTGCCGAAAGCGAGCCTCGCCAGGCCGGGACCGCGAACGCCGTGATGATCTGATCGCGCAACACCAGTCCCCAGCGCGTCTTCGGCGCGAGGGCGGCCGAAAAACGCTCAGATGAGTATTGTGCGCGCTTCCAACATCTCAGCCGGCGAACGGACCGAGCAAAACGGGAGTCCTATTCTGAGTTTCGTCTCACGATCCCTGGTCCGCACTTCCTCGCCTTGATCGGACGAAACATCAGCAAGTTCAAGGGCACGGAGGTGCCGCCATCTGACTAAAGAAGCGGCTTGACCTGCGGGATCGCGATTACACAATCCGTTTTTCACAGAGACTCCCGCGAAGGAAATATCATGCAGACGGACCGGCCGGCTCTGTGGATCAAGGACCCGCTTGCCATCCTGGCGGACGGCGCCGAGCGCGGCGTTGTCGTATGCAACGGCCGCATTGTCGACCTGGTGCCTGCCGGAAAACACCCGACGACCGCGGACACGACCACGTTCGACGCCGGCGCGCACGTCGTATTGCCGGGGCTGATTAACACGCATCACCACTTCTATCAGACGCTGACCCGCGCCGTTCCGGCCGCGATCGATCGCGAACTGTTTCCGTGGCTGCAGGCGCTCTATCCGGTCTGGGCGCGATTGACGCCCGAAGCGCTCGATCTCGCGATGACGCTGGCGATGGCCGAACTCGTGCTGTCCGGCTGCACGACAACGACCGACCATCACTACGTTTTCCCGCCCGGACTGGAAGATTCGATCGACATCGAAGTGGCGGTGGCGCAACGCCTCGGCTTGCGTGTTTTATTAACGCGCGGCTCGATGAACCGTTCGCAGCGCGACGGCGGGCTGCCGCCCGACAGCGTGGTGCAGGACGAAGACACGATCCTCGCCGACAGCGAGCGCGTGGTGACGCGCTATCACCAGAGCGGCGACGGCGCGATGGTGCAGATCGCGCTCGCGCCGTGCTCGCCCTTTTCGGTGACGACGTCGCTGATGCGGTCGACCGCCGACCTAGCGCACCGGCTGAACGTCCGCCTGCACACGCACCTGGCCGAGACCGAGGACGAAAACCGCTATTGCTATGAAATCTACAACTGTCGCCCGCTCGACTATCTGGGAGAGTGCGGCTGGCTCAATAAGCGCGCCTGGCTCGCGCACGGTATCCATTTCAACGCCGATGAGATGAGGCGGCTCGCCGCCGCCGGCGCCACGATCTCGCACTGCCCGTGCAGCAATCAGACGCTGGCCTCCGGCGCCTGTCCGGTGTGCGCGCTGGAAGAAGCCGGGGTCGCGGTCGGCCTCGGCGTCGACGGCTCGGCGTCGAATGACTCATCCAATCTGATGCAGGAAGTGCGCGCGGCCTTCCTGCTGCAAAGAAGCCGCTACGGCGTCGCCAAAGTCGGCCACAAGGACGCGTTGCGCTGGGCGACCAAGGGTTCAGCTGCCTGCGCCGGGCGATCCGACATCGGCGAGATCGCCGTCGGCAAAATGGCCGACCTCGCCTTGTTCAAGCTCGACCAACTGCGCTTCTCCGGCAGCGGCGATCCGCTCGCCGCGCTCGTCCTGTGTGGCGCGTACCGCGCCGACCGCGTCATGGTCGGCGGCCGCTGGATCGTGGAGGACGGCCGAATTCCCGGCCTCGATCTCGACGACCTGATGCGGCACCACTCGGCGGCCGCGCGCAAGCTGCAGGCCGGAAGCTGACCCCTCTTCCGTTCTAGCCACGCTCAACGGAACGATCGAGGCCGGTGCCGGCGTTCGCGTCCGGTCCGCCGACGAGCTGATAGACCTCGATACTCTCCTGCTTGCCTTTGACGACGTGCGACCCGCGTTCGACAAACTGAAAGCCGGGCGCTGCTGCGAAAATCTCGCGGCTCACCAGCACGATCGCCTCGGCATCGGGATCGACGATCTTGCCGAGGCTTTCCAGCCGCTGCGTTGCGTTCACCGCATCGCCGACGATCGTGTAGTTGATGCGATTGGGCGCGCCGATATCGCCGACGACAACAGGGCCCAGGTGAATGCCAATGCGGATGCGGACCGGCAGGAGAGCGTCGGCGGCGCGGCGTTTGTTGTCTGCCGCGAGCGCAGCCTGTACGGCTACGGCCGCGCGGCAGGCGGATGCGGCCGGATTTTCGATGCGGCTGGGCGCCCCCCAAAAGGCCATGACGGCATCGCCGATGAACTTGTCGATCGTCCCGCCTTCGCGTTCGACGCAAGCGGAGACGAGGGAAAGATGCTGATTAATAAACGCCGCGACCTCGGCGGCGGTCATCTTTTCGCAGGTCGAGGTGAAACTGACGATGTCAGTGAACATGATGGCCAGCACGCGCTCTTCGGTGCCGGCGCCGATCCGGCCCTCTTTTACTAGTCGCGAGACCAGGGACCGAGGAACGTATCGGCCGAATGCCCGCAGGCCGTCGAGCATGGCGTTGAAAGCCGTCGCCAGGCTGTTGATCTCGCGAAAATAGCTGCCCGCCAGCGGCGTGACTTGATCAAAATCGAGATTGCCGATCGCCGTTGCGCCCTTCGCGGCTCGCCGGATCGGGCGCGCAATCGCCGCCGCCATGACGGCGGCGACGCTCAGGGAAACCCCAAGCATGGCAAGAGCGAGCAATCCCGCCGAATAGAAGAGCCTGAGCGGCGCATCAACCAAGCGTTTGAGGACATACGACCCGACGGTAATCGGCAGCTCGTCGTAGTCGGTGATTTCGCGGGCGAAAACGAAGTAAGGCTCCCCGTTGACCGTAGGCTCGCGCGCCAAAACGCCGGGCGGCGGCTTCAGGCCGAGTTCGCGGAGCGGGGGCAGATCCTCGAGATCGGCAATCACCGGATCGCCGAATGTGCGAAGCGGAGGAAACGATCCGTCGGCCGACCGGTCGGGGTTCCCTTCGATCATCGCCGGGTGCGCGAGCACGTGGTTCTGCGCGTACAGCAAGAACGTGGTCTCGATCGGCGGCCTGCTGAGCTCTTTTGCAAGTCTGGATAGGGCCTGCGTGGAAATGCCGAGGGCCACGAAACCCAGATACGAACCTCCATTCCAGATCGGAACGCGATAGTTCAGAAAGGTTTCGCCTCTTGCCCGCCGATATGCCGGCTGCCCCCAATACGGCGCCTTGTGCGCGCGAATCTGTGCGGCGATCGCGGCAAGTTCGCTATCGGCCCTGATGTCAAAATGATCGACTTGAAATCCCGCACCCGTCGCAACCCGAAGCACGCGCAGCGCGCCTCCGTTTGCGTCGCCTAACGCCATCGCATCAACCTGCGGCACGGCCGCAAGCGAGCCGCCGACGAAATCGGCGAATGCGAGATCGGATATCCTGTACTGGCCGCTCTTGATAGCGGCGGCAATGAAATTTCCCTGCAGCACCGCCGCGTCGAGATGATCCCGCAATGCCGCCTCTTCGGCGGACAGAACGCGCGTCACGAGCCGGGAGGCCAACTCCTGCACGATGCGGCGTTCCGCAATCCAGTTGACCGCGAGGACTGATCCGCCCGCACACAGCACCAAAAGGCCAATGCTCCACATGAGCGTCGGCGTCAGGGCGAAGCTGCGATTTCGGCGCGTGGTCACCATGGCGGAAAAAAGATATCTGTTCCTCGGCGGCTCGCCGCGGTGCCGTCAAGTCAAAAGTGTGTCGCCGATTATACACGGATGCTGAAGCCATCAATGCGGCCGGCGCACAAGCTGCGAGCGGGCGGTTGATGAATCCCGACAGGCTATTGCCGTGCCTTATAGCGCGGCATCAGAAAAATCGATGGCCAGACTTCGCAGCCCGGCCATCGTGTCTTTCAGTGGTTGCAAAGCGGAGAATTACTTCCCGGGCACCTTGTCGTCGATCCCTTTGACGTACCAGTTCATGCTCAGAATCTGGCCGGGGTCGAGGTGGTCGCCGCCCTTGCATTCGACGGTCTTGCCGTCCTGGTCCGTGATCGGGCACTTGAACGGGTGCAAGGCGCCGGATTTGATCTTCGCTTCCGTATCGATCGCCATCTTCTTCACGTCGTCGGGCATGTTGGTGTAGGGCGCCATCACGACCATGCCTGCATCCAGGCCGCCCCAAGTGTCTTCGGACTTCCATTTGCCGTCGAGCACATCTTGAACGCGCTTGGTGTAGTAGCCGCCCCAATAGTCAGTATCGGCCGTCAGCTGAGCATGCGGCGCGAACTTGATCATGTCGGAGGACTGGCCGAATGAGTGGATGCCGCGCTGCTCGGCGATCTGCGAGGCGGCCGGCGAGTCGGTGTGCTGCGTCAGCACGTCGGCGCCCTGGTCGATGAGCGCCTTGGCGGCGTCGGCTTCTTTGCCGGGATCGAACCAGGAGTTCACCCAGATGATCTTCACCTTCATGTTGGGATTGACCGACTGGGCTCCGAGCATCGTCGAGTTGATGTTGGAGATGACCTCGGGGATCGGGAACGACACGATATAGCCGAGCACGCCGCTCTTCGACGTCTTGGCCGCGATCTGCCCCTGGATGTAGCGGCCTTCATAGAAGCGCGCCGCGTACGTGGCCATGTTCTTCGCGCGCTTGAAGCCGGTGGCGTGCTCAAAGAACACGTTCGGATATTTGTTGGCGACCTTGAGCGTTGCGTCCATGAAGCCGAACGAGGTGGTGAAGATGATCTTGTGGCCGGTGCGCGCCAGTTGTTCGATGGCGCGTTCAGCGTCGGCGCCTTCGGGGACATTCTCAAGGAAGGTCGTCTCAACCTTGTCGCCGAGCGCCTTCTCTACAGCCTTGCGGCCGAGATCGTGCTGGTAGCTCCAGCCGAGATCGCCAACCGGCCCGACATAGATCCAGCCGGCCTTCAGCTTGTCAGCTGCGTAAGCGTGGAAAGTTACGGCCGCAATCCCGAGGACCGCAGCTATAGCCACGATGTTCCATTTTCTCATGATCAAACTCCGGGTTGGCAGAGACGGACGTCTCTTCATTTTCTCCGCGGCGCGAGCGCCCGCAGAACTCGACACCTCAACGGTCAGGTACAAAGACCACGCCGAGCGACGCGGGCGCGGCGGACCCGGCGGTGCCGCGCGTCCGCGAAATCAACACGAGAACGATGACTGTGGCAAGATAGGGCAGGGACGACATGAGCTGCGAGGGGATACCGAAACCAAGCGCCTGGGTATGCAGCTGCAGGATGCTGACCGCCCCGAACAGGTAGGCGCCGGCGACCAACCGGCCGGGGCGCCATGACGCGAACACCACCAGCGCGAGCGCGATCCAGCCGCGGCCCGCCGTCATGCCCGGAATGAAAAACGGCGTATAGGCGAGCGGCAGGAAGGCGCCGCCGAGCCCGGCGCAAGCGCCGCCGAACAGCACCGCCAGCATGCGGATGCGCAGCACCGGGTAGCCCAGCGCATGCGCCGAGGCATGGTTGTCGCCGACCGCGCGCAGCACCAGCCCGGTGCGCGTGCGATAAAGAAACATCCAGATCGCAATAATGAGCGCCACCGAGAAGTAAACGAAGGCGTCCTCGCCGAACAGGATGCGGCCGACGAACGGAATATCGGTGAGAACCGGCAGGTAAAGGTGGGGCGCCGGCACGATCTTGGCGCCGACAAAGCCCGCGCCGATCAGGCCGGAGAGCCCGACACCGAGTATGGTGAGCGCGAGGCCGGTTGCGACCTGGTTGACCGCGAGGCCGAGTGTCAGAATGCCGAAGATGCCTCCCATCGCCGCGCCGGCGAGGATGCCGCAGCACGCGCCGACCAGCGTCGATCCGCTCATATAGGCGGCGGCAAAGCCGCAGGCGGCGCCGACGATCATCATGCCTTCGACGCCGAGATTGAGCACGCCTGACCGTTCGACCACCAACTCGCCCGACGCCGCCAGCAAAAGCGGTGTGGAGGCGGAGATCACCGACAGGAGGATGGCTTCAAGCAGCAGCATGCGCGGGCTTTCGGACGGTGCGCAGATAACGGATGCGATAGACGATCAGTGAATCGCAGGCGAGCACGTAGAACAGAAGAATGCCCTGAAAGACCTTGGTGAGGTCGAGCGGCACCTTCATGGAGATTTGCGCGCCCTCGCCGCCGATGAAGGTCAGGGCCAGGAACAGACCGGCGAGCAGGATGCCCACCGGATTAAGCCGGCCGAGGAAGGCGACGATGATGGCAGTGAAGCCGTAGCCCGATGACACACCGGGGTCGAGGTGGCCGATCGGTCCCGCCACCTCGATGATGCCGGCAAGCCCGGCGAGCGCGCCGGACACCGCGAAGGTGAAGAGCACCAGGCGGTCCGTGCTGAAGCCGGAAAACCGCGCCGCCCGCGGCGCCGCACCGACCAGGCGGATTTCGAACCCCATGAGGGTGCGTCCGAGCAGTACGGTCACCAGCATGACCACGACGGCCGTGACGATGGAGCCGGCGTGCAATCGCCCGGCGCCCTCGAACAATGTCGGGATGCTCGCCGCCGGATCGAATGCCGCCGTGGTCGGAAAGTTCAGGCCCTGCGGGTCGCGCCACGGCCCGCGCACCAGATAATCCATGCCGAGATCGGCCACGTAGACCAGCATCAGGCTGGTAAGGATTTCGCTCGCACCGAAAGCGACGCGGCAGATCGCCGGGATCAGCGCGTAGAGCGCGCCGCCGAGCGAGCCGAGCAGCAGCATCACCGGCAGCACCCAAGGCCCGACGTCGGTGCCGTTGGTGTACACCGCCAGCCAGCTTCCGCACACGGCGCCGGCGAGAAACTGTCCCTCGGCTCCGATGTTCCAGATATTGGCGATGTAGCAGAGCGCCAAGCCGACCGCGATCATCACCAGCGGTGTTGCCTTGACGGCAATTTCCTGCAGCGAAAACGGATCAGTCAGCGGCTCGATGAAATAAACGTAGAGAGCCTCGAACGGGTTCTTGCCCATGATGACGAAAATGACCGCGAACGTCGCGACCGTGAGCGCGACAGCGATTAGCGGCGAAGCGACTGCGATGACTGCAGATCGTTCGGGACGCCGTTCAAGCACCAACGGCATGTTTGGTCTCCCGTTCGGCCGCCGGCGCGCCGGTGCCTGCCCCGCCCATCAACAGCCCGAGCTTTTCGCGTGTCGCCTCGGCGGCGCTGAGCGGCGCCGATAGCGTGCCGTGGAACATGACCGCGATGCGGTCGGCGATCTCTTCGAGCTCATCGAGGTCCTGGCTGATGACCAAGACCGCGGCGCCGCGGCTCGACAGATCGATCAGCGCCTGGCGAATGACCGCCGCCGCGCCGGCATCGACTCCCCAAGTCGGCTGACTGACGACAAGAATGCCGGGTTCGCGCAGGATCTCGCGACCGACGACGAATTTTTGCAGGTTGCCGCCCGAGAGGCTGACCGCCTCCGGATCGCGCTTCGCCTTGCGCACGTCGAACGTCTTGGTGGTGCGATCGACATGCATAAGCGTCGCCAGCTTGTTGATGAAGCCCTTCTTCACCATGCCGCTGGCGGCATGGCCGGTCAGAAGCGCGTTCTCCGACAGCTTCATGCGCGGCGCGGTGCCGTGACCGAGCCGCTCTTCCGGCACGAACGCGGCTCCCATGCGGCGGCGTTCGGTGACATTGAGTAGGCCGGCCGCGTTGCCGTCGAGGACCACGTTGCCTTCGCCCTCCGAGAGGCGTTCTCCCGAGAGAGCCGCGAACAGTTCGTCCTGACCGTTGCCGGCGACACCGGCGATGCCGACGATCTCGCCCCCACGCACCTCGAGTGAAATGGCCTTAAGCCGCGTGCCGTGCGGGTCATCGGGCTCGAGCGAGAGCTTGTAGATGACGAGGCGCGGCACGGTGGCAGCGCGTCCGGACGCGGCCCTCACCTCGCCGATTTCGCCACCGACCATCATACGGGCAAGCGAAGCCGCCGTTTCCTGGCGCGGATTGCAGGTCGCGACCTTCTTGCCGCCGCGCAGAATTGTGGCGGTGTCGCAAAGCCGCTTCACCTCCTCGAGCTTATGGCTGATGTAGAGGATGGCCCGGCCTTCGCTCTTGAGGCGTTCGAGCACGACAAAAAGCTGATCGGCTTCCTGCGGGGTCAGCACCGCCGTCGGCTCGTCGAGGATGAGGAGCTTTGGATTCTGCATCAACGCACGCACGATTTCGATGCGTTGGCGCTCACCCACCGACAGCCGCCAGACTTCCCGCTTGGGGTCGAGCGGCAGACCATAGACCCGGGCGGTTTCCGCAAGCCGCTCCGAAATCGCGGCAAATGACTCAGTCGGCGGCAGGCCAAGCGCGACGTTTTCCGCCACCGTCAGGTTCTCGAATAGCGAGAAATGCTGAAAAACCATCGCGATACCGAGCGAGCGCGCCTCGGACGGACCGGTCAGCACCACCTTGTGGCCCATCCAGCGCAGTTCGCCGCCGCTTGGCTGGATCAGCCCGTACATCATCTTCACGAGAGTGGACTTGCCGGCCCCGTTCTCACCGAGCAGTGCATGGATTTCAGCAGGATAGAGATCGAGATCGATGGAATCGTTGGCAAGGAAGCTGCCGTACAGCTTGCTGATTGCGACGGCACTCAGAAGCGGTTGTGCCCGCGGGGCAGCGCCTTGTGACGACATATCAAGCATCGGGTTCCAAACGCATGGCGCGGTGCTACAGCGTTTCCTGCAAGGATCGTTCCATTCGGGACATCCGCCCTCCCCGAGCACACCCCATACCGCTAGCCATCATCCGACAAAACCGGCGGCGACAAAAGGAGGCAGATCGCGCAACTGCGCTGAAAATCGGCGGGCGACGATCCGCGCTTGCGCAAGGCGCGGCCGGTCTGTCATTCTGGCTTGGCCGGGGCAACGAGGGGGCCCCACATCGTGGAGCTTGTGCTCACTGAATCCGTCAGCGCCATCCTGCGCTGGCTGCACGTCATCGCCGGCATAGCGTGGATCGGAAGCTCGTTCTATTTCATCCACCTCGACCTCAGCCTGAAGCCTCGCCCCGGCCTGCCGAGCGGCGTGAAAGGCGACGAATGGCAGGTCCACGGTGGCGGCTTCTATCACATGATGAAGTACCTGGTGGCGCCGGCGCAGATGCCGGACAGCCTGACCTGGTTCAAATGGGAAGCCTACACGACCTGGCTGTCGGGGTTTGCTCTTCTGGTCCTCGTCTATTATCTCGGCGCCGATTTGTTCCTGATCGACAAGTCGGTGCTCGATCTCACCGTGGCGCAGGCCGCCGGCTTTGCTTTCGTCAGCCTCGTCATTTCCTGGCTCATTTACGAAGCCTTGTGCCGTTCTCCGCTGGGCAAGCATGAGGCAGCGCTGGCGCTAGTCGGCTACGTCTATCTGGTCGC